>ERZ1739169.90-NODE-90-length-27080-cov-16.549417_pt1 | contig 27080 bp, 26 predicted proteins | sample MGYA00581756_ERZ1739169 | MGnify/ENA primary metagenome ERZ1739169 (study PRJEB40789, sample SAMEA7425667) | Salamandra salamandra | biome: salamander skin | place: Germany | collected 2020-03 | study: cvxcv | reverse complement strand
ACCGAGATCTACACTATGGCCTACACTCTTTCCCTACACGAGCTCTTCCGATCTCTCCAGTTCCAGCGGCATGTCGAACAGGCGGATCTTCATGCCCATCTCGATGGCGGCGCGCGCCAGCTGTTCCGGCAGCGGCAGGATCAGGTCGGAGCCATGCAGCGCCAGCAGCGCCGCGCTGGGCGTGGGCACGGTGAGGGTGACCTGGCGGTCCAGCCCCTGCCTGGCCAAGGCTTCGTCGATCGGGCCGTGCGACTTGCCGCGGCGCGAGACGCTGATGTGGCCCCAGCGCGCCACCCGCCGCGCGCTGATCTCGTCCTTGAACAGCGGATGGTCCGCGCAGGCCACGCCCACCATGCGGGTGGTGAACAGCGGCTGCACGCGGATCTCATGGCCCAGCTGGCGCGCGGCGCTGATGAACAGGTCGACGCGGCCGGCGCGCAGCATCTCGTCGTCGACGTCGTCTTCCTCGGGCATGAAGCGCAAGGTGGCGCGCGGCATGTCGTTCTGCAGCGCGTCGAGCAGGCGGCCGGCGTAGATGCCGGTGAAGATATCGTTGGCGCGCACGTTGAAGCGCGTGTCCAGCCGCTTGAGGTCGACCTGTTCGCCGGGCGCGAGCACGCCGCTGGCCTGCTGGATCGCGTCGTGGATCTGCTCGCGCAGTTGCAGCGCGCGCGGCGTCGGCACCAGCGCGCGGCCGGACTGCACGAAGATCGGATCGCCGGTGGTTTCGCGGATGCGCGCCAGCGTGCGGCTCATGGCCGGGGCGCTCAGGTTCATGCGGCGGGCGGCGCCGACGACGCTGCCTTCTTCCAGCAGGGCTTGCAGCGCGTACAGCAGGTTCAGGTCGGGTCGCATGGGGTCGGCAGAGGGGCCGCCGCTGGCGTGGCCGTCCCCGGGGGCGGGAGGGCGGGCGCGGCGGCCGGCGCGGGCTTTGATCTTATCAGCCCGATGACCCATGGCAAGCCGCCGCCCTCGGTGATGCGGTCGTCGATTGGGATGAACCGCCACGTCCAGTCCCGCGCCACGTCGCAACCGGCGAGCCGTAACGGCACCGGCACGGCCTGGAAAAAAAGACCGTACAAGATTCCTTATGTATGGACTTGAATTGCGTTTGTCGCCATACTGGTCGGTTGAGATCATCCATACATTGCGACTTATTGGCGCAGTTAATCCCATGCATGACGAAGAAATGTATGCATCCTGGCCGCTGAAATTCGTCCGCGGCGCCGGCCCCCGCTACCGCCAGATCGCCGATTTCATCGAGACCTCGGTGGCCGCCAACCGCATGCAGCCGGGCGATCGCCTGCCGCCGCAGCGGCGCCTGGCGCAGCACCTGGGGGTGGACCTGACGACCGTGACGCGCGCCTACGCCGAGGCCGGCCAGCGCGGGCTGCTCGAGGCGCGCGGGCCGCTGGGCACCTTCATCGCGCGGCCGGCCGAACAGCCGCTGCTGCAGATGCTGGACCTGGGCATGAACATGCCGCCGCTGCCGCTGGGCTGCGACCTGCAGGACCTGCTGCGGCGCGGCCTGGCCAAGGCCATGGAGCGCCACGATGTCGGGGTGATGATGACCTACCACCAGGCCGGCGGCGGCCCGGCCGAACGCGAGGCCGGCGCGCAGTGGCTGGCGCAGTCGGTCGAGCGGGTCGACCCGGACCGCGTGCTGGTGTGCCCCGGCGCGCAGGCCGCGCTGGCCGCGGTGATGCTGGCCTATAGCCGGCCGGGCGACGGCATCATCGCCGAGCCGCTGGTGTATCCCGGCCTGCTGACGGCGGCGCAGCAGCTGGGGCGCCGCGTGCTGGTGGCCGAGTCCGATGCCGACGGCATGACGCCCGCCGGTCTCGAACGCGCCTGCCGCGACGGCGGCCGGCTGGTCTACCTGAATCCCACGCTGCAGAACCCCACCGCCCACACCATGAGCGTCGCGCGCCGCCGCGACCTGGTGCGCTCGGCCGTGGCCTGCGGCGTGCGCATCATCGAGGACGACCCCTATTCGCTGTTCCTGGACGGCGCGCCGCCGGCCCTGGCCAGCCTGGCGCCGGCCTCGGTGTTCTACATCGCCACGCTGGCCAAGACCCTGACGCCCGGCCTGCGCACCGCCTTCGTGCTGGGGCCCGACCGGGACAGCCGCCGCAACGTGCTGGCGGCGATGCGGTCTTTCGCGGTGATGGCCGCGCCGCTGATGGGGGTGCTGACCACGCAATGGATCACCAGCGGCGCCGCGCGGCAGATCCTGGATGGCGTGCGCGCCGAGGCTCAGGCGCGCCAGCAGCTGGCGCGGCAACTGTTGCCGGGGCCGTTCCCGGCCGCGGCCGCCGGCATCCACCTGTGGCAACCGCTGCCCGATGGCTGGACCGCCGCCGACCTGGAGCGGGTGGCGCGCGACGAAGGCTTGAGCGTCACGTCGTCGGAAGCCTTCCACCAGGGCCCCGGCGCGCCCAACGCCATCCGCATTTCGCTGGGCAGCATCCCCGAGCGCGAGGCGCTGGCGCAGGCGCTGGCGCGCCTGGCCGGGCTGGTGTCGCGGCAGCCGCGCGGCCTGCGCGACGTGATCGTCTGAGGCCCGGGCCGGGTACGATGGCCCTGATGCCTGCCTGATGCCGACGCCGCATGCTGTTCGAAACCTTCCATTCCCTGCAGGAGACCCTGGTCGACTTCGCCCGGACCCACGCCGACTGGCTGGCGCCGCTGGGGTTCGCGTTCGCCTTCCTGAAGTCGTTGCCGCTGGTGGCGCTGGTGATCCCCGGGACCGCGCTGCTGTTGTCGATCGGCGCCATCCTGGGGCTGGGCGATAGCGGCTTCGTGCCGGTATGGCTGGCGATCGCGGTGGGCGCGGCGCTGGGCGACTGGGTGCAGTACGCCTGCGGCGTGTGGTTCGGGCCCAGCCTGACGCAATCGAAGCCGCTGCGCAAACGGCCCGAACTCCTGCATCGCAGCACGCGGTTCATCCAGAAGTGGGGCGTGCTGAGCATCGTGCTGTGCCGCTTCTTCGGCCCCCTGCGCGCCACCGTGCCGATGATCGCCGGCATCTGCGGCATGCGCGCCGCCGCGTTCCAGGTCGCCAATTGGGCTTCGGCCTTCCTGTGGGCGGCGGCGCTGCTGCTGCCCGGCTGGTGGGGCACGCGCGCGTTTCTATAGCGGTCAGAACTGATGCCGGATACCGACCGAGGTCTGCAGCGTGTGCGATTCGCGGATGTCCAGGCGGTTGACGTAGGCGTACAGGTTGGTGCGCTTGGACAGGTCGTGCTGGTACCCCAGGGCCCAGCCGGTGATGTCCGAGCCGGTGGCGCGCTGGTACGAGGCCATGACCGTGCCGGCCTTGCCCAGCGGCGCGCTGACGCCGGCGATGTACGAATTGACCCGGTCGTAGCCCGCCGATGGGCCGGTGTTGGCGTTGCGCAGGTTGCCGTAGGTGCCGTGCAGCGTGATCCACTCGAAGTCGTAGGAGCCCGCCACCTGCAGGTTGCCCGCGGTCTTCTTGTTCGGCAGCTGCGAATTCGGATTGAGCCGCTCGTAGGTCAGCGCCGCCGCCACCGGGCCGCCGTTGTAGCGCAGGCCGGTGGTCAGCACGCGGTCGTGGGCGTCGGTGGCGAAGGCCTCGCCGTCGTGGGCCTCGAAGCTGTAGCCCAGGCCCGCCTGCCAGCCGCCCACGCGCGGCGTGGCGTAGAACACGGCGTTGTTGACGCGGCCGCCGGCGCCGAAGTCGCCGTCGTTGTAGCCCAGGCTGGCGTTGTTGGAGGACTGGCCCCAGCCGGTGCCGAACGGCGAGCCGACGCCGGCCCACTCGAAGCCGTAGACCCACTGGCGTCCCAGCCGCACTTCGCCGAAGCCGCCGGCCAGGCCGACGTAGGCCCAGCGGCCGAACATGCGGCCCTGCGCCTGCGTGCCGTTGTTGGCGTTGAAGCCGCTTTCCAGGCGGAACACGGCCTTGTAGCCGTTGCCCAGGTCCTCGGCGCCGCGCAGGCCCCAGCGCGAACCCGACTGGTTGCCGCTTTTCTGCCGCAGGCTGGAGGCGCCGTCCTTGCGTTCATAGGTGGTGCCCAGGTCGACCAGGCCATACAGCGTCACGCTGCTGGTCTCGGCGGCCTGCGCCGGGTTCAGGCAGCTCAGGGCCAGGGCGGCGCCCAGCGTGCTGCGATGGCGAATGATTCTTTTCATGGTGTGATCCCCTCGATTGGTATGGCGTTGGACAAAAGAAGCCCCTGCCGCCGGCGCGCCGGCGGCAAAGGGTGATGCAAGCGGAGGTCTGGGGCGGGCGCTAGCGGGTCATGGCAGCGCACCGTGCGCGGGCAGTGGCGTCAGGTCGCTCGGCGTGGCCACGCACAGCGTGACGCTGGACGGATGCGCGGCCGACAGGTGCAGCGTGTTCAGCGCGATGCGCTTCTCGCGCGCGTCGGCGGCGGTTTCGCCGCTGTTCGGGTTGACGTCGTACTTCGGGAAGTTGCTGCTGGAAATGTCCAGGCGGATGCGGTGGCCGCGCTGGAACAGGTTGCAGGTGGCGAACGGCTCGATGGTGATCTCGTAGACCTTGCCCGGCGCCAGCGGTCGCGCCTCGTCCCAGGTCTCGTGGAAGCGGCAGCGGAAGATGCCGTCGGTCAGGTTCAGCGCGTAGCCCTGCGGGTAGTCGGCGCTGGGCGGGTAGACGTCGATCAGCTTGGCGGTGAAGTCGGTGTCGGGGCAGTCGGACGAGATGTGCAGCCTGACGGTCACCGGCCCGGCCACCGCCAGGGCCTCTGGCAGCGGCTCGGTCTGGAACACCAGCACGTCGTCGCGCGCGGCCAGCGGCAGGCCGGGCTGGCGCACGCCGAAAAAGCGCGCATCCTCGCGCTGGTCGAAGCCGCCGCCCTCGAACACCGGCTGGCCCGAGGTCAGCGCGCCGCCGATCGTAGGCACCGGATTGCGCGGATCGTACTGGTAGCGCAGCTGGCCCGCATCGCCGGCCGGCGCCCGCTGATCCAGGCGGCCGTCGGCGTGCAGGTAGAAGGCGGTGGCGCGGGCCTGCGGCACCGGCCAGGCGTCGGCCTGGATCCAGGCGCCGCCGTGGTCGAAGCGGCCCTGCGCGTCGCGCGCGCCGCTGCCGCCGCCCATCAGGAACAGGCGCGCCGCCGGGTCCGGCGCGGCGCCGGCGGGGGCGTCCTGCAGCCAGCGCTGGAACCACGCCAGCCGGAAGCCCAGCCAGTGCTGCGCCAGGTTGCCGTCGAAGGCGGCGCGCGGGCCGAATTCGGCATCGCCGCTGTGGGTGGTGTTGCGGTCGCCATGCAGCCACGGCCCCATGATGAGCCGCACCGGCGACCGGCGGCCCTGCGTCAGGCCGGCGTAGTTCTCCATGGTGGTGCGCACGTAGGCGTCGTACCAGCTGGACATCAGCGCCACCGGGACGTCGGGAATCGCGTCGTAGTAGCCCTGGGCGTAGATGCCCAGCTGGCGCCAGGATTCGTCGAAGGCGTCGGCGCGCCATTGCTCGAACAGGTAGTCCTCGTACTCGGGCACGCTGGCCAGCGGCGAATGGCCGGGACGCCACGGCATGCGCGTGAACCACTGGCGGATGTCCTCGGCTTCGAGCGCGGCCAGCACCAGCGGGTCCTGCTGCGCGGCCGGGCTCAGCTTGGCCTGCTTGTAGGCCCAGGTGGCCTGCTTCAGCTCGAACGCGCCCGATTGGCGGATGCCGCACTGGTAGCCGTTGGAAAAGCCGCCCGAGTCCAGCACCATGCAGGCCAGGCCCGGCGGATTCAGGCAGGCCAGCGCCATCTGCGTGTGCGCGGCATACGACAGGCCCATGGTGCCGACGCGGCCGTTGCTCCACGGCTGTTGCAGGATCCAGGCGAGCGTGTCGAAGCCGTCCGGGCCTTCCGACAGGTACTTGGTGAAATGCCCTTCCGAGCCGTAGCGGCCGCGGCAGTCCTGGAACACCACCGCGAAGCCGCGCGCGGTGAAGTAGCGCGCCACGTCCGGGCGCGGCACGCCGAGGCGGCCGTCGATCTGTTCCGAGCGCGACACCTCGGCCTTGCCGTAGGGCGTGCGCTCCAGGATCACGGGCAGCGGGGCGTCGTGGCCGGGACGATAGCCGGGCGGCAGGTGCACGTCGGTGGCCAGGCGCACGCCGTCGCGCATGCGCACCATCTGGTCCGCCAGCAGGACGGCGGGAGAAACTTCGGGGGCGGTCATTTTGCTTCCTGTATGTACAGCATTGAGGTGCGTTCGAGCTTGTTGGCGCGCATGACGGTGCCGTCGCGCGCGGCCCAGAAGGCCACCGGGAAATACAGCGGCACGATGCCGACGTCGTTGAAGGCGGTCTCCGCCGCCTGGCGCAGCAGGGCGTCGCGCTGCGCCGGGTCGAACTCCACCGCGGCCCGCGCCAGCAGGCGGTCGACGGCCGGATTGGAATAGCGCGCGCGGTTGAAGGCGCCGGTGCCGGCGGCCTTGTCGTAGGTGGCCAGCACATTGGTCAGGCCATTGGACGAATCGCCGGTGCTGTTGCCGTACGAGAAGATGAAGGCGCTGTACTGCTGCTTGCCGCTGGCGCCGGCATAGACGTTGTAGGGCTGGGTCACCACGCCGTTGATGCGCAGGCCGGCGCGCGCCATCATCTGCGCCAGCGCCTGAGCCAGGTCGCTGTCGCCGGCGAAGCGGTCGTTGGACGAATGCAGCGTCAGGCCGAAGCCGTGCGGATAGCCGGCCTCGGCCAGCAGGGCGCGCGCGCCCTCCAGGTCGTAGGCGGGCGCCGGCAGGTTGGGGCTGTAGCCGCCCAGGCCCTCGGGCACCATCTGGCCGGCCGGCACGCCGGCGCCGCTGAGCAGGCGCTCGGTGATCGGGCCGCGCATGAACATCTTCGAGATCGCCTGGCGCACCCGCACGTCCTTGAGCGGGTTCACCTTCATCGGTTTGCCCTGCGCGTCGGTGACGAACGGGCTGGCGTCGCGCGCCGAGTCCAGCGCCAGGTAGATCAGGCGCGCCGACGGCGAGCGATAGAGCGTATAGCCGGCCTTGCCCGTGAGCGCCTTGGCGTCGGTCGGCGGCACGCTGTCGATCAGGTCGACCGTGCCCGACAGCAGCGCCGAGATGCGCGCCGCGTCGTTGGCGATGTAGCGGATCACCACGCGGTCGAAGTCCGGCCGCGCGCCCCAGTAGGCGTCGTTGCGCGCCAGCTCCAGGCTGTCGCCCGGCTGCCAGCGCACGAACTTGTAGGGGCCGGTGCCGATGGTCGCCACGCCGCTGTTGAAGTCTTCCGAGCGCTTGTCCTGCGCCGCGTGGCGCGACAGGATGTAGACCAGCCCGATCTGCTCCATGAAGTCGGGCGTGGGTTCCTTGGTGCGGATGCGCAGCGTCAGCGGATCGACCACCTCGACCGCGGCGATCGAGCGCACCGCGCCGCTGAACGGCGCCGGGCTGTTCGGCACCTTGGGCGCGCGCGCCAGTGAAAAGACCACGTCGTCGGCGCTGAACGGCGTGCCGTCATGGAAGCGCACGCCGGGTCGCAATTTGATCTCCCAGGTATCGGGCGCCAGCGCCTGCCACGACAGGGCCAGGCCCGGCCGCATCTGCATGTTCTCGTCGGTCGACACCAGCCGCTCGAAGATGTTCTCGGCGGCGGCCTGGTTGTTGCCGGTGCGCGAGAACAGCGGGTCCATCGACGACGGTTCGCTGGAATGGCCGATGGTCAGCAGCGGCCGCGCCAGGGCGGGCGCGGCGCCGGCCAGCAGCGCCAGCAGGGCCAGCGCGGCGACGCCGCGGCGGATCGGAGTGGAAAAGCGGTTCATGCGGCGGGAGTTCCTTGAAGGGGCGCGGCGCCGGCGCCGTCGAGCAGGTGACAGGCGGCCTGATGGCCGTCGGCCGTGACGCGCAGCAAGGGCTGTTCGGTCCTGCAGCGCGCCATGGCCTGCGGGCAGCGCGGATGGAAATGGCAGCCGGCCGGCGGATGCAGTGGCGACGGGATCTCGCCCTTGATGGCGTTGAAGCGCCGCTTGCGGTTCGACAGCCGCGGCACTTCCTGCAGCAGGGCCTGGGTGTAGGGATGGCGCGGCGCGGCGAACACCTCGGCGGTGGGGCCGGATTCGACCACCCGGCCCAGGTACATGATGACGGTGCGGTCGCTGATGCGCCGCACCACGCCCAGGTCGTGGCTGATGAAGAGATAGGTCAGGCCCAGGTCCTGCCGCAGGTCCATGAAGAGGTTCAGGATCTGCGCCTGGATCGACACGTCCAGCGCCGCGATCGACTCGTCGCAGATCAGGAAGCCAGGCTTGACCGCCAAGGCTCGGCCGATGCCTACGCGCTGGCGCTGGCCGCCCGAGAACTGGTGCGGAAAGCGGTTGCGGTAGTCCGGGTCCAGCCCCACGCGCCGCATCACCTGCACCACGTAGTCGTCGTAGTCGCGGCGCGCGATGATGCCGTTGGCCAGCGGCGCCTCACCGATGATGTCGCGCACCCGCTTGCGCGGATTGAGCGAGGACATCGGGTCCTGGAAGATCATCTGCGTGGCCATCCGCTGCGCGTGCGCGGCGCGGCCGCTCAGGGTGGACAGCTCGCCGGCGGGCGTCTGGATGCTGCCCGAGGTGGCCGGCAGGATGCCCGCCAGCACCCGGCCCAGCGTCGACTTGCCGCAGCCGGATTCGCCCACCAGGCCGACCACTTCGCCTTGGTGGATGGTCAGGTCGACGCGGTCGACCGCGTGCACGGTGTGCGAGGCCACCTTGGCGCCCAGCAGGCCGGCCAGGCGTTCGGCGTAGTCGGGCCGCTTCACGAACAGGCGCGACACCTGGTTGGCCTGCATCAGGATCGTCGGGCTCACGAAAGCACTCCAGTCTGGGGATGGAAGCAGCGCAGGCCGCGGCCGCCGGCGGCCTCCAGCGGCGGCTGTTCGGCGCGGCAGCGCTCGGTGGCGTGGCCGCAGCGCGGGTTGAAGGCGCAGCCGGCCGGCAGCGCCAGCGGCGACGGCGCCATGCCGGGGATCTGGTAGAGGCGGTCGCCGGTGTGTTCGTTGCTCGGCACCGAGCCGATCAGGCCGATGGTGTACGGGTGGCGCGGACGGTCGAGGATGTCGTCGGTGCTGCCGGACTCGACCACGCGGCCGGCGTACATCACGCAGACGCGGTCGGCCAGGCCCGCCACCACCGCCAGGTCGTGGCTGACCCACACCATGGCGGTGCCGGTCTCGGCGCACAGCTTCTGCATTTCGGCCAGTATCTGCGCCTGGATGGTGACATCCAGCGCCGTGGTCGGTTCGTCGGCGATGATCAGGTCGGGCTTGTGCAGCATGGCGATGGCGATCGCCACGCGCTGGCGCATGCCGCCCGACAGCTGGTGCGGATAAGCCTTCAAGCGCTCGGCCGGCGACGGGATGCCGACCGCGGCCAGCGTGTCGCGGGCCCGGTCCCAGGCCGCCTTGCGGCTGCAGCGCTCGTGGCTCAGCACCGTCTCGACCATCTGGGTCTCGATGCGGAACACCGGGTTCAGCGTCATCATCGGGTCCTGGAACACCATGGCGATGCGGTTGCCGCGCAGCTGGCGCAGTTCCTCGCGCGACAGCGTCGCCAGGTCGGTGCCCTTGAACAGGATCTGGCCGCCGTCGATGCGCCCGGGCGGATCGATCAGGCCCAGGATGGAAAAGCCGGTGATGGACTTGCCCGAGCCGGACTCGCCGACCAGGCCGAGGATCTCGCCGGGATGGACGTCGAAGCTGACGTCGTCCACCGCCCGCACCAGGCCGGCGCGGGTGTGGAACCAGGTGCGCAGGTTGCGCACGGAAAGGGTGGGGGATGCCGAATGCATGGCGCTTCCTATTTCTGCAGGCGCGGATTGAGCGCCTCGCGGACGCGGTCGCCCACGATGTTCATGGTGAAGACCACGGTCAGCAGCAGCACGCCGGGGAACACGCTGATCCAGTACAGGCCGGCCAGCATCTGCTGGTAGCCGTTGGCGATCAAGAGGCCCAGCGACGGCTCGGTGACCGGCAGGCCGATGCCCAGGAAGCTGAGCGTGGCTTCGGCGGCGATGGCGTTGGCGGTCTGGATCATGGCGATGACGATGACCGGCGGGATGCAGTTCGGCAGCAGCTGGCTGAACAGCGCGCGCCGGTGGCTCAGGCCCAGGCACAGCGCCGCCTCCATGTATTCCTTGCGGCGCTCGACCACCGCGGTGGCGCGCACCGCGCGGGCGAAATAGGCCCATTGCACCACCACCAGCGCCAGGATCACCTTGTCCACGCCCTGGCCCAGGATGGCCAGCATCATCAGCGCCACCAGGATGGTGGGAAAGCCCAGCATCAGGTCCACCAGGCGCATGATCAGCGCGTCGATGCGGCCGCCGAAGTACGCCGCCGTCAGGCCCAGCACCGTGCCCACGGCCATGGCGAACAGGCCGCTCAGCACGCCCACCGAGAGGCTGGTGCGCAGGCCATACATCATGGCCGACAGCATGTCGCGGCCCTGGGCGTCGGTGCCGGCCCAGTAGATGTCGCCATAGATGCCCTGGCTGCCCGGCGGCATGCGGCCGTCCAGGATGGTGATGGCGGCCAGGTCATACGGGTTCTGCGGCGCGATCCACGGCGCCAGCAGCGCGGCCAGCACCAGCAGCAGGAAGATGATCGCGGCGAGGGTCGCGGGGCGGCTGTCGAGCACGCCGTGCAGCGCCTGGCCCAGGGTGGTGTCGCGGCTGGGCAGCCATTTGTTGGGAAGCAATGTCATTCGGAGGCTCCCACGCGGACACGGGGATCCAGCACGGAATAGATGATGTCCACCAGCAGGTTGAGCACGATGAACATGGTGACCACGATCAGCAGGTAGGCGACCACCACCGGGCGGTCCAGCTTCATGATGCTGTCGATGATGAGCTTGCCCACGCCGGGCCAGGCGAAGATGGTCTCGGTGACGGTGGCGAAGGCGATCAGCGAGCCGAACTCCATGCCGACCACGGTGACGATCGGGATCATGATGTTCTTGAGCACGTGCATATAGATCACGCGCGATTCGCGCAGGCCCTTGGCGCGGGCGAACTTCACGTAGTCCAGCGGCATCGTCTCGCGCACGCCGCTGCGGGTCAGGCGCACGATCAGCGCGATCTTGAACAGCGCCAGGTTCAGCGCCGGCAGGATCAGGTGGCGGATGCCGTCCCACGACGCCAGGCTGGTGGAGATGCCGAAGATCTCGCCGGTGGGGCCGCGGCCGGTGGACGGCAGCCAGCCCAGCGTCACCGAGAAGATCAGCACCAGCATGATGCCCTGCCAGAAGTTGGGCAGGCTGAATCCCAGGATCGAGCCGGTCATGATGCCGCGGTCCAGCGCCGAATCCGGCTTCAGGCCGGCCACCAGGCCCAGCGGCAGGCCGATGGCCAGCGCCAGCAGCAACGCCACGCAGGCCAGCTCCAGCGTGGCCGGCAGGCGTTGCAGGATCAGCTGGATGGCAGGCTGGTTGAAGACGAACGAGTTGCCCAGGTCGCCGTGCAGCGCGTTGCCGACGAACTTCAGGTATTGCTGGTACAGCGGCAGGTCCAGGCCCAGCGACTGCACCGCCTGCGCGATCTCGGCCTGGGTGGCGTCGGCCGGCACCAGGATCTCGATCGGGTCGCCGATGGCGTAGACGCCGGCGAACACGATCAGCGAGGTCAGCGCCAGGATCACCAGGCTCTGGCACAGCCGGCGGATAATGAACGCGGTCATGGCGCCTCGCGGCGACAGGAAGCGGGAAACGGAACGGCGCGCATCGGGGGGCTCCTTGCCGGACAATATCGGCGATATCGCGTATTGATTGCGGATTCATGAATGGCGAGAATCCGGATGGGCGGAATGTTCGATCCATCGCGCCCGGCTGGCAACCGTATGCGAAGGCGGCATATGGCTATGTGAATGACGAGAAATTTGGTGTTAACCCTAGGCCCCGCGCGTCGATTCGCCGCGCGGGGCCGGCATTGCGGACCTTGCGGGACAGGATGAACTTCAAGCAGCTAGAGGCGTTTCTCGCCTTCATGACCACCGGCTCGACCATCGAGGCCGCGCAGCGGCTGGGCTCGTCGCAGCCGGCCGTCAGCCGCCTCCTGAGCCAGTTCGAGGCCGACCTGGGCGTGCCGCTGTTCGTGCGCCGCAAGGGCCGCCTGCACCCCACGGCCGAGGCCGAATCGCTGCTGCCGGACGTGCAGAACATGATCTCGGATGCCGAGTCCCTGCATCGCCACGTCAACCAGCTGCGGCTGGGCGGGCAGCGGCGCACGCTGATCCGCGTGCAGCTGCCGAGCACGGTGGCGCAATCGGTCATGCCGGCGGTGGCCGAGGCCTTCCTGGCGGATCATCCCGACGTCGCGCTCGAAGTGCTGGTGGGCACCTACGAAGCCAGCGAGGTCGCGGTGCTGGGCCGCGAGGCCGACCTGGCGCTGGTGCGCTCGCCGCCGATGAATTCGGGCCTGTCGATGCTGCTGCGATTGGCCACCGAGGCGGTCTGCGTCATGCCGCCGGGGCATCCGCTGCAGGCGCTCGACGCGATCGGCCCGGCCGACCTCATCGGCGTCGACCTGGTGCTGCTGGGCCGGCAGCGCTCGCTGCGCCAGCAGATCGACCAGGCCTTCCGCCAGGGCCGCATGATGCCGCAGATCAAGGCCGAGGTGCACTCGGTGGAAATGGCCTGCCGGCTGGCGGCGCAAGGCATCGGCGTGTCGATCGTCAACGGCCTGTTCGCCGGCCTGTGCCAGGACATGGGCATCGTCCGGCGTCCGTTCCGGCCGGTCATCGACTACTGCGTGGGCATGGCCGCGCTGGCGGGCCAACCGCCGCATCCGCTGGTGCCCGAACTGATCCAGCGCATCCTCGACGCCATGACCGAGCGCGCCGGCCCCGGCGCGTTCACGCAGCTGGCGCCGGAGGCCGGCGCGGCGCCTACGGCATCAGCTTGAGCAGCGCGGCGATCAGCGCCCAGCGGCGCGTCACGTAGGCGCGCTTCTTGCGCAGGCGGATGGCGGCGGCGATCTGCCGCGCGGCCTTCTCCGGCGACGCCACCCAGAACAGGCCCAGGCCTTGCGCCATGGCGGTGGCGACGAAGCCCGGGCGCACGTCGGTGACCGCGATCGGCAGCTGCAGGCGCCGCACCTTCCGCCGCAGCCCGTCCAGGTAGTTCGACACGAACGCCTTGGAGGCGTTGTAGGCCGGCGCCGCGCCGCTGCCGCGCAGCGCCGCGACCGACGAGATGCCCACCAGGTGGCCCTTGCGGTGCAGGATGAAATGCCGCAGCGCGACGTTGGCCATGGCGGCGAAGCCCTGCACGTTGACGGCGATGGTGTCGGCCTCCTTGTCCCACTCCAGGTCGGTATTGAGGAAGCCGACGCCGGCGCTGATGACGAACAGGTCCAGGCCTTCCATTTGGGCGATCAGGTCGCGCACCGCCTGCGCCGCGCCGGGGTCGCGGGCGATGTCCAGCGCCAGCGTGTGGGCCGGGCGCGGCAATTCGGCCCGCAGGCTGTCGAGCAGTTCGGCGCGGCGCCCCACCAGGCCCAGCACGTAGCCCTCGGCCGAGAGCCGCTTGGCCAGTTCGCGGCCGATGCCGGAGGTGGCGCCGATGATGATCGCTCGTTTCATGCGGGGGAAGATTCCATGGGAAGGGGGCGCGCCCGGATACAGTACGACGCAAAACCCGCGGATCGCGGACACAGGCAGGATACAGCGCCTTGGTGCAATCCAGGTTCTCCCTTTTTCCGACACCAGGAGCCATCATGTCCCATTCGCTGGAAACGGTGCTGTACACCGCCCACACCCACACCACCGGCGGCCGCGACGGCGCCGGCCGCACCGATGACGGCGCGCTGCTGCTGCCGCTCAGCCCGCCGGGGTCGAGCCGGCCCGGCACCAATCCCGAGCAGCTGTTCGGCATCGGTTACTCGGCCTGCTTCATCGGCGCGATGCAGCTGGCCGGCGCCAAGCTCGGCATCGCCGTGCCGCGCGACGTGGCGGTCGACGCCGAGGTGTCGCTGGGCAAGACCGACGGCGGCGCGCGCTACGCGCTGGCGGTCAAGCTGAACATCGCCTTGCCGGGCCTGGCGGCCGAACAGCAACGCCAGCTGGTCGACACCGCGCACCAGACCTGCCCGTACTCGGGCGCGATCCGCGGCAACATCGATGTGGAACTGGCGATTCTCTGACCTTGTTCGCATCAGAAAAAAAGCCCCGCGATGGCGACATCGCGGGGCTTTTTTCCGTGCCGGATAAACGCGTTTCATGGACAGACGCGTTTCATGGACAGACGCGCGTGCCGGACAACCGCGTCGCGCCGTGAGCCGGCGTCGGCTCAGGCGTTCGGCCGCAGCAGCACTTGCGCCTCCAGGCCGCCGCCCGCGCGGTTGCGCAGGCGCAGCTCGCCATCGATGACGTCGGCCAGCTGGCGCGCGATCGCCAGGCCCAGGCCGGTGCCGCCGCTGTCGCGGTTGCGCGAGCCTTCGAGCCGGTAGAACGGCTGCAGCACGGCCTGCAATTCGTGTTCGGGAATGCCGGGGCCGCGGTCCAGCACGCGAATCGACACGCCGCGGCCATCGTCGGGCGCGCCGACCTCGACCTCGGCCGCGCCGCCGAATTTCAGCGCGTTGTCGATCAGGTTGCCGAGGATCCGGCGCAGCGCGCGCGGGCGCGTCTGCCAGGGGCCGGGGCAGCGGCCCTGCAGCGTCACGGGTTTACCGATGTCGGCGTAGTCGCACACCAGGCTGTCCAGGAACGCGTCCAGGTCGATGCGCGCCGGCGGCTCGGTGGCCGCGCCGGCGCTGCGCGCATAGGCCAGGCCGTCGCGCACCAGTTGCTCCACTTCCTGCAGATCATGCGCCAGCTTGTCGCGGTCGGCGGATTCGTCCATGAATTCCGAGCGCAGCTTCATGCGCGTGATCGGCGTCTGCAGGTCGTGCGAAATCGCGCCCAGGATCTGCATGCGCTCGGCCAGGTGCGCGGCGATGCGGTCCTGCATGGCGTTGAAGGCGGCCGAGGCCTGCGCCACTTCGGCCGGCCCGTCCTCGGCCAGGCGCGGGCTGCGGCGGTCGGGGCTCATCGCGTCGGCGGCGCCGGCCAGCTGCGTCAGCGGCCGGATCGCCAGCCGCACCGCCAGCCACGCGCACAGGATCAGCAGCGCCAGTTGCGCCAGCAGCACCGCCGGCAGCCACATCGCCAGCGGCATCACGGCCATGTGGATGTCCAGCGTCACCGCCTGGCCGTCGGCCAGCGTGGCGCGCGCCTGGATGTGCTTGGGGTCGTCGCCGACGGTGCCGAAGGCCAGGGGATAGGCGTTGTTCAGGGCCGCCTGGATCGAGTCGCGCACCGCTTCGGCGGCGGGCGTCTGCAACGGCCGGTCGAAATCGCCGGGGCCAAGCTGGTACTGGCGGTTGCTGGCGCTCAGCCGCGGCAGCCAGGCGGCGCGTTCGTCGGCGGGCAGGCGGTTCAGGATCGCCAGCGCCACCACCACGTCGCGCTCCAGGTTGTCGAGCATGACGCTCTTGGCGGACTGGTAGCGTTCGTAGAACTGCAGCCCGAACGACAGCCCGTGGGCCAGCACCAGGCCCACCAGGAAAATCAGGAACAGCCGGCTCGCCAGGGTGCGCGGCCAGCGGCGCAGCGCCGGGACCAGGGCGGGCATCTAGGGGGCCTCGGACACGTCGACCTGCGCGGCGAACACATAGCCTTCGCTGCGCACCGTCTTGATGTACATCGGCTCGCGCGCATCCTCGCGCAGCCGCTGGCGCAGGCGGCTGACCAGCAGGTCGATCGAGCGGCCGAAGAAATCGGCGTCGCGGCCCTGCGTCAGGTTCAGCAGCTGGTCGCGGTTCAGCACGCGCTGCGGGTGGTCCAGGAACACGCGCAGCAGCCGGTACTCGGCGCCGCTGAGCGACACGATGGTGCCTTCGGCGTCGACCAGGTGGCGCGCGGTGGTGTCCAGTGTCCAGTCGCCGAAACGCACGGCGCGGCCCGGTTCGGTGACCTGGAAGTTGGGCGGCAGCATGCGGGTGCGGCGCAGGATCGCCTTGATCCGCGCCAGCAGCTCGCGCGCCACGAACGGCTTGACCAGGTAGTCGTCGGCGCCCATCTCCAGCCCCAGCACGCGGTCCATGTCCTCGTCGCGCGCGGTCAGCAGCAGGATCGGGGTGCGCCGGTGCTTGCCCGCCCGCAGCTCGCGGCACAGCACCAGGCCGTCGTCGCCGGGCATCATGATGTCCAGCACGATCAGGTCGACGGTCAGCGTTTCAAGCAGCGTGCGCATCTGCCGGCCGTCGGCGGCCAGGGTGACGTTCAGGCCGTTCTTCTTGAGGAAGTTGCCGGCCAGTTCGCGGATCTCGCGGTCGTCATCGACGATCAGGATGTGGTCTGGATTGTCCATGGCGCATTCTACTCAGCGGGCTGCGCGCGGCGGCGCGCCTGGCTGTTGACGATCAGCTGGCAGGGGCCGGGCTGGACGGCCTCGGCGCCCAGGCCGCCGGCCAGCAGCGCCAGCACGGCCAGCAGGCGCCGCCAGGAAAGGCGGGGGCGGGGAAGGGGAACGGTGTTCATGCGCGGGCTCCGGCAACGGGTGTCCGGCAGGTTATAGCGCCGCTCGCGCCGCCAAGTGTGTCGTAGTGTATGCGGGGCCGGACACGATACAAAAGCCGGGCAAAAACCCGCTTTCCGGGCACAGGACGGATACGCGGCGCGCGTCCAATGCGGTCATCGAGACACAAACGGACCGCCGCGCCATGACCACCCTGATCGACACCCCCCTCGCCCTAGCCGCCGGCATGCTGACGGTGGCCTCGCCCTGCGTGCTGCCGCTGCTGCCGATCCTGCTGGGCAGCGCGGTCGAGCGCGGCGGCCGCCTGCGGCCGCTGTGCATCGTGCTCGGCTTCGTCGCGGCCTTTTCCGGGCTGGGCATCGCGCTCAGCCTGTTGTCGGGCGCGGTCGAATCGGCCCACGAGACGGTGCGCGCGGTGTCGGTGGCGGCGCTGGCGCTGTTCGGCCTGGCGCGCATCTGGCCGCAACCCTACGACTGGCTGGCGGCGCGCCTGAGCGGTCCGCTGCAAGGCGTGATCGGCCTGGGCGCCAGGGGCGGTTCGGGCAATGCCGGCGGCTTCCTGCTGGGCATGTCGCTGGGCGCCGTCTGGACCCCCTGCGCCGGCCCGGTGCTGGCGTCGATCCTGATCCTGGCCGCGCGCGCCGACAACCTGACGCATTCCAGCCTGCTGCTGCTGGTCTACGGGCTGGGCGCGGGCATCCCGATGCTGGCCATCGCCTACGGCGGCGGCTTGGCCGCGCGCCGGGTCGGCGCCATCGCCCGCCACGCCGTGCGCCTGCAACGCGCCTTCGGGGTGCTGCTGGTGGCCTCGGCCGTCGCCATCCATTTCCAATATGACGTGCTGGCCTATGCCTGGATCAGCCGCCTGTTTTCCTGACCCATTTATCCGCAACCTGAAGGAGCGCACCATGCTGTCCATCCGCCTGCCGGCCCGCCGGGCCCTCGTTTCCGCCAAACTGGCCCTGGCCGGCCTGCTGCTCGGCGCCGCCGCGCACGCCGCCGCGCCCGCGCCGACCCCCGCGCCGGAGTTCACCGGCATCCAGACCTGGCTCAACAGTGAGCCGCTGACCCTGGCCGGCCTGCGCGGCAAGGTGGTGCTGGTCGATTTCTGGACCTACACCTGCATCAATTGCATCAACACCCTGCCGTACGTGAAACAGTGGAACCAGAAGTACAAGGACCAGGGCTTGGTCGTGGTCGGCGTGCACACGCCGGAATTCCCGTTCGAGCGCACCACCAGGAACGTGGCCGACGCCATCAAGCGTTTCGGCATCGAATATCCGGTGGCGCAGGACAACCAGTACAAGACCTGGGACGCCTACCGCAACCAGTATTGGCCCGCGTTCTACCTGATCGACAAGGGCGGCAACATCGTCTATCGCCATTTCGGCGAGGGGCGCTATGCCGAGACCGAGGCCGAGATCCAGCGCCTGCTGGCCCAGCCCCAGTCTTGAGCCTTTCGCGCGGGGCCGCCGGGACGGCGTGCGAGGGCGCGCGGGAGCGGCGTGTGACGCCGCCGCGGGGATTCAGCCGCCGGCCAGCGCCAGCATCAGCAACGCGCCCAGCAGCGCCGGCGGCATCACCCACGCGCCCAGCTTGAGAAAGCGCAGCGCGCCGACGTGCTGGCCCTCGCGCCGCACGGCGATCAGCCAGAGCAGCGTCGCCAGCGAGCCGGTGATCGACAGGTTGGGCCCCAGGTCCACGCCGATCAGCAGCGCGCCGGCGGTCTGCGCCGGCAGGTCGGCGATCTGGCCGACCGAGCCGGCGATCAGGCCGGCCGGCAGGTTGTTGATGACATTGCTGGCCAGCGCCGCCACGATGCCCGCGCCCCACAGCGCGCCGCCGGCCGAGTCGCCTGCCAGCCGCAGCAGCGCCCGCGCCAGCGCGTCGATCGCGCCGCTGAGCGCCAGGCCTTCCACCAGCACGAACAGGCCGGCCACCATCGGCAGCACGCCCCAGGCCACGTGCCGCAGCACCGGCAGGGGGCTGAGCCGCTGCTTCAGGTGGATGACGCCGGCGGTGGCCAGGCCGGCGATGAAGGTCGGAAGGCCCAGGTCGGCGTGCAGCGCCGAGGCCAGCATCAGCACGGCCGCCGTCAGCAGGATGCCGATGCCGGTCAGGCGCGCGCCCGTGGCCAGCGGCTGCGGCACGATGTCGGCCCGCAGCGGCTGGCGCAGCGCCTCGCGCTGGCTGAAGCGCAGGGCCAAGTAGGTCAGGCCGATGGCCGCCAGCGACGGCAGCGTGAAGCGCTGCAGCCAGTCCAGCAGCGGCGGCATCTGGCTGCCGTAGACCACCAGGTTGGCGGGGTTGGAGATCGGCAGCACGAAGCTGGCGGCGTTGGCGATGAAGGCGCAGATGAACAGATACGGCAGCGGCCGCGCCCCGGCGGCCTTGGCCGCCGCGTACACCGCCGGCGTCAGCACCACGGCGGTGGCGTCGTTCGACAGGAACACGGTCACCAGGATGCCCACCAGGAACACCAGGTCGAACAGCCGCCGCGCCGAGCCGCGCGCATGGCGCGCCGCCACCATCGCCAGCCAGTCGAACAGGCCCTGCTGGCGCGCCAGCTCGGCCAGCACCATCATGCCGATCAGGAACAGGTACACGTCCAGCCCCTTGCCGACCGCGCCCAGCGCCGCCTGCCACGGGATCAGCCCGGTCGCCGTCAGCAATAGCGCGGCGCCGCCGGCCCAGACGTATTCGGGCAGCTTCCAGGGGCGCAGCAGGATGCCGAGGATGGCCAGGGCGGAAATGCCCCAGAGGGCGAGGGAAGCGGCAGGAAAGGGCATGGGCAGCGATGACGGGAATCCGGTGCGGGAAGCATTATCGCCGGTTCGGCGTCCCGTCGGCCCGTCAGGGCGGGCCGACGCTTCCGGGTTCCCGTCGGCGGCGCCTACTGGATCTGCAAGGTGTACATGGCCTGGCCGCGCACCAGCGTCAGCAGCAGCGGCTGCCCGGGCGTCGCGCCGCCCAGCAGGCCGCGCAGGTCGGCCAGCCGGCTGACCGGGCGCTGGTTGACGCCGATGATGATGTCGCCGCGCTGCATCCGCGCGGCCACCGCGCCGCGCTCGGGATAGGTGGCGCTGACCGCCACACCGTCGTTGCCCTTCAGGCGTTGCTCGCGGCCGATCTCGGTGAACTCCACGCCGTTCAGGCGCGCGTCCAGCGAGCCGCCGTGCAGCCGCTCGTTCTTCTCGGGCTCGATCCGCAGCGTCGCCTCCGAGCGCTGGCCGCCGCGCGACAGCGTCAGCCGCACCTGCTTGCCCACCGGCAGCAGGCCCTCGGCGTTGCGCAGCTGGGCGCTGGTGCCGATCGGCTTGCCGTCCAGCGCCAGGATCAGGTCGCGCGCCTGCACCCCGGCCTGCTGCGCCGGCGAGCCGTCCGCCACGCGCGCCACCACCACGCCGCTGGCGTTCGGCGCCATGCCCAGCTGGCGCGCGTTGCGCGGCGTGACGTCGATGGTGTCCAGCCCCAGCCCGCCGCGCTGCACCTGGCCGTGCTGCAGCAGCTGGCGCATGACCTCGCCCGCCAGGTTCGACGGAATCGCGAAACCGATGCCGACGTTGCCGCCCGACGGCGTGTAGATCATGGTGTTGATGCCGACCAGCTCGCCGTTCAGGTTGACCAGCGCGCCGCCCGAGTTGCCGGGGTTGATGGAGGCGTCGGTCTGGATGAAGTTCTGGTAGCCGGCCGCGCGCAGGCTGGAACGCTCCAGCGCCGACACGATGCCGGACGAGGCCGACTGGCCCAGGCCGTAGGGATCGCCGATGGCGACCACGAAATCGCCCACCCGCAGATCGCTGGAATCGGACAGGGTCAGGGCCTGCAGCTTGTCGGGCGGAATGCGCAGCACCGCCAGGTCGGTGTCCGGATCGCTGCCGACCACGGTGGCGGTGAAGCTGCGGCCGTCCTGCAGCGACACGCGGATCGAGGCCGCGCCGCGCACTACGTGATGGTTGGTCAGGATGTTGCCCTGGGCCGCGTCGACGATCACGCCCGAGCCGATGCTCTGGCGCCCGGGGGCGCGGGCCTGGCCGCCTTCGCCCTGCGCGGAGATGTTGACCACCGCCGGCGTGACGCGCTCCAGCATGGGCGCCAGCGAGGGCAGGGGCTGGCCGTCCACGGCCATGGGCAGGGCCGCCAGGGCGCCGGCGGGAAGGGCGAGCGCGGCGGCAAGCGCCACGGCGGACAGGATGCGGTTCATAAAGGCCTTGGGGAGTCTGCGCGGCAGTATCGCCGCGCCAGGCGTCGCCCATATGACCGATCAAGCGCCTTTCCGGCGGCGTGTTCCGCCGCCGTGGCCGTCGCGCCTGGAAGGCCTAGAAGCCGACCGCCTGGCCGTCGCGGCGCGAATCGGACGCGGCGACGTAGCCGCCCTGCGGCAGGCGGCAAATCAGCTGCGCCGAGCCGAATTCCAGGCTGTCGGCCGGCGCCACCGCCACGTTGTGGCCGCGCTGGCGCAGCGCATCCACCACGTCGGCGGGCAGGTGCGCCTCGACGTTGACCACCGGCCCTTTTTCCACGCGAAAGCGCGGCGCGTCGCTCATGGCCTGCGGATTCTGGCCGAAGGCCGCCAGCCGCGTGACCATCTGCAGGTGGCCCTGCGCCTGCATCGAGCCGCCCATCACGCCGAACGACATCAGCGGTTCGCCGCCGCGGGTGATGAAGGCCGGGATGATGGTGTGCATCGGCTTCTTGCGCGGGCCGACCTGGTTGGCGTGGCCGGGCGTCAGCACGAAGTTCAGGCCGCGGTTGTGCAGGCTGATGCCGGTGCCCGGCACCACCACGCCGGAACCGAAGCCGTGGTAGTTGGACTGGATGAACGACACCATGGTGCCGGCCGCGTCGGCCGCGGTCAGGTAGACCGTGCCGCCGGTGGCGGGCGTGCCGGCCACCGGCACGGCGGCGCGGTCCATCGAGATCAGCCGCGCGCGCTCGGCCAGGTAGGCCGGGTCGAGCAGGGCGCGGGCGTCGGTGCGCATGTGGCGCGGGTCGGCCACGTGCTGATGCAGGTCGGCGAAGGCCAGCTTCATGGCCTCGATGCTGACGTGGTAGTAATCGGCGCTGTCGCGGCCCATCGACTCCAGGTCGAATTGCTCCAGCATGCCCAGCGCCATCAGCGCCGAGATGCCCTGGCCGCTGGGCGGGATTTCATGCAGCTGGTAGCCGCGGAACGACTGCGAGATCGGCTCGACCCACTCGGGACGGTGCTGGTCCAGGTCGTCCGCGGTCAGCGCGCCGCCGGTGCGGGCGGCGAAGTCGGCGATCTTGTTGGCCAGCGCGCCGCGGTAGAAGCTGTCGCCGCCGCTCTCGGCGATGTCGCGCAGGGTGCGCGCCTGGTCCGGAAAGCGCCACCATTCCCCCGCCTGCGGCGCCCGGCCCTGCGGCAGGAAGGCGTCGGCGAAGCCCGGCTCCCGCGCCAGCTTGGGCATCTGCGCGGCCCATTGGCGCGCGATGGTGGGGCTGACCGCGAAGCCGTGCTCGGCGTAGGCGATGGCGGGCTCGAACAACTGCGCGAACGGCAGCTTGCCGAAGCGGTCGGACAGCGCCTTCCAGCCCGCCACCTGGCCGGGCACGGTGACCGTGCCCCAGCCGGTGCCGGGCATCGCCTCGCGGCCGGCGAAGTACTCCGGCGTCCACGCCGCTGGCGAGCAGCCGCTGGAGTTCAGGCCATGCAACTTTCCTTCGTGCCAGACCAGCGCGAACATGTCGCCGCCGATCCCGTTCATCACGGGCTCGACCACGGTCAGCGCGATGGCGGTGGCGATGGCGCTGTCCACGGCATTGCCGCCGGCCAGCAGCATGCGCAGCCCGGCCTGCGCCGCCAGCGGCTGGCTGGTGGCGACCGCGTTGGCGGCCAGCACCGGCATTTTTCGGGAAGCGTACGGGAAAGACCAATCGAAGGAAGTGGACATGGTGGCGAGAAAGGTTGCGAGGGAGATTACTGCGGGGTGATGCCGGCCTGGTCGATCAGCTGCTTGGTGCGCGGGATCTCGGCCTTGATGAAGGCGGCGAATTCCTCGCGGCTGCCGCCGCGCGGCTCGGCGCCCGCTTCGGCCAGCTTACCGCGCAATGCGGGATCCGCCAGCACCTTGTTGACGGCGCGGTTGAGCTTGTCGAGGATCGGCGCGGGCGTGCCTTCCGGCGCCACCAGTCCGTACCACGGGGCGATGTCGTAGCCGGCGTAGCCCTGCTCGGCGATGGTGGGAATGTCCGGCGCCAGCGCTGAGCGCTGCGAATTGGACATGCCCAGCGCCAGCAGCGCGCCGCTCTTGACCTGCGGCAGGCCGGTCATGATGGTGTCGAAGTACATCGACACCTGGCCGCTCAGCAGCGCCGGAATGGCTTCGCCGGCGCCTTTGTAGGGCACGTGCAGGATGTCGATGCCGGCCACCGACTTGAGCATTTCGCCCGCCATGTGCGAGGTGGTGCCGGTGCCGAACGAGGCGTAGGTCAGCTTGCCCGGGTTGGCGCGGGCGTACGCGATCATCTCGGGCAGGGTCTTGAACGGCTGCTGCGGATTGGCCAGCAGGATGTTGGGCGTGTACGCCACCATCGACACCAGCGCGAACGCGTCCGGGTCATAGGCCAGGCGCTTCTGCAGGAAGCGGTTGGTGACGATGGCGGCCGGACCGCCCATCAGCAGCGTGTAGCCGTCGGGCGCCGAGCGCGCCACCGAGGCGCTGCCGATCGCGGCGGCGGCGCCGGGGCGGGCTTCCACCACGAACGGCTGGCCCAGTTCGGTCGACAAGGCCGCGCCCAGCTGGCGCGAGATCAGGTCGGTGGCCGAGCCGGCCTGGAACGGCACCACGATGCGCACCGGATGCTGCGGCCAGTCGGTGGCCTGGGCGCCGGCTTGCGCGGCGAAGGCCACGGCGGCGGCGCCGGCCAGGGCGCGGATGAGACGGAAAGTCATGGATTCCCCTTGAATGCGTTATGTCGGTCGAGCGATGGCGCCAGGCGGGTCTGCTGCCCCTTGCAATGCCGGCGGACGCGTCCGGCCGACGCGCCAGGACGGATTTGACGCGAGCGCCGCCGGTCCGGCCATTGGTATTTGCATCCATGGATCACTGGATCCAATTTGTGTTATTTTTGCGTTTATCTATCATGGCGGCTTTGAAAACCCGGGGACGAGAATGCTGCAGTTTCAGAAGACAGCCGTCAGCGCCGAAGAAGAGGCCTACCAGCACCTGCAGCGCGAGATCCGGCTGGGCAACTATCCGCCCGGCCACCGCCTGGTGCCCGAGGTCATCGCCAGCGAGATCGGCACCAGCCGCATGCCGGTGCGCGGCGCGCTGCGCCGGCTCGCCTCCGAGGGCCTGGTCGAGATCCGCGCCAACCGCGGCGCGGTGGTGCGCGGCCTGAACCAGCAGGAAATGCGCGAAGTCTTCGAAATGCGCTCGGTGCTCGAAGGGCTGGCCATGCGCAACGCCGTGCGCCACATGAGCCCCGAGCACATCCGCCGCCTGGCCCGCATGCTGGACCAGCTCGAGCAGGGCTCGGGCGACGACCTGGACTGGACCAGCGCCCACCGCGACTTCCACGAATACCTGTGCAGCTTCTGCCAGCAGCCGCGCCTGTTGCGGCAGATCTCCGAATTGCACTCGGTGGTCGAGCCCTACATGCGCCTGTGGGCGGCCCAGCCGGGGCGCGTGCTGCGGGTGCGCGAATCGCACCAGGAACTGATCGACGCGCTGCTTACCGGCGACCCTGATCGCTGCGAGGCGGCGATGCGCCAGCACGTGCTGAACACGGTGCCGGCGCTCCAGGCGTTCCTCGAACGGGCGGGCTGAGGCCCGGCGCTCAGGCTTCGCGCGGCCGCGTCTTCGGCTTGCGCTTGAACTTGATCTCGCTGGCCAGCACCCCCGCCACGATCAGCGCCCCGCCCACCAGCGCCAGCCCCGGCAACCGGTCGCCGGCCAGCCGGCCGACGATGCCGCCCCAGACCGGCTCGCCGGCGTAGATCACCGTGGCGCGGGTCGGCGACACCGACTTCTGCGCCCAGTTCATGGTCAGCTGGATCACCGCGCTGGCCAGGCCCAGCCCGATCGCCGCGCCGGCCCACAACCACGAGAAGGCGGGAATCGGCTCACCCAGCACCGGCATCAGCGCGAACGACGCCAGTCCCGCCGTCAGCAGCTGCACCGCGGTGACGCGGCGGCTGTCCACCGACCGCGCGAAATGGCCGATCAGGATGATCTCGGCGGCGATGGCTGCGGCGCCCGCCAGCGTCGCCAGCTCGCCGGGGCTGACATGCAGCGCGCCGGCCTCGGGCCCGGCCAGCAGCACCAGTCCGGTGAACGCCAGCCCCACGCCGACCCAGCTCATCAGGCCGGGCGGGCGCTTGAGCACCGCCCACTGCAACAGCGGCACGATCGGCACGTACAGCGCGGTGATGAAGGCCGACTGGCTGCTGGTGATGGTCTGCAGGCCGTAGGTCTGCAGGTAATAGCCCAGGAACAGGGCGCAGCCGATCGCCACCCCGGCGCCGCCCTCGCGCCGCGTCAGCCCGGCCATGTGCTTGCGGAACAGCAGCATCGACACCAGCCCGGCCACGGTGAACCGGACCCCCACGAAGAACAGCGGTCCGCTATGCTGCATGGCGATATGGATAATGAGGAAAGTGCTTCCCCACAGCATGGTGACCAGCACCAGGGCGATTTCCTGGCGCGACAAGGCAAACATCGATTCGGGTTTCACGGCGGACTTCAGGTGTCACTAATTTGAGCAATATACTGCACATTACCAATTCCGACAGCGATGTCCTCACGCACGTGGGGGCCAATCTGAAACGGCTGCGCAAGCTGGCCGGCCTGAGCCAGTCGGCGCTGGCCGACGCCTCCGGCATCAGCCGCCGCATGATCGCCGGCCTGGAAGCGGGCAACGCCAACATCAGCCTGTCCAGCCTGGACAAGCTGGCGCAGGCGCTGGATGTGGGGTTTGTCGACCTGGTCAGCGATCCGGCGCGCGAACGGCGCCGCATCGAGGCCCGCGCCTGGCGCGGCAAGCGCCCCGGCAGCCAGGCCGTGCTGCTGGGCGCCGCGCCCGCCAGCTGTGAGGCGCAGCTCTGGATCTGGTCGCTGGGGCCGGGCGAAACCTACGTGGCCGAGCCCGACCCGGAAGGCTGGCACGAGATGATCTACGTCATCGAGGGCACGCTGCTGCTGGAGCTGTCGGGCGTGACACAGCCGGTGCAGGCCAACGACTTCGCCATCTACAGCAGCGCGCAGCCGTATTCCTATCGCAACGACGCCGATACGCCGCTGCGCTTCGTGCGCAATGTATTGCGCTAGGCGCCCTGTGGCGGGGGCCTTGCCGTCCAGGGGCGTCGGTTTGCCGCAACGGCCCGGATTTTCTAGCGCCACGGCGGCGCAGCGCTCGGCTAGAATCGAGAATAATATTCATTCCTAGGCCGCTCGGTTGCATGGGCGTCAAGTACGTCCCATGTCCGACCAGGCTCCCGCTCCCACCCTCGAAGCGCTGTACAGCGATCACCATCCCTGGCTGGTGGGCATGTTGCGCCGCAAGCTCGGCGACGGCGACAGCGCCGCCGACCTGGCCCAGGACACCTTCCTGCGCGTGCTCGCCAACCGCAACGTCGACGCGATCCTGCGGCCGCGCGAGTATCTCGCCACCATCGCCCGCGGCCTGGTCACCGATGCCTACCGCCGCCAGGCCATCGAGCGCGCCTACCTCGAAACCCTGGCGGCGCGGCCCGAGCCGGTCGCCATCTCGCCCGAGACCCGCGCCATTCTGCTCGAAACCGTGCTGGCCATCGATCGCATGCTGGATCAGCTGGGCCCGCGCACCCGCGAGATCTTCCTGCTGGCGCAGTTCGAGGAATTGACCTACGCCCAGGTGGGCGCGCGGCTGGGCGTGTCCGTCACCACCGTCAAGAAGCACATGGTGCGCGCGCTGACGCAGTGCCTGTTGCTGGCCGCCGACTGATGCGGCCCGCGCCGGAACTGCTGGAGGCCGCCGCGCACTGGTACGTCGCCCTGCGCGACGCCGATGCCGACGATCCCGCGCGGACCGCCTGGCGCCGCTGGCTGGAGGCCGACGCGCGCCACCGCCAGGCCTGGGAGCGCATGCTGGCCCTGCAGCAACGGCTGGGCAGCGTGCCTGGCGACCTGCTGTTGCCGACCCTGCGCGGCGCGCGCCGGCAGCAGCGCCGCCGCCTGCTGGCGCTGGCCCTGCTGGCCGGCGGCGGCGCCACCTTCGGCTGGGTCGCCGCGCCGCCCTGGCGCGTCCTGACCGCCGGAGTGCGCACCGCCACCGGCGAGCGCCGCACCGTCACGCTGCCCGACGGCGGCACCCTGTACCTGAACACCGCCTCCGCCGTCGATATCGACTATGGCCCTGAACGCCGCGTGCTGCGCCTGCATCAGGGCGAAGTGCTGGTGCAGACCGCGCCCGACCCCGCCGGCCAGCGGCCGTTCGAGGTCTGGACCGAGGACGGCGGCGCGCGTGCGCTCGGCACCCGCTACAGCGTGCGGCGCGAGGCCGGCGGCACGCGCGTCGCGGTGTTCCAGGACGCGGTGCTGCTGCAACCCGCCGATCCGGCGGCGCCATCGCGGCGCCTGGAGG
>ERZ1739169.89-NODE-89-length-27126-cov-14.984264_pt1 | contig 27126 bp, 25 predicted proteins | sample MGYA00581756_ERZ1739169 | MGnify/ENA primary metagenome ERZ1739169 (study PRJEB40789, sample SAMEA7425667) | Salamandra salamandra | biome: salamander skin | place: Germany | collected 2020-03 | study: cvxcv | reverse complement strand
GCATACGAGATCTATCGCTGTGACTGGAGTTCAGAGTGTGCTCTTCCGATCTCCGGGCGCGCCGGCCTGGCTGCCCGGGGTGGGCATGCTCGTGGCGGCCATGCTGTATGGCGGCGCGGCCGCCGCCAGTGAATCCTGCGCCAGTCCGGACGAACGCTGCCCCTTCGTTTCCGAACTGCTGCAGCAGCGCGAAGGCTATGGCGCCCGCGCCACGGGCGGCCTGGGCGGCAAGTTCATCGAGGTCACCTCCGACCAGGACGCCGGACCGGGCACGCTGCGCGCGGCGCTGGCGCAGGCCAAGAAGGGACCGACCTGGATCCGCTTCGCCTCGGACATGACGATCGTGCTGGACTCGCAGCTGCGGGTGCCGTCGAACACCACGATCGACGGCCGCGGCAAGCACGTGGCCCTGATCGACGACGGGCTGGGCGTGTATGGCAGCAAGAACGTCATCCTTACGCACCTGACCATCGACGGCCGCCTGAACCGGCTGACGCAGGCCGTGAACATCGCCAACGACAGCCGCGACGTGTGGGTGGACCACATGGACCTGTCACGCATGTCCGACCGGCTGCTGAACGTGAAGAACGGCTCCACCGACGTCACGATCTCGTGGACCAAGTTCCACAATTCGAACAAGGTCATGCTGCTCAACAACATCACCTCGAAGAACCTGTTCGCGAACTACGAACGGGATTCCATCGCGCGCGTGACGCTGCACCACAATTATTTCTTCAACACGGTGCAGCGCAATCCCCGCGGGCAATTCGGCACGTTCCACCTGTTCAACAACCTGCTGGAGAACTGGGATTTCTACGGCATGAGTTTCAGCCTGGAGGCCAAGGCGCTGGTGGAAGGCAACATCTTCAACAATGACGCCAAGCGCCAATGCGTGGAGCCGGAATTCTTTCCCACGGTGGAGGGGGTGAAGGTGAACTACTGCCGTTATATCCCCACGGCGGCCAAGCGCAGCGCGCTGGACAACGGGGCGTCGGACGAGGGCGCCTACCAGGACTTGAAGGCGGTGCACGGCTATACGCGCGACTTCAAGGCGTTCCTGCGCCTGAAGGACAACCTCTACCTGGGGGATGCGAAACCCGTGCTGCAGGACTACCGGCCCGAGGCCGCGCCGACGCCGCCGTATTGCTATGGCTACGAGAAGCCCTCGGCGGAATTGGCCGACCGGATCCGCAAGCATGCGGGCAACACCAGCGGTGATACGCCGCTGCCGGCAGCGCGCACCGGCGCGGGCTGCGGCGGCTGAAACGGCCGGTCAGGCCTGGTGCGACAGCGGCCGCTCGGGAATCGGCGCGATCCGCTCGGGCGGCGGCGACACGCGCCACGAGGCGCGCCGGCGCAGCGCGCCGAACAGCTTGAGGCCTTGCGGCCAGTCTTCCAGGCCGCTGTCGGCGTTGATGTGGCCGGCGCCGGGGATCACCACCACGCGGCTGCCCCAGTTCTCGGCAAAGGCGCGGGCGCGCTCCAGCCGACAGTAGGGGTCGTTGTCGCTGGCCACCACCACGCTCTGGAACGGCAGCGATTGGCGCGGGATCGGCGCGAAGCCGCGCAGACAGTCCGGCGCATCGGGACGCTCGACGTCGGCCGGCGCCACCAGCAGGGCGCCGGCGACCTTGGCGCGCAGCGGCACCGGCAGCGCCGCGCTGATCAGGCAGCCCAGGCTGTGGGCGACCAGCAGCACCGGGCTGCGGGCCTGGTCGACCACGCCGGCCAGGGTGGATATCCATTCCGCGCTCACCGGGTTCTGCCAGTCGCGCTGCTGCACCCGCACCGCGTGCGGCAACAAGGCCGCCCAGCGCGATTGCCAGTGTTCGGGTCCGGAGTCTTTCCATCCGGGGACGATGATCGGTTGGAGTCTCATGGCGGCCATGATGCCGCGCCGCCTTAGTAACGCAAACGAATAAATCCGCTTTTGCATATACGGTGGCGGGCATAAGGGCGACGGCCCCCCGGATGCGGCACCGCAATATCGAAACCTCGCCCAAGGCGGGCCGGAACCCCTGCAAAAGCCGCTATTTTTCAGTGTATGCTTGCCGTGCTAATGCAACGTAACGGGGCGTGACCAATGCGTTTCCGGCTGTCCGCCCGGTTCAAAAACCAACGATTACAAGCCATTAAGGGAGTCCACTCATGAAGCAAGCATTTCGTCTGACCCCGGTCATCGCGGCCCTGGGCGTCGCCGCGGGGTTGGCGTTCAGCGCCGGCGCGCACGCGCAGACCATCAAGATCGGCGTGGTGGGCCCCACCACCGGCGCGGTCACCCAGTACGGCGACATGGTCCGTGAAGGCGTCGACACCGCGGTGGAACGCATCAACGCCGCCGGCGGCATCAACGGCAAGAAGCTGGAAACCGTGGTCATCGACGACGGCTGCGAACCCAAGCAGGGTCCGGTCGCCGCCAACCGCGTGGTCAACAGCAAGATCGGTTTCGTCGTGGGCCACGTCTGCTCGGGCGCCACCATCGCCGCCGCCGACATCTACAACAACGAAGGCGTGGTCATGGTCACGCCCTCGGCCACGTCGCCGGCCCTGACCGACGGCAAGAACTACGAGTTCATCTTCCGCACCATCGGCCGCGACGACCAGCAGGGTCCCGCCGCCGCCAAGTTCATCCTGGACAAGCTCAAGCCCAAGAAGGCCGCCGTGCTGCATGACAAGCAGTCGTATGGCCAGGGCATCGCCACCGCCGTCAAGAACGACCTCGAAAAGGGCGGCGTGCCCGTCGCCATCTTCGAAGGCATCAACGCCGGCGACAGCGACTACTCGGCCGTCATCACCAAGCTCAAGAGCCAGGGCGTGGACTTCGTCTACTACGGCGGCTACCACCCCGAAATGGGCCTGCTGCTGCGCCAGGCGGCCGAGCAGGGCGTGAAGGCCAAGTGGATGGGTCCGGAAGGCACGGGCAACCCGGACATCAACGCCATCGCTGGCGACGCCGTCGAAGGCATGCTGCTGACGCTGCCGGCCGACTTCACCCAGAACGCCGCCAACGCCGAGATCGTCAAGGCCTTCGCCGCCAAGAAGCGCAACGCCAGCGGCGCGTTCCAGATGACGGCCTACACCGCCACCCAGGTCATCGCCGACGGCATCAAGGGCGCCGGCAGCGAAGACCCGACCAAGGTCGCCAAGTACCTGCACGCCAACACGTTCGACACCCCCATCGGCAAGGTGGCCTGGAACAAGCAGGGCGACCTGACGAACTTCCAGTTCGACGTCTTCGTGTGGCACAAGGACGGCTCGAAGTCCGTTTATAAATAAGGACTTGGCGCGCATCTGGGCGGCTTTCCAGCCGCCCGGATGGGCCATCCGCCAGACCCCTCGGCCGGGCCGGAAGCGATGTCTTCCCGCCCGGCTTTTTCGTGGGCGCCGCCCGCCGGGAACCGAGCCGTCGCCGGCGGGGTGGAACGCCGCTCGCGCGGTTTTGCGTAGAATGCGGCGAAATCGCTCTCTCTTTTTCTGTCCGGACACCCCATGACCAAGGCCTTGCTAGTCGAAGACGATCCGAAGCTGTCGCGCCTGATCGCGCAGTTCCTGGAGCAACACGGGTTCCAGGTCGCCCAGGCCTACCGCGGCGACCATGCGGTGGAGGCGTTCCGCCGCCACGACCCGGCCATCACCATCCTCGACCTGATGCTGCCCGGGCGCGACGGCCTGCAGGTCTGCCGCGACCTGCGCGCCTTCTCTTCGGCGCCGATCCTGATGCTGACCGCCCGCGAGGACGACCTGGACCAGATCCTGGGCCTGGAATCGGGCGCGGACGATTACGTCATCAAGCCGGTCGAGCCGCGCGTGCTGCTGGCCCGCATCCGGGCGCTGCTGCGCCGTCACAGCCAGCTCGAGGAGCCGCCGGAGCGCCTGGAGTTCGGGCCGCTGGTCATCGACCGGCGCACCCGGGCGGTGATCCACGGCGGCGTCGAGGTCGACCTGACCACGATGGAATTCGAGATGCTGTGGGCGCTGGCCAGCCAGGCCGGCCAGGTGCTGACGCGCGACGACCTGCTCAACGCGGTGCGCGGCATCGAGTTCAACGGACTCGACCGCAGCGTCGACGTCTGCGTCAGCAAGCTGCGCCGCAAGCTGGACGATGACCCGCGCGATCCGGCGCGCATCAAGACCGTGTGGGGCAAGGGCTATCTGTTCTCGCCCAAGGCGCACGAGGACGGCGATGATTAAATTCGTCCTGCGGCTCTTCGTGGTGCTGGCGGTCGGCTTCGTGATTTCCAACGAAGTCGTGGACCGTTCCGCCAACTACCTGTTCGAGCCGGTCAGCGACGCCTATACCCGCGAGTCGGTGCGCGGGCAGATCCATTCCCTGGTGCTGGAACTGTCGAAGGTCGAGCCGGGCGCGCGCGCGGCTTACATCGAAAAGCAGCTCAAGCCCTACTATGGCCTGGGCCTGCGCGTCTTCAATGCGTCGGACTACAACGCCAGCGACAGCGAACGGCGCATCGTCGCCCGCGGCGACTTCTTCATCCGCGACAAGATGCAGACCTTCGTGGCCGCGATTCCCGGCCCCGACCACCAGTGGCTGGAGGTCAAGCTGCCGCCCGAGCCGTCGTTCGGCCCGTGGGTGGTGGCGGCGGTCTATTCGGCGCTGGGCCTGCTGCTGTGCGCCTTCATGCTGGTGTGGGCGCTGCCGATCTGGCGCGACCTGGAAGCCCTCAAGACCGCCGCCCTGCGCATGGGGCAGGGCGACCTGGAGGCCCGCGCGCGGCTGTCGCGGCATTCCAGCATCGGCAACCTGGGCGATACCTTCAACCTGATGTCCGAGCGCATCGCGGCGCTGATCGGCAACCAGCGCGAGCTGACCAACGCCGTTTCGCACGAGCTGCGCACGCCGATCGCGCGCCTGTCCTTCGAGCTCGACATGATCGGCCGCGCCGACGAGCCGGCCGAGCGCAAGCGCCTGATCGACGACATGAAGAGCGACGTCGCCGAGCTCGACAGCATGGCGTCCGAGCTGCTGATGTACGCGCGCCTGGAACACAAGGGCGATGGCGTCGCGCTGCAGCCGCAGGACGCCCGCAGCTGGCTCGATTCGGTGGTGCAGCACGCGGGCTTCGAGGCCGACCAGTCCGGCGTGCGCTGCGAGGTGGTGCTGTGCCAGGTGCGCGAGGTCCACCTGCACCAGCGCTACATGACGCGGGCGCTGCTGAACCTGCTGCAGAACGCCATCCGCTACGCCGGCGGCCGGGTCCAGGTCAGCCTGGTGTCGCCCGCGCCGCGCGAGTATGTGCTGATGGTCGACGACGACGGCCCGGGCATCCCGCAGGCCGACCGCGAACGCATTTTCGAGCCCTTCATCCGCCTGGACGAGAGCCGCGACCGCGGCACCGGCGGCACCGGGCTGGGGCTGGCCATCGTCAGCCGCGTGGCGCGCTGGCACAACGGCACCGCCGAGGCCACCGACAGCCCCTTGGGCGGGGCCCGTTTCATCATCAGCTGGAAGGCGGCCTGAGGCCGGGGACAGGGGCGCGCCGCATCGATCCGGCCCGCCTTTAACAAACTTAACAATCTGTCCTTCCAATCTTCACAAACTCCATACAAAGCGGGAAAGATCGGGGACGCGTCCCTGTCTAGCATGACGGCAGTTCTCAAAAGAGGGTTGCCTGTTCGTCATGTTTTCGCTCGCCCGCCTGGTCGCCGTCGCCATGCTCCTGATCGCCGCCGGCGGTTGCCAGGGCGGGGCCCCGGCCGCGCCGCCGACCATCGCCCGCGGCGACTATCCGGCGGTAGTGGCGTACCTGAAGCAGCGCATTGCCTATGACCTGGACGCGCAGCGGGTGCCGGGCCTGTCGATCGCCATCGTCGATGACCAGCGCACGGTCTGGAGCAGCGGCTTCGGCTATGCCGATTCGGCGCGCCATCGCAACGCCACCGGCGACACGCTCTACCGGGTAGGCGCCATCTCCAAGGTCGTGACCGCCGCGGGCGTGCTGCGCGCCGCCGACGACGGCCGCCTGTCGCTGGACATCCCCGCCACCCAGGCGCTGCCGCAATCGGCGCTGGAGCCGCGCCGCGCCGCCATGCACTGGATGGACACCTATCCCTTCACCGTCCGCCGCCTGCTGGCATTGCGTCCCGACACGCTGGAAGACACCATGGGCCGGGCCCGCGCCGACATGGGCTACGCCATGCTCGGCGACATGGTGGCGCACGCCGCCGACGAGCCCTTCGACGCCTACGTGCGCCGCACGCTGCTGCAGCCGCTGAACATCTCGCGCGCCGGCTTCCGGCTGGCGGCCGCCGGCGACGACGCGCGTGAACTGCGCGCGGCCGGCTACCGCCGCGGCATCCCGTGGGTCGAACAGCCGCAGCCGAACGAGGCCGCGGAAGGCCTGTGGGCCAGTTCCGCCGAGATGGCGCGTTTCTCCAGCATGCTGTTCGGCGGCGGCACCTACCAGGGGCGCCGCATCCTCAACGACGAATCCGCGCTCACGCTGCTCAACCTGGAGACGGTGGCCAACGGCATGGACCTGGAGTGCCGCCTGGCGCTGTCGTGGCTGGCGGCGCCCTGCGATGCCGACTACATCGCCGGCGACGCGCTGCGCGACCACAGTGGTGCAACCGAAGCCTTCCATGCCCGCTGGCTGCTGGCGCCGCGCGAGAAGCTGGCGGTGCTGGTGATGAGCAATGCCGACAGCGCCGAGCCGCTGGTGGCCTCGGTCTCGACCCTCGCCATGAACCTGATGCGCCAGGCCAAGGGCGTGGCGCAAGAGTAGGCATGCGCCGCGGCAGCCGCGGCGTGGCCCTGTTTTCCCCTCAACCTCGTTTCCCGGATGTTTTTATGAAGCGAAATCTCTCTTTGTCCCTGATGCAGCGCCGCGCCGGCGCGGCGTGTTTGCTGGCCAGCCTGCCGGTGTTGTCGTTCGCCGCGGGCGGCCAGCAGGTCGCCGACAATTCGGTCTACGGTTCTCGCGGCGCCAGCTCGCGCGGCATCGAGGTCGCCACCGGCGCCGAGAAGCCGGCCGAGGAGTGGAAGTTCTACGGCACGCTGGGCGTCGGCTACGCGCCGCGCTACAGCGGCAGCGACGAGAGCTCGGCCCTGCCGATCTTCGGCCTGGGCATCCGCAGCCCGGGCGGCTTCTTCCTGGACACGGCCCACGGCCTGGGCTGGGAGACGCAGGCGCTCAGCAGCACTTTCCGCTTCTACGTCGCGCCCAGCGCCTCGCGCAAGGACCACAAGAAGGGATTCGAGGGCTCGAACAAGCTGCGCGGCATGGGCGACATCAAGAGCCGCGCGCAGATCGGCATGGATGCCGAGACGCAGCTGGGCCCGGTGACGCTGTCGGCCACGGTGGCGCACGCATTCAAGAAGGGCGACGACCGGGACGTGGGCAGCGCCTACACGCTGTTCAACCTGGGCGCCAGCACCACGGTGTACGAAGGTTCGGCGGGCGCGATCTCGCTGGCGCTGAGCAGCAACTTCGGCGACGGCAACTACATGCGCACCTGGTACGGCGTGAGCGATCGCCAGTCGGCCAACTCGGGCTACCGCCGCTACAACCCCAAGGGCGGCCTGGAAAGCATCGGCCTGGGCGCGACCTGGGCGCTGCCGTTGAGCAAGGAATGGTCGTGGTCGGTCGCGGCCGAGGCGCGCCGCCTGTATGGCGACGCGGCCGACAGCCCGATCGTGAAGGATCGCAACCAATACTCGATCGGCACGATGATCACCTACACGTACTGAGTGTGTGGCGGTAAACGCCCGCCCCGGGCGGGGCGGGCGGCTGGGGCGGTTCGGCGGGCCATGCGGCCGCCGACGCCGCCCGCGGGGGGGGGGGTATTACAGGCCCTGCACGCGGCGGCCGGTGTCGGCCTCGAACCAGTGTAGCGGGTGGCGGCCGTCGGGGCCGACGTTGACGCGGTCGCCGACCTTGGCCGAGGACTCGGACAACTGGCGGGTGGTGCAGCGCACGACCAGGGTGGTCTTGCCGCAGCGGCAGTGGACCAGCTGTTCGGAGCCCAGCGTTTCGACCATCTCGACTTCGGCCGGCACGCCCTGCGTGTTCAGCAGCATGTGCTCGGGGCGCATGCCCATGATGACCTTGCGGCCGCGCACCTGCGACGGCACCTGCAGCGGCGAGATCTCCAGCGCCAGGCCGTCGGCGGTCTGCACCGTGCCGTCGCCGGCGACGTTGACTTCCATCAGGTTCATCGGCGGCGAGCCGATGAAGCCGGCCACGAAGGTCGAAGCGGGCTTCTCGAACACTTCCATCGGCGTGCCGATCTGCTCGGGCACGCCCTGGTACATGACGATCATGCGGTGCGCCAGCGTCATGGCCTCGACCTGGTCGTGCGTCACGTACAGGCTGGTGGTGCCCAGGCGGCGGTGCAGCTTCATGATCTCCAGGCGCATCGCCACGCGCAGCTTGGCGTCCAGGTTCGACAGCGGTTCGTCGAACAGGAACACCTTGGGTTCGCGCACGATGGCGCGGCCCATGGCCACGCGCTGGCGCTGGCCGCCCGACAGGGCGCGCGGGCGGCGGTCCAGCAGGTGGCTCAGTTCCAGGATCTGCGCGGCGGCGTCGACGCGCTTCTTGATCTCGTCTTTGGAGAACTTGCGGATCTTCAGGCCGTACGCCATGTTCTCGAACACGGTCATGTGCGGGTAGAGCGCGTAGTTCTGGAACACCATCGCGATGTCGCGTTCGGCCGGCTCGAGATTGTTGACGACCTTGTCGTCGATCACGATCTCGCCGCTGGTCACGGTTTCCAGGCCGGCGACCATGCGCATCAGCGTGGACTTGCCGCAGCCCGAGGGGCCGACGATGACGATGAATTCACCGTCCTTCACATCCATGTCGATGCCATGGATGACCGGCACGTTGCCGGCGTAGGTTTTCTTTACGTTGCGAAAGCTGAGAGTAGCCATGAGTTATTCGTATCGGAGTCGTTGTCGGGTAGGCGATAGGGGAGGGTCACTTTTCAGTGTCGACCAAGCCCTTGACGAACCATTTCTGCATCAGGATGACGACCAGCGCCGGCGGGATCATCGCCAGCATGGCGGTGGCCATGGTGATGTTCCATTCGGTCACGCTGTCGCCGCCGCTGATCATCCGCTTGATGCCGATGACGACGGGGTACATGTCTTCCTGCGTGGTCACCAGCAGCGGCCACAGGTATTGGTTCCAGCCGTAGATGAACTGGATCACGAACAGCGCGGCGATGCTGGTCTTGGACAGCGGCAGCAGCACGTCGCGGAAGAAGCGCACCGGGCCGGCGCCGTCGATGCGGGCGGCCTCGATCAGTTCGTCCGGCACCGTCAGGAAGAACTGGCGGAACAGGAAGGTGGCCGTGGCCGAGGCGATCAGCGGCAGCGTCAGGCCGGCGTAGCTGTTGAGCAGGCCGAGGTCGGCCACCACCTTGTAGGTGGGCGCGATCCGCACTTCGACCGGCAGCATCAGCGTGACGAAGATCATCCAGAAAAAGAACATGCGGCCGGGGAAGCGGAAATACACCACCGCGAAGGCCGACAGCAGCGAGATCGCGATCTTGCCGATCGAAATCGCCAGCGCCATGATCAGGCTGACGTACATCATGCGGCCCACCGGCGCGCCCGAGGAGCCGCCGGAAGAGCCGCCGAACAGCGCCTGCATGTAGTTGTCGACGAAGTGCGGACCGGGGATCAGCGACATCGGCGCGGAGGCCACTTCCTGCGCGGTCTGGGTCGACGCGACGAAAGTGACGTAGAGCGGAAAGGCCACCATCGCCACCCCGCACAGCAGGATGACGTGGGCCAGAATATCCAGCCAGGGACGGCGTTCAACCATTGTTATCTGCCTCGAAAATCAATACTGCACTTTGCGGTCGACGTAGCGGAACTGTACGACCGTCAAGGCAATCACAATGAACATCAGCACCACCGACTGGGCCGCGGACGAGCCGAGGTCCAGGCCACGGAAGCCGTCGCTGTACACCTTGTAGACCAGGATCGAGGTCGACGTGCCCGGGCCGCCCTGCGTGGTGGTGTCCACCACCGCGAAGGTGTCGAAGAAGGCGTAGATGATGTTGACCACCAGCAGGAAGAAGGTGGTGGGCGACAGCAGCGGGAACACGATGCTCCAGAAGCGGCGCGACGGGCTGGCGCCGTCGATCGCGGCGGCTTCGATGAGCGAGCGCGGAATCGACTGCAGGCCGGCCAGGAAGAACAGGAAGTTGTACGAGACCTGCTTCCAGACGGCGGCGATCAGCACCAGGATCATGGCCTGGTTGCCGTCCAGGCGCGGGTTCCAGTCGACGCCGGCCTGGCGCAGGGCCACGGCCAGGATGCCGACCGAGGGCGAGAACAGGAACAGCCACAGCACGCCGACCACGGCGGGCGCGACGGCGTAGGGCCAGATCAGCAGGGTCTTGTAGAGCCCGGCGCCGCGGATCACGCGGTCGGCCATGACGGCCAGCAGCAGCGAGACGCCCAGGCCGACCACGGCGACCAGGATCGAGAACACCGCCGTGACACGGAAGGAATCGAGGTAGGCCTGTTGCGAGAACAGCTCCATGAAGTTGTCGAAACCGACGAACTCGGAGGACAGGCCGAAGGCATCTTCCAACCGCATCGACTGCCACATGGCCTGGCCGGCGGGAAGGAAGAAGAAGACCACGGTAATGACGATCTGCGGCAGGAGCAGCAGATAGGGCAGGGTCTTGTGCCCAAAGACAACACGTTTTTCCATAGGGGGAACCCAAGGTACGAAAAACGGCGGTTGGATTAACCGCCGCTTGAAACCGCCGGCCGGGAAGCGGCACCGGCCTGGCTCGAGGCGCCCGAGGGCGCCGGCAACGCATAAGCACGATAGGCTTAAAGCCCCAAAATAACCAGGGCTTTAAGCCTCGCTTGAATCACGCAAGCCCCTGTCACGAAACGGAAATCGTGCGTGGCGGGGGCTTGTTCCGAGTCCCGGAACGGGCGTTACTTTACACTCTTCTCGAACTTTTCCAGCAGTTCGTTGCCGCGCTTGACGATGTTCTCGGCGCCGTCCTTGGCCGCGACCTTGCCGGCCACGATGCGTTCGATTTCGGCGTCCTCGATTTCACGGATCTGCGGCAGGAAGCCCAGGCGCAGGCCACGCGATTGCGCGGTGGTTTCGACGTTCAGCTGCTTGACGCCGACTTCGGTGCCGGGGTTCTTGTCGTAGAAGCCGTCTTTCTTGGTCAGCTCGTAGGCGGCCTTGGTGACGGGCACGTAGCCGGTCTGCTGGTGCCAGCGGGCGGCGATTTCCGGGCTGGCCAGGAACTTGAAGAACGCGGTCACGCCCTTGTAGGTTTCCGGCTTCTTGTTGGCGAAGACCCACAGCGAGGCGCCACCGATGATGGTGTTCTGCGGCGCGCCCTGCACGTCGGCGTAGTAGGGCACGGTCGAGGTGCCGAATTCGAACTTGGCGTTCTTGGCGATGTTGGCGCGCAGGCCCGACGAACCGGTGATCATGGCGCACTTGCCGCTGATGAACAGCGAGTTCGGCTCGTCGCCGCGGCCGCCGTACATGAAGATGCCTTCCTTGCCCAGCTTGGCCAGGTTTTCCAGGTGGCGCACGTGCAGCGGGGTGTTGATGGCGATGCGGGCGTCCAGGCCGCCGAAGCCGTTGTCCTTGGTGGCGTACGGCACGTTGTGCCAGGCCGAGAACGTTTCCAGCTGGACCCACGACGGCCACGACGTGGTGTAGCCGCATTCCTGGCCCGCGGCCTTCAGCTTCTGGCCGGCGGCGGCCAGTTCTTCCCAGGTCTTGGGCGGCTTGTCGGCGTCCAGGCCGGCCTTCTTGAAGGCGTCCTTGTTGTAGTAGAACACCACGGTCGAGCTGTTGAAGGGCATCGACACCAGCTTGCCGTCGGCCGACGAGTAGTAGCCGGCCACGGCGCCGATGAATTCCTTCGGATCGATCGGGTTGCCGACTTCTTCCGACATCTGCTGCACCGGCTTGATGGCGCCCTTGGCGTACATCATGGTGGCGGTGCCGACTTCGAACACCTGGAGGATGTCCGGGGCGTTGCCGGCGCGGAACGCGGCGATGCCGGCGTTCATGGATTCGCCATAATTGCCCTTGTAGACGGCCTTGACCTGGTAGTCGGGGTTCTTCTTGTTGAACTCGTCAACGAGGCCGTTCACGCGGTCGCCCAGCGCGCCTTCCATCGAGTGCCAGAACGTGATTTCGGTGGCCGCGTGCGCGGAAGCGCCGGCGAAGGCCGCCATGACGGCGGCAAAGGTGAGGGCAATTCGGTGGGATCGCATGAGAGGTTTCCTCCAGTTGGGCGTGTCGCGACCGGGATTGTCCGGGCGCGGAAAACACGTCACCTTATGAATTGTTTGTGACAAAACCGTGACTTTCACATCACTTAAAACGCCTGTCAAATTGCGCGTTTTAGGCGCGAACGAACATTTTCTTTTTTTTCCCGCTGGAGCCGGCCGGTTTACAATCGCTTCCTATGAAAAACGAACTTTCGATTGCGTTCATCGGCGGCGGCAATATGGCCGCTGCCCTGGCCTCCGGCCTTGCGGGCAAAGTATGCCCCGCCGGCAGCATTCATGTCATTGACATTAACCAGGATTCGCACGCCGCCTGGCAGGCCCGCGGCATGACCACCGCGACCGCTCCGGACGAGGCCCTGGCGCGCTGCCGCGTGTGGGTGTTCGCAGTCAAGCCACAGAACATGAAAGACGTTGTGGCTTCCACGCGTCAGTGGTTGCGCGACGACACATTGGTGGTAAGCGTGGCGGCCGGCATCCGCGCCGATACGCTGGCCGGCTGGCTCGGCACGCCCGAGGCGCCGTGGCGCCGCCTGGTGCGCTGCATGCCCAATACCCCGGCGCTGGTCGGCGCCGGCATCACCGGCCTGGCGGCGCTCGACGGGGTGGGGCAGGCCGACCGTGACCTGGCCGCCAGCATGCTGGCCAGCGTCGGCGACGTGGTCTGGGTGGCCGACGACGCGGCGCTGGACGCCGTGACCGCGCTGTCGGGCAGCGGCCCGGCCTACGTCTTCCTGTTCCTGGAAGCCCTGATCGCCGGCGGCCAGAAGGTCGGCCTGACGGCCGAGCAGGCGCGCCAGCTGGCGCTGGGCACTTTTGCGGGCGCCACCAAGCTGGCGGCCGAATCGTCCGAGCCGCCGTCGGTGCTGCGCGAGCGCGTCACCTCCAAGGGCGGCACCACCGCCGCGGCGCTGGCCGCGTTCAATGCCGCCGGCTTTGCCGGCATCGTCGAGGACGCCATGGCCGCGGCCGCGCAGCGTTCGCGCGAGCTGGCCGAGGAGTTCGGCAAGTGAGCCAGGCCGCCGCGCGCTTTGCCCCCATGAGCCGGGCGCAGTTCGGCATCGCCGTGCTGTGCATGCTGCTGGTGGTGGTGGGCTCGAACATCCTGGTGCAGGTGCCGCTGAACGATTGGCTGACCTGGGGCGGCCTGTCGTATCCGGTGGCGTTCCTGGTGACCGACGTGCTCAATCGCCGGTTCGGCCCCGCGGCCGCGCGCCGGGTGGTGTGGTTCGGTTTCGCCGCGGCGCTGGCGGTGTCGGTGTGGGTGGCGTCGCCGCGCATCGCGCTGGCCTCGGGCCTGGCCTATATCTGCGCGCAGCTGGTCGACATCCAGGTGTTCGACCGCCTGCGCGACCAGCGCTGGTGGCGCGCGCCGCTGGTGTCAGGGGTGCTGGGCGCGATCCTCGACACCGCGGTGTTCTTCAGCGTGGCCTTCGCCGCCACCGGCACGCCCTGGGTGACCTGGATGATGGGCGACCTGGCGATCAAGCTGGTGGTCAACATCAGCATGCTGGCGCCGTTCCGCGCGCTGATGTGGAATCTGGCAAAACCTGCCAGCGTCTGATTTTCGAAAATCGGTGATTATTATTAACGGGATAATCATTATTCGTAAGACTCGCGTAAGTACTGTATGAAAATGCGAAGTCAAACGATGTATTAATGATTATTCATATAAATCACCTGCCATCGAATGCATCGCGGCGCCATGGGAAATCCAAGGCGCCGCGCGGATTTTTCCTGCGTTTTCACATACTTGTCGCACCGATCCGTCACGATTAAAGGTTTCTCCTGAAATATTGGGGATTACACGCAGTGACAGTATGTCTGCTTGCTTCCAGAATACCGGCCACACCGTGTTTTTGCCCAAGAAGCCGGCGACGCGCGATACGGGTTGCGGGGTATCCACCCGACAGACCGGATCGAACAGAGCCGCTCAAAACCTCGCTGGAGAACTCCGCATGAAGTTTCTGCATCGCCTTACCCCGGTAGCTATGGCATTCGGGGCGCTTGCCCTGGCAGGTTCCGTGCACGCCGCCGATACGATCAAGATCGGCATCCCGCAGCCCATGACGGGCCCCAACACCCAGTACGGCGACCAGATCCAGGCTGGCGCGCTGACTGCCATCGAGACCATCAACGCCAAGGGCGGCGTGAAGGGCAAGAAGCTCGAACCGATCCTCATCGACGACGGCTGCGAACCGAAGCAGGCGGTGCCGGCCGCCAACCGCGTGGTCAACTCCGGCGCCAAGTTCGCCGTGGCCCATGCGTGCTCGGGCGTGACCGTGGCCGCCGTGAATGTCTACGAACAGGAAGGCATCGTCGGCATCACCCCGGGCGCGACGTCGCCGCTGGTCACCGACACGATCAAGCCGCATTACTTCTTCCGCACCATCGGCCGCGACGACCAGCAAGGTCCGTACGCCGCCCGCTACATCGCCAACACCCTCAAGCCCAAGAAGGTCGCCGTGCTGCACGACAAGCAGACCTACGGCTCGGGCGTGGCCACCCAGGTCAAGGACACCCTGACCAAGGAAGGCGTGAACGTGGCGCTGTTCGAAGGCATCAACGTCGGCGACAGCGATTACTCGGCCATCATCACCAAGCTCAAGTCGGCCGGCGTCGACCTGGTCTACTTCGGCGGCTACCACCCCGAACTCGGCCTGCTGCTGCGCCAGTCGCGTGAACAGGGCCTGAAGGTCCAGTTCATGGGTCCGGAAGGCACCGCCAACCAGGATCTGGTGGCGATCGCCGGCCCGGCCATCGAGGGCCTGCTGGTCACGCTGCCCGCCGACTTCACCAAGCTGCCGGGCAACGAAAGCATCGTCAAGGCCTTCAAGGACGCCAAGCGCGATCCGGACGGCGCCTTCCAGATGCCGGCCTACGCCGCGGTGCAGATCCTGGCCGACAGCATCACCGCCGTGGGCGAGGATCCCGCCAAGGTCGCCGACTACATGCACAAGACCACGTTCAACACCGGCATCGGCAAGGTCGAGTACGACGCCAAGGGCGATCTGAAGAACTTCGAGTTCGCCGTTTACAAATGGGACAAGAACGGCAAGAAGACCCAGCTGTAAACTCCCGCGATTCCGCCGGCGTGGTGCCGGCGTGAGGGCCTGTCGTCGTCGTTGTGTCGTAATCCGCGTAGCGATGCGCCAAAAGCGCTGTGCGGCCGGCACGCGATGATCACAGGCCCTTAAAATACGCCCAGGTTTCCGGCTCCGGGTCTCTCTACCGGAGCCGGAACTATTTGGAGCACAGAGAAATAATGTCTGACCTCATACCCCAACTTACCCAGCAATTCTTCAACGGATTGTCTCTGGGCGCGATCTACGCGTTGATTGCCATCGGCTACACAATGGTCTACGGCATCATCGGTATGATCAACTTCGCTCACGGCGAAATCTATATGATCGGCGCCTATGTCGGCCTGGTCACCCTCACGGCCATCGGCACCGGTAGCGGCCTGCCGGTCCCGTTCATCATCGCCGCCATGCTGTTGGTGGCCATCGTCGTCACCGGCATCTACGGTTTCAGCGTCGAGCGGGTCGCGTACCGCCCGGTGCGGGGCAGCCCCCGCCTGGTGGCGCTGATCTCGGCCATCGGCATGTCGATCTTCCTGCAGAACTGGGTCGCCCTGGGCCAGGGCGCGCGCGACATGGCGGTGCCATCGCTGGTGTCCGGCGCGGTGCAGTTCCACATGGGATCCGACTTCGATGTGACGGTGCCGTATTCGCGCATCATGATCATCCTGGTGACCGTGGCGCTGATGGTCGGCCTGACGCTGTTCATCAAGTACTCCCGCATGGGCCGCGCCTCGCGCGCCTGCTCGCAGGACATGCACATGGCCAACCTGCTGGGCATCGACACCAACCGCGTGATCTCCTTCACGTTCGTGATGGGCGCGATCCTGGCGGCGGTGGGCGGCGTGCTGATCGCCATCACCATCGGCAAGCTCAATCCCTTCATCGGCTTCCTGGCCGGCATCAAGGCCTTCACGGCGGCGGTGCTGGGCGGCATCGGCAGCATCCCCGGCGCCATGCTGGGCGGCGTGTTGCTGGGCCTGGCCGAAACGTTCGCGGCAGCCTATATCTCGTCGCAGTACAAGGACATCGTGGCGTTCTCGCTGCTGGTCCTGATCCTGCTGTTCCGTCCCACCGGGCTGTTGGGCAAACCTGAGGTGGAAAAAGTCTGATGTCGAACAACAATCTCAAAAACGCCACGATGGCGGCGGTGCTGACCGCCGTCATCGTCACCCCCGTCTTCGGCCTGCAACTGATCCGTCAGGGCGCCCGCACGTCGATGGAGTCGCACTGGTCGCTGGTGGCCCTGGCCGCCGCGGTCGTGTTCGTGTTCCAGCTGCTGCGGCCCTGGATCGCCAAGCCGTTCCAGAAGCTCAAGACCAATCTGCCGACCTTGCCCTCGGCCCCGGCCAAGAGCAACAAGCTGCTGATGTTCCTGATCCTGGCGGTGGCCGTGACCTGGCCGTTCTTCGCCGGCCGCAGCTCGGTCGACATCGCCACGCTGGTGCTGATCTACGTGATGCTGGGCCTGGGCCTGAACATCGTGGTCGGTTTCGCCGGGCTGCTGGACCTGGGCTTCGTCGGCTTCTACGCCGTCGGCGCCTATACCTACGCCTTGCTGTACCACTGGGGCGGCTGGAGCTTCTGGGAGGCGCTGCCGTTCTCGGGCGCGATGGCCGCGCTGTTCGGCTTCATCCTGGGCTTCCCGGTGCTGCGCCTGCGCGGCGACTACCTGGCCATCGTGACGCTGGGCTTCGGCGAAATGATCCGCCTGTTGCTGATCAACCTGAACACGCTCACGGGCGGTCCGGACGGTATCTCGGGCATTCCCAAGCCGTCGGTGTTCGGCCTGGAGATGACGCGTCGCGCCAGCACGGAAGGGGGCACCACGTTCCATGACTTCTTCGGCCTGACGTTCCAGAACCAGCACATGGTGATCTATCTGTACATGATGGCGCTGCTGCTGGCGCTGGTGACGCTGTTCGTCTCGACGCGCCTGATCCGCATGCCGGTCGGCCGCGCCTGGGAGGCGCTGCGCGAGGACGAGATCGCCTGCCGTTCGCTGGGCCTGAACCCGACCCGCATCAAGCTGTCGGCGTTCACGCTGGGCGCGACCTTCGCCGGTTTCGGCGGCGCGTTCTTCGCGGCGCGCCAGGGCATGGTCAACCCCGAATCCTTCACCTTCATCGAGTCTGCGCTGATCCTGGCGATCGTGGTGCTGGGCGGCATGGGGTCGCAGGTGGGCGTGATCCTCGCCGCCATCCTGCTGACGGTGCTGCCCGAGCTGGCGCGCGAGTTCGCCGAGTACCGGATGCTGATGTTCGGTCTGGTGATGGTATTGATGATGATGTGGCGTCCGCAGGGGTTGTTGCCCATGAAGCGTCCCCACGTGGAGCTGGCTAAATGAGCGAGGCATTGCTGAAAGTATCCGGACTGACCATGCGCTTCGGCGGCCTGCTGGCCGTCGATAGCGTGGCGTTCGAAGTCAAACCCGACGAGGTGTTCGCCATCATCGGCCCCAACGGCGCCGGCAAGACCACCGTGTTCAACTGCGTGGGCGGTTTCTACGCGCCGACCGCGGGCGACATCGTGATGGACGGCAAGTCCATCACCGGCCTGCCGAGCCACAAGGTGGCGCGTCACGGGCTGGTGCGCACGTTCCAGAACGTGCGGCTGTTCAAGCAGCTGACGGTGCTGGAGAACCTGCTGGTGGCGCAGCACACGCAGGTGGAGTCGCGCCTGTTGCCGGGCCTGCTCAAGACCAAGTCCTATCGCCAGTCGGAAGCCGACGCGCTGTCGCGCGCGGCGCAGTGGCTGGATTTCATGGGCCTGCGCGAGTATGCCAACCGCGAGGCGGGCAACCTGGCCTACGGCCACCAGCGTCGCCTGGAGATCGCGCGCTGCATGATCACCAAGCCGCGCCTCTTGATGCTGGACGAGCCGGCCGCCGGCCTGAACCCGCAGGAAAAGCGCGATCTGCAGTCGCTCATCGACCAGCTGCGCCGCGAGTTCGGCGTGGCGGTGCTGCTGATCGAGCACGACATGAGCCTGATCATGGGCATTTCCGACCGCATCCTGGTCATGGAGCACGGCAAGCCCATCACTACCGGCACCCCCGAGCAGGTGCGCAACGACGAGCGCGTCATCAAGGCGTACCTGGGGGAGGAATAAATGCTGAAGCTGGAAAACATTCACACGTTCTACGGCGCCATCCAGGCGCTCAACGGCGTGTCGGTGGACGTCAACAAGGGCGAGATCGTGACCCTGATCGGCGCCAACGGCGCCGGCAAGACCACGCTGCTGATGACGGTCTGCGGCAATCCGCGCGCCAAGGAAGGCAAGATCACCTTCGAGGGCGAGGACATCACCAACAAGGACACGCACCACATCATGCGCAATGGCATCGCCATTTCGCCGGAAGGGCGGCGCGTGTTCAAGGACCTGACGGTGGCCGAGAACCTGATGATGGGCGGTTTTTTCTCCAAGCGCGAGGAGATCCAGGCGGGCATCGACCACGTCTATGGCTTGTTCCCGCGCCTGAAGGAACGGGCCAGCCAGCGCGCCGGGCTGATGTCGGGCGGCGAGCAGCAGATGCTGGCGATCGGGCGGGCCTTGATGACGCGGCCGCGCCTGCTGCTGCTGGACGAGCCGACGCTGGGGCTGGCGCCGCTGGTGATCGCACAGATCTTCGACATCATCCGCGAGATCCGCGAGCAGGGCGTGACGGTGTTCCTGGTCGAGCAGAACGCCAACAAGGCGCTGCAGGTGGCGGATCGCGGGTATGTGCTGGAGAACGGGCGGGTGGTGCTCCAGGATACGGGGGCGAATCTGCTGGTCAATGATCAGGTGCGGAAGGCTTATCTGGGCGGGTGATCCGCTTGAAGGTTTTATTCCCCGCGAAGGGAAATTTGGGCGCTACTGCGAAGGGCGCCCTTTTTTTTTCGTCTTGGTGAAGGCGGAGGGGGCTTCGTAGGTCGCCCGAGGCGGGTGGCGGGTGGGCGCGACGGGCCAACGATTGCGGTCCGGAGCGTTCGCTCCGGACTGCCCCGTTGTCATCTTCGTCACAGCCTGCGGCTGTTCCTTCAGATTCCCTCGGGCGCATCGACGGCCCGCCGCGCCCACCCGCCACCCGCCTCGGGCTGCGGATTGCGAGGCTTGTCGCGCTGCTGGAGCGTGGGGTAAAGGGCGGGTTTTGCGGGGCCCGCCAAGATTGGCCGCGCGGGCGGCCAATCTTTGCATACGCGGTGGGGGTGCGTCGGGATGATGACGCTGCGCGCTGGGGGAGGGGGGGACCCGCCTGGATGGGGAGAGAGAGGGGCCGAGCTTTTTCAGGGCAACTCGACCGCCCTGTAGGGCTCGCGTATTACTTGTCCGCGGGGCCTAGCGCTTCTGCCCAGTTCTTTTTCATGGCGGCGATGCGGGCCTCGTAGGCGGATTTCAGGCAGGTGGCGTCGGGGCAACGGTCGCGCACGGTGGTGCGCCATTGCGTCTGTTCTTTTGCCACGGGATCGCGCCATTCGCCGGTTTCACCGTCACGGTCAGCGGTTTCGGACTGGATCTTGTCGTAGAGATCCTTCACCTGATCGTCCAGCCTGGACAGCGACGGGTCGGCGCAGATCAGATGTTCGACATGGGTTTTCGCGGCCTTGCAGTCGAAGCCGGCGGCGTGGGCGGCTTTGACTGGCAGGAACGGAGCGCTGGCGAGGACGGCGCAGATTGCCGCATGCAGGATCGCATGTTTGCCTTGAGCGCTTTGCCGGCGCGGGCCTTTCATGATGCCGGTCGGCATTGCCGCGGGAACGGGGTTGCGCACGTCCTTGACTCCTGAATGATCCGCGGCCACCGACAGGGTGGACCGACGGATCGATTCTCCCGGTTGTCGGGAGGTTGTGCAACTCGCGGGCCTTGCCTACGCGGCGATGCGTTGCTCGGGCTGGTCGGCCAGGTAGTGGGCGATGGCGGCGCGGGCCAGGGCGTCGATCGAGTCGGTCAGGGTGATGCCCAGGCTGGGGCGCAGGGCGTGCGGCACGGCCAGCGGCAGTTCGGTGCAGCCCAGGACGACGGCGTCGGCGCCGCGGGCCTTGAGGCGGGCGATGCATTCGGCGGCGGGGGCGAAGGCGGCTTCGAGCTGGTTGCCCTTGACGGCGCGGATCGAGGCCATGCAGTAGCGTTCGACTTCATCGTCGTCGGGGACGATGCATTCGTAGCCCTGGGCTTCGAGGTGGCGCTGGTAGAGGCCGAGCTTGAGCGTGGCGGCGGTGCCCATCAGGCCGATGCGGCCCTGCTGCAGGCCGAGGCGGCGCAGGTCGTCGATGACGGCCTGGATGATGTGCAGCACGGGGCGCTGGGTGGCGGCGGCGATGTCGTCGTACCAGAGGTGCGCGGTGTTGCAGGGGATGGCGATGAGCTGGGCGCCGGCGCGTTCCAGAAAGCGCACGCCTTCGACCATGTAGGGCAGGGGATTCTCGCCGCCGGCCATGTAGGCGCTGGAACGATCGGGGATGCGCGGATCGTTGCGAAGCAGGGTGGGGATGTGCTGCTGGTCCGCGTCGGCGGGCGTGAGCGCCGCGAGGCGGAGCGCGAAGGCGGCGCCGGCCATGGGGCCCATGCCGCCCAAAACACCCAGGTAACAGCCCTGGGAATAGCTATTCACTTTGTTGACTCCAAGGTAATGCATCACCGGGTGCCAGTACCTGGCCCGGGCGCTCGGCGCCGGTCCGTTCCCCGTCCCACACCTGCCGGCCATTGACCCACACGCCGTGGATGCCCTGGCTAACCTGAATGGGAGCTGAAAAAGTGGCCACATCTGTCACCGTGGCGGGATCGAACAGCACCAGATCAGCATGATACCCCTCGCGCAGCAGGCCGCGCTCGGACAGGCCGTATTGGGCCGCCGCCAGGCCGGTCATCTTGTGGATGGCGGTTTCGAGCGACAGCAGCTGTTGTTCGCGCACCATGGTGCGCAGCACGTTGGTGAAGGTGCCCCACTGGCGCGGGTGCGGATGCGGGTCGAACGGCAGGCCATCGGAGCCGACCATGGTCAGCGGATGGCTGAAGATGCGGTTGACGTCGGCCGGATCCATCAGGAAGTAGATGGCGCCGGCGGGCGCCAGGCGGGCCAGGGCGGCTTCGTCGTCCAGGCCCAGTTCGGCCATGACGTCGGCGAAGTCGCGGCCGGTGGCCTCGGGGTAGCCCTTGGACCAGGTGATCAGGGTGCGGCTGGCCAGGCGGGCGCGATCCAGCCGCAGCATGGTCGAGGTGGCGGGATACGGGTGGCAGTCGAGGCAGACGCGCTGCGTGGCGGCGGCGCGGCTGATCATGTCCAGCGTTTCGCGGCTGCGCCCGTGGTTGCGTTCGCCGGCCAGCTTGTGGTGCGAGAACACCACGCGGCAGTCCAGTTCGCGGCCGATCAGCAGCGCCTCTTCCATGGCCGGCACGATGTGGTCGGCCTCGTCGCGCAGATGGGTGGCGTAGATCGCGCCGGCGCGGCCGCGCAGCGGCTGGCAGACGTCGACGATCTCGTCGGTGGGCGCGGCGCTGGCGGGCGGGTAGAAGGTGCCGGTGGAGACGCCGAAGGCGCCGGCCTCCAGCGCCTCGTCGAGCAGGGCGCGCATGGCCTGGCGTTCGGCGTCGGTGGCGGCGCGGCCGGTGTCGTCCATGACCGCCACGCGCAGCGTGGTGTGGCCGACCAGCGGGATGACGTTGACCGCGGCGGGCGCGTCGGCCAGGGCCTGGAGCCAGGCGCGGAAGGTTTCGAAGCGGAACAGCTCGGGCGGACCCAGCAGGTCCAGCGGCTGCGGGATCTCGTGGCGCGACAGCGGCGCCAGGCTGACGCCGCAGTTGCCGGTGACGACCGTGGTGATGCCTTGCGAGACCTTGGGCAGCATCTCGGGATGCGCCAGCAGGTAGCCGTCGTCGTGGGTGTGCGAGTCGATGAAGCCGGGCGCCAGTGCCAGGCCGCGGGCATCGATCACCGGCACGCCGGGGGCGTGGGCGAATTCGCCCAGCGCCACGATGCGTCCGGCGCGCACCGCCAGGTCGCCCTGGCGCGACGGCCCGCCGCCGCCGTCGATGAGCGTGGCGCCGGCCACGATGAAGTCGGCGCGCGGGGCGGGGTCCAGCCGGGTGCTGCGGTCCGTCATGGCGGGGCTCAGTCCAATTTCTCGATGCCGGCGGTTTCGATGATCTGCTTCCACTTGGCGGTTTCGCGATCGATCAGCTGCTTGAATTCATCCGGCGCGCCGCTGGCGGGCACCGCGCCCAGCGTTTCCAGGCCGGTGCGGACCTCGGGGGCCTGCAGCGCCTTCTGGATGGCGGCATTGAGCTTGGCGACGACCTCGGGCGGGGTGCCCTTGGGCGCGACCACGCCGCCCCAGGCCACGGTTTCGTAGCCCTTCAGGCCGGCTTCGTCCAGCGTCGGCACGTCGGGCATCAGCGCCAGGCGCTTCAGGCTGCTGACGCCGATGGCGCGCACCTTGCCGCTCTTGACCAGCGGGGTGGCCTCGGAGGTGTTGACGAACAGGTAGTCCAGGCGCCCGCCCAGCAGGTCCTGGATGGCGGCGGGGCCGCCGTTGTACGGGATGAACATGACGTCGACCTTGGCCATGCTCTTGAACAGTTCGCCGCCCATGTGGCCGGTGGTGCCGACGCCGGAAGCGCCGTACGACAGGCGGCCGGGCTCCTTGCGGGCGCGGTCGATCAGGTCCTGCACGCTCTTGACGGGCGAGTCGGCCGGCACGATCAGCGCGTTGTACAGGTCGAACATGTGGGCCACGGGCGCCAGGTCCTGGTCGACGTCGTAGGGCAGGCGCTTGAACAGCGAGCGGTTGACCGCCAGCGTGTTGATGTTGCCGTAGCCCACCGTGTAGCCGTCGGGCGCGGCGCGCTTGACCAGCGCGATGCCGATGTTGCCGGCGGCGCCGGGACGGTTTTCCACCACCAGGGTGGCGCCGGTGTCCTTGGAGATCTGGGTCGTGATCAGGCGCGACAGCACGTCGGGCGAACCGCCGGCGGCCGACGGCACGATGAACGTGATGGGCTTGTCGGGATAGGCGCCGGCGGCCTGGGCGCCCGCGGTGAAGGTGGCGGCCAGCGCCAGGGCGGCGAGGCTGCGGATGAAGGTGCGTTGCATGCTGGATTCCCCTTGTTTTGTAGTGTGGAGGCCGGCAGATTAGCACCGGGCATGCGGCACCGCGTCATCGAAAAATGTCGAAAACCTATAATCCGCCGTTATTGATCAAGGGGAACCAACATGGATGAGCAGGCCTATGCCGACGAGGTCGGGCCCAGCGCCGGCCGGCCGCTGAACCTGCGCCAGATCGAGGTGTTCCGCGCCATCATGATGGCCGGCTCGATCAGCGGCGCGGGGCGCATGCTGCACGTGTCGCAACCGGCGGTGAGCCGGGTGCTGGCGCTGACCGAGACGCGCCTGGGTTACCGCCTGTTCGAGCGGGTCAAGAGCCGGCTCTCGCCCACCGCCGAGGCGCGGCGCCTGTACGCCGAGGTCGAGCAGGTCTATGGCGGCATCCAGCGCGTCAACGATCTGGCGGCCAGCCTCGGGCAGTCGGGCGCGGGCATGCTCAAGATCGTCGCCAGCGCCAGCTATGGCCAGCGGCTGGTGCCGATGGCGCTGGGCCGCTTTCGCGACCGCAATGCCGACGCGCGGGTCGATTACCGCAGCGTCACGTTCGACGAACTGGCCTCGTATTTCCTGTCGGGACAGGCCGATATCGGCATCTCGATGCGGCCGCCGGACCATCCCAACCTGGCCTCGACCCGGCTGGCGACGGTGCCGGTGATCTGCGCGCTGCCCAAGGGCCATCCGCTGGCCGCGCACGAGGTGGTGCATCCGGAGGATTTCGCCTCGGCGGCCTGGATCGGCTATCCCCACGACACGCCGCTGGGACGCGCGCTGCAGTCGTTCTTCGGCGGCGCGCCGGCCTGCGCGGCGGCGGTCGAGGTGCATTCGCCGGTGACGGCCTGTTCGTTCGTGCAGCAGGGCCTGGGCCCGGCGCTGGTGGATGCCTGGTGCGTGTCGCCGGATCAGACCGACAGCATGGTGCTGCGGCCGATCGCGCCGGGCGCCAGCGTCGAGATCTGGGCCACGCATTCGAACCTGAGCGCGCCGCCGCTGCTGGCGCGGCGCTTCCTGGCGGCGGTCAAGAAGATCCTGGAGAGCGCGGCGCCGGCCGTGGCGGGGGCCTGAAAAAAGAACGCCCCGGCGTCCAGGACGGCCGGGGCGATGGCGCGCGGGCAGGCCGGCGCCGATGGCGTCATGCCAGGCCTTCGGCCTTGAGCGCGGCCTTGACGCCGGCGTTGTCTTCCATGCGCTTGAAGAACGCGGCCAGGTGGTCCTGGCCCGCCAGGTCGACCTGCTTGGCGTGGGCCCAGCGCAGCACCACGTAAAGGTAGGCGTCGGCGATCGACGGCGCCTCGCCGCCCAGGTAGGGTTGGTTGATGAGCTGGGCGTCCAGCAGCGCGAACAGTCGCGTCAGGATCTTGGAGGCCGAGGCGGCCAGTTCCTGCTGCGGGCCTTCTTCGTTGAGGAAGCGGCCGGCGCCGAAGATCATCGAGAAGGTCTTGTGGATGTCGGAGTTGATGAAGCCGAGCCAGCGGCGCACGTCGGCGCGCGAGCGGGCCGAGCCGTCGCCCAGCAGCTTGGCCTGCGGCGCCTGTTCGGCCAGGTATTCCAGAATCGCGACGTTCTGGGTCAGCGCGAAACCGTCGTCGACCAGCGCGGGCACGGCGCCCAGCGGATTGACCTTCAGGAACTCGGGACCCTTGAGTTCGTCGCGGCTGAGCTTGTGCGTGTCATAGGGCTTGCCGATCCATTCCAGCACGATGTGGGAGGCGAGCGAGCACGCGCCGGGCATGTAGTACAGTTTCATGTAAGGGAGTCTCCTGAGAGAAATGGACGGGCAGCCACCCGTCGCTGGCTCCTATGGTACGCCACCCGCAAGGCGCCGCGCCGTGCCGCCGCGCTTCACCCCGCCGCCGGAGATGTCCATGCCGTCACGCCCGTCCGCGATCCGTCGCGCCTCGTCCCTGATCGCCTTCGCCGGCGCCGCGCTATGCGCGGCCAGCGTCTGGGCCACCCCGCAGAAAAGTCCCGACAGGCCGCCCGCCGCGCGCGCGCAGGTGACCGTCGTGGTGGGCGGCCTGGAGCATCCCTGGTCGATGGCCTTCCTGCCCGAGGGCGGCATGCTGATCACCGAGCGCCCCGGCAGCCTGCGGCTGCTGCGCATCCCGGGCGGCCTGTCCCAACCGCTGGCCGGCGTGCCCAAGGTGGCGGCGCAGGGGCAGGGCGGCCTGCTGGACGTGGCCCTGTCGCCGGGCTTCGCGCAGGACCGCTACGTCTATCTGTCATACGCCGAATCGGATGGCTCGCGCAGCGGCACCGCCGTCGGCCGCGGCCGGCTGTCGGCCGACGCCACGGCGCTGGAGGACTTCCAGGTGCTGTTCCGCCAGGCGCCCAAGCTGTCGCAGGGCCTGCATTTCGGCTCGCGCCTGGTGTTCGACGGCAAGGGCCATCTGTTCATTTCACTGGGCGAGAACAACCAGCGCCCGACCGCGCAGGACCTCGACAAGCTGCAGGGCAAGGTGGTGCGCCTGAACGTCGACGGCTCGGTGCCGCCCGACAATCCCTTTGTCGGCAAGGCCGGCGCGCGGCCGGAAATCTGGTCGTACGGGCACCGCAATCCGCAGGGCATGGCGATGAATCCGTGGAGCGGCGCGCTGTGGGAGCACGAGCACGGCCCGCGCGGCGGCGACGAGATCAACCTGGTGCAGCCCGGCAAGAACTACGGCTGGCCGCTGGCGACCTACGGCATCAATTACTCCGGCCAGCCGATTCCCGAGGCCAAGGGCGAGACGTTGCCGGGCATGGAATCGCCGCTGTACTGGTGGGCCAAGTCGCCGGCCATCAGCGGCATGGCGTTCTACGATGCCGACCGCTTTCCCGCCTGGCGCCATTCGCTCTTCATCGGCGCGCTGGCCGACCAGGACCTGATCCGGCTGACGCTGGACGGCGACAAGGTGGTGGCCGAGGAACGCCTGCTGGGCGAGCGCAAGGCCCGCATCCGCGACGTGCGGCAGGGGCCGGACGGATTTGTGTATGTGCTGACCGACGCGTCGCCGGGCGAGCTGCTGCGGCTGGCGCCGGCGCCAGCGGGAGGGTGATGTCATGAAGACCTATGAATTGATCGGCTCGCCCGGCTGCGGTTCGGCCGTGGTCGAGATGGCGCTGGCGCTGGCCAGCGTGCCGCACACGCTGACCGACGTGCCGTACCTCAAGCCCGGTCCCGAGCGCGACCGGCTGCTGCACCTCAATCCGCTGGGCCAGGTGCCGACGCTGATCACGCCGGACGGCGAAGTGATGACCGAAAGCGCGGCGATGGTGCTGCACCTGCACGACGTGGCGCCGCAGGCCGGCCTGGCGCCCGAGCCATCACGGCCCGAGCGGGCGCGTTTCCTGAACCTGCTGGTGCGGCTGGTGGCGGCGATCTACCCCACCTTCACCTACGGCGATGATCCGCCGCACTGGACCACGCCGGGCGCGGCGGCCGACCTGCTGCGCGAGCGGGTGCATACGCGGCGCGCGGAACTGTGGCTGGAACTGGAGCGCCAGGCCGGCGCGCCGCACATGCTGGGCCGGCGCTTTTCGGCGCTGGACCTGTACGTGACGGTGATGACGCACTGGCGGCCGGGGCGCGCCTGGTTCGAGGCCCACTGTCCGGCCTTGACGGCGGTCGCCGACCAGGCGGCGCTGGAGCCGACCGTGGCGGGCGTGCTGCGCCGTAATTTCCCGCCGCCGACCGAATAGCGGGCGCGCCGCGCGGGGCCGACCATTGACCG
>ERZ1739169.88-NODE-88-length-27336-cov-15.476009_pt1 | contig 27336 bp, 16 predicted proteins | sample MGYA00581756_ERZ1739169 | MGnify/ENA primary metagenome ERZ1739169 (study PRJEB40789, sample SAMEA7425667) | Salamandra salamandra | biome: salamander skin | place: Germany | collected 2020-03 | study: cvxcv | reverse complement strand
GGGGGCCGCACGCTGGCCGGTGCCCGGCTGCACGTCATTGCTGGCCGTCCTGACGTTGCCGGTGCGGTTGATGCCGTACCTGATGATCTCCTGCGGCGAGAAGAAATACATCTCCTTGGACGGCGTGCTGAACATGATCCCCAGCACGTCCGCCGACACGCCGTACTTCGGCAGGGTCGCGACAATGTCCGACACGCCGAACTGCGCCTGCTCGCCCGTCATCTCGGGCGCCGAGATCTGGTGCACGCCCAGGCGGCCTTCCGCCAGGCGCTGGCGGCCGGCGAAGAACACGAACGAACACGCCGACGCGCAATAGCTGTCCTTCGGGATATAGGTGTTCAGACCCCGCTCGTAGACCTCTTCGGCCACCACCAGCCCGATGTGGACCAGGCCGCCGCCGTTGTTCTGCAGGATCAGGGTGGAGATGGTCGGGTGCTCGCGCAGCGCCTTCTTCAGGTTGAGCATGTCGTTGGCGCCCACCGCGCCCACGTAGACCAGCAGGTTGGGCTGGCTGGGCAGGAAGAAGAACGGGCCGTAGCGTTCGGGCTCCTCCTGCTGCTGCGCCGGCGCCTGCGTCTGCGCCACCGCGACGGACAGCCCGGTCATCGACAGCGCCAGGGACGCGGCCAACATCGTCAGTTTTCTTTTCAGCATCATCAGTCCTTGTTCTCGGAACGCTCGCCACGGCCGGGATCGCCCCCGCCCTGCGCAACCGCGTCGTCCGGGCGCGGCGGCCCACTATACGAATGCCGGATTTTATCCATCCCTTGCGATTTCATCCCGCCTCCGCCCGCTGGCCCCCAACGCCGCGCTAGCGCCGCTGGCAGGCGTGCGTGCCGTCCGCGATCGCCCGCGCCAGGCGCTGAATGGTCTCTGGCCGCGCCAGGCGCGCCTCTTCGTCGGGATTCACGATCACGCCGGCCTCCACCAGCACCGCCGGCATGGCCGCGGTCTTGAGCACCGCCAGCCCATCGTAGCGATGCACGCCCAGGCGGCGATCGAGCAATGGCCGGTTCTCGCCCGCGATGGGCTCGGCGTGGTACAGCGACGGCTTTTCGCCCGCCGCCACCAGCGCCTCGCCGATGGCCTTGGCGCACCGCAGGCTGTCCTCGTAGCGGGGATTGAGCTGCGAGACAAAGATGGCGAAGCCCGCGAACTCCCGCTGGCGGCCGGCATCGATGTACTTCTGCTGCATCGAATCGTGGTGGATCGAGATGAAGAAGTCCGCGTCCGGCGCCGTCCGCGCGCGCCGGCCCAGCGCAATCTCGGCGCCATCGGCCGACACGCGCGTCACGCGGTCGCCCAGCGCCAGCAGATCCGTGGCCACCGCGCCGCTCAGGTCCAGGTTGTACTGGTACTCCACCCGGCCGCTGGCGCCCGTGGCGCCCGGCTGCTTGGGCGTATGGCCGGTGTCCACCACCACATAGGCCGCCTGCGCCGACAGCGCCGCCACCCCCAACACGGCCGCCGCGACGCCACGCGCCCAACCCGCCGCCACCCGCTTGCCCGCCCGACCGTCCATGACTGATGACACGCTAGTCTTCGCTCTGTAGGAAACAAGGATCCCGCCACAATCAGGGCGGGACCGAATCCGGCGGATTCTCGCGCAGCCCGGCGCAACCGGCAATGGCCGAATGCGGCGCGCGGGCGGGCTTGGTAACAAAGCCCGCCCGGCCCCGTTCCTGGCGCGGCCTGCCGCCCATGGCGCCCGCCCCGAGAACCGCGAGCGCGCCCCCCGCCTCGGCCTGACATGCGGCGGAAGCAAATGACATAGAAAGTTACCCTGGCTGTGGCATTCAGGCTGCGCTCATCCTGGAGCGCTACCATCAAGCCATGCCCCTCGCATCCGCGGGCGCACCCCGGCCCGCGGCATCCTTACCCGGAGGTTCCCCAGCATGAGCAATCTGAACGGAAAAGTGGCCGTCGTCACCGGCGCGGCCAGCGGCATCGGCAAGGAAATCGCGCTGACCCTGTCGCGCGCAGGCGCCGCGGTCGCCATCGCCGACCTGAACCAGGCCGGCGCCGATGCCGTCGCCCGCGAAATCGAACAGGCCGGCGGCAAGGCCATGGGCGTGGCCATGGACGTCACCAACGAAGACGCCGTCAACCAGGGCATCGACCGCGTCGCCGCCGCCTACGGCAGCATCGACATCCTGATCTCGAACGCCGGCATCCAGATCGTCAACCCCATCGAGAACTTCGCCTTTGCCGACTGGAAGAAAATGCAGGCCATCCATGTCGATGGCGCCTTCCTCACCACCAAGGCCGCGCTCAAGCACATGTACAAGGATGATCGCGGCGGCGTCGTGATCTACATGGGCTCGGTGCACTCGCACGAAGCCTCGCCACTCAAGTCCGCCTACGTCGCCGCCAAGCACGCGCTGCTGGGCCTGGCGCGCGTGCTGGCCAAGGAAGGCGCCAAGCACAACGTGCGTTCGCACGTCATCTGCCCCGGCTTCGTGCGCACCCCGCTGGTTGAGAAGCAGATTCCCGAACAGGCCAAGGAACTGGGCATCAGCGAAGAAGACGTGGTCAAGAAGGTGATGCTGGGCGATACCGTCGACGGCGTTTTCACCACGGTCGACGACGTGGCGCAGACGGCGCTGTTCCTGTCGACCTTCCCCAGCGCGGCGTTCACGGGGCAGTCGTTCGTGGTCAGCCATGGGTGGTACATGCAATAGGCCTTGCGCCGCCGCGAATGCGGCGCGCGCGGCTGGCCGTGCGCCGCTTCGAATCTCGACAATCGACAGGGAGCCTTCCGGACTGGCCGCCGGCCCGGAGGTTTTTTTCCGAGCACGCCTCCGCCTGCCCGACCCGTGGCTTAAGATAGGCGCGCTTTGGCTGCTGATGCCATAACCGGATGCAAGGAAGTGCATGGCCTTCGACTATAAAAACGCGCCGCCCGAGGAATTGAAGGCGCGCTACAACGCCATCGCCAAGGAGATGGGCGATGACCAGTTCTTCACCAAGAAGGAACTGAACCACCTGCCCCACGTGCTGCACGACGGCGAAGAGGTGCTGGCCTTCACCAGCGGCATGATGAACAACAACACCTGGCTCATCACGCTGACCGACCGGCGCATCATCTTCCTCGACAAAGGCCTGGTCTACGGCCTGCGCCAGACCGCGATCGACCTGGACAAGGTCAATGCCGTTTCCGGTGAAACCGGCATCATGTTCGGCAATATCTCCATCCAGGACAGCGCCGGTAGCTACCAGATACGCAACGTCTGGAAGAAAACCGTCATGCGATTCACCAACCGCGTGCAGGAGGCCATCGAAGCGCGCAAATCCCGCTTCATGCGGCAACCCGCCGCCGGCAAGGCCGCCGGTCCGGATGACGACGTCATCGCCAAACTGGAGCGACTGGCCAGCCTGCGCGACCGCGGCGTGCTGACAGACGCCGAATTCGCCGAGCAGAAAGCCCGCATCCTGGCGGCATAGCTGTCATGGAATTCCTGATCGTCATTGCCATCATCGTGGCGCTGATCGTCGGTTATTTCTGCCTGGGCATGCTGCTGAAGTTGCTGCTGCAATGGTGGCTGCCACTGGTCTGCGCGGGGCCGCTGCTGATACTGGCGTTCGGCTTCGGCTGGATGGGCGCCATCGGCGCGGTCGTCGGCGCGCTGCTGCTGATCGGCTTCACCCAGAACTGGCAGGAATCGCCCACCTATCTCGCGCTTGAAGCGAAGATCGACAAGGCGTTCTATTTCGACGACGTCTAGCCCTCGCCCGAACGCCGTCGGACGAACTCCCCCCGACGATGAGGCCGCCACGGCTGACTGCGCCATCGCCGTCGCGATGCGCAGCCAGCCATGCCGCTAGAACTGATAGCGTGTCGTCAGCAGGAAACTACGCGGCGTACCGTAGTAGTTGCCTCCATTGTTACCCTGCATCGACTCGAAATAGCGCTTGTCGAACAGGTTGTTGACGTTGAACTGGATATCCAGCTGCCGGTTCACCTTGTAGCCGGCCACCAGATCCACCACCGTGAACGGCGACTGCTTGACCACGTAGCCCTCCGCGCTCGTCAACGATTGCGTCGAGGTCTTGCTCTGTGCCCGCACCGCGCCGCCGATACGCCATTTCTCGTACGCCCCCGGCAGGTGATACATGGCGGCGACTTTCAACTGGTGCTGCGGGACATAGCTGGCATAGGGCTGGCCCGCGGCGCCATCGATGCCGCCCGAAGACACCTTGGCGCGCGTGTAGGAATAACCGATGCCCACGTTCAGGCGTGGCAGCAGCTCGCCATTGATGTCGATCTCCACGCCTTCGCTCTTGACCTCGCCCACCGCCCGATAGCAATTGGTGGCGACGAAGCACGACGAGATGTCGGTCACCGCCTGCGGCAGGTTGGACTGCGTCGTCGAGAACACCGCGATGGCGGCGTTGATACGCTCGTCCAGATAGCTGCCCTTCAGGCCGATTTCGTAGTTGGTGCCCTCCACCGGCTTGAGCACCGTACCCGACGTGTCCAGGTAGTACTGCGGTTTGAAGATGCTGGAATAGCTGGCGTAGACCGAGTGGTTGTCGTTCAGATCATAGGTCAGCGCGGCATACGGCGTGAAGTGCTTGTCTTCGCTGAACTTGCGATGACTGCTCCATGCGCCTTGATACTGCTTGTTGTCGAAGTCGAACCAATCCAGCCGCGCGCCCAGAATCATGCTGAGCGGGTCCGCCAGGCGGAAACGGCCGGTGGCGTAGGCCGACGTCAGTGCCGAGCGCTGGTCGCGGCTCCAGAGCGTGTCCTTCACGAAGTCGGAACGGCGAATCGAATCCGGGTCCCACGTGTACGGATTGACGCCGCCCAGCATGTAATAGCCGGTCGGCGAATCCAGGTAGCTGTAGCCATCGTCGCGCCACGTATCCTTGCGGTAGCTCGCCCCGAACGCAATGTCGTGGAAACGGCCGAACAGCTTGACCGGCCCTTGCGCCGACACGTCGAAGCTCTGCTGCTTCTTATCGTAGTCATAGCGGCCGCCCATCACGTCGTAAAGCATATTGCCCTGCGCATCATAGCTGCCACTGACGAAATAGGCGCCGTCCAGCGCCGACGACGCATTGACGGAGCGGGCGGCGGCCTTGGCCACCCAGCCGCTGTCGAACTTGTGCTTGAGCTCGGCGAACAGGCTCGATTCCTTCTTGTCCCAATAGCTCCATGATGGCGAAAACCGCCGTGACCGCCGGATATCCAGCGGCGAACCGTCGGGGGCCGTGGGAACCCCCATCCATTCGGACCCCGGATTGTCCTCGGTGTTGGAATGGCCGCCCAGGCTCAGCGTGGTGCGCGAGGTCAGATCGATATCGACGACGCCGTAGTACAGGTGCTTGCGGCTGCTGTAGCCATCCGTGAAATACTGCCGCGACTGCTGCGACGTGACGAAGCGCCCCCGGATCGAGCCGCTGTCATTCAACGGGCCGCTCGCATCGAATTCGCCCGAGAAATTATCCCAGTTGCCCGCGCGCGCGGTGGCGATGAACTGCGCCACGTCGGTCGGCTGCTTGCGCACGAAGTTGATGGCGCCCGATGGATCGCCCATGCCCGTCATCAGGCCGGTCGGTCCTCGCACCACCTCCACGTGGTCGTACATCGCCGTGGTGCTGTAGGTGGACGTGTCCGTCTCGTAGGTCACCGGCATCCCGTCCAGCAGGAATGTATTGATCGTGAAGCCCCGGGAAAAATAACGCGAGCGATCATTGCTCCAGTGGTTCACCGTCACGCCGGTGGTGCTGTTGGCGACGTCATCGATGGTCTGCATCGCGAAGTCATCCAGCTTCTGGCGTGTCACCACGCTGACGGACTGCGGCGTTTCCTGGATGGTCAGCGGCAGCTTGGTCGCCGTGTTCATCGCGCCGGTAGTGTACGAGCCGGTGCCTTCCGTGAACTCATTACCCTTGCCCACGACCGTGATGCTCTGCATCACCACACTGGCATCGCCGGCACCGCGCGACAGGGCAACCCGGTTGCCCGTTCTTTCAAACACCAGGCCAGAGCCCGCCAGCAAGGCGCGCAACGCCTCGTCCGGCGTCAGCCGGCCCGACACGGCCGGCGCACGCAGATTACGCACGGCATCCGGCGAATACGCCAGATCCCACGAGGCCCGCGTGGCCAGGTCGACCAGCGCGCTTTCCAGCGATTGCGCCGGCATGTTGAGCTGCAGCGCCGCTTCCTGCGCCTGCGCGACGGTCGGCGACAACGCCACCCCCAGCAGCAACGACAAAGCCAGCGCACCCAGGCCTTGGGCAGACGCCAGCCTGCGCGGCGATGAATGGAATCCAATGGTTGAACGGTTCACGGAACGAGCTTTCCTGATGATTTTCCCGGGATCGGCAGCAGCGGGCCTGAGCAGCCCGCGAACGTGGCGATATGAAGCGGCGCTGATCGGCACGCCTATCCCCAGGACGCCGTGGCGCGCCCAATCCCTGATGAAAAATCATCGATTATTTGAAACTAAATGCAACGCGTCGCGGACGGCATTTTCCGGACCGACCAGCGGCGCAAGCTGTCGTGCCAGCCAGATCAACGTGCCTGGATCGTCGCGACGCCATCGGCCGCGGTCTGCACCCGCACCGGTGCGATCGCGGGCAGGAGATCGAGAAACGCTTGCGGGTTGTCCACGCTGAACACCCCGGAAATATGGATGCGCCCGACGGCCACGTCCGCGACGCGCATGTCCATGCGGCCATAGCGGTTCATCTCGGCCACGGCATCCGCCAACGCCTGGTCGCGGAACACCACCCGTCCCGCATGCCAGGCCAGCAAGTCCGACACCGCCACCTTTTCCGACGGCGACAACCCGCCCTGCGCCAGCGTGCGCGTGCCCTGGCCGCCAGTCAGCAACACCTGGCTGCGATTCCACCAGTGGCCGGATTGCACGGCCACGGTGCCCGAATCCACCGCCACCCGCACCTGTTCGCCATCGCGGCGCACATTGAAGCGCGTGCCCGTGACGCGGACGGTGGTCGCGCCCGTCTCCACGTAGAAAGGCCGCTGCGGATCCGGCGTCACCGTGAAAGTGGCCTCGCCCGCCTGGAGTTCGACAACGCGGCGATCCTCGAACAGGCGCACCGACAATCGCGTCGCGGTGTTCAGGTCCACCACGGAGGCGTCCGGCAGCGATGCCTGCATACGCTGACCCGGTTGCGTTGCGTACTGCTGGCTGAACGCCGGCGTTCCCATGAACCACTGCGGCAGCGCCACGCCGGCAACGACCACGGCACACGCCAGTCCCAGGCCAACCCCCAAAGGCTTGCGCGAGCGGGAACCCCGCCCGGAGCGCGGCGCCGGTTCGGCCGCCAGCGCCCGCAACCTGGCCGGATCCACCAACGCAAACCCATTCCAGAGGCCGCAGGCCCGTTGGTATTCCCGCTCATGCGCCGGGTCCGCCTGCCGCCAGGCGTCGAAGCGCTGTTGCTGCGCGGCATCCATCCGCCCCGAACGGACGCGCGCGAACCAGTACGCGGCGGCATCGCGCGGGTCACGCAGGGTGTCGGGGTCGGGGGAGTCAGTCATCGCGCGGCGGGTCAATCCGGGCAGAAACGTTCGAGCTGTTCGCGCATTTCCCGGGTGGCGTCCATGATATAGCGTTCAACCGTATTGAGCGCCAGGCCCATGCGCTGCGCGATTTCCGGCTGCGAATAGCCTTCCAGCCTGTGCCACACATAGGCCTGCCGCTTCTTCAGCGGCAGGCTCGCCAATGCCTGTTCCAGCGCCTCGGCCAACTGCCGCGCGCGCACGCCCGCTTCGGGATCGTGCAGCAGCGGATGGTCTTCGGCCGCCAGCATCTCCAGCGAAGTCTGCGGGTGGCGTTCCTGCCGCCGGATCTCGCTGATCAGCCGATTCTGCGTCGCCCGGTACAGATAGGACTTGGGTGCAACCGCCGCCACGTTGCCATCGCTCAACAGATGCGCCATCACATCCTGCGCCGCATCCTCCGCGTCGCAAGGACGCGAATTGCGCTTGGCCCACGAACCCACCAGCTCGCCGTAATAGGCGAGCCAACCTTTCAGGGGGTTAATGGGGCGGGGCATTGGGCCGAACGTCGCGTCAAGGCAAAAAGGACGGCCATATTAACAATGATTCTCAATTAATGAATACACTGGGCGCTGCCAGTCCGCGCCATGCTTGCCTGCGCGCCCGTCTTGATACCCTTGGGTCCACCACCACGGCGCGCCCTGGCGCACCGTTCGACCCTGCCTTGAGGATTGCCATGTCTTTCAGCACCGACGCCTGGGCGCGCAACGCCGCGCTGTACGAAAAAACGCGCACCATGCCGTTCAACCAGGAACTGGCCAGCGGCCAGCTCAGCGAACAGGCGTTCCGCCGCTACATGATCCAGGACGCCCACTACCTGCTGGCCTTCGGCCGCGCCCTGGCGGTCGCCGCCGCCAAGGCCGACCATGCCGACGGCGTGGTGCAGTTCGCCGACGCCGCCAAGAACGCCGTGGTGGTCGAACGCAGCCTGCACGAAGGCTTCATGAAGCAGTTCGGCATCGATGGCGACACGTTCGCCAGCACCCCGCTGTCGCCGGCCAGCCATCACTACACCAGCTTCCTCATCGCCACCGCGTGGAGCGCGCCTTATCCCGTGGCGCTGGCGGCGTTGCTGCCGTGCTTCTGGATCTATGCCGAGATCGGGCGCGACATCCACTCGCGCGCGACGCGTCCCAATCCCTATGGCGCGTGGATCGATACCTACGCCGGAGAAGAATTCCACACCCTGGTGCGCGAAGTGATCGCATCGGTGGACCAGGCGGCGGACAAGGCGTCGGCACAGACGCGGGATGAGATGCACCGCGCCTATACACATGCGGCGCAGTTGGAATGGATGTTCTGGGATTCGGCGTATCGGTTGGGGGAATGGCCGGTGTGAAGCAAGACGCGGCGCCGGCCGTGCGGCAGGCGCCGCGTCGCACCCCCTACAGGTGCCGCTTGAACGCGATGATGGCCGCGCCCACCGCGCTGGAAGCCTGGGAATACGGCGTGCCCGTGCCCATCTCCTTTTCCGCCAACGCGTACTGATTGCTGTTGATCAGCCGGGCGATCTTGCCCGCCTCGGCATGAAACACCTTGTGCTTCTGGATGATTGCGCCAAACTCGGGTTTGGCGCTGTATTTCAGCTTCCCTTCACCATATAGCCAGACCCCAAGCTGGCAACAATTGTCCTTGCCGATGGTTTCCGCATCCATCTGTTCCTTTCTGCTGATGGCGGAACGGACCTTCAACTTCCATGCGGCGTGCTTTTGAATTGACTCAAGTAGCAGCTTCTCGGAAGCCGAAGGCTTGCCGGTTGAGAAACAGGACATATCCTGCTATTAAACGACGGACGGGCAAAACGGGGGCCGAGCCGACAAGGCTCCCTTTTTACGTGCACCGGGCGAGAGTCAACCGCAAGGCAGCGCCCACTCGCTCCGAGGAGCTATCCGCTGGCAGGAGCACATAATCATTTTCAGTCAACCCCTCTCCGCTCCAAGCTTCCAGCTTTTCATGATGGCTAGGCTGCATTACATATGCCCCCCCCACCAATTCCACCGAACAACTCTTCATATCCTTGAACATGGACCGCTTGGTTTTATACCCAAACCTCTCCATCATTTCGGATACCCAATCTTTGTATTTTGGAACGACCCGCCCAGCAATATCAAAAAAGTTCGGATCATTTTTTGGATCAATTTGGCGACTCGCAGAAATTGCTGCAATCGCAGCTGAACCTAGATCAGCATCGGAAGAAGAATGCGACAACAAGTACCGCTCCCCTTCTGAATCCGGTAGAAAATTCCAATACCCGGAGTACGTTTCCAAGAAAATGAATTCATTATTTGACTTAACGTAGATACAAGGTTTTTTGGCAGGTCCGCTCATTCTCAATCACTTTATCAACGTTATGATTAATTTCACACCCTGGGAATGACCATAGTCGATCGCCCTATTTATTTGATCCCATTGCGCGGATGTCGTCTTCGCAGGAATGGCAACATGAAGCTCTCGTGAATTGATCATGCCGCTATTCAAGGGAACGTCTGCAAGCTTATATGATTCAAATTTGGCAGCAGCGTTGATGTTTCCTTTCAACGAGGAATATATCTGAGCAGGATTCGTCAATCTCGCAACTGTTGTCGTATCCAGCGTTTTGGCACTAATTGCAGTACCCGTCGAGGCCTCATAAAAGTCGAAAGTCTTGAATTTGGCTGGCAGCCGGGACCCCGAGGGCAATTGGGTCGCCAAGTAATTTTCCCACGGTAGCCCCTGCCCCTGAATGCCTTTACCCCATTCAATGCCTGTCGTAGCTCGATTCAGGACCTTCGTTCCTTTTGCCCCGGCGGCTATTTCCGCCACGCCAGGTCTAAATAAGCCTCGGATTGCTGAGCCAACGCCCATCAGCGCCCCGCCACCACTATCAATCGCCAGTCCCTCAGCAACACTGGCGGCGATCGTGTAATGCCAACTTCCATCGCGAGGATCGGGCGTCGCTTGAATCATAGGAGAATCAGCCGGCACGGCAAAAGGCACACCGTGCTGATCGAAGAACACAACGTTACCGCTCGTTGTTGCCAGTTGGATTGCCACGCCGCACAGGGGAGATGTCCGATCCGCGCAGGCGCTTGCCAGGTCTTTGTCGCGTTGCGCCGATATGCCTCCCAGTTCTCGCGCCCGATTGCAGGCATCTGGATTCCCGGGACCGCAAGAAGCGATTGCCGCGTCGAATTGGCGCTGTTCGGCAGCCCAGAACCCCTCGGGTTTCTGCCCGAGATAGTTGTTCTCGGTCTCGATCTGGGCGGCCAACGTCGCGACAGCGCTATCTCCACCCAATGCAACAGTAAGGCCAGCGACAAGGCTAGCGACAAGGTTGACGCGTGCTTCTTTCTGCTCGGCCGTCAACTCTTTCGCGTCTTGAGCAGAGAGCCCCTGGATGAGGTTGTTGAGGACCACGCTCGCAGCCGCCCCTGCCGCGGCAGCACTACAACTACTTCCTTGACCTGCAGCTCCAGCACAACCCACCAAGCCTTGTAACGCTGTCCGAGCCGCCTCGCTATCCAACGCATCAGCAATCTGCTTCACCTTGCCTGCGCCTAACGCCTGCAGATAGTTCGCCGCGGCGGACTGCAGGAATTGACCCGCGCTTCCAGTGACGTTTCCTCCCGCAGCGGCCGAAATTGCGGTCAACCCAATCCGATACGAGCCGTCCGGCCCCCATTTGGCTGCTTCTTCATACCGAGCCTTGAGATCTTTCTTTAGCGCAGGGTCGGTCTCGTCATCCATTGCCTTCTTGAGCGCATCAGCCTCTTTAGCCCGATTCGTCAAGAACTGTCCCGTCTGCCGACTGGCTTCCGACACGATTTCAAACCCCGCCTCGATCTTCTCCTTGTCAAAGATCGGCTTTAGCGTGTTCAACGTATCCGACGTATCCCGATTCAGCGCCGCAATCATCTCCGCCGCAGTCTTGCCTGTCAGCGCCCGCTGTCCTTCTTCATCGCGGATGATGATGGTGCCGCCACTGATGGCGCTTTGGGTCGTGGAACTGCTATTGCCGCTGGCCGCAACCACGGTCGGTAGATTGGCGGAAAAGCCCCCACTCGACGCCAAGGAAGTGCCTGCGTCCTTGGCCGCGCCGCCCGCCACCTGGTTGCCCTTGGTGGTGCCCAGCCCCGCCGACCCCTCTTTCGAGGCCCCGCCGCCAAACCCGAAGCCACCGCCTACCGCAATCTGATTGGCGCTGTAGCTGGCGGAGTTCTTGATGTCCTGCGTGACCAGGGTGCCCGTGCTGAGCTTGTTCAGGCCCTCCGCTACAGCCTTGTCACTGCTGGCGATGACGCTGCCGATCAAGGTCGTGTTGTTCTTGACGTCGATCAGGAACCCGCCGTCGCCCGCCCACAAACCCGTCTGTTCAGTGACAGACTTGAAGTTGCTGTTCATCTTGCCGGTGCCGAAGTTAGCGGCAGCCGTACTCTGGCCATAGCAATATGGCGGAATGCACAACGTGATATTCACGCCAGCGCTGGTCTGTTTTGAGGTGTACGTGCTTGTATCTTGCAGGCTCTCCAGCAACAGGTTGCCTCCGACCGAGGCCAGAATCTGCTCCGCCTTTCCGGATGCGCCTCTTAGCGTCGTGTCTCCGCCTGATTGCAATGCGAGCACGTTGCCCGCGGTGATGGAACTGTTGGTCCAGCTGTCGTCCCGGCCGTTCTCCTTGCCCCGTGCAATGGAGGCTCCCAACTCCACCGTCAAGCCGTTGGATGTGCCGGTGCTGTAGCCGATACCTATACTGAATCCGCTGCTCTTGCTATCCGTCTTCTGCTCGTAGAAATTCTTGGCCGCCTGCAGCAGGATATCGCCATCGGCCTTCAGAACGGCATTGTTACCCGCCGACAGGTTGGAACCTGAAACCGTGATGTCCGATGCGCTCCCCGCACCCTTTGCGACAATCGTCAGATCCCTGCCCGCGGCAATGTTCGAGCCGACCGAGGTGGACGAGCTTCTATCCGTAGTGCTGCTGCTCTTGCTGCTGCCGAAGCTAATCTTGATGCTGCCGCCGCCCATCTTGTCGATGGCACCGGCGTCCTTTACCGCGCCGGCGGCCTTGACTGCGTCATAGGCGTTACTGGCCGCAAGCGCTGTGGTTCCACCCGCCAGCGCGGTCATGACAGGATTGCCGGACTTTCCGGATGCTTCCGCCATACGTCCGGCCGTTTGCATGGCGCTGACCACAGGTGTGCTGGCCGTGACACTGAAGCCAGACTGCTTCATCTCGTGCACTTCACGCTGGCGCATCGTGTCGAAACTGCCAACGATACTGACGTCCCGGCCGATCATGGTGATGTCGCCTTGCCGTGCCAGGACATCGCTGCCAAGCACGTTCAACGAACCGCCCGCGTTGATCAGTACGTCCCCCGTCACACTGCCGATGGTGCTACCAGTATTCAGGCCACGCTTGGTGTCCATCCAATCCGTCGTCTGACGGGATCCGTAGCTGAGGCCTCCCAGTCCACCAAAGCCGGACTTCTTGATCTTCTCGTACTGGTATTCGTTGGCGGAGTTCTTTTCGGCAACGATATTGACATTGCGATCCGCCGACATAACCAAGTCGTTCTGTGCCGCCACATTGGAACCCAGCACATTCAGATCACGCCCAGCCACCATCACGGCGCTATCGCCGGTGAAGGTGGAAGACACCGCCTGGGTCCAAGACGCTTCCTTGACGCGGTGCGTCGTCTTACTGGAAAGGAACCCCTTCGTCTTGTAGTAAATCTCGTTATACGTATACCCGCTGGAATCCCCCGCCAGCACATTGATGTCGCGCCCCGCTCCCACCGCCAACTGCTTGTCGGAAGACACTTGCGCGGCAATGGCATTGATATCCTGCGCGGCCATCAACGTCAGATTTCCGGCAGCGGCAATGCGGGTTCCCACGTCTTCCGTCGTACGCATCTCCGACCGGTTCTTCTTGCCGAAGTTGAAGGATTCCCCATAGCTCGTCCCCGCGGCAATCAGATTGATATCGTTGCCGGCGCGAATGCTCGCGTCACCGCTGGCGACGATGGCGGCGGCCTGGGCGTTGACGTCGCGGCCCGCCTGCGCATTCAGCGTTCCGGCGTCGATACGGGCAACCCCGTCAACGATGGTGTTGCTGATTCCGCCACGCACGTTCGATTGGGTGCTGGCCGTGAGGTTGATGTCGCGGCCCGCGGTCAGCGTGACGCCGTCACCCTTGAGCAGCCCGGCCAGGTTGTCGATGTCGTTGCGCGCATTCAGGTTAACGGTCTTGCCCTGGATCGTGCCCACGGTGTTGCGCACGTTCTGCGCATCCACCACCAACGCGTTGCGCGCGCCGAGGGTGCCGCTGTTGTCCACGTCGCCCGTCGCGCTGATCTGCGTGTCGCGACCGGCGATCAGCGTGCCATCACCGCGCAGGTCGCCCGGCTTGACGGCCAGGTAGACCTGCGGCGCCAGCACCTTCTGCTGCGTGCCGTCGGGCAGCGTGACGGTCTGCTCCACCATCCAGACGATGTCGCTGGTCAGATGGCGCATCTGCTCTTCGGTGAGCGCGGTGCCCACGGCCAGGCCGAACTGGTTGGCGAAGTCGGCGCCGGCGGTAAGCAGCGCCTTGTACTGGGTTTCGTTGTCGGTGTAGTCGCCGACAAAACGCTGGCCGGTGGCCAGCATGACCTGCTCGGCCACCAGCTTCTGCTCGTAGAAGCCGTCGCCCAGGCGCTTGAGGATGTGGCCCGGGTCCTGCTTCAGTTTCTCCAGCAGGAAGTCGCTGGACACCACGGCGCGCGAACCGACGAACTGGCTGTCGGTGGCGATCAGGTAAGGCGCGTTGGGCGCCGTGATGACCTGGTACAGCTTGCTGGTCGGGATGGTCGGCGGCAGCACGACGACGGCAATGGTCTGGTTGCCGGGCAGCGTGATGCGCGTCAGCGTTGCCGGCGGCAGCGCCTGGACGACGGTGCTGGCCCCGGGCGCCGGGACGGAGGGCGTGACCGCGACGCCGCCCTTCGCGTCGCCCAGGCCGGTCTCGATGCGTTCGGCCAGGACGGTGGCGTTGTAGTCGGAACGGTTGTACTTGCGGGAGTCGTTCTTCTCGTAGGTGTAGGCCATGGTGCCGACACGATCGACCGTGCGCAGCCCCTCGGCGCCGACGTTGCTCAGCGTGCCGCCCTCGGTTTTCAGGGTGCCGCCGGCGAGAATGCGGCTCTTGTCGTTGACGATGTTGCCGGAAAAGCGCGCGTTGCCGCCGACGATGATCTTGCCTGGATCGCTCTCCGTGATGCGGGTCTCGCGCGTGATCTCGGTCACCTGGTAGAAGGTGAAGTCCTTGATCATGCGGCTGCCGCGGAAGTCGGCGTTGAAGGCCTTGATCTTCTCGTTCAGCGTGTCGTACAGCACCAGGTCGTGGTCGTACTGGGCCTGTTGCTGGGCCAGATCCGCGGGGCAACGCCAGCCGCAGTCATCGGGCGACGGCGGCCGCCGGATTCCGCTGGGGCGCTCCACTTCGAATACGGACCAGATCTTGGCGTCCGGCTTGTAGAGAAACTGGGCAGGATTCGTGTAGCAGTTGCCCGCGTCACCGCCACTGCAGTCATAGATCTCCGGAATGTACGCCAGGCCGATCGGCGCGCTGACACCCGCGCGCCCCTGCTGGTCCTCCTGGATGTTGCTGTAATCGAACGGCGGCCCATACTGGCTTTCCGGATAACGCGCGGACGGCATCAGCAGGCGCCGCTCGTCGTACTGCCCCATCCAGCTGGGGTCGCGGCCGCAGATGGACTTGACGGTGTTGCAGAACCACATGCCTTCGCCGTCGACGATGTCGGTGGTGCCGTCCAGGCGATAGAACCATTTGGCTTCGCGGCCGACCTCGACGCTTTCGCTGGCGAAGTGCAGGTTGCGGTTCTGGATGCTGGCCGCGGCGATGTCGGCGTTGCGCTCGACCTCGATGGTGGCGGACTCGTTGGACAACAGCGCGGCCTGGCCGGTGGCCTGGCCGGTGGCGTCCAGCGTGCCGCCCAGCCGCAAGTCGCCCGCGGCGTAGATCAGCGCGTGCTCGCGATTGGTCAGCGTGCCCACGCCCAGGTCCATGTCGCCGCGCGAGGCGATGACGGCGTTGGGTTCGTTCTGCAGCAGCGGCGTCTTGATGCCGATGCGATCGCCATAGATGCGGCCGGTGTTGAGGAGATTGCCGGCATTGATGAGCGTGTAGCCGCCGTCGATCAGGCCGGCGTTGGCCAGCAGGCCGTCGATGATCAGTTCGTTGTTGCGCACCGCGATCAATTCGCCGCCGGCGCGGTTGGTCAGCGTGTCGGCGGTGATCTTCAGGTCCTGGCCCGAATGGATCTTGCCGTCGTTGTCGAGGTTGCCGGTGACCAGCTCCAGCGAGGCGCCGGCGGTCAGCGCGCCGCCGCCGTTGGCCAGGCTGCTGAACGCGAGCTTGGCATTGGCGTCGGACGACACGTTGCCACGCGCGTTGTCGAGCGCGCCGGTGGTCAGGCCAAGGTCCTGGCCGGCGCCGATGCGGCCGGCCTGGTTGTCGATGGAACCGGCGTTCAGCGTGACCTGCTTGCCCATCAGTCCGAGGGCGCCGGCGGCCGTGCCGCCCGCGCCGGCGACGCCGTTGGCGAGGGTGTCGCGATTGCTCAGGCTGCCGGCGTTGAGGACCAGCGCGTTGTCGGCCTGGATCAGGCCGGCGTTGTTATCCAGCAGGCCCTGCGTCTTGAGCGTGAGGCCATTGGCGGCGACGATGCCGCGACGGTTGACGAGGCGCTGCGCGTCCAGCGAGGCCAGGCCTTGGGCGGCGATGGTGCCGCCGGTGTTGTCGATCGCGCCAGGGGTGGTGACATCCAGCGCGCCGCCGCTGGCGATCTTGCCGTCGGCGTTGGCGAGGCTGCCCGCCTTGAGATCGGCCGTGCCGCCATACAGGCCGCCGCCCTGGTTCTGCAGGGCGCCGCTGTTGGTGACGGCGAGCTTGCCGTCGGCTTGGGCGATACCGCCGCGGTTGTCGAGGCTGGCCGACTGGATGTCGGCGCTGCCGCCAAGCAGCTTGCCGCCCCGGTTGTCGAGCGCCCCCGCCGTCTCGACGCGCAAGGCGTCGTTGGCCTGCACCGAACCACCCTGGTTGTCGATGCCGTCGGCGCCGCGCAGCGCCACGCTCTGGCCCGAAACCACGCCGCCGGCCGCGTTGACCACGGAGCGGCCGCGCAGGTCCACCGCGCCGGCGCCGGCCAGCGTGCCGCCGGTGTTGTCGATGGCGCCCGCCACCTGGCCGTCGAGCGCCGCGCCGCTGGTGAGCTTGCCGCCCGTGTTGTCCAGGCCGGCCGCGCGCAATGCCACGGAGCCGCCATAGACCGAGCCGCCGCGATTGGTGACCGCGCCCGTGGCGTCCACGCGCAATGCGCCGCCGGCGACAAGCTTGCCGCCCGACAGCCCCAGGACATTCGCGGTGATGGCGGCATCGCCGCCCGCCACCAGCGTGCCGGGATTGAGCAACTGGTCCACCTGCGCGCTCAACGCGCCGAGCGGGCTGATGGAGCCATCGGCCTGCAGGCCGGCCGTGAGTCCGCCGCGGTTTTCCAGCTGGCGCGCCACGACGCTGGCGTTGCCCGCCGAGGACATGGCCTGGTTGTTGATGACCGTGGCGGCGGCGTTCAAGCCCAGCGCGCCGCCCGCGGCGACCGTGCCGTCGTTGACGATGTCGCGACCGCTTTGCACCGACAGGTTGGTGGCGGCCTGCAGCCGGCCCGACGGCTGGATCCGGACGTCGCCGTTGGCGCTGACCGTCAGCGTGCCGGTCAACGCCGCCAGGTTGCCGCCGATGTTCACGCCCACCCCGGCTTCCGTGCCGATCAGGCGGATGCTGTTGGCGTACATGCCGCCCAGCGCGGCGACGTCCAAGGCCACGCCGGTGCCGACGCCGGCGCCGGTCAGGGCGGAGACGTCGATGCCGTCATAGCCCACGCGAGCCGCGCCCGCGACCACGTTCAGGTCGTTGGCCCAGATCTGCGCGTTCAGTTCCAGCGTGCGCGCCATCAGGTCGAGCTGGCTGAGGTTGGCGCCGTACAGGCCCGCGCCTTCGATGCCCAGGCGGCCGCCCGTGATATCGAAGCCCAGCGTGCCATCCGGACCGATGACCGGCTTGCCGGTGGTCAGCGTGGCGCGGTTGGCGTTCAGGAAGCCGCAGCCGTTGCAGGTGATGCCGGCCGGGTTGGCGACGATGACGTTGGCCCGGTTGCCCGCCACTTCCAGCATGCCCATCAGCTGCGACGGGTTGGGCGCCGTCACCTGGTTCAGGATGGTGGCGGCGCGCTGGTTGCCCAGCATCGGGTTGCCCGCGACCTGCCCCGCCAGCTGCGTCTGGCTGGCCGCGCCGCTGTTGTTCAGCACCACGCCCGAAGGGCCGACGTTGAACTGGGTGTAGCGGTTGTTCGAGACGCCGCCGGCCGAAGGCGGCGCGATGTTGACCACCGGCACGCCATTGGTCACGCCCACCACGGGCTTCTGGCCCGGCACGCTCTTGTCGACGGAGATGGGCAGCGTCTGCGCCAGGACGGGCGTCCAGATCTGCGTGTACAGGACCAACCAGACAACTGCGGAGCGAAGCTTGGACATGGCGAGGCAACTCCCGGTAAGCGTGAAGCAACTTGTCGGACGGCGGGCGGGGCGCACGGGCCCCGCCCGGTCTAGAACTCGAACATCAGCGTGGCGGCGAAGACCGTGCTTTGGGTCTTCAGGTTGTCGGGCTTTTTCAGCGGCCAGCCGGCCGACAGGTCGTAGCTGGCGTTGACCGCATTGGCAACCCCGGGCACGGCGATGCGGCCGCGCAACCCCGCGACCGCGCCAACCAGGGTGCGGCTGGCCAGGTACTGCGCCGCCGGGCCGCCAACGCGGCCGGCGTCCAGGCCGGCGTACAGTTGCTGGCCCAGGTTGCCCAGGTTCAACGACAGGTCATTGCGCAGGGTCCAGCCGTCTTCCGCGGCCAGCGTCATCTGGCCATCGAAGCCGCGCACCGCGTAGCGGTTACCGATGGTGAAGTAGTCGGCGGGCACGATGGGCGTCTTGGCGCGCTGGATCTGCCAATTGGCTTGATAGGCGAGCTGCTGGCCGGCCACCTTGAAGGGCAGGTACAGGCCGGCATTGGCCGTCAGGATGGTGCTGCGGCCGTTCCAGTCGGGATCGCCGTAGACGTAGCCGGGCTGGTCGGAGAACTGGGGCAGCGTGCCGCGCACGCCGCCGCCGAGGTCCAGCACCATCTGGTCGATATAGTGGCGATGGCCATAGCTGAACTCGTAGCCGACCACGTCGCGCCGCTGCACCTCGATGTCGATGTCGTTGAGGGTGCTGTTGGCGCGCTTGCGCAGGAACTTCAGCATGGCGGTGCCCTTGTAGCTGGCGCCGCGGTAGGGCACCACCGATACGCCCGCTTCCACCTGCTTGCTGGTGCCGCCGTAGACGATGGGCTCGTCGAAGCCGGCCACGGTCTGGCGGTAGCGCGACTTGCTGGCGCCGGCGAATAAAGTCCAGTAGCCGAACGGGATGCTGTAGTTGATGGAAGCGGCGCGCGAGCCGGCGTCGCTGTTGCGCAGGTCGGCGTTGCTGTTCCAGGAGACCGACAACTGGTCGTACAGGAACAGCGGCGAATCGAGCGTGAGACCGGCGTTGACCTGGTTCTTGCCGGTGGACTCCATGCCGGCGTTGTCCCCGCCCACATAGGCGTGCCAGCGCTTGCCGGTGCCGGGCTTGATGATGATGTCCGAGTCGCCCAGTTCGGGACCCGGCGCCACGTCGATGGAAGCGTCGGCCTGGCCGGCCAGCCGGCGGATGTTTTCCAGCGCCTGGTCGAGGTCGCGCTGGTTGACCTCGCCGCCCGGCCAAGTGGGCAGCGCGGTGCGCCACCAGCCGGGCGCGCCCTCGCTCTTGACGCCCGAAACGCGGCCGGGCACGTAGCGCAGCGTCAACGTGCCCGTGGCCAGCGATTGCTCCGGCACCAGCACGCGGGCGGTGATCTGGCCGCGGTCGATCAGGCGCGCCATCAGGTGTTCCTGCAGCACGCGCAGCCCCTGCCCGCCGATGCACTGCCCCAGCGTGGTCTCGGCGTCGCGGCGCAACGCGGTCGGCGGGCCGGCGCCATCCCAGACCACCTGGCCGATCGTGAAGCAGGGCGATTCCTCGGGGAAGACGAGCGGTCCCTCGCCGGCGACGGCGGGCGGCGCCGACAGCACGTCCGGCCGTTCGGCGGCGCGGGCGCGCTGGGCGTCGAGCTCCTGCTCCTGGCGGCGTTGGATCTCGCTGGCGCGCGTGGCGGCCTCCACGGGCAGGGATTGCGCGGCCAGCGGGGGCAGGAAGGTCAGGAAGGCGATGGACGAAACGGACAGCGCCAGGCAGGGAAGCAGCCTCTGCCGGAGGCGGCTTCGCGATACGATGGTATGCACGTGTTTCTTATTGAAATTACCGGTTTCTTCCCATAACGGAGAGAAATCGGATTAATTAAGCGCATATTTCAATTTATGCCAGCTTTTTCACGGATTTTCTGGCGACAATCGAGAATATGCAACGCCGGAACAATGGTCATGCAGTTACATACCATTACGTCGACAAGTTAGCGTTCCGGGCGGCGGCTGGCGATGGGAACAGTCTGAAATCACCTGGAAACCCCACATTGCCGGCCACGCTGACGCAGCCCGCGCTGTGCCAAAATCGCGCCCATGCCAATCGACAACCGCCTGATTCCCTCCGCCCTCGCCGCCCAGACGGCGCAATTGCCCGCCGCCTGGCAGGCCGCCCTGCAGGCCCCGCGCGTCGCCGCGGCGCTGGAGGCCGTGACCGCCCATGTGGAAAAGCGCCTGGCCGAAGGCGCGGTGGTGTATCCGGCCGAACCGTTTCGCGCCTTGCACGGGCTGGCGCCATCGGATGTGCGGGTGGTGATCCTGGGACAGGATCCCTATCACGGTCCAGGCCAAGCCCAGGGGCTGGCGTTTTCCGTGCCCGACGATTGCAAGCGTCCGCCCAGCCTGCGCAACATCTTCAATGAGATCGCCCAGGAATATCCGGGCACGCCGCTGCCGGCCGGCAACGACCTCAGTCCGTGGACCGCACAGGGCGTGCTGCTGCTGAATACCGCGCTGACAGTGGAAGACGGCCAGCCCGCCTCGCACGCCAAGCGTGGCTGGGAAACGGTGACGGACGCCCTGATCGCCCGGGTCGCGCAGGATCCGTCGCCCAAGGTCTTCATGCTGTGGGGCGCGCACGCCCAGGCCAAGCAGGCGTTGCTTCCGGACAACAGTGGCCACCTGGTCCTGATGTCCAATCATCCCTCGCCGTTGTCCGCCCGGCGCCCGCCCGTGCCGTTCCTGGGCTGCGGCCACTTCCTGGCGACCAACCGGTGGCTGGCCGACCAAGGGAAAAACCCTATTGATTGGGGGCTGGACAAAAAAACAATTCCCCTGCAAGGCGAATTCGGGTTATGATCGCCGCACTGCACCAAACGAGTTCGGCATTTACCGCCTTGATTTAGCGGAAATTTCAGCAGTCTGCCGGGCAACCAAGCCCAGGCCCATGCCGAACATCATCGATTCCTGACCTCCTTTCCTTTCGCCCTGCGTTCCAAGCAGCATTACGGGAACGCGCCACGCGCACGGTTGATTCGGTCGGCACGATGCTCCATCAACCGTCGCCTGGATCCGGCCGCCTAATCCCCTGGCCCGACCAAGCACTGCGTCGCATTTGATCGCGGCAAGGGAAAGTTATGTCTTTCGAAAACCTGGGCCTCGCGCCCGCTCTGTTGTCGGCCCTGCAAGAAGCTGGCTTCAGCACCCCCACCGCCGTGCAAGCCTCGGCCATTCCGCAAGCGCTGGCCGGCCACGACCTGATGGTGTCCTCGCAGACGGGTAGCGGCAAGACCGCGGCCTTCATGCTGCCGGCCCTGCACCGCATCGCCCAGATGCCCGCCAACAAGGGCGTCGGCGTGCAAGTGCTGGTGCTGACCCCGACCCGCGAGCTGGCCCTGCAGGTCACCGACGCCACCGCCACCTACGGCCGCAAGCTGGCCGACCTGCGCACCGCCACCGTTGTCGGCGGCATGCCCTACGGCGCGCAACTGAAGGCGCTGTCGCGCCGCGTCGACGTGCTGGTCGCCACCCCCGGCCGCCTGATCGATCACCTGAACTCGGGCCGCGTCAAACTCAACACCGTTCACACGGTGGTGCTGGACGAAGCCGACCGCATGCTGGACATGGGTTTCATCGAGGATATCGAAACCATCATCGGCCGCCTGCCGGCCGAACGCCAGACGCTGCTGTTCTCGGCCACCCTGGACGGCACCGTTGCCAAGCTGGCCGCGCGCATGATGCGCGATCCGCAACGCATCGAGATCGCCGGCGCCAAGGAAAAGCACACCAACATCACGCAGAGCCTGCTGTACGCGGACGACGCCAGCCACAAGATGCAGCTGCTGGACCACGTCCTGCGCGACGCCTCGCTGGACCAGGCCATCGTCTTCACGTCGACCAAGCGCGGCGCCGATGATCTGGCCGACCGTCTGGCCGACCAGGGCTTTGCCGCCGCCGCCCTGCACGGCGACATGAACCAGCGCCAACGCACCCGCACGCTGTCGCAACTGCAACGCGGCCAGCTGCGCATCCTGGTGGCCACCGATGTGGCCGCCCGCGGCATCGACGTGCAGGGCATCAGCCACGCCGTCAACTTCGACCTGCCGATGCAGGCCGAAGACTACGTGCACCGTATCGGCCGTACCGGCCGCGCCGGCCGCAATGGCCTGGCGTTCACGCTGGCCACGCACTCCGAGCGCCACAAGGTGCGCCGCATCGAACACTACATCGGCCAGTCCATCACGCCCGAAGTGATCGCCGGCCTGGAACCCAAGCGCACCCCGCGTCCCTCGACCGGCGGCGCGCCGCGCGGCGGCAAGCCGTTTGGCAAGCGCCCGGGCGGCTTCGGCGGCGGCTACCAGGGTCACCGTGAAGGCGGTTCGCGTGAAGGCCGTTCGTTCGGCGGCCCGCGTGGCGAATTCAAGCCGCGTGAAGGCGGTTACCAGGGCGCCCGCGAAGGCGGCGCTGGTGGCTACCAAGGCAATCGCCCGTTCGGCGACCGCCCGGCCCGTTCGTTCAGCGATCGTCCCAGCTTCGGCGATCGTCCCCAGCGCGAAGGCGGCTACCAGGGCAATCGTCCCTTCGGCGACCGTCCGCAGCGTGAAGGCGGCTTCCGCGGCGGCGACCGTGATTCGCGTCCGAGCTACAACAACGACCGCGCCAGCTTCGGCGACCGTCCCAGCTTCGGTGATCGCCCGCAGCGCGACCCGCGCCCGTTCAACGAGCGCGGCCCGCGTGAAGGCGGCTTCCGTGGCGGCGACCGCGATTCGCGCCCGAGCTTCAGCGATCGCCCCAGCTTCGGCGACCGTCCGCAGCGCGAAGGCGGCTTCCGCGGCGGCGACCGCCCGGAAGGCGGCTTCCGTGACCGTCCCAGCTTCGACAAGCGCCCCGGCGGCCCCGCCAAGCGCTTCAACAAGCCGGCCGGCGCCCGCCGCGGCTAAGCCCTGAGGCTACCCAGCAAACCCCGCGCCTGTCGCGGGGTTTGTTTTTTGGGAAAATGCCTTATTCACGACGCCCTTCTTTCGCCATGCAACGCCCCGCTCCCGCCAACCTGCCCCCCCTCTCTCCCGCCGACCAGGCCCACAGCGACGCCGCCGCCGCGCACCTGCGCGCCGCGATCGCGGCCGCTTCAGGCTGGCTGCCGTTCGATCACTGGATGGCCGAGGCGCTGTATGCGCCGGGATTGGGCTACTACGCGGCCGGCAACGTCAAGCTGGCGCAAGCTGATGCACGCGCACCCGCAGGCGATTTCGTCACGGCGCCGCAATTGACGCCGCTGTTCGCGCGCACCCTGGCGCGCCAGGCAGCCCAGGTGCTGCGGCAGACCGATACCCAGGCGGTGCTGGAGTTCGGCGCCGGCACCGGCGCGCTGGCCGAAGGCGTGCTGCGCGAGCTGGACGCGCAGGGCTTGCCGGACACGCAGTACCTGATTCTCGAAGTGTCGGCCGACCTGCGCGCGCGCCAGGTCGAGCGGCTGGCGCCGTTCGGCGACCGGGTGCGCTGGCTGGACGCGCTGCCCACGGGCTTTCGTGGCTGCGTGCTGGCCAACGAGGTGCTGGACGCCATGCCGGTATCGCTGTTCCGTTGGAGCGACGACGGCGTGGTGCTGGAGCGCGGCGTGGCGCTGGACGCCGCACAGGATTTTGTCTGGGAAGACCGGCCAGCCCCGCCGCGCCTGGCCGACGCGGTGACGGCGCGCATGCCGGCGCTGCCGGGCTATGTGTCCGAGATCAACCTGCAGGCCGAGGCCTGGATCGACGGCTTGAACGGCTGGCTGGAACAGGGCGCGGCGCTGTTGATCGACTACGGTTTTCCACGCAACGAGTACTACCACCCGCAGCGCGCCGGCGGCACGCTGATGTGCCATCTGCGCCACCACGCGCATGGCGACCCGTTCACCGCCCCCGGCCTGCAGGACATCACGGCGCACGTCGACTTCACCGCCATGGCGGACGCGGCGCAGGCGGCCGGCCTGCAGGTGCTGGGCTATACGTCGCAGGCGCGCTTCCTGATGAACGCCGGGCTGATGGAATTGCTGGCGCAGCTGGATCCGACCGATGCGCAGGCCTACGCGCAAGCGGTGGCGCCCGTGCAGAAGCTGCTGTCGGAAGCCGAGATGGGCGAACTGTTCAAGGTGCTGGCGGTGGGCCGCGGCATCACGCAGCCGCTGATCGGCTTTGCGCGCGGCGACCGTCTCGGCAAGCTGTAGAAGAAGCGGCTTCAGGCGGCGCGCAGACGCTCCAGCCGCGCCTCGCGCACGCTCTGCTTGATGCGCGCCGGATCGCCGGCGCAGGCCCGGGCGATGGCGCCGGCATCCACGCCGCGCACCGCCTCGGCGCGTTCGCGCCAGGCGTCGATATCCACCGGCCGCAACACCGCCACCGTCTCGAGCAGATCGAAAAAGCGTTCGGGCTTGCGCAGCGCATCGACGCGCTCCATCAGCGCGAGCTGCGCGTCGGCCTGATCGGCGCCGGCGGCTTGCGCGGCCGCCAACCCCGTCAACATCTCGGGTAGAAGACGCGCGTAGTCGTTGCATTCGGTCGGCACGCGCAGGCGCCGGCCCAGGGCTTCCCGTTCGGGCGACAGGCGGCACAGCAGCGCATAGCGGCCGGGCAAGGACAGCTTGCGGGCGGCCGCGCGATCGACATCGCCGCCGGTTTCCTCGGCCCCCTGCAATTCAGGCATCACGCGTTGCAGCGCGCCGGACTGCCGCAGCACGTCCAGCATGCGCGACGGCGCGGCGGCCATCAGGCCGCGCGACACTTCTTTCCAGACGCGCTCGGCCACCAGGGCATCGGCCTCGCCGGCCTCGACCATGCGGCGGCACAGCGCCAGGGTCTCGGGCGCGACGCTGAAATCGGCGAAGCGCGCGGCGAAGCGGGCCAGGCGCAGGATGCGCACGGGGTCTTCCTCGAAGGCCTCGCCGACGTGGCGGAACACATGCGCCCGCACATCGGCGGCGCCGCCGAGCGGGTCGACCAGCTCGCCGTCCTGCTTCTGCGCGATGGCGTTGACGGTCAGGTCGCGGCGGCGCAGGTCTTCTTCAAGCGTAACGTCGGCGCCGGTGTAGAAGGTGAAGCCCTTGTAGCCGCGGCCCGACTTGCGCTCGGTGCGCGCCAGCGCGTATTCCTCTTTGGTCACCGGGTGCAGGAACACCGGGAAATCGCCGCCCACCGGCATGAAGCCGCGCCGCGCCATGTCCTCGGGCGTGGCGCCGACCACCACCCAGTCGTGATCGCCGGGCGTCAGGCCGAGCAGCGCATCGCGCACCGCCCCGCCCACGATGTAGACCTGCAGGCCCGCTGTTGCCGCATCCCCCGTCATGGCAGGGTGGTGCTTTCCGCGCCCAGCGGCACCACGTTGCCCAGCCGCTCTTTCAGCGACTGCGACTGACCGCTGAACATGGCGGCGTAGTAGACCGAGTTGGACATCACGTTCTTGACGTAGGTGCGCGTCTCGTTGAACGGGATGGTCTCGGCGAAGATCGCGCCTTCGACCGGATGGTTGAAGGTGGAGCGCCAGTTGTGCGGACGGCGCGGTCCGGCGTTGTAGCCGGCGCTGGCCAGCATCTGCGAGCCGTTCAGGTCGCGCAGCACCATGTTCAGGTAGTTGGTGCCCAGCTCGGTGTTGGTATCGAAGTCGTTGACGCTGTCGGGCGTGAAGTTGCTCATGCCGATCTTGCCCGCGACCCACTTGGCCGTGGCCGGCATCAGCTGCATCAGGCCGGAGGCGCCGACGTGCGAGCGCGCGTCCATGATGAAGCGCGATTCCTGGCGGATCAGGCCGTAGACCCAGGCCGGGTCCAGCGCGATGGCGTTGGCCTTGGCGGCGACGCGGCCTTCGAACGGCGCGATGAAGCGCTGGCTGAAGTCGAATTCCTTCTCGGTGCGATCGGACGTGTTGACCACGCGGTCGTAGATGTTCTCGGCGCGCGCCAATTCGGCGGCGGCGAGCAGCTGGCGGTCGCTCATGCCGCGCAGCGCGTAGTTCCATTCGGGCACGGCTTCCTGGCGCCAGCCCAGGCGGAACAGCTGCACCGCGCGGCGCAGGCCCGGATTGGCGCGCGCCTCGGCGATCTCGCTATCGCTGATGGGCGCCGGACGCGGCGGCACGGTGATGCGGCGGCCCAATTCCTCGGCGGACAGCTGGCCGTAGAAGTCGAAGCGGTCGGCGATGGACGCGTAGGCCGCGTTGGCCTGGTCGCGGCGGCCGGTGGCGGCCATGCCGCGCGCCTTCCAGTAGACCCAGGACGGATCCTGGCGTTGCGCCTCCGGCATCTGGTCGATGGAGTCGATGACCCACTTCCAGTCGATCTTGGGCTGGCGCAGCGCGGCCCGCACCTTCCAGCCGGCGTTGTATTCCGTCATGCGGATGTGGCCGGCCTCGTGGTACCAGTCGTCGGCGCGGCTGTCCAGGTTGAGCGCGGCCACCAGCGCGTACTGGCCGCGGATCCAGGCCAGGTTCGACTTGGCCATGGACTTGGCCCATTCGCGCCGCAGGTAGGAATCGGCGACATTGATGTCGGAGCGGGCCAGGCGCGCCAGCGCGATGGTGACCAGCTCTTTTTCGTTGCGGCCCACCGGCAGGCGGTCCTGCCGCGTCAGCCAGCGCATCGGGTCCTTGATGAGGACGTCGTAGGTCTTCTGGTCGCGCGGCTCGAACATGTACTGCACGAACTTGCGCGCGTCGGTGGTCTTGTTGGCCTCGATGGCGTCGCGCAACTGCGGTTCGAGCTGATCCCAGCCCAGGACGTTGTCGGCGACCAGCTGGTCGTACAGCGTCCAGCAGGCGCCGCCCGGCGCGAACACGGCCATGGCCTGCGCGGCCGTGGCGCGCTGGCCGGTCATGTGCTTGGCGTTGAGGATGGCGCACTCGACCTGGGCGTTGCTGTTCTTGACCGGCGCGAGTTTGCGCACCAGGTCGAAATCGCCGCTGCGCGCTGCGGCCAGCAGCCAGTCGGCGCGCAAGCGGTCGGCCAGGTAGGCGTCGCCGTTGCCGTTGATGAATTTCTGCAGGTCGGTGTTGGGCCGGCCGCCCGCGGGCGGGCTCCACAACTGGTAGCGCAACAGCCAGTATTCCGGGTACATGCCGAGCGGGTCGGACTTGGCCTGGGGCACCAGCGCCCCCAGCACCGACCACTGCTTGCGGTTCATCGCTTCGCGCGCGGCCACCACCGCGGCCAGCGCCGGCGTATCGGCGGTGGGCGGCAGGCCCGCCAGCACGGCCGGCGGCACG
>ERZ1739169.87-NODE-87-length-27799-cov-14.938473_pt1 | contig 27799 bp, 20 predicted proteins | sample MGYA00581756_ERZ1739169 | MGnify/ENA primary metagenome ERZ1739169 (study PRJEB40789, sample SAMEA7425667) | Salamandra salamandra | biome: salamander skin | place: Germany | collected 2020-03 | study: cvxcv | reverse complement strand
CCGGCGCGCGCTATGCGCAGCCTCGCCCGCCGGGCTCCGGCGACGCCTGGCTGCTGGCCGACCTGGCCCGGCAGGCGGCCGCGCCGCTGGTGGTGCTGACCGCCGAGCCGCTCGAAGCCCAGCGCCTGGCCGAGGAAATCGCGCTGTTCGCGCCCGGCCTGCGCGTGCGCCAGCTGCCCGACTGGGAAACGCTGCCGTACGACGCCTTCTCGCCGCACCAGGATCTGATCTCCGAGCGCCTGCACACCCTGCATTCGCTGATGATGAAGACGGTGGACGTGCTGACGGTGCCGGTCACCACCGCGCTGTACCGGCTGGCGCCGCCCTCCTTCCTGGCGGCCTACACCTTCTCCTTCAAGCAGAAGGACAAGCTCAACGAGGCGGCGCTGCGCGCGCAGCTGACGCTGGCGAACTACAACCACGTCACCCAGGTCACCGCGCCCGGCGAGTTCTGTCTGCGCGGCGGCCTGATCGACCTGTTCCCGATGGGATCGGCGCTGCCCTACCGGCTGGACCTGTTCGATGACGAGATCGAGACCATCCGCAGCTTCGACGTCGACACCCAGCGCAGCCTGTATCCGGTGCGCGAGGTGCAGCTGCTGCCGGGCCGCGAGTTTCCGATGGACGAGGACTCGCGCAACCGCTTCCGCGCGCGCTTCCGCGAAGAGTTCGAAGGCGATCCCTCGCGCGCCCTGCCCTACAAGGACATCGGCAACGGCATCCCCTTCGCCGGGGTCGAGTACTACCTGCCGCTGTTCTTCGACGAAACCGCGACGCTGTTCGACTACCTGGCGGAAGGCACCATCACCGTCACCGTCGGCGACATCGACGACGCCATGATGCGTTTCAGCCAGGACACCGGCAGCCGCTACGGCTTCCTCAAGAGCGACCGCGAGCGCCCGGTGCTGCCGCCGTCCGCGCTGTTCCTGGACGAACAGGCGCTGTACGCCCGCCTGAAGGATTTCCGCCGCCTGGCGCTGGCCGCCGGCCAGCCGCACCCCGACTTTCGCGCCGCGCCCGACGTCAGCGTGGCGCGCCGCGCCGAGGACCCGATCGCCAAGCTGCGCACGCATGTCGGCAAGCCGCAAGGCCGCGTGCTGCTGTGCGCCGACTCGGCCGGCCGCCGCGAGACGCTGGTGCAGATGCTCAACGAGTTCGGCGTCACGCCCGACGCGCAGCCGGACAGCATCGAGGCTTTCCTGGCCTCCGACGCCCACTTCGGCATCGTCGCCGCGCCGCTGGCCACCGGCTTCGAACTGCCGCAGGCCAACCTGGCGTTCCTGACCGAGAACGACCTCTATCCGGGGCTGACCAGCACCGGCCGGCGCGGCAAGCGCGACCAGGAGCGCGCCAGCAACGTCGAAGCGATGGTGCGCGACCTGTCCGAACTGCGCGCCGGCGACCCCGTGGTGCACGCGCAGCACGGCATCGGCCGCTACCACGGCCTGGTCAACATGGACATGGGCGAAGGCGAGATGGAGTTCCTGCATCTCGAATACGCCAACGGCAGCACGCTGTATGTGCCGGTATCGCAACTGCACGTGATCGCCCGCTACAGCGGCGCCGATCCGGAAGCCGCGCCGCTGCACCAGCTGGGCTCGGGCCAGTGGGACAAGGCGCGCCGCAAGGCCGCCAGGCAGGTGCGCGACACCGCCGCCGAACTGCTGGCGCTGTATGCGCAGCGCGCCGCGCGCGAGGGCTTCGCCTTCAACCTGCCGCTCAACGACTACCAGGCCTTCGCCGAAGGCTTCGGCTTCGAGGAGACCGCCGACCAGGCCGCCGCCATCGAGGCCGTGATCGCCGACATGACCTCGGGCCGCCCGATGGACCGCCTGGTGTGCGGCGACGTCGGTTTCGGCAAGACCGAGGTGGCGCTGCGCGCCGCGTTCCTGGCCGTGGCCAACGGCAAGCAGGTCGCCCTGCTCTGCCCCACCACGCTGCTGGCCGAACAGCATGCGCAGACCTTCTCCGACCGCTTCGCCGACTGGCCGGTGCGGGTGGTGGAGCTGTCGCGCTTCCGCTCGGCCAAGGAAGTGTCCGCGGCCATCGAGGGCATCAACGACGGCCGCGTCGACATCGTCATCGGCACCCACAAGATCCTGTCCAAGGACGTGAAGTTCAAGCGCCTCGGGCTGGTCATCATCGACGAGGAACACCGCTTCGGCGTGCGCCAGAAGGAGGCGCTCAAGGCGCTGCGCGCCGAGGTCGACGTGCTGACGCTGACGGCCACGCCGATCCCGCGCACGCTCGGCATGTCGCTGGAAGGCATCCGCGATTTTTCGGTCATCGCCACGGCGCCGCAAAAGCGGCTGGCCATCAAGACCTTCGTGCGGCGCGAAGACGGCAGCACGCTGCGCGAAGCGCTGCTGCGCGAGCTCAAGCGCGGCGGCCAGTGCTACTTCCTGCACAACGAGGTCGAGACCATCCACAACCGCCGCGCCCGCCTCGAAGAGCTGGTGCCCGAGGCCCGCATCGCGGTGGCCCACGGCCAGATGCCCGAGCGCGAGCTGGAACAGGTGATGAAGGGCTTCTACCAGCAGCGCTACAACGTGCTGCTGTGCACCACCATCATCGAGACCGGTATCGACGTGCCCAGCGCCAACACCATCGTGATCCACCGCGCCGACCGTTTCGGCCTGGCGCAGCTGCACCAGCTGCGCGGCCGCGTCGGCCGTTCGCACCACCAGGCCTACGCCTACCTGCTGACGCCGGGCGAGGACGCCATCACCAGCAACGCCAAGAAGCGGCTGGAGGCGATCCAGGCCATGGAGGAACTGGGCTCGGGCTTCTACCTGGCCATGCACGACCTGGAGATCCGCGGCACCGGCGAGGTGCTGGGCGACTCGCAGTCCGGCAACATCCAGGAAGTGGGCTTCTCGATGTACAACGAGATGCTGAACGAGGCGGTGCGCGCCCTGCGCGCCGGCGAGGAGCCGGACCTGGACGCGCCCTTCAACCTCGCCTGCGAGGTCAACCTGCATGCGCCGGCGCTGCTGCCGTCCGACTACTGCGCCGACGTGCACGCGCGCCTGAGCGTCTACAAGCGCCTGGCCCACGCCGCCGATGAAGACGACCTGATCCAGATCCAGGAAGAACTGATCGACCGCTTCGGCAAGCTGCCCGAAGCGGCGCAGACGCTGCTGACCACGCACCGCCTGCGCCTGGCCGCGCAACCGCTGGGCATCGTCAAGATCGACGCCAGCGAAACCCAGGCGCTGCTGCAGTTCGGCCCCAAGACCAGCGTCGATCCGGCGAAAATCATCGAGCTGGTGCAGCGACAACGCCACATCAAACTCGCCGGACAGGATAAATTGCGGGTTGAGATCAAGGCCGCGCAGATCCCGGCCCGCGCCGACGCCGTGCGCGCCGTGCTGCGCGCCTTGAAGTAACCCGCCCCGACCTTCGCATTTTTATGACTATCCATCACCTCGTCGTTCAATCCCCCGGCCTGACGGTCGAACACGCCGAACAGATCGCCGCCCTGGCGCAGGCGCAGGGCGTGGCCCGCATCAGCGCCACCGCGGCCCGCCTGCTCGACGTGCAGCACGATGACGCGACCCGCGCCCAGGTGGTGTCGTGGGCCGAGCGCCACGGCGTCGATACCGCCTTCGTGCCGGCCGGCCTGAAGCTGTCGCACTGCAAGGTGCTGGCGATGGACATGGACTCGACGCTCATCAACATCGAGTGCATCGACGAGATCGCCGGCGTGGCGGGCGTCAAGGACAAGGTCTCGGAGATCACCGAGGCGGCGATGCGCGGCGAGATCAAGGACTTCTCCGACAGCCTGCGCCGCCGCGTCGCGCTGCTCAAGGACGTGCCGGCCGAAGCCCTGGAGCAGGTCTACACCGAGAAGCTGCGCCTGAACCCGGGCGCCGAGCGCCTGATCACCACCGCCCAGGCGGCCGGCATCAAGGTGCTGCTGGTGTCGGGCGGCTTCACTTTCTTCACCGACCGCCTGCGCGAGCGCCTGCGGCTGGACAGCGCCCACGCCAATACGCTGGAGATCGACAACGGCGTGCTGACGGGCCGCGTGCTCGGCGACATCCTGGACGCCGACGCCAAGGCCGTGTACCTGCGCGAGTTCGCCCGCACCCATGGCGCGACCAAGGAACAGATCATCGCCATGGGCGATGGCGCCAACGACCTGAAGATGCTGGGCGCCGCCGGCTTCCCGGTGGCCTACCACGCCAAGCCGCTGGTGCGGCAGCAGACGCGCTACGCGCTGAACGTCTCTGGCCTGGACGGCGTGCTGAACTGGTTCGAAAGCTGATCGCGCCGCATCCGCCCAAGAAAAAAAGCCACCGTCGAGGTGGCTTTTTCTTGGGCTGAACCCGTCCGGGAACCGCATGCGCGGCGCCCGGACTCGCGCATCAATAGCGCATGTTCACGCTCAGGATCGCCGAGCGGCCCGGCGCGATGTTGGCGTAGTGCGCCGGATAGGCCTTGTCGTAGTAGGTCTTGTCGAACAGGTTGAAGACGTTCAGCTGCACGTTCCAGTTCTTGTTGAAGCGGTAGCCGGCCATCGCGTCGAAGCGCCAGTACGACGGAATGTAGGTGGTGTTGGTGGTGTTGCCGTACTGCTTGCCCACGTAATAGGCGCCGCCGCCCAGCGTGAAGTCCGGCGTCACCGCGTAGGTCGACCACAGGCTGAAGCTGTTCTCGGGCGTGTTGGGGAAATCGTTGCCCTCGTCGGCGCCCGAACCGTCCTTGAGCTTGCTCTTCATGAACGTGTAGCCGCCGAACACCTGCCAGGCCGGCGTGATGCTGCCCGAGAAACCCAGCTCCAGGCCGTTCACTTCCTTCTTGCCGGCCATGGCGTAGTCGCCGGACGGCAGCGTGACGCGGGCGTTGGTGGTCTCGGTGCGGAACAGCGCGGCCGTCAGCGTCATGCGGCGGTCGAGCACATCCCACTTGGTGCCGATCTCGTAGGTCTTGTTCTTTTCTGGCGCCATGTCGGCCGCGTTCAGGCCGACGTTGCCGCGACCCGGCGTCAGGGCCAGGCTTTCGCTGCCTTCGCCCAGCGTGGCGTTGGACGGCGTCGACGAGGTCGCGTACGACACGTACACGCTGCCGTTGTCGGTCGGCTTGAACACCAGGCCCAGCTGGTAGTTCAGCAGCGTGTCGTCGCGCTTGATGACCTGGTAGTTGTTGGCCGGGGTATTGGTGAACTTGGTCTCGTAGCGGTCCAGGCGCAGGCCGCCGTTGACCAGCCATTGCGGCGACAGTTCAACGGTGTCGAAAGCGTAGATCGACTTGGTGATGGTGCGCGAGCGGGTCGGCTGGCCGAGGCGGTCGCCGTCCAGCGTGTTGACCCAGGGATCGTGCGGATCCGGGTCGTACAGGCTGGTGCAGTTGTAGTTCGATGCCGCGCCCAGTGCATTGCACGCGTTCGCCGGGCCCGAGCCCGAGCCGCGGTTGACCGCCAGCGTGTCCTTCTTGCCTTCTTCCTTGGACAGCTCGATGCCGACGTTGAAGCTGTGCTTGAGCGAGCCGGTCTCGAACTTGCCCGTCAGCTCGGTCTGGTTGGCCAGGCTGTCGACGCGGCTGGCGCGGGTGTTGGCGCGGCGCCAGACGCGGCCGTTGAGCACGTTGCCCTGGCTGTCGTCGGGCTGCGTCCAGACGTAGTCCTGGGTCGAGTAGGTGTAGCGCGTCATGTTGCGCAGGGTCAGGCGGTTCGAGAAATCGTGCTCGATGCCGATCGTGCCCATGTCGGACGTGGTCTTACGGTAGTCGCTGGACAGGCCGTAGAAGTTGTTGCGGTTGACGCTGGCCGGGCCGGTTTCCGTGACGCCCATGTAGCTGCCGTTGCGCTGCACCTTGGTGCTCGGGTAGGCGTACGGGATGCCGCTGTCGGGCAGGTCGTCCGACTGCATGTGGTAGTAGCTCAGCGTCACGCGGGTCGGCGTGTTGACGCCGAAGGTGATGGTGGGCGCCACGCCCCAGCGGCTGTTGTTGACCATGTCGCGGCCGGCCACGTCGGCGTCATGGTACATGGCGTTCAGGCGGAAGGCGGTCTTCTCGCCCAGCAGCCAGTTGCTGTCGATCGTGCCGCGATAGTAGTTGTCGGTGCCGATGCCCAGGCTGGCCGCGGTGAAGTTCTCGGCCTTGGCCGTCTTGCTGATCAGGTTGATGCTGCCGCCGGCGCCGCCACGGCCGCCAAAGGCGCCGTCGGAGCCCTTGATGACCTCGATCTGCTCCAGGTTGAACACTTCGCGCGAGGTCGCGCCGATGTCGCGCATGCCATCCACGTAGGTGCTGGCCTGGGCGTCGTAGCCGCGGATGATCGGACGGTCGCCGAGCGGATTGCCGCCCTCGCCCGCGCCGAACGTGATGCCGGGCGAGTTGCGCAGCGCTTCCGTCAGGGTGGAGGCGGCCTGGTTCTGGATCACTTCCTGCGGGATCACCTGCACCGATTTGGGCGTGTCCAGCAAGGGCGCGGTGAACTTGGTGGAGGCGGAATCCTTGACGTCGTACGGCACCAGCGTGTCGCCCTGCACCTGCACGGGCGATAACTGCGTCACGCCCTGGCCGCCCGATTGCGCCTGCGCGCCGGATGCCAGGAACAGCGCCGGGGTCGCCAGCACCGCGGCCAGCGATCCGCTGAGCGAGGTGACGGCAAAAGTGTCTTCGGATTTCAACGCTTTCTCCAGAATATGAATAACAACGATTCTTGTTTTTTTGAAGGTTGCGATTCTGGACGCCGAACCTGAAAGGTTCCTGAAAGAAAGGTGAATACCTCGTAAAGTCGGGAAAAAAACAACACAAGTTAAGTAAACATTCGAGATATATAACAACTCATAACGCGGGTATTCCCTGAATAAAAACTGAACCATTGCGCCGTGCCGCGTCGACAGCCTCCCGGCGTTCTCAAGGCTCGCCCGTCAACGTCCCCGCCCGCCGGCTCCATGAAAAAAAGGCCACCTCGAAAGGTGGCCTTCTTCATGCCGCGCGCCGATCAGTAGCGCACTTTCACCGACAGCAAGGCCGCCCGCCCCGTGCCGAGCGCGGCATGGTTGCTCGGCCTGGCCCGCGTGTAGAACGTCTCGTCGAACACGTTCAACACATTGAGCTGGACCGAGAGATTTGGGCTGAAGCGGTACTTGGCCATGGCGTCGAAGCGCCAGTACGACGGCACCCAGCGCGTCTTGGGCGCGCCGTGGGCATCGACATCCGTATTCGTGTTGCCGTAGACCTTGTCGACGTAATAGGCGCCCGCGCCCAGCGTCAGTTCAGGCAGCACCTTGTAGGAGGTCCAGAGGCTGAATGCGTTGCGCGGCGTGTTCGGCAGGTCCCGGCCCTCGGCGCCGATATCCTTGCGGCCGCCCCGGATCAGCTTGCTGTCCAGGAAGGTGTAGCCGCCATAGACGTTCCAGGCGGGCGTGATGGCGCCCGAGAAACCCAGTTCGATCCCGCGCACCCGGGTCTCGCCCGCCTGCTCGTACTCGTTCGGCATCACCTCGATGTTGGTGTGCTTGCGCGTGTCCTGGAACACCGCGCCCGAGAGCGTCAGGCGTTCGTCCAGCACCTGCCATTTGACGCCCGCCTCGACCGAGCGGCTCTGCTCCGGCGCCGCCGCCTCGTCCGAGCTCTTTCTCAGGATGTCCGACGCCGTGGCGCCCGCCACCGCGGACGGCGTCGACGACGTGCCATAGGAGGCGTAGAGCGTGCCTTCGGGCACCGGCTTGTAGGCCAGGCCCAGCTGATAGTTCAGCAGATTGTCGGTGCGGCGGTAGCCCTGCTCTTTCTTGTCGTGGCCGCTGGCGCGGTAGTTGTCCCAGCGCAGGCCGACGCTGGCCTGCCACTGCTCGTCGAACTTGAGCGTGTCGAAGCCGTACAGCGCCAGCGTGTCGGTGGCATAGGGCGCCGGCCAGCTGCGGACGGTGCGGCACGGATAGGACACGTTCGGATCGGGATGACGCAGCGAGGTCTGCGCCAGGTCGGCCGGGCATTTGGTGACGCCATCCGACGACAGGACCTGGTCGTTGTTGTAGGCCATGGTCTGCTCGACGCTGGTGTATTCGAAACCCAGGTCGAAGCCATGCTTGACGCCGCCCGACTCGAACTCGCCGCTCAGGTCGGTCTGGTTCGCGAAGGCCTTGGTGGTGTAGTACCTGCCATAGGCCGGCCGGTTCACGATCCCCGCGGGCAGGTTGGCGAGCGTGAGGTCGGGTTGGGTGGCCAGATAGTCGGCGGTCTCGTGGCCATATCGCACCACGCTGCGCAGCTTGAGCCTGTCGGAGAAATCATGCTGGAAATCGACCGTGGCCAGGTCATCGCGCGTCTTCATGAAATCGCGCCCGGCCAGGCCATAGAAGTTCTTGCGGCTGATGCCCAGGGTCTCCGTCACCGGCAGGCCCACTCGCGGGTCATAGGGGATGGAGTAATCCGGCATGCTGTCGTTCTGGTAGTGGTAGTAGCTGAGCGTGATACGGGTTGGCGTGCCCATGCCCAGCGCCAGCGACGGCGCCACGCCCCAGCGCTCGAAGTCCACCGCCTTGTCACGGCCCGGCACATCGCCCTTGTTGCCCATGACGTTCAGACGGAAGGCCGACTTCTCGCCCAGCCGCCAGTTGCTGTCGAGCGTGCCCCGGTAGTTGCTGTCGGTGCCGATCTGGCCCGTGACCTCGATGGCGTCCTTGGCCTTGGGCGCCTTGCTGACCAGGTTGATGCTGCCGCCCGCGCCGCCGCGGCCGGCGTAGACTGAATCGGGCCCCTTGATGATCTCGACCTGTTCCAGGTTGAAGGTGTCGCGCGCCTGCATGCTGACGTCGCGCATGCCGTCCAGGAACAGGCTGCTGGCGGCGTTCTGGCCGCGGATGACGGGCAGGTCGCCGCCGGCGCGTCCGCCCTCGCCCGCGGCGAAGGTGATGCCCGGCGAGTTCTGCAGCACGTCCTGCAGCGAGGTCGCGGACTGGTCGGAGATGACCTGCTTGGGCACCACCTGCACCGAGCGCGGCGTATCCAGCAGCGGCGCGGTCATCTTGGACGACTGCACGCTGTCCGGCTGGTAGGGCGAGGCCTCGCCCTCCACCTGCACCGGCGCCAGCTGGGGAATGTGGCTGGCGCCCGCTTGCGCCATCGCATAGGGACTGGCGAACAGCGCCGGCACCGCCACGGCGGCGGCCAGCGACCCGGCCAGTGAATTCAGCGCGCATGCATCTTCGCGTTTCACGATCAAGCCCTCCAGGTTGTGAATGACAACCATTTCTGTTTATGAAAGGTTGCGATTCTGGACGGGAAAACCGATCGGGTTCAGTTCGACGAGGGAAATCGGACGCGGTAACGCGGAAATGCCGTGATTTGACGATATTTCGCCACGGAATCGGCAATCAGCGGATACACCGAGGCATCAAAGCAAAACGCCCCTTGCGGGGCGTTTCACAGGTACTGCTCGGCGCGGCCGGCTCAGGTCCGCAGCGGCGGGTGCCGCTTGAACAGATAGCGATACACGAAACCGGGATAAGCCAGCACCAGGTACAGGCTCAGCGTGATGGCGTAGAACTCCCAGGTCTGCGCGAAGCGGTTGCCCAGCACGGACTCGAACGTGAAGCCCAGGGCCCCCACGATCAGGTAGAACACCAGCACTTCGACCAGGCGCATCCAGAACGGCTTGACGGCATCCGCCCCGCCCCGCTTCCACGGCAGCACGGCGAACACGCGTTCCGTCAGGAAGGGCAGATTCGCGCTGACCAGGGCCAGCGCGATCAGGAGCCATACCGCCAGGGTCTGGTTCATGGCCCGGTCCGCTTACAGGCTGAGCGAGCTGCGGATGGCCTGCACGCACAGGGCCATCAGGCCGCCGGGCAACAGGCCCAGCACCAGGATCAGCAGGCCGTTGACCGACAGCACGCCGCGCTGACCGCAGGTGGCCGACATCGGAGCGGCATCGGCCGCCGGCTCGTCGAAGTACACGACCTTGACCACGCGCAGGTAGTAGAACGCGCCAATCAGCGAGAACAGCACCGCGATCACGGCCAGCGTGACGTGACCGGCGCTGACCAGCGCCTGCAGCACCGCCAGCTTGGCGTAGAAGCCCACCAGCGGCGGGATGCCGGCCAGCGAGAACATCAGCAGCAGCACGATGGCGGCATGCCACGGGCTGCGGCGGTTCAGGCCCTTCAGGTCGTCGATGTGCTCGCACTCGAAACCCTGGCGCGACAGCAGCAGCACGATGCCGAAGCTGGCCAGCGTGGTCAGCACGTAGGTCAGCATGTAGAACAGCGACGCGCCGTAGGCGGACGAGGCCAGTTCCGGCTTGCCGACCACCGAGCCCGACATCAGGCCCAGCAGCACGAAGCCCATGTGCGAGATGGTCGAGTAGGCCAGCATGCGCTTGAAGTTGGTCTGCGCGATGGCGGTCAGGTTGCCGATGGCCAGCGACAGCACCGCCAGGATCATCAGCATCGGCTGCCAGTCGGCCGCCAGGCCGTGCAGGCCGTCGACCAGCAGGCGCAGCGTGATGGCGAAGGCCGCCAGCTTGGGCGCGCCGCCCAGGATCAGCGTAACCGCGGTCGGCGAACCCTGGTAGACGTCCGGCACCCACATGTGGAACGGCACGGCGCCGAGCTTGAACGCCAGGCCCGAGACCAGGAACACGATACCGAACACCAGGGCCAGCTTCTCGGCCTTGCCGGCGGCGATGACCTTGGAGATTTCAGCCAGGTCGAGGTGACCGGTGGCGCCGTAGACCATCGACATGCCGTACAGCAGGAAGCCCGAGGCCAGCGCGCCCAGCACGAAGTACTTCATGGCGGCTTCGGTGGCGACGACGTTGTCGCGACGCAGCGCGATCAGCGCGTACAGCGCCAGCGACATCAGTTCCAGGCCCAGGTAGATCGAGATCAGGTTGCCCGACGAGATCATCACCATCTGGCCCAGCAGGGCGAACAGCGTCAGCACGTACAGTTCGCCGCCGCGCATCATGTCGCGCAGCTGGGCGTAGACGCGGCCGTAGACCAGCGTGACCGCCACCGCGATGTACGAGGCGATCTTGAGCAGGTGCGACAGTTCGTCGGTGACGTACAGGCCGTTGAAGGTCGAACCCGTGACGCCGTTCTTCCACTGCAGCACCGACACCACGGTCAGCACGCCCAGCGCAAGCATGGTCAGCAGGAACGTCGGCTTGCGCTCGGGGTGATTGCTGACCGCGTCGACGAGCAGGATAGCCAGGCCGAAAACCAGCAGGAGGATTTCCGGTGTCGCCAGGGCGAAATCGATTTGGGATTGCATCATTGTCTTGTCTTACAGTTTCGAGACGGCAACGTGTTGCAGCAGGGCCTCGACCGACACGTGCATCACGTCGGTGAAGGGCTTGGGATAGATCCCCATGTACAGCACGGCGATCGCCATCACGCCAAGAATCACGAATTCGCGGCGGTTGATATCGGTCAGTTCGCGGACGTGGTCGTTGGCGATGTCGCCCAGGACCACGCGCTTGACCATCCACAGCGAATACGAAGCGCCCAGGATCAGCGCGGTGGCCGCCAGCAGGCCGATCCAGAAGTTGTGCTCGACCGCGCCCATGATCACCATGAACTCGCCGACGAAACCGCTGGTGGCCGGCAGGCCGCTGTTGGCCATCGAGAACAGGATGAAGAACGTGGCGAAGCGCGGCATCACGTTGACCACGCCGCCGTAGTCGGCGATGCGGCGCGAGTGCATGCGGTCATAGAGCACGCCGATACACATGAACATGGCGCCCGAGACGAAGCCGTGGGAGATCATCTGCACGATGGCGCCTTCGACGCCGGCCGTGTTGAAGATGAAGAAACCCAGGGTGACAAAGCCCATGTGGGCGACCGACGAATAGGCCACCAGCTTTTTCATGTCGTCCTGCACGATCGCGACCAGGCCGATGTAGATCACGGCGATCAGCGACAGCGTGATCATCAGGCCGGCCAGGCTGTGCGAGGCGTCGGGCGCGATCGGCAGCGAGAAGCGCAGGAAGCCGTAGGCGCCCAGCTTCAGCATGATCGCGGCCAGCACGATGGAGCCGCCCGTGGGCGCCTCGACGTGGGCGTCCGGCAGCCAGGTGTGCACCGGCCACATGGGCACCTTGACAGCGAAGGCCGCCAGCAGCGCCACGAAGATCAGGATCTGCGGGGTGTAGCCCAGCTTGGTCTGCTGCCAGGTCAGGATGTCGAACGAACCGCCCGAGGCGTGCCACAGGTAGACGAACGCGACCAGCGTCAGCAGCGAGCCCATCAGGGTGTAGAGGAAGAACTTGAAGGCCGCGTAGACCCGGTTCGGTCCGCCCCAGACGCCGATGATGATGTACATCGGGATCAGCGTGGCTTCGAAGAACACGTAGAACAGCATGCCGTCCAGCGCGCAGAACACGCCGACCATCAGACCCGACAGGATCAGGAAGGCGGCCATGTACTGGGACACGCGGCTGGTGATGACTTCCCAGCCGGCCAGCACCACGATGATGGTGATGAACGCGGTCAGGAGCACGAACCACAGCGAAATGCCGTCGACGCCCAGGTGGTAGTTGACGTTGAAGGCTTCGATCCAGGAGGTCTTCTCGACGAACTGCATGGCAGCCGTCTTGGAGTCGAACCCGGTGTACAGCGGGATCGTGACGAGGAAGCCGGCGATCGAGCCGACCAGCGACAGGCCGCGCGTCAGACCGGGACGGTCGTCACGGCCCACCGCCAGCACCAGCAGCCCGAATACGATCGGGACAAAGATCGCAAGCGTGAGCCAGGGGAAAGTGTTGGATGCCATCTCGCTTGCCATCATTGGGGAATCAGCACAAAGAAAGTCACCAGCGCCATGATGCCGATGATCATCGCGAACGCGTAGTGATAGATGAAGCCGGACTGCAGGTGGCGGCTGATCGCCGACACCCAGCCCACCACGCGGGCGCTGCCGTTGATCAGGAAGCCGTCGATGATGCCGCGGTCGCCGGTCTGCCACAGGCCACGGCCCAGGCAGCGCAGGCCGCGGGCGATGATCTGCTCGTTGACCCAGTCGACGTAGTACTTGTTCTCAAGCACCTTGTTGACGCCCGACAGGCTCGACTTGATCGCGGCCGGGACCTTCGGGTTGATCAGGTAGCAGTACCAGGCGATGACCGCGCCGGCCACGACCAGCCAGAACGGCAGGGTCTGGAAGGCGTGCAGGCCGAAGGCGACCCAGCCGTGCCACTCTTCGTGCAGCTCGTGCATGGCGGGATGCTGCGGCAGCACCGTGATCACGCCGTTGAAGAACTTGCCGAACAGCATCGGATCCACCGCCCAGGCGCCGATCAGCACCGACGGGATCGCCAGCAGGATCAGCGGCAGGGTCACGACCCAGGGCGACTCGTGCGGCTTGCCGCCGTGGTGGCCGTGGCCATGGTCGTCGTGACCGTGGTCGTCATGGCCATGCGCGTCGTGGCCGTGGCCATGACCGTGGTCGCTGGTGTCGAAGCGTTCCTTGCCGTGGAAGACCAGGAAGTACACGCGGAACGAGTACAGCGAGGTCACGAACACGCCGATCAGCGTGGCGTAGTAGGCGAAGCTGGCGCCCCAGACGTGGGCGGCGCCGGCGGCCTCGATGATGTGTTCCTTCGAGTAGAAACCCGAGAAGAACGGCGTGCCGACCAGGGCCAGCGTGCCCAGGAGGAAGGTGATCCAGGTGATGGGCATGTACTTGCGCAGGCCGCCCATGTTGCGGATGTCCTGGTCGTGGTGCATGCCGATGATGACCGAGCCCGCGCCCAGGAACAGCAGCGCCTTGAAGAACGCGTGCGTCATCAGGTGGAAGATCGCCACCGAGTAGGCCGAGGCGCCCAGCGCGACGGTCATGTAGCCCAGCTGCGACAACGTCGAATACGCCACCACGCGCTTGATGTCGTTCTGGATGATGCCCAGGATGCCCAGGAACAGCGCGCCGATGGCGCCGATCACGATGATGAACGACAGCGCGGTGTCCGACAGCTCGAACAGCGGCGAGAAGCGCGCGACCATGAAGATGCCGGCCGTCACCATGGTGGCGGCGTGGATCAGCGCGGAGATCGGGGTCGGGCCTTCCATCGAGTCGGGCAGCCAGGCGTGCAGGGGCACCTGCGCCGACTTGCCCATGGCGCCGATGAACAGGCAGATGCAGGCCACGGTCAGCAGCATCCAGTCCGAACCGGGCAGCGTCAGCTTGGACAGCTTGTCGGCCTGGGCGAACACTTCACCGTAGTGCATGGTGCCGGCGTAGGCGAACAGCAGGCCGATGCCGAGGACGAAACCGAAGTCGCCGACGCGGTTGATCAGGAACGCCTTCATGTTGGCGAAGATCGCGGTCGGGCGGGTGTACCAGAAACCGATCAGCAGGTACGAGACCAGGCCCACCGCTTCCCAGCCGAAGAACAGCTGCACCATGTTGTTCGACATCACCAGCATCAGCATGGAGAACGTGAACAGCGAGATGTACGAGAAGAAGCGCTGGTAGCCGGGATCGTCGGCCATGTAGCCGATGGTGTAGATGTGCACCATCAGCGACACCGAGGTCACCACGACCATCATCATGGCCGACAGCGGATCGATCAGGAAGCCGATTTCCAGCTTGGTCTGGCCGATCAGGCTCCAGGTGTAGACCGCGCCGTCGAAGCGCAGGCCGTTGAGCACGTCGCCCAGCACCACCACCGAACCGATGGCGGAGATGAGCACGCCCAGGATGGTGATGACGTGCGAGGCGCGCCGGCCGATCGGACGGCCCAGGAACCCGGTGCCGAAAAGGCCCGCGAGGATTGCTCCGGCCAGCGGCGCCAGCGCGATGAGCAGGTAGAGATTGGGTGAGCTAGACATTTTCTTCCAATACCCCGTCAGCCCTTCAGGCGATCGAGTTCGTCAACGTTGATCGTGTTCAGGTTGCGGAACAGCAGCACCAGAATGGCCAGACCGATCGCCGCCTCGGCGGCGGCCACGGTCAGGATGAAGAACACGAACACCTGGCCGGCGGTGTCGCCGAACCAGCTGGAGAACGCCACGAAGTTCATGTTGACGGCCAGGAGCACCAGCTCGATGGACATCAGCAGGATGATCAGGTTGCGGCGGTTCAGGAAGATGCCGAAGATCCCGATGGCGAACAGGATCGCCCCCAGGATCAGATAATGGGCCAGCGTCAGCGTCATTGTTTTTCTCCTTGGGGCGCGGCGGTACCGTTCTGGGCCTGGGCGCGCTCGCTCTGGGCGGGCATGCTCACCATGCGGAAACGGTCCTTCGAGCGCACGCGAACCGCGGCGACCGGGTCGTTGTACTTCACGTCGCGGCGGCGGCGCAGGGTCAGCGCGATGGCGGCGACCATGCCGACCAGCAGCAGCGCGGCGCCGACTTCGATGGCGTAGATGTAGTGCGTGTACATCGCTTCACCGAGCGCGCGGGCGTTGTTGTAGTCGCCGGCGACCGGGGCTTGCGGGCCCGAGCCGTACCAGGTCGAGCCCAGCACGAAGGCCATTTCCAGCACCATCACCAGGCCGATCACCAGGCCCAGCGGCAGGTAGGTCTTCATGCCTTGGCGCAGGGCATCCATGCGGATGTCCAGCATCATGACGACGAACAGGAACAGCACCATCACGGCGCCCACGTACACCAGCACCAGCAGCAGCGCGAGGAACTCGGCGCCCAGCAGCATCCACAGCATGGCCGCGTTGGCGAACGCCAGGATCAGGTGCAGGACGGCGGTGACCGGGCTGCGCGCGGTGATCACGCGGAACGCCGCGATCACCAGCACGGCGGCCAGTATGTAAAACAGGACAGTGGTAAAAGTCATGGATCAGGACCCTGGGCTCAACGGTAGGGAGCGTCTTCGGCCCGGCGGCGGGCGATTTCGGCTTCGTAGCGGTCGCCCACGGCGAGCAGCATGTCTTTGGTGAAATACAGGTCGCCGCGCTTTTCACCGTGGTATTCGTGGATGTGCGTTTCCACGATCGAGTCCACGGGGCAGCTTTCCTCACAGAAGCCGCAGAAAATGCACTTGGTCAGGTCGATGTCGTAGCGCGTGGTGCGGCGGGTGCCGTCGTCACGCTGGTCCGACTCGATGGTGATGGCCAGCGCGGGGCACACGGCTTCACACAGTTTGCACGCGATGCAGCGCTCTTCCCCGTTGGGGTAGCGACGCAGCGCGTGCAGGCCGCGGAAACGCGCCGAGGTCGGCGTCTTTTCCTGCGGGTAGCGCAAGGTGACCTTGCGCTTGAAGAAATACTTGCCCGTCAGGCGCATGCCCTTGAGCAGTTCGGCCAGCATCAAGCTGCCGAAGAAATCTTTGATCGCTTCCATATCCTGCCTCTGCCTGGCGGCTTAGCGCCAAATGTTCCAGGGCGTCTGCATCCAGATCGCCACAACGACCAGCCAAACGCCGGTCAGCGGGATGAAGATCTTCCAACCCAAACGCATGATCTGGTCGTAGCGGTAACGCGGGAACGACGCACGGAACCACACGAACAACGAAACCACGACGAACGTCTTGAGACCGAGCCAGATCCAGCCCGGGATCCAGGTCAGCGGCGCGATGTCGATCGGCGAAGCCCAGCCGCCCAGGAACATGATCGACGCCATGCACGACAGCAGGATCATGTTGGCGTATTCGCCCAGGAAGAACAGCGCGAAGGCCATGCCCGAGTATTCGACCATGTGGCCGGCCACGATTTCCGATTCGCCTTCCACCACGTCGAACGGGTGGCGGTTGGTTTCGGCCACGGCCGAGATCACGTAGATCACGAACAGCGGCAAGAGCGGCAGCCAGTTCCAGGACAGGAACGTCAGGCCCTTGTCGGCGAACCAGCCGCGGTTCTGCACATGCACGATCTCGGACATGTTCAGGCTGCCGGACACCAGCAGCACCGTCACCAGCACGAAGCCGATGGCCAGTTCATACGACAGCATCTGGGCCGAGGCGCGCAGCGCGCCCAGGAACGCGTACTTCGAGTTCGAGGCCCAGCCGGCGACGATCACGCCGTACACGCCGATCGACGTGATGGCCATGATGTACAGCAGGCCGGCGTTGACGTTGGCCAGGACCACGTCCGGGCCGAACGGCACCACCGCCCAGGCGGCCAGCGCCGGCATCAGCGTGACCACGGGGGCCACGATGAACAGCACCTTGTTGGCCTGGCTGGGGACCACGACTTCCTTGGTCAGCAGCTTGAACACGTCGGCGAACGGCTGCAGCAGCCCCTTGAAACCGACGCGGTTCGGACCCATGCGCACGTGCATGGCGCCGATCATCTTGCGCTCCCAGTACGTCAGGTAGGCGACGCACAGGATGATGGGCACGGCGATGACCACGATCTTGATGAGGGTCCAGAGGACCATCCAGACCGTCGGGCCCAGCAATGCCGTGCCGTGGCTTTCAAGAACATTGAGCCATTCCATCAGGCACGCTCCACGCTGAGTTGACCAAATGCGCCACCCAGGGCTGCGGTATTTTCAAAGGCTGCGGCGATGCGCACGGCGCGATCGGCCACGGCGTCATCCTGCACGGTTTCGAGCTCGACAGCGCCCTGCCCGCCCGTCACGCGCACCTTGACGCCGGCGGTCAGGCCGAGGCTGGTCAGCGTGTTGCCGTTCATGCGCGCGGCGGGCAGCTTCGAGGCCGGCGCGGCCTGCAGCGGCTCCGAGCGGCGCACCATGGCGTCGGTACGGTAGATCGGCACGTCGGCGACGCGTTCCAGGCCGGTCAGGGCCTGGCCCAGGCCCAGCGGCGCCTTGATGTCGTTGGACAGGCGGCCTTCGACGCCACCGGCCAGCGCGGTGTCGCGCACGGACTCGGAGGTTTCGTCATCGAAGCCGGCCAGGTGCAGGACGTTGCCCAGCACGCGCAGGACCTTCCAGGCCGGACGGGTCTGGCCGAACGGCGCGACCGTGCCCTTGAAGCTCTGGGCCAGGCCCTGGGCGTTGACGAACGTGCCCGAGGTTTCGGTGAACGGCGCCACCGGCAGCATGACGTCGGCCCATTCGGCGGCGGCCGAACGGTAAGGCGTCAGGGCCACGGCGAATTGCGCGCCGCGCAGCGCGGCGATGGCTTGCTGGCCGTTGTCGGCATCCAGCAGCGGCTCGGCGTGCAGCACCACGTAGGCCTTGAGCGGCTCGGCCAGCATGGCGGCGGCGTTCTTGCCGCCCTTGCCCGGGATGGCGCCGGCCAGGTAACCGCCGACGGTGTTGCCGCCGGAGGTCAGGAAGCCGAACTTGCCGCCGGCCAGGTCGGCCACGGCGCGGCCGTTGGCGGCCAGGGTCGAGGCCTGGGCGCTGGCCACGGCCAGGTTGCCCATCAGCACGGCGGTGTTGGAACCCGACGCCAGGCTGGCGGCGATGATCTTGGCGTTCTCGCCCGGGGTGACCGAGGCGAACTCGGCCGGCACCGCGGCTTCCTTGGCTTGCGCCAGGGCCACGGCCACTTCGGCCAGGGCGCGCGGCAGCTCGGACGGAGCCACGGTGAGGCGGCCGGCGACCGGCATCAAGGGATCGTCGGCGGCGCTGTCGACCATCAGGATCTGCGTGCCGCGCTTGGCGGCCTGGCGCAGGCGCTGGGCCATCAGCGGGTGATCCTTGCGCAGGAACGAGCCGACCACCAGGACGCGGTCCAGGTTGTCGAGTTCGGCGATCGGCATGCCCAGCCACGGCGCGCCGGTCAGGGCGGCGTCGAAGGCGGCATCGGTCTGGCGCAGACGGAAGTCGATGTTCTCGGAACCCAGCGCGCGGACCAGGCGGCCCAGCAGCGCGTATTCCTCGGTGGTGGCGTATTCGGACGCCAGGGCACCGATCTGGCCGGCGCCGAAGCTGTCACGCACGCGCGACAGGCCTTGGGCCACGGCGGCCAGGGCGTCGGCCCAGGAGGCTTCCTGCCACTTGCCGTCGGCGCCCTTGATCATCGGGGCGGACAGGCGGTCTTCGCTGTTCAGGCCTTCGTACGAGAAGCGGTCGCGGTCGCTGATCCAGCATTCGTTGACGGCTTCGTCTTCGAACGGCACCACGCGCATGACGCGGTCGCCCTTGACCTGGACCACCAGGTTGGCGCCCAGGCTGTCGTGCGGGCTGACCGAACGGCGACGGGCCAGTTCCCAGGTGCGGGCGCTGTAGCGGAAGGGCTTGGAGGTCAGCGCGCCCACCGGACAGATGTCGATCATGTTGCCCGAGAGCTCGGACTCGATCGAGCGGCCCACGAACGAGGTGATCTCGGAGTGCTCGCCACGGCCCAGCATGCCCAGTTCCATGACGCCGGCGATTTCCTGGCCGAAGCGCACGCAGCGGGTGCAGTGGATGCAGCGGCTCATTTCCTCGGCGGAAACCAGCGGGCCCAGGTCCTTGTGGAACACCACGCGCTTTTCTTCCTGGTAACGCGAGGAAGAGCCGCCGTAGCCCACGGCCAGGTCCTGCAGCTGGCATTCGCCGCCCTGATCGCAGATCGGGCAGTCGAGCGGGTGATTGATGAGCAAGAATTCCATCACCGACTTCTGAGCGGCGCGAGCCTTCTCGGAGCAGGTGTGCACGACCATCCCGTTCGTCACGGGGGTGGCGCAGGCGGGCAGCGCCTTGGGCGCCTTTTCCACTTCGACCAGGCACATGCGGCAGTTGGCCGCGATGGACAGTTTCTTGTGGTAGCAGAAATGCGGCACGTAAAGCCCGACTTTCTGGGCCGCATGCATCACCATGCTGCCCTCGGGCACTTCTACCGTATTGCCGTCGACGGTTAGTTCAACCATTGCTGTTCCTGAGACCTACAGATATTGCGGAACCACACACGACTTGTGCTCGATGTGGTGCGCGAATTCGTCGCGAAAATGCTTGAGGAAGCCACGCACGGGCATGGCGGCGGCGTCACCCAGGGCGCAGATGGTGCGGCCCATGATGTTGCCCGCCACGTTGTCCAGCATGTCCAGATCTTCCGGACGGCCGTGGCCGTTTTCGATGCGGTGCACCATGCGGTACAGCCAGCCGGTGCCTTCGCGGCACGGCGTGCACTGGCCGCAGCTTTCCTCGAAATAGAAATACGACAGGCGCAGCAGCGACTTGACCATGCAGCGCGTCTCGTCCATGACGATCACGGCGCCCGAACCCAGCATGGAACCCGCCTTGGCGATGGCGTCGTAGTCCATCGTGGTTTCCATCATGATGTCGGCCGGCAGCACCGGGGCGCTCGAGCCGCCGGGGATCACGGCTTTGAGCTTCTTGCCGCCGCGCATGCCGCCCGCCAGTTCCAGCAGGGTCGAGAACGGGGTGCCCAGCGGGATCTCGTAGTTGCCGGGACGCTCGACGTCGCCGGTGATCGAGAACAGCTTGGTGCCGCCGTTGTTGGGCTTGCCGACTTCGAGGTAGGCCTGGCCGCTGTTGCGGATGATCCAGGGCACCGCCGCGAAGGTTTCGGTGTTGTTGATCGTGGTGGGCTTGCCGTACAGGCCGAAGCTGGCCGGGAACGGCGGCTTGAAGCGCGGCTGGCCCTTCTTGCCTTCCAGCGATTCCAGCAGCGCGGTTTCCTCGCCACAGATGTAGGCGCCGTAGCCGTGGAATGCGTGCAGCTGGAAGTTGTATTCCGAACCCAGGATCTTGTCGCCCAGGAAGCCGGCGGCGCGCGCCTCTTCCAGGGCCTCTTCGAAGCGCTCGTAGACTTCGAAGATTTCACCGTGGATGTAGTTGTAGCCGACGCTGATGCCCATCGCGTAGGCGGCAATCGCCATGCCTTCGATCACGATGTGCGGATTGAAGCGCAGGATGTCGCGATCCTTGAACGTGCCGGGTTCGCCTTCGTCCGAGTTGCAGACGAGGTACTTCTGGCCCGGGAAGGCGCGCGGCATGAAGCTCCACTTCAGGCCGGTCGGGAAGCCCGCGCCGCCACGGCCGCGCAGGCCCGACGCCTTGACTTCGGCGATCACGTCTTCCGGCTTCATACCGGTGGTGAGGATCTTGCGCAGGGCTTCGTAGCCGCCGCGCTTGACGTAGTCGGCCAGGCGCCAGTTGGCGCCGTCGACGTCGGCCATGATCTGCGGCTTGATGTGGCGGCCGTGCAGGCACATCGAATTGGACAGGTCGTTCAGCGGGTTGGGCTCCAGGCCCTGCGCGAACTGCTTGTAGATGTCCGGCGCGTTCATGCCGACTCTCCTTGCGCCTTGAGGGTCGCGACCAGCGCGTCCAGCTTCTCTTCGGTCATGCGCACGCACATATGCTTGTTGTTCACGATCAGCACGGGGGAATCGCCGCAGGCGCCCATGCACTCGCCCTCGACCAGGGTGAACTGGCCGTCGGCGGTGGTCTCGCGATAGTCCACGCCCAGCTTGCGCTTGAGGTAGTCGCCGGCACGTTCGCCGTCGCGCAAGGCACAGGGCAGGTTGGTGCAGACCGCGATCTTGGTCTTGCCGACGGGCTTGACGTCGAACATGTTGTAGAAGGTGGCGACTTCCTGCACCGCGATGGGCGGAACGCCGATGTAGTTGGCCACATCTTCGATGATGTCGGTAGCCAACCAGCCCTTCTCTTCTTGCGCGATCGCAAGAGAGGCCATGATGGCGGACTGCCGCTGGTCGGCCGGGAACTTGGCGAGTTCTCGGTCGATTTTCTGGTAGGCCTGTTCGGAAAGCAGCATAGTTTGAATCCGGGTTAAGCGGGCGTGCTCGTGACTGTCTCTGGGCGGATCAGCGATCGATCTCGCCGAAAACGATGTCCTGCGTACCAATGATGGTGACGGCGTCGGCGATCATGTGACCGCGCGACATTTCGTCCAGCGATTGCAGGTGGACGAAGCCGGGCGCCCGAATCTTCAGGCGGTACGGCTTGTTGGCGCCGTCCGACACCAGGTAGATGCCGAACTCGCCCTTCGGGTGTTCCACCGAGGCGAACGCTTCGCCCGGAGGCACGTGGAAACCTTCGGTGAAGAGCTTGAAGTGGTGAATCAGCTCTTCCATGTTGGTCTTCATGGCGGTGCGCTTGGGCGGGGCGATCTTGTGGTTCTCGATCATGACCGGGCCCGGGTTGTTGCGCAGCCATTCCACGCACTGGCGGATGATGCGGTTGCTCTCGCGCATTTCGGCGATGCGGACCAGGTAGCGGTCGTAGCAGTCGCCGTTGACGCCGACGGGGATGTCGAAATCGAGCAGGTCGTAGACTTCGTAGGGCTGCATCTTGCGCAGGTCCCAGGCCACGCCCGAGCCGCGCAGCATCGGGCCGGTGAAGCCCAGCGCCTTGGCGCGTTCGGGATCGACCACGCCGATGCCGACCAGGCGCTGCTTCCAGATGCGGTTATCGGTGAGCAGGGTTTCGTACTCGTCGACGCACGCGGGGAAGCGGTTGGTGAAGTCTTCGATGAAGTCCAGCAGCGAGCCCGAACGCGCGTCGTTCATGACGCGCATTTCCTTCTCGCCGCGGTATTTGCTGGTGTCGCCGTACTGCGGCATGGTGTCCGGCAGGTCGCGGTAGACGCCGCCCGGACGGTAGTAGGCCGCGTGCATGCGCGCGCCCGAGACCGCTTCGTAGCAGTCCATCAGGTCTTCGCGCTCACGGAAGGCGTACAGGAACACCGCCATGGCGCCCACGTCCAGCGCGTGCGAACCGAGCGACATCAGGTGGTTCAGGAGACGCGTGATCTCGTCGAACATCACGCGGATGTACTGCGCGCGCAGCGGGGCTTCGACGCCCAGCAGCTTCTCGATGGCCATGACGTAGGCGTGCTCGTTGCACATCATGGACACGTAGTCCAGGCGGTCCATGTAGGGCAGCGCCTGGATGTAGGTCTTGTGCTCGGCCAGCTTTTCAGTGGCGCGGTGCAGCAGGCCGATGTGCGGGTCGGCGCGCTGGATGACTTCGCCGTCCAGCTCGAGCACCAGGCGCAGCACGCCGTGGGCGGCCGGGTGCTGCGGGCCGAAGTTGAGCGTGTAGTTCTTGATTTCTGCCATGATTCAACGTCCCAAGCCGTAGGTGTCTTCGCGCACCACGCGCGGCGTGATCTCGCGCGGGTCGATCGTGACGGGCTGGTAAATGACGCGCTTCTGTTCCGGGTCGTAGCGCATTTCGACGGTGCCGGAAAGCGGGAAGTCCTTGCGGAACGGGTGGCCGATGAAGCCGTAGTCGGTCAGGATGCGGCGCAGGTCCGGGTGGCCTTCGAAGACGATGCCGTACAGGTCGAACGCCTCGCGCTCGAACCAGCCCACGGCCGGCCAGCATTCCATCAGCGACGCGACCATCGGGAACTCGTCGTCCGGCGCCCAGGTGCGCACGCGCAGGCGCCAGTTGTTCTCGACCGACAGCAGGTGCGCGACCACGGCGAAACGCGCGCGGTGCACCTTGGCGTTGGTTTCCTCGGGCAGCTGGCGCGTGCCGTTGCCCCAGGTCAGGTAATCGACGCCACAGAGGTCGATACAGATTTCGAAGCGCAGGCCGGCTTCGGTGCGCAGCTTGTTGCAGACGGAGAACCACTGCTCCGCGGGCACTTCGAGCGTCAGCTCGCCCAGCGCCTCGGTCAGCGCGATGTCCGCGCCGAGGGTGGTCTGCAAATTGTTTTTCAGGGTTTCGAGCCTGGTCATCATCTTGTACGCTTAGGTGAACCGATACGCTGTTTCGCGGGGTCCTGCGGCGGCGTTTGCGGCGGCCGCGGACCGGAGCGCAAACTCAGCGCGCAATCGTGTTGGTCAGACGGATCTTGTTCTGCATCTGCAGCAAGCCGTAGACCAGCGCCTCGGCCGTGGGCGGGCAGCCCGGCACGTAGACGTCTACCGGTACGATGCGATCGCAGCCGCGCACCACGGAATACGAGTAGTGGTAGTAACCGCCACCATTGGCACAGGAGCCCATGGAGACCACCCAACGCGGTTCGGGCATCTGGTCGTAGACCTTGCGCAGCGCCGGCGCCATCTTGTTGCACAGCGTGCCGGCGACGATCATCAGATCGGACTGGCGCGGGCTGGGGCGGAAGATGATGCCGAACTGGTCCAGGTCGTAGCGGGCCGCGCCCGCGTGCATCATCTCGACCGCGCAACAGGCCAGGCCGAAGGTCATGGGCCACATGGAGCCGGTTTTCGCCCAGTTAAGGAACTTGTCGGCGCTGGTTGTGATGAACCCTTGCTTGAGAATGCCGTCTATAGCCATATTCGTCTCTGATAGCGTGCGGTGATGAAATAACCCGGCGGGTTATTCCCAGTCCAGCGCGCCCTTTTTCCATTCGTAGATGAAGCCGACGGTCAACACGGCGAGGAAAACCATGACCGTCCAGAAGCCGACGAGCCCGACCGTACCTTGGGCGATGGCCCACGGGAACAGGAACGCGATTTCCAGGTCGAAAAGAATGAACAGAATCGCCACCAGGTAGTAGCGCACGTCAAACTTCATGCGCGCGTCTTCGAACGCTTCGAAGCCGCACTCATAGGGGGATAGCTTCTCGGCGTAGGGACGCCGCGGGCCAAGGAGGGAGCCGGCCGTCAGAAGCGCGAACCCGATAAGGGTGGCCACTACGATAAACAGCAGGACGGGGAAATACTGTTGCAGGTTCATTCAGGCGTCCGTCAAATGCGCAAACCTTAGGATTGTAGCATTCGCGCGGTTACTTCCGGCTGAACTCTGTAGCGTGAACAGCGGGTGAAAGACTGCATTTCTCCAGTGGAACAATCGCAGTATTCAAGGGGGGACACGCAAGCTTACCGCCACGCGCGCCGATATGTCGCGCCGGCAGGGCAAAACGCCCGCACAGCGGTCGCGAATTACCGTAAAAACAGACTGACCGCAAACAAAAAACCACCCCGAAGGGTGGTTTCATATGAGCGGGCCGAAGCCCGCTCATGCACTAAGAATCTAGGCAGGACTTACGCCCTGCTTTCGATTAGAAGCGGTGACGCAGGCCCACGCCAACAGCGGTCGCCTTGACGCCGTCGTTGAACGCGTAGTTCTTCGAGTACGAACCGTAGGCGTACAGGTTGGTACGCTTGGACAGGTCGTAGGTGTAGCCGGCCGAGAACACGTTCATCGTGGCATCGTCGCCAGTCAGCTTGTTGTTCGACGGGTCAACGCGCTGCCACGAACCGAACAGGCTCGAAGCGCCGCCGATCGGAGCCGACAGACCCAGCAGGTACGAGTTGGCCTTGAAGCCATCAGCGAACTGGTTGGTGCCGAAGCCGAGCTTGCGCGACGTACCGTCAACGGTAATCGAGCCCGAAGCGCCAGCCGGGTTGGACGTGGCGAACCAGCCGTCGGTGGTGCGAGCGTAGGCCAGGGCCAGCTTGACCACTTCGAAGTCATACGAACCGCCGATCATGTACGAACGGGGCGTCGCGTCGACTTCGCCTTGGGCTTGGTTGTGCGAAGCGTTCAGCTGGTCGTACGACAGAGCGACGTTCAGGGGGCCGTTGACGTAACGCAGGCCGGTCGTGATGGCGCGGACGTTGTCGGCGGTCTTGAAGCCAACGCGAGCCGGATCAGCCTTGGTCGAACCGTCAGCATTGCCGTCATCGGCGCTGAACGAGTAGCCAACGCCGAACTGGAAGCCGCTGAACGACGGGGTTTGGTACATGACCATGTTGTCGTAGCGTTGCGTGTTGGCAGCGCTCATGCCGGTACCGATGTTGGCGACGTTGAAGCCGGCGCCGAACGGATCGATCGAGCCGAAGTACTTCGACGCGATGTTGGTTTGGCGACCGAAGTCCAGTTGACCCCAGGCGTCGCTGGCCAGACCGACGGTGGCTTGACGGCCGAACAGACGGCCGTTTTGGCCCGACTTGCCGTTACCCGAGTCGAAACCCGATTCCAGTTGGAAAACAGCGCGCAGGCCGTCACCCAGATCTTCCGAGCCACGCAGACCCCAGCGCGAACCGTTCTGGACGCCGTTGATCATGCCGATCTTGCTGCCGTTCTTGGCATCGCCAGCACCGCTGATCTTGTTGTAGCCGATACCCGTGTCGATGATGCCGTACAGGGTGACAGACGTTTCTGCCTGGGCGACACCGGCGAAACCGGCGAGCAGGGCGGCAGCGAGCAGAGTCTTTTTCATTTAAGAAATCTCCGTTGATTTGAGTGACAAGAGCAGCAATCCAGCAAACCAGCCTGCCGCCCCCCTAACTCCGCGAAGGGAAGTTGACGCTATTGCATCAAAAATCAGGGGGGCTGGCTATGGTCGACACCAGAAAAGTGCAGGTTTGCGACAGCCCTGTTGGGATATTGCAACATCAGACCAATCTCACTAGGGCTAACCCTGCATTTTTCAAATCACCACGTATTCATGCGACTTTCAGCCCTGGCCCCAATAAACAACGAATCGCCACGATCTTTCTTTCAGACTCCTTCCGCACTCCCCGCAGGCCGGTTGGGCGCATTTTCGCGGCGACCGCCGGGGACGCCCGCCAAGCCGGCATCCGTCAGTTTCGATAACATTGTTATTTAAATAAACCACCGATATTATTTCGGAACAACGCAATGGTCCTGATCCCCGCCCATGCCCACGCCCACCCAGCGCGCCGACCGCAATGAACGCCTGAGCGCCCTGCGCCGCCAGATGATCCTGGACGCCGCCCAGCGCGTCTTCGAGCGCGACGGCCTGGAAAAGACCACGCTGCGCGCCATCGCCAAGGAAGCCGGCTGCACCACGGGCGCGATCTACCCCTGGTTCGCGGGCAAGGAAGTCCTGTACGGCGCCCTGCTGGACGAATCGCTGCAGCGCCTGCACACCCACCTCTTGAGCGCCACGTCGGGCGGCAGCCCCGCGGCGGCGGCCCGCCAGGCGATCCAGGCGTTCTTCGGCTACTACGCCGAGCGTCCAACCGATTTCTCGCTGGGGCTGTATTTGTTCCAGGGGCTGGGGCCGCGCGGCCTGGGCCGCGACATGGACGAGCGGCTGAACCAGCGCCTGCGGCTGTGCGTCGACGTGCTGGGCCAGGCCGTGGCCCGGACCAAGTCCTGGCCGCCCGAGGCGGTGCAGGTCGAGCAGATGAACGTCTTTACCTATCTGATCGGGCTGTTGCTGCTGCTGCACACCCGCCGCCTGAAATCCCTGGGCCAGCAGGCCGATGTCCTGCTGGATCACTATTGCCTCGCGCTGGAACAACGATGACGCCCTCCCCCCTGCCCCGCGACGACGCCGATGCGTCGCTGATCAGCCTGGCCGACTTCCGGCTGCTGCTGGCCGAGCAGCATCCGTTTTCCCTGCTGTTGGGGATCGAGGTGGAGCGGATCGGCCGCGGCACCGCCCTGGCCGTCCTGCCCGCGCGCGACAGCCATCAGCGGCTCGGCGGCATCGTCGCCGGGCCGATGCTGATGGGGCTGGCCGACCTGGCGATGTACGCCGCGGTGGTCGGCGCCACGGGCCAGGCCCACGCGGTAACCGCCAGCCTGACCATCAATTTCCTGCGCAAGAGCCCGGCCGGCGCGATCCACGCCGACGCCCGGTTGCTGAAGGTCGGCCGCCTGTCCGCCGGCGAGGTCATCCTGACCGCCGCCGGCGCCGCTGAGCCGCTGGCGCACATCGTCAGCACCTGGTCGGTACCCAAATCATGAGCCTGCGCATCAGCATCGTCGGGATGGGCCACACCGGCACCCAGGCGGCGCGCCGCCTGCTGGCGGCCGAACCCGATATCGCCCTGACCGTTTACGACATCGATCCGGACCGTTGCGAGGACTTTCGCGGCAGCGCCACGCTGGCGACCTCGGCGCGCGAGGCGCTGGCGGAGTCCGACACCATCGTGCTGGCCCTGCCGCGCGAGCGCGAGATCGACCGCACGCTGGAACGGTTCAGCGATGGCGAGGTCAGCGCGCCGGTGGCCGGCAAGCTGATCGTGGATCTGGAGCCGCCGCCGCCCGAGCGCGCGCGGCGCCTGGACCAGGCCATCGCCAGCGCCGGCGGCCGTTATGCCTGCGCGCCG
>ERZ1739169.86-NODE-86-length-28014-cov-17.014736_pt1 | contig 28014 bp, 27 predicted proteins | sample MGYA00581756_ERZ1739169 | MGnify/ENA primary metagenome ERZ1739169 (study PRJEB40789, sample SAMEA7425667) | Salamandra salamandra | biome: salamander skin | place: Germany | collected 2020-03 | study: cvxcv | reverse complement strand
GTCTCAGTATTGTGTCTGATGTTGATTGTTGTTGGTGGTGATGTTTATTGTAGTTGTTGTATGTTTTTTTCTTTATTCTGCGATCACCGACAGTGACATTATAGGTTACACTCTTTCCCTACACGACCCCCGGCGCCGCTGGACGAGCCGCCGGGCGCGCGCGCGGTGACCGCGTCCCAGGGGTTGCGGGCCGTGCCCTGGGTCGGATTCTGGCCCGACAGGCCGAACGCGAATTCAGTCATGCGGGTCTTGCCCAGGATCACCATGCCCTGCGCCGACAGGCCGCGCACGGCGGCGGAGGTTTCATCGCTGACGATGTCGCGCCGGGCTTGCGAGCCACCGCTGGCGACGGTGCCCGCCCATTGCACGCTGTCCTTCACCGCCACCGGCACGCCATGCAGCGGGCCCATCGAAATACCGGCGGCCAGCAGCCGGTCGGCCGCTTCGGCCTGGGCCAGGGCGCGTTCGGCGGTGACCACGCTGTACGCGGCCAGGTCGGGCGCGCGGGCGATGCGATCCAGGAAATGGGTGGTGACCTGGCGCGAACTCAGTTCCCCCGCGCGGATGGCGCGGGCGAGTTCGCGGGCTTCTCGGAAATGCAGGGCGGTGTCTTGGTCTGGCATGGCTCTCACGAAAAGGAAAAGCTCTCCGGTCCTTGGGGAACCGGAAAGCGTTGATGCGGGGCGTCAGGGCCTGAGCGGGTCTTACTTCAGCGATTGGCCGCGGGTTTCAGGCATGCGGATGAAGGTGATCAGCGTGATCACGGCGCCAGCCAGCACGTAATAGAAGAACCAGCGCTCCATGCCCTTGCTCTGCAGCCAGGTCAGCAGGTAGGGGGTGGTGCCGCCGAGCAGCGCCACGACCAGGTTGTACGGGGTGCCGATGCCGACGGCGCGCACGCTGGTGGGGAATTGCTCCGACATGATGGCCGGCGCGATCGACGTGTACATGGCGTACAGCACCAGGCCGAACAGTTCCACGGCCAGGATCGAGCCGAACGACGGGCCCAGCGTGGTCATCAGCGGGTAGAAGAACACCAGGTAGCCGGCGGCGAAGAAGATCAGCTGCGGCTTGCGGCCGATGCGGTCGGACAGCATGCCGAACACGGGCTGCACCAGCATGAAGACGATCAGCGCGACGGTGTTGGCGGCGAACGCGACCTGCGGATCGGCCTTGACCTGGCGGATGGCGTAGGTCGGCACGTAGGCCACGAAGATATAGAAGGCGAACGTCGTCAGGATCGAGAAGCCGACGATGCGCAGCACTTCACGCGGGTGCTCGCGCAGCAGGGTGCGCAGCGGCTGCTTTTCGATGCCGGCCTTCTTGGCGTGCGAGAACGCCTCGGTTTCCGGAATCGCGCGGCGGATCCACATGCCGGCCAGGCCGCCCAGCGCGCCCAGGAAGAACGGGATGCGCCAGCCCCAGTCGGCCATTTCGGCCTTGGTCAGGGTCGAGGTCAGCAGCCAGCCCACGGCGGACGCGGCCAGGATGCCCACGGCGGCGCTGAAGAAGACGAAGCTGGAATAGAAGCCGCGCTTGTTGGGCGGCGCCATTTCCGCCAGGAAGGTCGTGGCCGAGGCATACTCTCCGCCCAGCGACAGGCCTTGCAGCAGGCGCGCGGCGGTCAGCAGCAGCGGCGCGGCCAGGCCGATGGTGGCATAGGTCGGGGTGACGGCGATGATCAGCGAACCGCCGGCCATCATCAGGATGGTCAGGCCCAGCGCGGCCTTGCGGCCGTAGCGGTCGGAGAAGATGCCGAGCACCCAGCCGCCGACCGGGCGCATGAAGAAGCCGACGGCGAAAATGCCGAAGGTGGCCAGCAGGGCGGTGGTCTCGTTGCCATCGGGAAAGAACTGCTTTGAGAAGAAAATGGCGAATGACGCATAGATGGTCCAATCGAACCATTCCACCGCATTGCCTACACTACCGGCCAGAATCGTGCGGGCGCGCGACACGGGCGCGGCGTTTGCCCCCTGCGTGGCGCGCAGGGTTGCGGAAGGGGTACTCATAACGTCCTCGGTTTTATTTTTGGTCAAATAGACCGTTAAATTTTGTGTTTTTATCAATGCGCGAACGTTAGATTAATGAATATGGTCACGTCAAGTAAGGGTAAGCCCCTAATGCCGGCGCTCGATGACACCGATCTGGCCTGCCTGATCGCCCTGCAGGCCGACCCGCGCGCCTCCTGGCGCGAGCTGGGCGCGGCTACCGGCATTGCCGAGCGCACGGTGGCGCGCCGCATCAAGCGGCTGATGGATGCCGACGCCCTGCGCGTCATCGCCGAGGCCGATCCGCTGGCCACGGGCCGCGGCGTGGTGCTGCACGCCTGGGTGCGCTGCCGCTCGGGCCGCGTGGCCGAAGCGGCCGAGGCCCTGGCGCGGCTCGGCATCACCCAGCTGGTCGTGACGCTGGCCGGCACGGCCGATCTGATGGCGGAGCTGACGCTGGCGGATGCCGCCGACATGCCCGACGTGGTGACGCGCGTGCTGCCGTCCATCGACGGCGTCGAGCAGGTCGAAGCGCGCTTGGTGCTGCGGCCGTTCCGCCGCGCCGGCCAGTGGCGCATCCAGGCCGACGGCGCGGCGCCCGAGGCGCCGGATCCGGCCAGCCAGGCCCCGCTGGCGCTGACCGAGCCCGAGCAGCGCATCGTGGCCCATCTGATGCGCGACGGCCGCGCCAGCCTGGCCGAGTTGTCGGCCCACGCCGAGGTCAGCGAGCCGACCGCCCAGCGCCTGTTGCAGCACCTGGTCGAGCGGCGCGCGCTCAGCTTCCGCGTGGAGGTCGAACCGGCCCTGGTGGGCTTTCCGGTCGAGGCGGTGATCTCGGTGCAGGTGCGTCCGCAGGTCGTCGACGCCCTGGCCGCGCACCTGGCGCTGGATCCGAACACGCGTTGCCTGTTCGGCACCAGCGGCGCCTCGCAGTTGTTCTGGCATGTGCTGTGCCGCGACAGCCTGCACCTGTGGGACGTGGTCACGCGCAGGCTGGGCGAGCTCGATGGCGTGCTGGCCAGCGAGGTGGGCGTGGTGATGCGCGCCTACAAGCGCTGCGGCATCGTGCGCGAAGGCGCGCGGCTGGGCGCCGACGCCGCCTGAGCCTGCCGCGGCAGGAAACCCGACGCGCGTGGCGCGCCGGGCTGTCGCGCCTCAGGCGCCGAGATAGGCGCGCGCCAGCGTCCCATCCGCGGCGATCTCGCGCGCCGTGCCGTGCGCCGCCACGCGGCCGGATTCCAGCACGTAGGCGCGGTCCGCCAGCGACAGGGCCAGCGCCGCCATCTGGTCCACCAGCAGTATCGTCATCGATTCGGCCCGCAACCTGTCCAGCGCTTCGAACAATTCGTCGATGATCTTGGGCGCCAGGCCCAATGACGGTTCGTCCAGCAGCAGGATCACCGGCTTGGACATCAGCCCACGCGCGATCGCCAGCATCTGCTGCTCGCCGCCGGACAGCAGGCCGGCGCGCTGGTGCTGCCGCTCGCGCAGGCGGGGAAAGCGCGTCAGCATCTCCTGCACCCGGGCTTCGCGATCCGCCGGATGCAGGAAGGCGCCCAGCCGGATGTTGTCGAGCACGCTCAGGTCGGGGAACACCTGCCGCCCCTCGGGCACCAGGACCAGCCCTCGCGCCACGATGCGGTCCGCGCTCAACCCCTGCAATTCCTGTCCTTGCAGGTGCATGCCGCCCTGAGCGGGTCGATGCAGTCCGGCCAGGGTGCGCATCAGCGTCGACTTGCCGGCGCCGTTGGCGCCCAGCAGCGCCACCATTTCGCCCTCGCGGACCTGCAGGTCGATGCCATGCAGCACCGGGTTGGCGCCGTAGCCCGTGGTCAGGCTGCCCACGCCCAGCACTTCCGGCGCGACGCGGGAAGCGGCCGGACGCGCGCGCGCCGCGGGGGCGTGTCGCGCCGCGTCGTCGCCCAGATAGGCCTGCCGCACGGCCGCGGACTGCTGGATCTCGCCGGTGGATCCCTGCGCCAATTCGCGCCCCGCGTCGATGGCGACAACGTGGTCGGACACGCCCATCACCAAGGCCATGTCGTGCTCGACCAGCAGCACCCCGGCACCGGCGTCGGCAATGCGCCGCAGCAGGGCCGCCAGCCGGGTCTTGTCCTCGCGTGACAGACCCGCCGCAGGCTCGTCCATCAACAGGATGTCGGCGTCGGTGGCCAGCGCGCGGGCGATCTCCACCAGCCTGCGGTCCACGTGCGCCAGGTCGGCGGCCGGCGCATCGAGCGCGCCCTGATAGCCGCAGAAGGCCAACAGGGCGCGGGCGCGCTCGTGTGCATCGGACGACAGATAGCGGCGCGCGGCCAGCAGGCCCCCCAGCCGGCCGCGCAACAGGCCCAGCGCCACGTTATCCTCGACGCTCAGGGTGTCGAACAGTTGCGAGGTCTGGTAGGTGCGCGCGATGCCTTCGCGGGCCACGCGGTAGGCGGGCAGGCCGGCCAGCGGGGTCGCGCCCAGCGCGACGCTGCCGCGGGTCGGCTGGTAATAGCCGCTGAGCATGTTGATGACGGTGGACTTGCCGGCGCCGTTGGGACCGATCAAGGCGGTGACGGCGGCGGGCGCGACCTGGAACGATACGCCTTGCACCGCGCGTACGCCGCCGAACGTCATGGCCAGCGCGTCGGCGCGCAGGACGCGCCGCGCCTGGCCAGTGGCCGCCAGTCCGCCCTGGCGCGGCGTCAGCCGGGGCTGCGCGCCGCGTCGCCGCCAGCGGGCCAGGAGACCCGCCGCACCGTCGGGCGCGGCCCACAGTACCACCAGCAGGAAGGCGCCGAAGAACAACAGGCGATATTCCTCCAGGCTCGACAGCAGTTCGGGCAGCAGTCCGACCACCACCGCGCCCAGCAACGGGCCCGCCAGCGAGCCGGCGCCGCCGATGGTGACGGCCAGCACGAACAGGATCGATTGCATGAAGTTGAAGTTGTGCGGCGTGATCATGCCGGCCTGCGGCGCATACAGGCCGCCCGCCAGGCCCACCACCGCCGCCGAGACCATGAAGGCCACGGCCTTCACCAGCAAGGGGTTGATGCCGATGGATTCGCTGGCCGTTTCGCTGTCCTTGACCGCGCGCATCGCCGCGCCCCAGCTGCCGCGCGCAAGCAGGGCATAGCCGGCCAGCGCGGCGAACACGGCCACGATCGCGAGCATCGCCACGCCGCGGTCGCCGCCCAGCCCGCCGAGCGCGGGTTGGGCAATGCCCATCAACCCGTTCTGGCCGCCGGTGAGCTCGCCACCCTCGACCAGGGCATGTTCCACGATGAAGCCGAAGGCGATCGTGATCATCGCCAGGTAGGGCCCCTGGACCCGCAGCGCCGGCAGCGCCAGCAGCAGCCCGAATGCGCCCGCCACCAGCGCGGCCGCGGGCCACGCCAGCCAGAAACTCCAGCCTGCCTGGCCGGTCAGGATCGCCACCGTATAGGCGCCGATGGCGTAGAACGCGGCATGGCCGAAGGACATCTGGCCGGTCAGGCCCAGCAGCACGTTCAGGCCGATGCCGGCCAGCGCCAGCAGGGCCACGTTGCCGATTACGAAAACATAGTAGCCATTGACATAGGCCGCCAACGCCAGGCTGGCGATGGCCAGCAGGACATAGACAGCCAGCATCGGCCGCAACAGCGCAGATTGCCTGGCCATCAGACTTTCCTCACGGCCGCGCGGCCGAACAATCCGTTGGGCCGCATGGCCAGGATGGCGATGACCAGCGCGAAGCTGATGATCTGGGTGTAGCCGGAACCCAGCGCGACGGTGATCAGCCCTTCGGCCACGCCAAACAGCAGGCCGGCGAGCATGACGCCCCAGGCGCTGGTAATGCCGCCGAGGATGGCGACCACGAAAGCCTTCAGGCCGAACAGCGTCCCCATGTCGGCCTGGACGTTGAACAGCGGCGCGACCAGCGCGCCGGCCACGCCCGCGAACAGGGTCGAGACGGCAAAGGCCGCCATGATGGCGCGCCGCACCGGAATGCCCATCAGCCGCGCGGCGTTCGGGTTCTGCACCACGGCCAGCAGCGCCACGCCCCAGCGTGTGCGGCGCGACAGCGCATGCAGGGCGGCGGCCAATGCCAGTCCCACCAGGGGAATCAGCAATTGCAGCGGATAGACCCCCAGGCCCAGTCCGCCGATTTCCAGCGGCGCTTGCGCCAGCGGGGATGGCAAGCTGCGGGGCTCCTTGCCGAAGGTGAACATCACCAGGTTGTCCAGCACGATGCCAAGGGCCACCGTCGACATCAGCCAGGCGTTCGAGCCGCGGCTGGCGAATGGCCGCACCGCCAGCCGCTCGACCACCAGGCCATACAACGCGCACAAGGCCAGCGCGAGCGGCAGGGCGGCCAGCAGCGGCCAGCCCAGCGTCTGCGCGAAGGTATAGGTCAGCACCGCGCCCAGCATCATGGAGCTGCCCTGGGCGAAATTGACCGTGCCGGACACGGCGTAGGTCAGGTAGAAGCCCAGGGCCATCAGCCCATACATGCTACCCAGCCCCAGGCCGCTGACGATGGCGGACATCCACAGCATGCGTGTCTCCCCGGCGCTTATTGCGCGCCCTTGACGGGCAGGATGCGGTTGTCGACGAAGTGCGTCCACACGTAGTCGTCTTCGCGCAAGGCGTCGTGCGAGGCCGGCGTGAAAGGCTGCTCGTAGGTCTTGATCAGGCCGTCGTACTTGCCGATCTTGTAGAAGCCCTGGCGCACGGCATCGCCGTCGGTGGAGCCGGCCTGCGTGATCGCCAGCGCCGCCAGTTGCATGCCGTCATAGGCATTGGCGACGCCCACCGCCGGGGTGATGTCCTGCGGGCCCTTGATGTCCGAATATTTGGCCTTGAGCGCCTGCATCACTTTCTCGCCCACCGGCCCCTGCTTGCCGAAGAAACTGTAGGTCTGCACGAAGTGCACGTTCTTGGCGTTGGGGCCGGCCAGTTCGGTGAAGCGGCCGCCGGCCGGGCCCCAGTGCGACACCACCGGCACCTTCCAGCCCATGCGGTCCAGCGACTTCACCACCTGCGCCGACGGCCCGACGTTGCCCACCAGGAACAGTGTGTCGGCGCCCGCCGCCTTCAGGCGGCTCAGCTGCGGCGTGATGTCGAGGTCGGCAGGCTGGAATTTCTCGACGCCCGCCGGCGTGATCTTGGCGGCGGCCAACGCGGCATCCAATCCCTTTTCGTTCGATTCGCCCCAGGGGTTGTTCACCAGGATCATGCCCGGCTTGGCGCTCTGGAAGGTCTTGCGGGCGTACTGCACCATGGCGCTGTCGACGATCTCGTCCATGGCCGAGACGCGGAACACGAAGTTGGGGTTGCCCTTGTTGTGCGTGATCGCGGTGCCGGCGGCCCAGGGTCCCATGAAGGGCACTTTTTCCTGGTTGACGATGGGCACGATGGCCATCGACACCGGCGTGTCCAGGCCGCCGAACAGCACGGCGACCTTTTCCTTGTAGATCAGCTCACGCGCCGCGGCCATGCCCTTGGCCGGGTTGCCTTCGTCGTCGCGCCGCACCAGCACGACCTGGCGTCCGTCCAGCAGGCCGCCCCTGGCGTTGATCTCGTCGATGGCGATGGTCATGCCGCGCGTCAAGGCCTCGCCGGCGCGCGCCGATTCCCCCGACAGGGCGGTGATCAGGCCGATCTTGATCGGATCGGCGGCCAGCGCGGGTTGCGCGGCCAGGCCCGCCGCGAACAAGGCGGCGGCGGTGGCGCGGAGCATGAAGGAACGGCGGGTGGGACGCATCGGGGCACTCCTGGAAAAGTGGAATGGATCTTGCATGGGAGAGGTGCTGCTGCCGTTCCCGATGCAAGATCCATGCCACCCGACCCACGGGGGCATGCGCCAGGGGGAAGCCGGTGGTTTGTCGACGTTGGATCCTGTTTTTGTTTTCAAAAATCCAGGGTTTTGTTCACAATCATGCATCAGGATTTGCACCAAAATGAATCCATCCCTGCTTCAAGGCACTAATGCGGGGCTTGCCGCGCCCTGGACGCCCGCGCCGCTGGCCGGCCACGACCGCTTCGCCTACCAGCCCATCACGGAGCGCGCGGACTACGCCTGGCCGAACGGCGCGCGGCTAGCCGTCTACCTGGGGTTCAACATCGAGCATTTCGCTTTTGGCGAGGGGCTGGGCGCCGAGCTGGGCCCGGCCTCGCCGCACCCGGACGTGCTCAATTACGCCTGGCGCGAGTACGGCAACCGGGTCGGCGCGTGGCGCTGCCTGGAACTGTTCGACGCGTTGGGGCTGCCCGCGGGGGCGCTGATCAACACCGCGCTGTATGACCATTGCCCCGAGCTGGTGGATGCCTGCCTGGCGCGTGGCGATGAGCTGATCGGCCACGGTTACAGCAACGCGCATCGGCAGGGAGGGCTGGGCGAGGCCGAGGAAAGGGCGCTGCTGGAACATTGCCGCGACCGCATCGGCCGCCACGCCGGCAGCGCCCCGGCCGGCTGGCTGTCGCCCTGGATCTCGGAGAGCCGCGCCACCCCGGACCTGCTGGCCGAGACCGGCTATCGCTACACCTTGAACTGGTGCCACGACGACCAGCCCACGCGCATGCGCACGCGCGCCGGCGACCTGTGGGCGATTCCCTACCCGCAGGAGCTGAACGACATTCCCATGATCATGGGCCGCAAGATGGACGCACGCGACTTTGCCGATATGATTCTCGACCAGTTCGAGGAAATGCGGCTCCAGGCGCAGCGCCAGCCTCTGGTGATGGGCATCGCGCTGCATCCTTACATCGTTGGGCAGCCCTATCGCCTGCGGCACCTGCGCCGGGCGCTGGCCCCGCTGGCGGCCGCGCGCGACCGGGGCGAGATCTGGTTTGCCACGCCCGGCCAGATCTGCCGGCACGTCGATGGCCTGTCGCCGGCGCCCGGACTGCCTTCCCGTTGATCGACCCCTTGCCTTCGTTGCCACCGAGTCCGCCATGCCTACCCGCGATCCCGCCAAATCCCGTCCCAAGGCGACGCCTGCGCGCCGCGCCGCCGCCGCCGTGTCCGAACACCTGGAGGACGCGGCCCCCGATGCCGACATGGAGCGCCGCATCTGCGAGGCGGTCTATGAAAGCGTCATGAGCCAGCGGCTGACGCCCGGCACCAAGCTGCCCGAGGCGGCGCTGTGTGACATCTTCGGCGTGTCGCGCTCCGTCGCGCGCAAGGCGCTGCAGCGCCTGGCGCACGAGCACGTGGTCGACCTGCACCACAATCGCGGCGCGGTGGTGGCCGAGCCCACGGCCGAGGACACGCGCCAGATCTTCGAGGCGCGGCGCGCGCTGGAAGCGGCCCTCGTGCCGCTGGCGGCCGCGCGCGCCACCAAGGCCGACTACGCCTCGCTGCGCAAGCAGTTGCGCGATGAGCACGCCTTGCTGCACCGCGCCGGCCAGCCCGCCTGGGCGCGGCAGGCCAGCGCCTTTCATGTGCGCCTGGGCGAGTTGTCCGGCAACGGGATCCTGCACGGCTATCTGGCCGAACTGGTGTCGCGCTGCTCGCTGATCGTGGCTTTGTATGAACCGCCCGGCAACGCGGCCTGCGAGCATGGCGAACACGTGCAGATCGTCGATCTGATGGAACGGGGGCAGGTGGCCGAGGCGGTCAAGATCAACGACAACCATCTCGCGGACCTGGAGCGGCGCATCAGCCTGGAGCGCCCGCAGCCCGCACAAACCCTGGCCCAGATGCTGGGAATGGCCTGACATGGACATCGACTTCGATTCAATCACCGAATACCAGCGCTACAAGCTGATGGCCAGCCTGATCGTGCCGCGGCCGATCGCGCTGATCACCACCCTGTCCGAGACCGGCGTGGTCAACGCCGCGCCCTTCAGCATGTTCAACATGCTGGGCGAGGATCCGCCCATCGTCATGGTCAGCATCAACCGGCTCGAGGACGGCAACCTGAAAGACACCGCGCGCAACATCGCCCGGGACCGCGAGTTCGTGGTGCACCTGACCGACGAGGCCATGGCCGAGAAAATGCACCGCTGCGGCGACCGCCTGCCGGCGGACGTCAGCGAGCTGGCGCATGCCGGCCTGGACGCCGCGCCCAGCCAGCGGGTGGCGCCGCCGCGCATCGCGCAGGCGCCGGTGGCGTTCGAATGCACCTTGTTCGAGACCCTGGAAACCGCCAGCCGCCAGATCTTCATCGGCCAGGTGCGCTGGCTGCATGCGCGCGACGGCCTGATCGACACGGACACCTGGCGCGTGCGGCTGCAGGAGTATTTTCCGGTGGGCCGCTTTGGCGCCAGCTTCTACGTCACCACGCGCGACCGCTACGCCATCGGCGACATGCCGGCCAGCACCGCCATCGACGAGATCTGAGCGCTCGCGCAGTGCGCGTCACCACACCGCGGCCTGCGAGCCCGGCGCGCGCAGGTGGCGGGCGAAGCGCTGCGCCAGGAAATCGACGAAGGCCAGCGTCTTGGCCGGCAGGTTCAGGCGCTCCGGGTACAGCACGTGGATGTCGGCCGGCGGCGTCGACCATTCCGTCAGGATCTGCCGCAGGCGGCCGGCCCGCAGGTGGTCGGCGGTCTCCCATTCCGACCGCATGACGATGCCGTGGCCGTCAAGGGCCCATTCCAGCGCGCTCTGGCCGTCGTTGGAACTGACCGGGCCGCGCACCTTCACGGTCTCGGCGCGCTGGCCGGACTCGAGCCGCCAGGTGCCATAGGCGACATCGTTCTCGCGCACCACGATGCAGCGGTGGCGCTGCAGCTCGCCCGGCGCGCGCGGCTCGCCGAAGGTCTCCAGGTAGCGCGGCGAGGCGCACAGCAGGCGCCGGTTGGAGGCGATCTTGCGGGCCGTCAGGCGCGCGTCGGGCAGGTCGCCGAAACGCACCGCCACGTCGAAACCTTCCTCGATCAGGTTCAGGGGCCGGTCGGTCAGGCGCAACTGCACCTCGACTTCGGGGTACTGCCGGGCGAAATCCGAAACGGCCGGGGCCACGTAGGCGCGGCCGAAACCGAAGGTGGCGTTCAGGCGCAGCAGCCCCTGCGGCTGCGCCCGGCTGCTGGAGACCGAGCGCTCCAGCGCCTGCAGGTCCGCCAGGATGCGGCCGCCTTCCGCCAGATACAGCTCGCCTTCCTGCGTGACGCTGACGCGGCGCGTGCTGCGATTGAGCAGGCGCACGCCCAGGCGTTGTTCCAGCTTGGCCAGCCGCGTGCTGACCGCCGGCGGCGTCAGCCCCAGCTCGCGCGCGGCCGCGGACAGGTTGCCGTGCTTGACCAGCAGCGAGAAGAAGGCCAGGTCGGAGAGCGCATCCATGGCGTTATTTATAAATCAGATTTAATAAAGATTTAGGTATTTAGCTAATTATAAGAATGAATTGGACTTATACACTGGGTTGACCGACATCTAGAGCCGCCCGACGCGGCCGTCCACGAGGAGACCCGACCCATGAAGATTCCCCACCTGTTGCGCAGCCTGGGCGTGCTTGCCGTCGCTTCCTGTTGGATGGCGCCGGCCGCCGCGGCCGACGCCTTTCCCCAGCGGCCCGTCGCCCTGATGGTGCCGTTCGCGCCCGGCGGCAGCGTCGACATCGCCGCCCGCCTGATCTCCGACGCCTGGGGCAAGGCCCTGGGCCAGAGCGTGATCGTCGAGAACCGCGCCGGCGCCTCCGGCAACATCGGCATGGCCGCGGTGGCCCGCGCCGAGCCGAACGGCTACACGCTGGCCATCAACACCATGTCGCTGGCGATCAATCCGGCCTTGTTCCGCACCATGCCTTTCGACACGGCGCGCGACCTGCGCTCGGTCGGCACCGTCGGCACGTCGCAGCACGTGCTGACCGTGGCGCCGTCGCTGCCGGTGAACAACGTCAAGGAACTGCTCGACTACATCCGCGCGCGCCCCGCCAATGAACTGAGCTTCGGCTCGGCCGGCACCGGCAGCACCTTCCACATGGCCGCCGAGCTGTTCAAGTCGGTGTCCGGCACGCAGATGCTGCACGTGCCCTACAAGGGCGGCGGCCCGGCCATGGTGGACACCATCAGCGGCCAGGTGCAGATGAGCTTTCCGGTGTTGTCGGCGGCCAAGCCGCAGGTCGATGGCAAGAAGCTCAAGGCGTTGGGCGTGACCGGCACCGCGCGGTCGCCGCTGCTGCCGGACGTGCCCACCATCGCCGAGTCCGGCCTGCCCGGCTACGCCTTCACCACCTGGTTCGTGATCAGCGCGCCCGCCGGCACGCCGCAGGCGGTGGTGGACACGCTCAACGCCAGGTTGGCGCAGGCGCTGCAATCGCCCGAGCTGTCCGAACGCATGCGCCGCGAGGGCTTCGATCCGTTGGTTTCCACGCCCGCCGAGACCGATGCCATGGTCAAGGGCGAGATGACGCGCTGGGCCGGCATCGTCAAGGACGCCGGCATCGAGGCCAACTGAGCGCCGCCGCAGGTTTCATCGCGTCCCCGCGCGGGCGCGTCTTTTTGCAAGGAAGCACCGACATGCCCGGCATGACGCTATACGACAAACTGGTGGCCAGCCATGAGGTGGCCCGCATCGACGACGAGCACATCCTGCTGTACGTCGATCTGCACATCATGAACGAGTACACCAGTCCGCAGGCCTTCAGCGGCCTGGCCGCCCGTGGCCGCGACGTCCTGCGGCCCGGGCAGCAGATGGCGGTGGTGGACCACATCATCCCCACCCACCCTGTGCCGGCCGCGTTGCGCGTGATTCCGGATGACGCTTCCTCGCGCCAGGCCCGCAACCTCAAGCGCAATTGCGACGAACAGCGCATCGCGCTGTTCGACACCACCGACCCGCTGCAGGGCATCGAGCACGTGATCGCGCCCGAGCACGGCATGATCCTGCCGGGCATGGTGGTGCTGTGCGGCGACAGCCACACCACCACCTACGGCGCGCTGGGGGCGCTGGGCTTCGGCATCGGCACCTCGGAAGTCGAACACATCCTGGCGACGCAGACGCTGGTCTACCGGGTCGCGCGCAACATGCGCATCCGCGTCGATGGCCGCCTGGGCGTGGGCGTCTCGGCCAAGGATCTGGTGATCTACGTGGTGCACCGCATCGGCGCGCAGGGCGCGCGCGGCCACGCCGTGGAGTTCTGCGGCAGCGCCATCGACGGCCTCTCGGCGGAGGCGCGCATGACCCTGTGCAACATGACCGTGGAGGCCGGCGCGCGCGCCGCGCTGATCGCGCCGGACGCCACCACCGACGCCTATGTCGCGGCCCGCGCGCGGCACCTGGATGCCGCCGAGCTGGCGCAGGCGCGGGCCTACTGGGCCACGCTGCGCACGGATGCCGACGCCGTGTTCGACGCCGAGCATGTCTTCGACGCGGCGCGGATCGCGCCCTTCGTGACCTGGGGCACCAGCCCCGACCAGGCCATGCCGATCACCGGCACGGTCCCCGATCCCCAGGCCGAGCCGGACGCGCTGGCGCGCCTGGCGCTGGAAAAGGCCGTGGACTACATCGGCCTGCGACCCGGCGCGCCGATCGCCGGCGTGCCGATCGAGCGGGTCTTCATCGGCTCGTGCACAAACGGCCGCATCGAGGACCTGCGCGTGGTGGCCGATATCGTGCGCGGCCGCAGGGTGGCGGATGGCGTGCGCGCCATGGTGGTGCCGGGCTCGGGCGCGGTGCGCGCCCAGGCCGAGGCCGAGGGCATCGCCGCCACGCTGGTCGACGCCGGCTTCGAATGGCGCCAGCCGGGCTGTTCGATGTGCCTGGCCATGAACGACGATGTGCTGCGGCCGGGCGAGCGCTGCGCATCCACCACCAACCGCAACTTCGAGGGCCGCCAGGGCCGCGCCGGACGCACCCATCTGATGAGTCCGGCCATGGCCGCCGCCGCCGCGCTGGCCGGCCGCATCGTCGACGTGCGCGACCTGGAGAACCTGCAATGAACCAGATCATCAGCGGCGTCGCCGCGCCCCTGCCGTACTCCAATCTGGACACCGACCAGATCATGCCCAAGCAGTTCCTGCGCATCATCGACAAGGCCGGGCTGGACCGCGGCCTGCTCTATGACCTGCGCTTCGACGCCGACGGCGCGCCGCGGCCGGACTGCGTGCTGAACCAGCCCGCCTACGCCGGCGCCTCCGTGCTGGTGGCGGGGCCCAATTTCGGCTGCGGCTCCAGCCGCGAACACGCGGTCTGGGGCCTGATGCAGTACGGTATCCGCGCGGTCGTGGCGGCCAGCTTCGGCGAGATTTTCTATTTCAACGCCCTCAACAACGGCCTGCTGCTGGTGAGCCTGCCGCCGGCCGAGGTCGATGCGTTGCTGGCGCGGGTGTCCGATCCCGCCGGCAACCGCGTCGAGATCGACGCGCTGGCGGGCACGGTGCGGGCCGCGGACGGCTGGATCGGGCATTTCGACCTGCCGGCGCGGCACCGCCGCATGTTCTCGCAGGGGCAGGACATGGTGGGCGCCTCGTTACAGCAGTTGCCGGATGTGGAACACTTCGAGGCTGGCCACTGGGCCCGGCATCCCTGGATGAAAGACGTGGCGCGCCGCGTGCGCGACCGGCTCGGCCAATGAACGCCACAGACTGAGAGGCACAGACCGCAATGACCGCTTTCTTCGATCTTCCCGTGCGCCGCCACGAGGTCAATGGCATCCACATCGCCGCCCGCATCGACGGCCAGGGACCACCGCTGCTGCTGCTGCATGGCCATCCGCAGACCCACGCCATCTGGCACCGGGTGTGGCCCGAACTGACGCGCCGCCACACCTGTGTCGCGGCCGACCTGCGCGGCTACGGCGACAGCGACAAGCCCGCCGCGTCGCCCGACCACGCGGCCCATTCCAAGCGCGCCATGGCCGCCGACATGGTGGCGCTGATGCGCGCCCTGGGGCATGAACGCTTCGACGTGCTGGCCCACGACCGCGGCGCCCGCGTCGCGCACCGCCTGGCGCTGGACCATGCCGACGCCGTCGGACGCATGATGCTGCTGGATATCGCGCCGACGCTGGACATGTACGAGAACACCACCCGCGCCTTCGCCCAGGCCTATTACCACTGGTTCTGGCTGATCCAGCCGGCGCCCATGCCCGAGACCATGATCGAGCGCGACCCGGTGTTCTACCTGCGGTCGGTCATGGGCGGCCGCCCCGGCGGCCTGGCGCATTTTTCCGACGAAGCGATGGCCGAGTACGAGCGCACCGCGCGCCTGCCTGGCTGGGCCACCGGCATCTGCGAGGACTACCGCGCCTCGGCCACGCTCGACCTGGAGCACGACCGCCAGGGACGCGCGGCGGGCGAGCGCCTGCGCCTGCCGTTGCGCGTCCTGTGGGGCGAACGCGGCGCGGTGGGGCGCAATTTCGACGTGCTGGGCCTGTGGCGCGCGGTGGCGGACGACGTCTCCGGCGGATCGCTGCCTGGCGCCCACTACCTGGCCGAGGAAACGCCAGACGCCTTGTTGCGCGAGGTGTCCGATTTTTTTGGCTGGGACCGCGGCTAGCCGGCTGTCAATCAAGCCACGGCAGGGGGTAGGGACATCCAAAAAGGGACGCAACCCTGGTGGTAACCTTCGGCCATGAATGCTTCCTTTGCCGATCTGACCGAATTGCCTGAGCCCGAGGACGCGCAACGCGCGTTCCGGACCTCGGATTCCCCCTGCGTTGCCGTTTGTTCCACGCTGTTCGACGACATCTGCAGGGGCTGCGGCCGCACCGCCATGGAAGTGGCCAACTGGGTCTTCATGACCGAAGAGGAAAAGCGCGAGGTCTGGGTCCGCATCAAGGCCCAGGGGTATCCGCGCCGCAACAACTAGCGGCGGCGGCCGGCCGCGGGGGGCGCGGTCTTGAGCATGTCACATGCCGCGGGCTAAATCGCGCTATTGCCCACTTCCGGCCCCATCATGCGCATCGTCCTGGTTACGGATGCCTGGCATCCGCAAGTCAACGGCGTCGTCCGCACCTGGACGACCATGCAGCAGATCCTCACCGAATGGGGCCACGAACTGATCGTGGTGAATCCCCAGGGCAGCCGCACCGTGCCGGCCCCGTCCGAGCCGGACCTGCGCCTGTGCCTGCAGCCCGGGCGGCAACTGCGCCGCATCCTCGGCGACATCGTCCCCGACGCCCTGCACATCGCCACCGAAGGCCCGCTGGGCCTGGCGGCGCGGCGCATGGCGCTGTCGCGCGGCTGGCGCTTCACCACTTCGTTCCACACCATGTTCCCCGACTACCTGCAGGCGCGCATGGGCATTCCCGCCGCGCTGCCGTGGCGCTTCCTGCGCTGGTTCCACCGGCCGTCGCAATGCGTGCTGGTGCCGACGCCGACGGTGCGCGACATCCTGGTGCGGCGCGAGTTCGCCAACCTGCGCGTCTGGTCGCGCGGGGTCGATCCGCGCAAGTTCCAGCCGACCCCCGGCCAGGCGTTCCAGGACCTGCCGCGGCCGGTCTTCCTGTCGGTCGGCCGCGTGGCGCGCGAGAAGAATCTGGACGCGTTCCTGTCGCTGGACCTGCCCGGCAGCAAGGTGGTGGTCGGCGCCGGTCCCGACGAGGCGCGGCTGAAGAAGCGCTTTCCCGAGGCCGTGTTCCTCGGCATGCAGAACGATGACGCCTTGCCGGCCTTTTACAGCGCGGCCGATGTGTTCGTCTTTCCCAGCCTGACGGATACTTTTGGTCTGGTAATGCTGGAGGCCATGGCCTGCGGCACGCCGGTGGCCGCGTTCCGCAGCGAGGCGCCGCTGGCGGTGGTGGCGCAAGGTGTCACCGGTTTCCTCGACGAGGACCTGGCGCATGCCTGCCGCGCCGCGCTGACGCTGGACCGGCACGCGGTGCGCGAGCATGCGCTGACGCGCAGCTGGGATTCGGTGGCCTCGGACCTGCTGGCGTCGCTGGTGCCGCTGACGCCGGGCGCGGAACTGGCCAAACCGCTGATCCAGGCGGGCTGAGCCGCGTTCAGGGACGGGGCGGCCTGCCGCCGCTCCCGCCCGCCGGGCATTCCCCCAGGCAGGCCAAACCGGTACAATGCTCGGCAATCCTGAGGAGCGCTGCGACGACCCTGCGGTTCCCGTCATGGACCATGCCCTGGCCCATGACCCGCGGAACCCGGTTCGCCAGGCTCAGGAATCCTTGTTCAAACGTCGCGCCATGCGCGGCGTTACAGCAACGGCGCTCACCTTTGTCGCGTATGGCGGAAAAGGCGAGCACTCGATTGTCGTGGTGGTTTCGCGTTGTCCGGCCGTATCGTGCGCCGTTCGTTTTTCACGTGGAGCCTACAACACCATGAACGCTGTAACCGATAAATCCTTCTCCGACTACCTCGTCGCCGACATGTCGCTGGCCGGCTGGGGCCGCCGCGAGCTGGCCATCGCCGAAACCGAAATGCCCGGCCTGATGGCCATCCGCGAAGAGTTCGCCGCCAAGCAGCCGCTCAAGGGCGCCCGCATCGCCGGCAGCCTGCACATGACCATCCAGACCGGCGTCCTGATCGAGACGCTGGTGGCCCTGGGCGCCGAAGTGCGCTGGGCCTCGTGCAACATCTTCTCCACCCAGGACCACGCCGCCGCCGCCATCGCCGCGTCGGGCACGCCGGTCTTCGCCGTCAAGGGCGAAACGCTGGAAGAGTACTGGCAGTACACCCACAAGATCTTCGAATGGCCCAATGGCCAGAACGCCAACATGATCCTCGACGATGGCGGCGACGCCACGTTGATGCTGCACCTGGGCACCAAGGCCGAGAAGGACATCTCGGTGCTGGCCAACCCCGGCAGCGAAGAAGAGCGCGTGCTGTACGCCGCCATCAAGAAAACGCTGGAGCGTGATCCGAAGTGGTACTCGACCCGCCTCGCCCTGATCAAAGGCGTGACCGAGGAAACCACCACCGGCGTGCACCGCCTGTACCAGATGTCGCAGAAGGGCGAGCTGGCCTTCGCCGCCATCAACGTCAACGACTCGGTCACCAAGTCCAAGTTCGACAACCTGTACGGCTGCCGCGAATCGCTGGTCGACGGCATCAAGCGCGCCACCGACGTGATGGTCGCCGGCAAGATCGCCGTGGTCGCCGGCTACGGCGACGTGGGCAAGGGTTGCGCCCAGGCGCTGGTCGCCCTGCGCGCCCAGGTGTGGGTCACCGAAATCGACCCGATCTGCGCCCTGCAGGCCGCCATGGAAGGCTTCAAGGTCGTGACCATGGAAGAAGCCGCCGCCCACGGCGACATCTTCGTCACCGCCACCGGCAACTTCCACGTCATCACGCGTGACCACATGAACGCCATGAAGGACCAGGCGATCGTCTGCAACATCGGCCACTTCGACAACGAAATCGACGTCGCCGGCCTGGCCGACTGCAAGTGGGAAGAGATCAAGCCGCAAGTCGACCACGTCATCTTCCCGGACGGCAAGCGCATCATCCTGCTGGCCCAGGGCCGCCTGGTGAACCTGGGTTGCGCCACCGGCCACCCGTCGTTCGTGATGTCGTCGTCGTTCGCCAACCAGACCATCGCCCAGATCGAACTGTTCACGCGCAACGAAGCCTACAAGTCGGGCGAAGTCTACGTGCTGCCCAAGCACCTGGACGAGAAGGTCGCGCGCCTGCACCTGAAGAAGCTGGGCGTGAACCTGACCACGCTGCGCAAGGATCAGGCCGACTACATCAGCGTGCCGGTCGAAGGTCCTTACAAGCCGAATCACTACCGCTACTGATGCTTGTAGCAAAATAGGGAAGTACCGCGCCATGTCGGCGCGGGCTTTCCGGTCCGCGGGGGTTCCCCGTTTCGCCTGGCGATGACGGGGCCGCGGAGCGTCAATACTGGAGGTCGAACATGGCATTGATACTCGTCTGGATCCTGAACGCGGTGGCCCTGCTGGTGGTGGCCTACCTGCTGCCCGGCATCACCGTGGCCAGCTTCGGGTCGGCGCTCATCGCCGCGCTGGTGCTGGGTCTGGTCAACATGCTGGTCAAGCCGGTGCTGGTGTTGCTGACGTTGCCCATCACGATCGTCACGCTGGGTCTCTTCCTCATCGTCATCAACGCCTTGTTGTTCTGGTTCGTCGGCTCCGTGCTGAAGGGCTTCCAGGTCAACGGGTTCTGGTGGGCCGTGGGCGGTGCGATCCTGTACAGCATCATTTCGGGCCTGCTGACCAAACTGATCCCCTGAATTCCCACCCCCGAGCGCTACGCGCTCCCCCTCAAGGGGGCGTGCCAGCGGACCGGCAAAGCCGGCTCCGCGACACCCCGAGGGGGCGGCGCCTGTTTCATGCGATGCGCGTGGCGCTATGGATAACTGATTCGATATGTCCGACTCGACTTCCCCTGCATTCAGCCTGGAATTCTTCCCGCCGCGCGACCTCGCCGGCCAGGAACGGCTGGTCCGCGCGGCCAAGCAGATGCTGGCGATCCAGCCCAAGTACGTCAGCGTGACCTTCGGCGCGGGCGGTTCCACCCGCGCCGGCACGGCCGATGCCGTGCGCACGCTGCGCAACCTGGGCTGCGATGCGGCGCCGCACCTGTCGTGCGTCGGCGCCTCGCGCCAGGACCTGCGCGAAATCCTGCAGGCCTACAAGAACGAAGGCGTGCGGCGTGTGGTCGCCCTGCGCGGCGACCTGCCTTCGGGCATGGGCGGCGACGCCGGCGAACTGCGCTACGCCAACGAACTGGTTTCCTTCATCCGCGAGGAAACCGGCGACTGGTTCCACATCGAAGTGGCGGCCTATCCCGAAATGCATCCCCAGGCGGCCAGCGTGTCGGCCGACATGGATCACTTCGTGGCCAAGGTCAAAGCCGGCGCCGATGCCGCCATCACCCAGTACTTCTTCAACGCCGATGCCTACTTCGACTTCGTCGACCGGGCCCAGGCCAAGGGCGTGCGGGTGCCGATCGTGCCGGGCATCATGCCGATCACGAACCACTCCCAGCTGCTGCGCTTCTCGGAAATGTGCGGCGCCGAAGTGCCGCGCTGGATCCGCCTGCGCCTGGCGGAACTGGGCGACGACAAGGCCTCGATCCGCGCTTTCGGCGTGGACGTGATCACCGAGCTGTGCCAGAACCTGCTGGACAACGGCGCGCCGGGCCTGCATTTCTACACGCTCAACCACGCGGAAGCGCCGTTGGCGGTGTGGAAGGAACTGAGCCTGTAATGCTCGCGCCGCGCACCGCGCGGCAACGGCAAGGCCGGCATGCATGCCGGCCTTTTTTTTTGATGTCGTCACGGTCGCCCTACGGGGCTGCCGTCAGGCGCGTCCTGCCGCCCCGGCCCATCGGCGAGATCGCGCCATCGCCCGTCGATGGCGCGAGCCCGGCGGGTCAGTCCGCGTACACCCCGGCCTTGCGGATGACCGGGCCCCACTTGTCCACTTCGGACTGCAGCCAGCTCTGCAGCCCCGCGGACGTCTGCTTGGATTCAGGCACGATCTCGGCGCCCAGTTCGGCCATTTTCTGCGTGAATGCCGGGTCTTTCAGCGCCGCGCGCAAGGCCTCGTTGAACTTGGCGATCACCTCGGGCGGCGTGCCCTTGGGGCCGTATACGCCGTGCCAGACCTTGACCTCGAAGCCTTTCAGGCCGTTCTCCTGCAGGGTCGGCGCATCCGGCAAGGTCTTGATGCGGTCCAGCGTGGTGACGCCATAGAGCTTCACACGTTGCGCCTTGATATGCGGAATGGTCTGGGTGGTCTGGTCGCACAGCACATCCACCTGGCCGCCCAGCAGCGCCGTCAGCGCCGGCGCGGTGCCGGCGTACGGAATGGTCGTGAATTGCGTGCCCAGCGCCTCCTGCAGCAGCATGCCGCACAGCTGCGACACCGCGCCCAGCCCGGCGTTGGCCAGGTTGATCTTGTTGCCGTTGGCGCGCGCGTACTTGATGAACTCGACCATGTCGCCCGGCGGCAGGTCCTTGCGGCCCAGCAGCGTCATCGGCACGTCGGCCACCTGGCCGACGTAGGCGAAGTCGGTCAACGGATTGAACGGCAGCTTGCGGTACAGCGCCGGCGCCGTCGCCATGCCATTGTGGTGGATCAGGAAGGTATAGCCGTCGGGCGCGGCGCGCGCCACGTGCGTGGCTGCCAGCGTGCCGCCCGCGCCGGGACGGTTCTCGACGACGATGCTCTGGCCCAGCGTCTTCGACATGGCGGCGCCCAGGCTGCGCGCCACCACGTCGGTGGGACCGCCCGCCGCGAACGGCACGACCAGCGAAATGGGGTGGTTGGGATAGCTGCTCTGGGCCGCGGCGGGACCGCCGGCCAGGCAGCCCAGGGCCAGCAACGGCCCGGCCAGGCGGCGCCAGGCGCGCGGGAAAATAGGGGTCATGTCTCGTCCTTATCGGTGTTATCGCAACCCGCAAGGCAAGGCATGGCGGGCTGGCGCCAGTGTGGCGCGCCAGCCGGAAGATGAGAATTTGCGGTTTTACAAGCCGGGCTTAGGGAAGGGGAAAGCCGGGTTTATACGGTGGGACGGGTCCTGCGCCCTGCAGTGTCATCGGTCGAGGCGGATCAGATCGCAGGCAGGAAGCGTCGCTTCGCGCATCCGCGCATCGAAGTACCGATGAAAGATCGCCCAGTCTTCATACTGGTCCGGGGCCGTTTCGTAGGCATGCAACCTGCCCATCAAGCCGCAGATCCAGTCGGCGCATTGCAGCGTCTGGAACAAATGGCTTTCACCCTGGATCGGAGGCTCGATCATGGCTCTGCATTTCTCGTTCTCGTCTTCGAACATGGCGTGGGTGCAGGCCTCCATATTGCGTTCACGCCAGAGATTGCCGGCCTGCTGTTCATCCAACATCACCAGGAACGTGGCGTTTCGCGCCCTGCAGAAGTGGTCTGCTATGCGTATCAGGCGGAGCAATTGGCGCTTGAAGAGATCGGCGGCACGGTGGGCGTGTGCCTCGACCGATTTGCATTCCCCGGCGTAGACGACATAACCCCCCGACTTGCGTATCTGGCTCAGCAATCGCCCCGTCGACACCCGCAATTCTTTGTACCTGCTCACATTCTGGACCGTGTAGAGTTGCGCGCCCTTTTTTTCCCAGCGATGGGCTGGCTGATCCTGCCGGTCCAGTTCGAATCGCAGCAGGCGGCATTTGAGCCTGTAGAAATAGATGGCGAATTCGCGAACCGCGTCGGCCGGCAGCAGGAATCCACCGAAGCCGAACACGGGGCTTGTCTTGTACTGCGCATGGTCGCGGGAAAGAAAAGGGCCGACATGGCCGAATTCATCGAGATAAACAACGTAATGCACGTTCCGAGTCCTTTGGCAGGGTGTCAAAGGCGCTCGCAGAAAACACGAAAGCCCGCAGCAATTGCTTGCATGCGGGCTTCGGAAGGTGGGCATATGAAAATTCACATGCGTTGAAAGAAGTGTAAGCCGGCCCGAGAGCGCCCGCAAGCATCATGGCGGAAAACGTCGATTGCAGGCGGGCATTTTCAAGAATGCAGGACTGGTTCTCGCGCGTCTGGCACGCAGCCGCTATGTCCCCTAGTTCGGCTGATCCTTCCCCGGATCCTCCGCCAGCACCTGCGGCGCGGGATAGACCGCCTGCGGCACGTCCACGGGTTCGGCGCGCAGGGGCTGGTGGACGCGGCTGGCGGGGACCAGCGAGGCGGGGTCCTCGGGGCTGGCCCAGAGCGGGTCGGGGATCTCGGCGAAGACCTGGCGCAGGCGTTCGCCCCAGGTGCCGCGGATCATGCGGAAATACTCGTTGTGCTCGTCGATGCTGGCGAAGTGCGTGACGCGCAGCGCGTTGGTGTCGTACACCAGCAGATCCAGCGGCAGGCCGACCGAGATGTTCGAGCGCAGCGTCGAGTCCATCGAGATCAGCGCGCACTTGGCGGCCTCGTCCAGCGTGGTGTCCGGGCGCAGCACGCGATCCAGGATGGGCTTGCCGTACTTGGCCTCGCCGATCTGGAAGTACGGGCATTCGGAGCCGGCCTCGATGAAGTTGCCGGCCGAATACACCTGGAACAGGCGGCAGCGCTCGGCGCCGATCTGGCCGCCGAAGATCAGGCTGACGTTGAAGTCCACGCCCTGCTCGTGCAGGGCCGCGGCCTCGCGCTGGTAGACCGCGCGCACCGCGGCGCCGACTCGGCGGGTGGCCTCGAACATGTCGGGCGCGTTCCAGACGGTTTCGCCGCCTTCGTCGTGCTGGCGCGCCAGCGCGTTCAGCACGGCCTGGCTGACGGCCAGGTTGCCGGACGTCATCAGCACCATCATGCGCTCGCCCGGACGCTCGAAGACGGTCATCTTGCGGAATACGCTGATCTGGTCGACCCCGGCGTTGGTGCGGGAGTCGGACAGGAACACCAGGCCGGAATCGAGGCGGGCTGCTACGCAGTAGGTCATGATCGGAAAAATAGGAAAACCACGCCGCAATTGTATTGCGGCGCGGCCGGCCGGGGTTTTATTGCTGGGAGGCGGTCTGGACCTGCACGCTGATCTCCATGGATTCGTCGCCGCCGCCGCTGCGCACGCCGCGCACGGGCGAGGCCGAGTCGTAATCGCGTCCCACCGCCAGGCGGCAGTGGCAATCGGACGCGAATTGGCGATTGGTGACGTCCACGCTGGTCCATCCGACGCCCGGCAGCCAGACGTCGGCCCAGGCGTGGCTGGCGGCGTGTTCGGCGGTGGTGTACAGGTAGCCGCTGACGTAGCGGGCCGGCACGCCCAGGCCGCGCACGCAGGCCAGGAACAGGTGAGCATGGTCCTGGCAGACGCCATGGCCCAGCGCCAGCACCTGGCCGGCGGCGGTGGTGACGTCGGTGGTGCCCGGCTCGTAAGCCACCCGGTCGTAGATGGCGCTGGCCAGCGTCAGTACGTCCGCCGGCGCGTTCAGGCCGTCCGGCAGCACGTCGCGGGCGAAGGACAGGATGGTGTCGTCGGCCTGCGTCAGCGGCGTCTGTACGCAATAGGCGTGCACCGGCAGGCGGCTGTCCTCGCCGCCCAGCGCGCCCTGCGCGAGCGAGCCGACCAGCACCTGCCCGACCACGCGCAGTTCGATCTCGGTGTGCGGACGGTTCAGTGTCAGCGTGTGGGTGATGTTGCCGTAGGCGTCCACCTGCTGCTCCAGCGCGCCGGGCGCCTCGATGTGCCAGCGCAGCACGCGCTGGTGCTCGTCGTCGCGCGGGGTCAGCCGCAGGGTCTGGATGCTGTAGGTGACGGGCGCGGTGTAGCGGTAGTGCGTGACGTGCGTGATGATCTGTTTCATGCCTGTCTCCTTTGTCATGCCGACAGCGGCACCAGGAAGTCCTGGCTGATGCGGTTGCCCAGGTCGTTGATGCGGTCCAGGAAGTGTTCCAGGTACTGGTGCAGGCCGTTGTGCAGGATGTCCTCGACGCGGCCGAACTGCAGCTCGGCGCACAGCATGCCGGCGCGCCGCTCGGTCTCGGTCGAGCGCTGGTTCGAGACGCGCGCCAGGTCGTCGGCCACCGCGCGCATCGCCGCCAGCAGCGAACGCGGCATGTCCGGATGCAGGATCAGCAGCTCGGCCACGCGGTCGGGCGTGATCACGTCGCGATAGACCTTGCGGTAGATCTCCAGCCCGGACATCGAACTGAGCAGCGCCGACCAGCGGTAGAACTCGCTTTGCAGCGAGCCGGACGCGCCTTGCTCGCCGCGGCCTTCCTGCTGCTGTTGCGGCGTGCCGTCGCCATCGCGTTCGTGAAACTTCACGTCCAGCATGCGCGCGGTGTTGTCGGCGCGCTCCAGGTGCATGCCGATGCGCAGGAAGTACAGCGCTTCGTCTTCCAGCATGGTGCCGATGGTGACGCCGCGCGCCAGGTGCGAGCGGAACTTGACCCACTCGAAGAACTCGCCCGGGTTGCGTTCCAGCAGCCCGGTGTGCAGGTGCTTGAGCAGCTCCAGCCAGGTGGTGTTGTAGGTCTCCCAGACTTCGGTGGTGAGGCTGCCGCGCACGGCGCGGGCGTTCTCGCGGGCGGCGCGCATGCAGCTGTAGATGGACGAGGGGTTCTCGGCATCGCGCACCATGTACTGCAGCACATCCTGCGGCGACACCACGGCGTGCTTGGCGTGGTACAGCCGCTGCAGCTCGGAGATGCGCAGCACGGCGTTCCACGAGCCTTCGCGCGTCTGTGCGTCCTGTGGCAGCAGCGACATCTGCAGGTTCACGTCCAGCATGCGGGCGGTGTTCTCGGCGCGCTCGGTGTAGCGGCACATCCAGAACAGGTTGTCGGCGGTTCGGCTCAGCATCGTTATTCCTCCAGAACCCAGGTGTCCTTGGTGCCGCCGCCCTGGCTGCTGTTGACCACCAGCGAGCCCTCGGTCAGCGCCACGCGGCACAGGCCGCCCGGCACGGTGCGGATGTCCTTGCCGCACAGCACATAGGGGCGCAGGTCGACGTGGCGCGGCGCCACGCCCGACTCGACGTAGGTCGGCACCGTGGACAGCGCCAGCGTGGGTTGCGCGATGTAGTTGGCGGGGTTGGCGCGCACGCGGTCCTTGAACGCCTCGACCTCGGCGCGGGTGGCCGACGGGCCGACCAGCATGCCGTAGCCGCCGGCGCCGTGCACCTCCTTGACCACCAGGTCATGCATGTTGGCCAGCACGTGCGACAGCTCGTCCGGCCGCCCGCAGCGCCACGTGGGCACGTTCGACAGGATCGGCTCCTCGCCCAGGTAGAAGCGGATCATGTCCGGCACGTAGAGGTAGGTGGACTTGTCGTCGGCAATGCCGGTGCCGATGGCGTTGGCCAGCGTCACGCGGCCGGCGCGGTACACCGACAGCAGGCCCGGCACGCCCAGCGCCGAATCGGCGCGGAACGACAGCGGATCGAGGAAGTCGTCATCCAGCCGGCGGTAGATCACGTCGACCTTGCGCGGTCCCTGCGTGGTGCGCATGTACACCGTGTTCTGTTCGACGAACAGGTCCTGGCCCTCCACCAGCTCCACGCCCATCTGCTGCGCCAGGAAGGCATGCTCGAAGTAGGCCGAGTTGTACATGCCGGGCGTCAGCACCACCACGGTGGGATCGTCGCCGCCATGCGGCGCCACTTCGCGCAGGTTGTCCAGCAGCAGGTCGGGGTAGTGCGCCACCGGCTCGACCTTGATGCGGCTGAACGCGGCGGGCATCAGGCGCATCGACATCTTGCGGTTCTCCAGCATGTACGACACGCCGGACGGCACCCGCAGGTTGTCCTCCAGCACGTAGAACTCGCCGGCGCCGGCGCGCACGATGTCGACGCCGGCGATGTGGCAGTAGATGTCCTCGGCCACATCCACGTCCTGCATCTCGGGGCGGTATTGGGCGTTCAGGAACACCTGCTCGGCCGGCACCACGCCGGCGCGGACGATGTCATGGCCGTGGTAGATGTCGTGGATGAACATGTTCAGCGCCCGCACCCGCTGCTTCAGGCCGGCTTCCAGGCCGCGCCACTCGTCGGCGGGGATGATGCGCGGGATCATGTCGAACGGGATCAGGCGTTCGGTGCCGGCGGCGTCGCCGGCCACCGAAAAGGTGATGCCGACCCGCCGGAAACTCAGGTCGGCCTCCAGGCGGCGCGCCGCCATGGCTTCCGCCGATTGCTCCTGGTGCCAGCGCTCGAAGGCCTGGTAATGGGAGCGTATGCCGCCGGCGCTGTCGCGCATTTCGTCATAGGCGGCGGGACGGGATGGTCTGTCCTTCATGGCTCCTCCGTTGCAGATGCTGACGGCCGGCTTGGGCGCGGCCGTTGTCCGGTCCGTGCAGGACCGGTCTGACTGAATAAGCAACCCGCATGCCAGCTTGGGCAGGGGCGCGCGGGGGCCGCCCTGGAGGTAAATATCCTCTCGTCGGCGGCGGATGGCTACCCTCCGGATGAACGGAGGGTTCGATGGCGCAAGCGGGACGGCAGGCCCCGCTTGGGGGTGAATGGCGGTAACGCCGGGGTGAAACGGGTCGGAATCCTGGCGGCGAGGGGTGACGACGGCAGGGCGGACGGGCCGCGCGGGCGACGCGGGGGGCGCCCGCGGGGGACGCCGCGCGAGGCGGCAATCGGCAATATCAGGGGCAGATCATAGGGCTTGCACCGTTCTGGTGCAAGCCCTTGGGCGAGACTGGTGCGTCAGCGCAGGGTGTAGTGGTGCAGCGTGGTGCCGCCCGGGCCCGGTTGCTCGTTGGGCACATGCGGCACCCAGCCGTCCGGAGTGATGACGGCGTCCAGGCGGAAGTCGTGCGCGGCCGGCGCGTAGTCGGCATCCAGCTCGCCGCAGCTCCAGGCCACGCCGATGGCGGTGAAGGCATGGCCGCGGTCGCGCAGCGCCGCCAGGGTGCGGTCGTAGTAGCCGCCGCCATAGCCCAGGCGGTCGGCGGATTCGGTGTAACCCAGCGTGGGCACCAGCAGCACGTCGGGCAGCACTTCGGCGCCGTGCACCGGTTCCTGGATGCCGTAGGGGCCGGCGCGCAGTTCGGCGTCGGGCGTCCAGGGCAGGAAGGCCAGGGGCGCGTTGCGTTCACGCACCACCGGCAACGCCACCGTGACACCGTTTTCCGTCCACTGCTCCAGCAACGGACGCAGGTCGGGCTCGTCTTCCATGGGCCAGAAGGCGGCCACGGTGCGGGGGGCGGGCCGGCCGGCGCGGACGGCTTCGTCTCGGGCCACGTTGAGCCAGGTGAACAGGCGCGCGCGCATCAGCAGGCCGCCGCGGCTGCGCTGGTCTTCGGGCAATTCGGCACGCAGTTTCCGCAATCGCGTGCGTAGCTGGCTTGCGGTATCCTCTGGAGTATTTTGCGTAGTCATGCGGTAGCTGTAACAGGGGTGAAAAATGAAGGCGACAATGCGGGTCAGCGATAACACGTATAACGGCGCGAACCTGCGCGCGAACCACCGCGTCGGCAACCGCGCCAATGACCGCGCGTATCACCACGCCTGTCTTTGCGCCTATCACTGCGCCGACCCGCAAGCCGCCGCCAAGGTCCGCGCATGAAGGCCGCGCGCAACTCCATGACGGCAGTCCGGGCCCCGCAATCCGGACGGTATCAGAAAACCGGCGGGAAATCCCCGCGCGGCGCCGACGCCCGCGCTGGCCTGCGCCGCTGGCTGCCCTTGCTGGCGCTGTTCACGGCCGCGTGCGCGCCGGTCGACGCCCAGCAGCGCACCGCGGCCGTCAGTCCCCAGCCGCAACCCGCCGCGCAGGCGCCGCAGCCGGCC
>ERZ1739169.85-NODE-85-length-28192-cov-14.963287_pt1 | contig 28192 bp, 26 predicted proteins | sample MGYA00581756_ERZ1739169 | MGnify/ENA primary metagenome ERZ1739169 (study PRJEB40789, sample SAMEA7425667) | Salamandra salamandra | biome: salamander skin | place: Germany | collected 2020-03 | study: cvxcv | reverse complement strand
GGGTTCGCCGGGTGCAACAGGCGCAGCGGGTGCTGCGGGCGCGACCGGCACGCCGGGCGCGACGGGTACCGCCGGTGCGCCGGGGGCAGCAGGTGCAAGCGGTGCAGCAGGCGTCCCGGGCGCGGCAGGCGCAGGCGGGGCAGCAGGTGCTTCGGGCGCGGCAGGCGCAAGCGGGGTAGCAGGTGCTTCGGGTGCGGCAGGCGCAACGGGCGCAACAGGCGCAACAGGCGCTGCGGGCGCTACGGGTGCTACGGGTGCTACGGGTGCAGCGGGTGCGACCGGCGCCGCCGGGGCAACTGGCGCCACGGGAACCACAGGGGCCACGGGCGCAACCGGTGCCACGGGTGCGGCAGGCGCCCCGGGAGCGGCGGGCATGCCCGGCGCCTCGGGCGCTCCGGGCGCCAACGGCGCCAACGGCGCCGCCGGCGCCTCGACGGCCGCCACGCAACAAGACAAGGCCGCCGCGGATGCGGCGGCGAGCAACACCAAGGATAAGGATTTGACTTCTTCCATGCCGGCCTGGCTGGCCGACAATCTACTCGTCATCGTCACCGCCGTCCTGGCGCTGATCGCCTTCGCCATCGCCTGGGTGCTGCGGCGCGCGGGCGCGCGGCGCGGCGACGATGACGAGGAAACCTATGCCTACAACGAGCCGGCGCTGGACACGGCGGCGCTGAATCGCAAGCTCGATTCCATCAGCCTCGACCTGGATGAACCGCCCACGGACGAACCGCGCCCGGTCGGCGGTCCTCGGGTTTGAGCGATGTCTAGAGTTGCATTGGGGCTGGCCTATGACGGCTCCGCCTGGCAGGGTTGGCAGACCCAGCCGCACCGGCAGACGGTGCAGGACACGCTGGAAGCCGCGCTGGCGCAGTTTTGCGGCGTCGCGGAGGCGGTACCCACCATCTGCGCCGGCCGCACCGATACCGGCGTGCATGGCGCGATGCAGGTGATTCATCTGGACACGCCCCTCGAACGCCGCATGGAATCGTGGGTGCGTGGCGTCAACGCGTTCCTGCCGCCGACCATTTCCGTACAATGGGCCAAGGCGGTGTCGGACGATTTTCACGCCCGTTTCTCCGCCCGTGCCCGCACCTACGTCTATCTGCTGTGGCGCGGGCGCGTGCGGCCCGCGCTGTGGGCCGGCCGCGCCGGCTGGTGCCATCACCCGCTGGATGTCGAGGCGATGCGCGCGGCCGCGGGCGCGCTGCTGGGCGAGCACGATTTCTCCAGTTTCCGTTCCTCGCAGTGCCAGGCCAAGCATCCGGTGCGTGTCATGCACCGGCTCGATATCGAAGAGCGCGGCCCATTCCTGGTATTCACGCTGCGCGCCAACGCGTTCCTGCATCACATGGTGCGCAACATCATGGGGGCGCTGCTGCAGATCGGGCAGGGCCGCGAGTCGGTGGACTGGATGGCGCAGTTGTTGTCATGGCGCGACCGCCGACGCGGCGCGCCCACGTTTTCTCCCGATGGCCTGTATCTGTCGGCCATCGACTATCCGGACGAATTCGGCCTGGACGAATTGGATGGCGGGGCCGTGCTGCTGGCGCCCTTTACCCAAGCGCCGGGCAGCCCGTCCTAGCCGGACGCCCGCGGGCGCCCACTGGAGGACTGTCTCATGCAACGCCGTGCGTTTTTGAAACGAACCGCCCTGGGGGCCGCGAGCGGCGCCGCGATCGCCGCGCCGGTCTACGCGCAGGAAGCGCCGGCCGTCTCATGGCGGCTGGCCTCCAGTTTTCCGAACGAATCGCCGACCCTGTTCGCCGGCGCCGAGGACGTGGCGCGCTACGTCAGCGACGTCACCGACGGCAAGTTCCGCATCGAGATCTTCTCGGCCGGCGACCTGGTCGATGCCGGCCAGGTGCTGGACGCGGTCCAGCAACGCATCGTCGATTGCGGCCACACCGCATCGACGCGCTATTTCGATACCGATCCCGCGCTGTGCTTCGATGCCGGCGTGCCGTTCGGCCTGAACACCCGGCAGATGAATGCCTGGATGCTGCAGGGCGAAGGGCTGGCGCTGACGCGCGTGCTGTTCGACAAATACGGCATCCTGAACTTTCCCTGCGGCTTCACGGGCGCGCAGATGGGCGGCTGGTTCCGGGGCGAGGTCAAGACGCTGGACGACCTGCGTGGCCTGAAGATCAAGGCCGGCGGCTTCGCCCGCCAGGTGCTGGCCCGCATGGGCGCCGAGCCCGTCGATCTGCCTATCGCCGATACCTACGCGGCGCTGGAGCAGGGCGGCGTCGACGCGGTGGCCTGGATTGGGCCGCATGACGATGAGAGCCTGGCGCTCTACAAGGTCGCGCGCAACTACTACTTTCCCGGCTGGTGGGCGGGCACGCTGCAGCTGTCGCTCTATGTGAACCAGGCCGCGCACGACGAGTTGCCCAAGCCCTACCAGGCGGCGCTCGGGCTGGCCGCGCGCATGGCCACCGCCAACATGATCGCCAAGTACGACGCCGGCAACCCCGACGCGCTGCGCCGGCTGGTGCAGCGCGGCGCGCAGCTCAAGGCCTTTCCCCGGCCGATGCTGCAGGCCGCGCACGAGGCCGCGCTCAAGCTCTACCAGGAACTGAGCGCGAAAGACCCCATGTTCAAGAAGCTGTACGAGAGCATGACCGCCTTTCGCGACAAGGAAATCCCCTGGTTCCGCGTGGCCGAGGGCGGATTCGATTCGCTCATGGCCAACCTGGGGCAGCCGCAGGCGTGAAGCCTGGCGCGTCGCCCTCGCCGGCCGCGCGCCGGGGGGCGCAAGCGCGGGGCGGGCTCGCCTTATACTGATTGCATCCGTCGCGCTGGGCGACGCAAGCGATGAATTCCATGCGCACACGCATCAAGATCTGCGGCCTGACCCGCGAAGAAGACATCGACGCCGCCGTCTCGGCCGGCGTCGATGCGATCGGCTTCGTCTTCTACCCCAAGAGCAAGCGCTACGTCACGCCGACCCGCGCCGCCCAATTGCGCCGCGCGGTGCCGGCATTCGTCGACGTGGTGGCGTTGTTCGTGAACCCCGAGCCGGCGGAGGTGCAGGCCGTGCTGGACGAGGTTGGTCCCGAGTTGCTGCAGTTCCACGGCGATGAGACGCCGCAGGCCTGCGCCCGCTATGGCCATCGCTACCTGCGCGCATTCCGCGCGGGTGCGCCGGGCCTGGCGACGGCCGAAGAACTGGCCTCGTATTGCCGCGCCTATGGCGAGGCGGCCGGCTGGCTGTTCGACAGCTACAGCGCGGGCTACGGCGGCAGCGGTCATGGCTTTGACTACAGCCTGCTCGCCGACGTGAAGGCCGATTCCGTGTCGCGCCCGCTCATCCTGTCGGGCGGCCTGACCCCGGACAATGTTGCCAGCGCGGTGCAATCCGTGCGTCCGTGGGCGGTCGATGTGAGCAGCGGCGTCGAGGTCGAGCAAGGAATAAAAAGTTCTGATAGAATCTCGTTCTTCGTTGCTGCGGTGCAAGCCGCAGACGCGAAGAGATAGGGAAGTTTGTGGTGCTTGGCCGGTGTGGGGAATGCGTTTTCAGCCCCGGTCGTTGCGGCAAAAGAATAATGTGAATAAAAGTTCGCAAAATTCTGGAACGCAACAAAAACAGCAAAAAATCTGAAAAGACGATTTGCAGAGTTTAAAAAAGCACTATATAATTCTTCTTCTTTGCAGGCGGTTAGCTCAGCTGGTTAGAGCGCCACGTTGACATCGTGGAGGTCGTTGGTTCGATTCCAATACCGCCTACCAAATTCCTGCAAAGTGAGTGCTTGATCGAGCTAATCAAGCATCACCTGAAAAGCCGCGACAGTCTATGACTTTCGCGGCTTTTTGCTTTGTGTCACGCGCAATGTGTGACACGCTGGAATCTGGCACACCATTCGCCACCAGTCTACGAATCAGCGATTCGTTGCAAGACACGGTTGCGGCAAGGGAGTGTCGTTACTTGACGACACAATGTAGAATCGCTGCCCTGAGAAGAAAACCGTGCGGTGATGATGTTTAGCTATAGACGTGAACTTGATGGCATACGCGCCATTGCGGTACTTGCCGTGCTGCTGTTTCACGCGGGGTTTCATGCTTTTCCGGGCGGTTTTGTCGGTGTCGACATATTTTTCGTATTGTCTGGCTATCTGATAACGTCCATCCTCTCGGAGGAGGCCCGGTCGGGTGCGTTCTCGTTCAAGGCGTTCTATGAACGCAGGGTTCGACGCTTGTTGCCGCCCCTGGTGCCCGTATTGCTGCTGAGCACTACGGCGGGCTTTATCCTCCTTGGCAGTAAGCAGTTCGTTGACATGACCGAGAGCCTGCTGGCTTCTCTTGGTCTGGCTTCCAACTGGTATTTTCTTTCGAGCGTGGGCTACTTCGACGGTCCTGGCGAATTCACGCCGTTGCTCCATATGTGGTCGTTATCCATCGAGGAACAGTTCTACCTGGTATTTCCCTGCTTGTTGGTGTTAAGCCGTCATTGGAAGAGACAATGGTTGTTGCTCGCGTGCGGGGTGCTGCTGCTGCTTTCCATAGGACTATCGGAAATGCTGCTGCGCGTGAATCAAAAAGATGCCGCGTTCTACAACTCTTTCGGTCGATTCTGGGAGCTGCTGCTGGGTGCCTTTGTGGCATTGGCAAAGTGGTCCGAGCCACGGCGCCTTCTGGCCAACTTGCTGGAACTGATTGGCATCAGCATGATTTTCGCCGGAGTGCTGTTGTATGCACCGACCACGCCTTTTCCTGGTATTTTTGCTCTGTTACCCACTGTGGGTACGGTGCTGCTCATTGTTGCCGCGGGTCGGGGGCATATCGTCTCGCCACTGCTCAAATCGAACGCCGCAGTGGCCGTCGGATTGATTTCCTACGCATTGTATCTTTGGCATTGGCCGATTATTGTTTTCCTTAGGATTGTGAATCCCGTGGCGGGACCGAAAGCGATGGCTATCGCACTCGGCGCGACCTTCCTCTTGGCCACGGCTTCCTATTTCCTGATTGAAACGCCAATTCGTCGCAAGCGCGTTTTCACGAGTCGACGAGTGGTCTATGCCTCGGCGGCGACTGCGATCGCCATGATGGCGATTGTGGCAGTCGTCGCCAGCAGCGAAATGCTCAATCCGGTACGAGCTGTGGTGGCGGAGAAAGCACTTGGGGCCATGTATGACACGAGGCGATCGGCCGCCATTTCGACTCTCAAAGCAGCAGAAGAGTTCTACCAGAAGAATCTCAATCTGAATTACACGGGGCGTTCGGGACCCTACGACGCCAAAGCATTTGCCGGACGCCATACTTGCAGTTATGACGAGGGCAATACAATCTCACGCCTCTATGACTGCCTGGTCGGGCAAGCCCAAACGCATAATGTACTGGTGCTTGGGGACAGCATCGGGCGTGATACGTTGTGGGCCTTGCGGAGGGCCTATCCAGAACAGAGTTTCCTGATGCTGCACCAGTCCGGATGTCCGCCGAGTGATTGGCATCGAGCAGGCGATGCCATTGGCTGTTTTACGGGCGCGGCTGACTTGTTGGCCCGTGTCCGTGACAAGGTTCAGATTGATGGTGTGATCGTAGCATTCAGATATCGACCCTCTGACTGGGCCGAGGTGGAGGCTGGCTTGGATATGGCAAAAACGATCAGCCCGAACGTCATCCTGCTGGGGGTGTCGGCTGTTTTTACACAACCTGTAGCCAGTTTCCTCAAGTCTCTTCCGAAGGGAACGCCCGTCCCGCGGGCGATCAGCAAAAGCGATGCGAGTATGGTGGAGTGGGACTACAGCGCTATCGCCGAACAAGCAAAGCTAATGGCGGATCGGCATAGTGTTGCATTTGCAAACACTTCGTCTTTCTACTGCAAGGTGCAAGAGTGCGCGCTTTGGAAGGAAAACTCGTACAAGATGCCGATATATTGGGACAACCAGCATCTCACGGATTTCGGTATAGACGCCTTTGCCCAGTTTCTGGGCACACAGGCAGATATGGCGCATTTTTCTGCGCGGGTAGACATGACCAGAAGGGCTAACTAGCCTAGAAGGCCGCCGTCGTGCGTGGCTTTTTCCTTGCCTGTCCTCTTGATGGCGACGTGGGCGTTGAGCGGGGAGTCGGCGGGCTCAATCCGCCCGCAGGCAGCGCCCCGCCATTTCCATATAGTGTCCCAACCCTGGCGTCGACAAACCGACCACCTTGGCCAGGTCGTCATAGCGGCGCAGCCGCACCGCCGCCAGCGCGTGCAACTGGGTGGCGAAGGCGTCGGCCTGCGCCGGCGTGAAGACGCCGCCTTGCAGTTCCAGGCTTTGCACCGAGGCGGGCGACAAGGTGTCCAGATAGGCGGGTTCGATCGCGCCCAGGTAGCGCTTGGCGGCGACGTGCAGGCGCACCGGGGTGGTGACATCGTCGCCGAACAGGTGGGCCAGGGCGTCGGCGGCGACTTCCTGGTGACGCATGTCGGTGGTGATGCTTTCGGCGAGCATGAGGTGGCCGATGTCGTGCAGCAGCGCGGCGACGATCACGGCTTCCGGCTCGCCGGCCTGTTCGGCCAGCTGCGCGCATTGCAGCGCGTGCTCGGTCTGGCTGATGGCTTCGCCGCCGTAGTAGGCGGCGCCATGGTGGGCGAACAGGTTCTCGATGGTGGGCAGGGTGAGCATGGGATGCCTTCGTGGACAGGGACCGTCAGCGACGATATCGCCCCATGGTGACATCTAGATGACTAGAGCATATTCAGCGCGATCCGTGCGTGCCGGTTTCGGTGATAGTCTTGGGCCTCACCTGGGAGAATCGATGCGCGTCCTACCGTTCAAGCTTGCCGTCGTCAGCGCCTGCCTGTCGCTGGCGGGATGTCTGGCCACCGCGCCGGTCGAGCAGCGGCCGCGCGCGGACGAGATTCCAATGTATGGCGGCGCGGACCGTTCCGTGCCGGCCGTGCAGGCGGCGGACGACAAGCTGATCGCGGAGGCGACGAGCGCCTTCGGTTCGCGCGCCAATGCGGCGCAGGCGTGGGTGGAGCAGGGCTTCCGGTTCTACCAGGCCGACCAGCTGGGCATGGCCACGCGGCGGTTCAACCAGGCGTGGCTGCTGAACCCGGACAACCCAAGCGTCTATACGGGCTTCGCGGCGGTGCTGCACGACCAGGACAAATTCTGCGATGCGATGAAGATGATGGAGAAGGCGTTGAGCCTGAAGCCGCCGTCGTTCCAGGGCATCTATGCCGATGCCGGACGCATCGCCGCGCGTTGCGCGGCGCAGGACACGACGCTGACCGGCCCCGAGCGCGCGGCCATGATCGCGCGTTCGGACGCGCTCTATCGCAATGGCGAGCGGGTGGAGCCGGACAAGGCCTATCTCTACAACTCGTGGGCCACGGCGTATTACTGGAACGGCCAGTATGCGGATGCCTGGACCATGATCGGCAAGGCGCGTCAGGCCGGCGGGCGCGGCAGTCCGCAATTCCTGGAGATGCTGCGGGCGAAGATGCCGGAGCCCGCGCAGCATTGACGGCGTCGCGTTGTGGCGCTTTGCGTCGTGGCGTGTCGCGTTGCGTCGCGTCGCGGCCAGCCGAACTGAACTGAACTGAGGTGAGGTGAGTTGGTCCCGCTCCATCCCGCCAAGGAAAGGCCGTTAGCTGCAGGTCAGGATATTGATCCAGGCGATGGCGCTGGCCAGCAGGCCCGCGGCCTGGATGCGTTCCGGCGTCTGGCGGCCGGCCTGCAATTGGGCCAGGGCTTTTTTCATGTGGGTCAGCGGCGTCATTTCCGGGGCGGCGGGCGTGGCGACGAGCGCGGTGCCGGGCCGCGGCGGCTTGGCGTGGGGCGTTTCTTGGGTCAAGGGTGTCTCCTGGGGCAATGCCGGTCGTGGCGCGAGGGGATCTGACCGAAGGCGGCGGCAAATGTTCCGGGTGCCTTGGTATCCGGAAGGCGGCCTGGGCCGCGCGTCGGCGGGATCCACGGTACGCGCGCGCAACTGCTATCCTGCACCCCATCATGATGAGAGCACTGTGGCTGATCCTGGGTTGCGCGATGCTGGCGCTGGGCGTGATCGGCGCCTTCCTGCCGGTGATGCCGACGACGATTTTCCTGATCCTGGCGGTGGGCTGCTTTTCGCGTTCGTCGCCGCGGCTGGAGCGCTGGCTGCTGGACAGTCCGACCTACGGGCCGTCGCTGCGCGCCTGGCGCGAGCAGGGCGCGGTGTCGCGCAAGGGCAAGTGCTATGCGTCGCTTGGCATGGCGGTGGGCTATGGCCTGTTCTGGTGGGGCGCGAAGCCGTCGCTTTTGCTTGCATCTGGGGTGGGGCTGTTTTTCCTTGCAAGCGCGGCTTATGTGCTGACGCGTCCCAGTCCGCAACCGCTTGATTCCGAAACGAAAACCCGGGCGGAGCGGGACGATCCGGCGGCAGGCGCCTGAAGCCTGATCGAAAGGCCGCGACGCGCGTAACGCGTCGAAACCAACGTGACTCTGCCGCTTGCCTTGGCGGGCCTCTTTCTCTGCTTAAATGGCCTGCAGCGCGGCTGGGCCGGCGGGTGTATCGCCCGCGCGGCGCTGTGGGCCCGCGAGGAACAACCATGCATATCAAACGACGAGAACTCCTGTTCGCCGGCCTCTCGAGCGCCGCGCTGGGCATGATGACCGAGCCGGCGATGGCCATCGCCGCGCCCAGCGGCCAGCAGAGCATCGACCTGTGGCCGGACAATCGCGCGCCCGGCGGCCCCGGTCCGCAAGAGGCCGAGAAGGTCAGCGCCAAGGGCTCGGTCACGCGGGTGTCGCGGCCGCGGCTGGTGGTGTACCGGCCGGAGCGTCCCAACGGCAGCGCGATGCTGGTGATCGCCGGCGGCGGTTATGCCCATATCGAGCGCGGCACCGAGAGTACGCCCGCCAGCCTGTGGCTGCAGTCGCAGGGCGTGACCGCGTTCGAACTGGTGTATCGCCTGCCGGGCGAGCACTGGCCCGCGGTGGCGCCGCTGCAGGACGGCCAGCGCGCCATGCGCGTGATCCGCGCGTCGGCGCAGGCGTTCGGCCTGGACACCGGGCATATCGGCGTGCTGGGGTTTTCCGCGGGCGGGCATCTGGCGGGCATGACCGCCGCCACCCCGGGCGTGGCGCGCTACCAGCCGGTCGATGAGGCCGACAAGCTGTCGTCGCGGCCCGACTTCGCCGGGCTGATCTATCCGGTGCTGACGTTCATGCCGCCGTTCGATCACACCCATGCCCGCCGTTCGATCGTCGGCGAGCACCCCTCCGCCGAGGAGAGCGCGGCGTTCTCGGTCGACCATCTGGCGACGGCGCAGATGCCGCCCACCTTCCTGGCGCAGGCCCAGGACGATCCGATCGCGCCGGTGGACAACAGCCTGCTGATGTTCGGCGCGCTGCGGCGCCTGGGCGTGCCGGCCGAGATGCATATCTTCGCGGCCGGCAAGCATGGCTGGGGCATGGGCAAGCCGGACTCGCTGGTGCATGCGTGGCCCGGCCTGTTCACGCAGTGGGCCGCTTTCAATCAGTTTTTCAAGGCCTGACCCCTCGCGGTCAGTGCGAATGGCGCGGGTCGCCGCGGGTCTCGACCACCTTCAGGTACAGCGTCGCGGGCTCCAGGCAGCCGCCGGTGGACAGCTGTCCGACCAGTTGCCGGTAGAGCTCCTGCCACGGGGTCTGCGCCGGTGGCGGCTGGTAGGGCGGGTCCAGGCGGCGTCGCGCCAATTCGGCCTCGTCCACCAGCGCGACCACGCTGCGCTGGTTCAGGTCGACGCGGATGCGGTCGCCGGTGCGCAGCAGCGCCAGGCCGCCGCCCACCGCGGCCTCGGGCGACATGTTCAGGATCGACGGGCTGGCCGAGGTGCCGCTCTGGCGGCCGTCGCCCAGGCAGGGCAGCGAGTCGATGCCGCGCTTGATCAGGTGCGACGGCGGCGCCATGTTGACGACCTCGGCGCTACCCGGATAACCGACGGTGCCGGCGCCGCGGATCACCAGGATGCAGTGTTCGTCGATGTTGAGCGCGGGATCCTCGATGCGCGCATGGTAGTCCTCCGGGCCCTCGAACACGATGGCGCGCGCCTCGAACGCGTTCTCGTCGCCGGGCGCCGACAGATAGGCACGGCGGAACGCCTCGCCCACCACCGACATCTTGATGACCGCGCTGTCGAAGAAGTTGCCCGACAGCACGATGAAGCCGGCGCGGTGCTTGAGCGGCGCGTCGCAGCCGCGGATGACATCCGCGTCGCGGGTCTTGGCGGTGGCCGCGATCTCGCCGATGGTCTTGCCGGACACGGTGGCGCAGCCGGCGTGCAGCCGGCCGGCGACGAGCAGTTCGTGCATCACGGCCGGGACGCCGCCAGCGCGGTGGAAGCCTTCGCCCAGGTGTTCGCCGGCGGGCACGCAGTTCACCAGCAGCGGCACGTCCTCGCCCAGCCGCTGCCAGTCGTCCAGGCTGAGATCGATGCCGGCGTGGCGCGCCATGGCGATCAGGTGCGGCGGACAGTTGCTGGAGGCCCCCAGCGCCGAGGCGACGACGATGGCGTTTTCGAACGCCTCGCGCGTCAGGATGCGTGACGGTCGGAGGTCCTCGCGCACCATGTCGCAGATGCGCATGCCGGTGGCGTAGGCCATCTGTCCGCGCTCGCGGTAGGGCGCGGGGATGCTGGCGCAGGTGGGCAGCGACATGCCGAGCGCCTCGGCCAGCGAATTCATGGACAGCGCCGTGCCCATGGTGTTGCAGTGGCCCACCGAGGGCGAGGAGGCCGTGGCCAGCGTCATGAAGCCTTCGTAGTCCAGCTTGCCCGCGGCCATGAGGTTGCGGGCATGCCAGATGACGGTGCCCGACCCGACCCGCTGGCCGTCGTGCCAGCCGTCCAGCATCGGCCCGCCCGACAGCACGATGGCGGGGATGTCGACGGTGGCGGCCGCCATCAGGCAGGCGGGCGTGGTCTTGTCACAGCCGGTGGTCAGCACCACGCCGTCCAGCGGATAGCCGTGCAGGATCTCGACCAGGCCCAGATAGGCCAGGTTGCGGTCCAGCGCGGCGGTGGGGCGCCGGCCCTGCTCGGCCAGCGGATGCACCGGGAACTCCATCGGGATGCCGCCGGCGTCGCGGATGCCGGCCTTGATGCGCTCGGCCAGCGTCAGGTGGTGGCGGTTGCACGGCGCCAGGTCGCTGCCGGTCTGGGCGATGCCGATGATGGGGCGGCCCGATTGCAGTTCCTGCCGCGTCAGGCCGTAGTTGAGATAGCGCTCGACGTAGATCGCCGTCATGTCGGCGTGGGCGGGATCGTCGAACCATTTCTGGCTGCGCAGCTTGCGGGGAGTGTCGCTCATGGGTGCCTCTCGTGCTTCCTGTGCTCTCGGTGCTTCGGCCGCCGGCGGCGCGCCGCCGGCCTTGGCCGGGCCTAATTGCGTGCCTTGCCGATCTCGGCGTTCAGTTGCTGGATGAGTTCCGGGCCCAGCTCCTGGGTGTACTTGTCGACCACGGGCTGCACTTTTTCGCGCATGCGGGCGACCTCGTCGGGCGAGACGGTGTTGATCTTCATGCCGGCTTGCTCCAGCGTGCCCATGGCCTTGAGCGAGTCGGCGCGGCTGTCCTTGCGTTCGAAGTCGCGCGAGGCCTCGGCGGCCTGGCGCACCAGTTTCTGCTCGTCGGGCGAGAGCTTGTCCCACCACTTCTTGGAGGCCAGCACCACCCAGGGCGTGTAGACGTGGCGGGTGATGGTCAGATAGGGCTGCACTTCATAGAACTTGCTGCTCTGGATCGTGGTGATGGGGTTTTCCTGGCCGTCGACGGTGCGGGTTTCGAGCGCCGTGAACAGTTCCGAGAACGGCATCGGCACGGCATTCGCGCCCAGGGTGTTGAACACGCCCAGCGCGATCTGGTTCTGCATCACGCGCAGCTTGATGCCCTGCATGTCCTCGGCGCGCACGATGGGGCGCTTGGAGTTGGTCATGTTGCGAAAGCCGTTTTCCCAATACACCAGGCCGATCAGGCCCCGGGCTTCGAGCTTCTTGAGCAGGTCCTGGCCCAGTTGGCCGTCGAGCACGGCGTCGGCTTCCTTTTCGCTGTTGAACAGGAACGGCAGGTCGAAGACGCCGAATTCCTTGACCATGCCGGCCAGCGGCGCGGTGGACCCGACCATCATTTCCTGCACGCCGCCGACCAGCGCGCTCTGCATCTGCTCGTCGGAGCCGAGGTTGGCCGAGCCGAAGGTCTTCATCTTGAGCTTGCCGCCGCTGAGCTTCTCCAGCTCCTGCGCCAGGTGGCGCGCGGCGCGGCCCTGCACGCTGTCGTCGTTCAGGCCGTAGCCGAAGCGGATCAGCCGCGGCTTGACGTCGGCGGCCGCGGCCACGCCGGCGAAGGCGCAGGACAGGGCCGCGGCCAGCAGGATGAGGCGGGTCTTGAAAGGCTTGTTCATGGTGTTCCTCCTTGGCTTCTTCTGTGTGGCGTCGTGCCGACGCCGCTGTTGGCGGGCCTCAGTGCATCCAGCTCGCGGGGACGGTGATCAGTTCCGGGAAGATCACCAGCAGTACCAGCAGCAGCGTGTAGGCCACGACATAGCGCCAGACGCCCTTGCAGATGGTTTCCATGTTGATGCGGGCGACGCCGCAGACCACGTTGAGCACCGTGCCGACTGGCGGCGTCAGCAGCCCGACGCAGCCCACCATGACGAACATGACGCCGAAATAGACGGGGTCGATGCCGGCCTGCGTGACCACCGGCATCAGCACCGGCGCCAGGATCAGGATGGTGGGAGTCAGGTCCATGACGGTGCCGACCAGCGTCAGCAGCACCAGCAGCGCGAACATCAGCAGCTTGGGCTGGTCCAGCACCGGCTCCAGCAGCGCGATCAGGTCCTGCGGCATATCGGCCAACGTGATCATGTAGGACGACACCATGGCGGCGGCCACCAGGAACATGACCACGGCGGTGGTGCGGGCGGCGTTAATGAACAGCGGCAGCAGGTGGCGCAGACCGATCTCGCGGTAGACGAACAGGCTGACGATGAGCGCGTAGACGGCGGCGACCACCGCCGCCTCGGTCGGCGTGAATATGCCGCCGCGCAGGCCGCCGATGATGATGACCGGCAGCATCAGCGCCCAGGCCGATTCGCGCAGCGCCCGCAGCCGGGCGCGCCAGGGCTGGCGCGGCATCGGCTTGATGGCGCCGTGCTTGCGCGCCACCCAGGTCCAGACCGCCACCAGCGTCAGGCCCATCATCAGGCCGGGCGCGATGCCGGCGAAGAACAGCTTGGTGATCGAGACGTTGGTGGCGACGCCGAAGATGATGAACGAGATCGACGGCGGGATGATCGGGGCGATGATGCCGCCGGCGGCGATCAGGCCCGAGGCCTGGCCGGCGTCGTAGCCTTTTTCGCGCAGCATCGGAATCAGCAGCGAGCCGAGCGCGGCCGCGTCGGCCACGGCCGAGCCGGACAGCGCCGCCAGCAGCACGCTGGCGAAGATGGCGACGTAGCCCAGTCCGCCCTGGATGTGGCCGACGAACATGCTGGCCAGGTTGACGATGCGGCGCGAAATGCCGCCCGCGTTCATCAGTTCGCCGGCCAGCATGAACAGCGGCACCGCCATCAGCGTGAAGCTGTTGGCGCCGGACAGCATGTTCTGCGCCAGGATCTGGGTATCGAAGAAATCGAGTTGGAACATCATGGCGATCGCGCTCAACAGCAGCGCGAACGCGATCGGCATGCCCAGGGCGATGAAGCCCAGCAGCACCAGCAGGAAGACGGTCAGGATCATGGGGCGGGTCCGAGCAGAGGGGCGGGCGGGTCAGACCAGCGGGTCTTCGGGACTGGATTCGGCGGGCAGGGGGCCGCCCGCCAGCACGCGGATCAGGTCGAACAGGGTCAGCAGGCCCATGGCGACGGCGGCATAGAGCGCGGCGGCGTTGAAGACGGCCAGCGGCATCGAGGTCACCGGCAGGCGCGTGTCGAGCCCGATCAGGGTCTGCGTCCAGCTGCCGTCGGCCATCAGCCACAGCACCCACAACACCAGCAGCTGGCAGAAGATGTGCGAGACGCGGCGCGCGGCGGGGCCGAAGCGTTCCACCAGCATCGTCACGCCGATGTGCTGGTGATCGCGCAACGCCAGCACCGAGCCCAGGAAGATCAGCCAGACGAAGGCCAGGCGCGAGACCTCGTCGGAGGCGTTGATGCCGGAGTTGAACAGGTAGCGCATGGCGACGTTGCCGAACAGCAGCACCACCATGACCACCAGACAGGCCACCATCAGCCAGGTCTGCAACCGGGCGCACCAGTCGGCCGCGCGCGCCAGCGCGCCGCCAGGCCGCCCCTTGGGGGATCCTTGCATGCTTGTCTCCTCTTTTCCGTTTTCCGGAATTCTTATGGATATCGCGAGGGCAATGTTAGCGCTAACATTTTTGGTTTGGCAAGCCCTGATCTTTAGGTCAGACTACGTGCTCGCCAACCGCCCAGTCAGCTCGATGTCCATCCGCAAGCCCCGCAGCACCCGCGCCGGACGGGTGACCATGCAAGAGGTCGCCGACCGCGCCGGGGTCAGCGCGATCACGGTGTCGCGCGCCCTGCGCACGCCCGACAAGGTGGCCGAGGCGGTGCGCCTGCGCATCGCCGAGGTCTGCCGCGAACTGGGCTACGTGCCCAACCACGCCGCCAGCGCGCTGGCGTCGGCGCGGTCGCAGACCATCGTGGTGCTGATCCCGTCGCTGAGCAACGTGGTGTTCGTGGACATCATCACCGGCATCAAGGACGTGCTGGACGAGCAGGGCTATCACCTGCTGATCGGCGTCACGGGGTATTCGCCCGATGCCGAGGAGGCGCTGCTGCGCAAGTACCTGCAGCACCTGCCCGATGGCCTGATCCTGACCGGCATCGACCACAATCCCGGCGTCTGGGCGCTGTTGCGGGCGCAGGCCATGCCCACGGTCCACACCATCGAGACGCTGCCGGACAGCGAGGGCATGAGCGTCGGCTTCTCGCAGTTCGATTCCGGCTACGCCGCCGGCCGCCACCTGGTGGAGCGCGGCTACCGCCGCATCGGCATCGTCGGCGCCCAGCTCGACCCGCGCTCGCTGCGCCGTTGCGAAGGGTGCCGGCAGGCGTTGCGCGACGCCGGCCTGCATGATCCCGCGCTGGAGATCATGACGCCCGAGAAATCCTCGATCGCATTGGGGGCGACGTTGCTGGAAACGCTGCTGGCGCAGCATCCCGATTGCGACGCGGTGTTCTTCTGCAATGACGACCTGGCGCAAGGCGCGGTGTTCCAGTGCGGGCGGCTGGGTGTCAGCGTGCCTGGCCGGATGGCGCTGGTGGGCTTTCATGACTTCGCGGGAACGGCCTGGACCACGCCGCCGCTGTCGACCATCTCTACGCCGCGCTACGAGATTGGCAGGGAAGCGGCGCAACTGCTGATGCGGCACCTGGCCGGGCAGCCCATCGCGCAGCGCCACGTGGACCTGGGTTTCACGCTGGTGCAGCGCGAAACCTCCTGAGGCCGCTCCTAGCCGGCGCGGCGCAGCGCCAGGAACACGCCGGATGCCATGATCATGGCGATGCCGGTCAGCGCCAGCCCGTCGGGCGGACGCTGGAACCAGAAGGTGCTGAAAGCCACGGCCAGCAGCAGCTGGAAGTAGTTCAGCGGCGCCAGCGTGGCCGCCGCGACGCGCTGGAAGGCGGCGATCAGCAGGATCTGCGCCAGCCCGCTGCAGGCGCCCAGGCCCACGATCAAGGCCATGTCCGTCAGGTCCGGCCAGGGATCCGGCAAGAAGAACGGCGCGGGCAGCGCGGTGACGATCAGGCAGATGAAGGCGGTGTAGGCGTATTGCACCGGGCCGGCCACCTTGCCCGACAGCTTGCGGGTCAGCACCTGGAAGATGGCGTAGCTGACCGCCGAGACCGCCATCAGCAGGGTGCCCAGCGCCGGCAGGTCGGCGCCGGGCCGCACGATCAGCAGCATGCCGGCAAAGCCGGCCGCCACCGCCGTCCATTGCACCGGCCGCACCCGTTCGCCGAGCAGCCAGGGCGACAGCGCCACCATGATGAGCGGCGAGGTGAAGTAGATGGCCGTGGCTTCGGACAGCGGCATCCAGATCAGCGCCGTCATGAAGCAGGTCCCAACGGTGGCCAGCATCAGGCCGCGCAGGATCAGCAGGGGCTTTTGCGGCGCGCCGCGCAGGTCCGGCCAGCCGTGGCGCCACAGCAGTCCCAGCGCCAGTGTCGCCACCGCGATGTAGCGCATGATGTTCAGGAACGGCGCCGGATAGCGCATCAGCATCTGCTTGGAACCGGCGTCGAAGGTGGCGAAGGCCACCAGCGCCGCGAAGAACAGCAGGATGCCGGCCTGGCGCGAGCCGGTGGCCGGGATGGCGCCGGGCGCCGTGGCGGAGGAGGTGGCCATGGCGTGGCTCAGGCGCGGGCCAGGCCCTGCAGGAACGCGTCCAGCGCCGGGCCGATGGCCTGCACCATGTAGCCGCCTTCCTGCACCACCACCGTGGGCAGGCCCAGGCTGGCCACGCGCGCGCCGATGTCGCGGTAGGCGTCGATGTCCAGTTTCAGCACGCTGATGGGATCGTCCTTGTAGGTGTCGAAGCCCAGCGCCAGCACCAGCGCTTGCGGCCCGTAGCCGGCCAGCGCCGCCAGCGCGCTGTCCAGCGCCCGCAGGAATGGGTCGTTGCCGGCGCCATGCGGCAGCGGCAGGTTGAGATTGCGGCCCTCGCCGGCGCCGTGGCCGCGCTCGTGCGCGTAGCCGGTGTAGAACGGGTAGTAGCCGGTGGGGTCGGCGTGCAGCGATACCGTCATCACGTCGGCGCGCTGGTAGAAGATGTTCTGGGTGCCGTCGCCGTGATGCGCGTCCACGTCCAGCACCGCCACCTTGGACCAGGTCTGCAGCAGCCGGGCGGCGGCGGCCGCGCTGCTGTTCAGATAGCAGAAGCCGCCGGCGCGGTCGCGGTGGGCGTGGTGGCCCGAGGGCCGGCACAGCGCATAGGCCGCGCCGCCGTTGGCGGCCACGTGTTCGGCCGCGGCCACCGCGCTGTGGGTCGAGCGCAGCGCCGAGCGCCAGGTATGCGGGCCGATGGGGCAGGACAGGTCGCTCAGGTAGTAGCCGGTCTGCGCCACGATCGACGGCGACGGGCAGGGGCCGCGCCCGGCCGCTTCGACGCGGCCGCTGTAGTAGGGCGACAGGTTCGGCAGCACTTCGGGGCCGGGATCCACGCCCGGCGCCTTGAGCGCCTGCCAGCGGGCGAATGCGGTTTCCAGGTAGTCCAGGTAGTCCGCGCTGTGGATGGCTTCCAGCGGCTGGCGGCCGTAGTCGGGCGGCGCCTCGACCGCGATGCCGCGGGCGGCCAGCGCCCCTTGCAGGCTGTGGGCGCGAGAGGGCAGGTCGGTGGGGGCGCTGATGCGGCCCAGCCGCATGAACTGCTGGGGGGTGTGCAGCAGTTGTTCTTCCGAGAAAAACGCCTTCATGGTGTTCCTTTGCGCGTCAGTGCGAGCAGCCGGCGGCCGGGGCCTGCCCCGGCTGCTTGATCTCGATCTCGACGAACACGAATTCGGTGTCGCCCGGGTTGATGACGTTGTGCTCCACGCCCACCGGCCGGTAGTAGGACACGCCGGTGGTGAGCTGGCTGGTGACCTGGCCGTTGGGCGTGTCCAGCAGCAGCGAGCCGGTGGTCTGCGGCACCACCACGTAGTTCATGCCGTGGCGGTGCCAGCCGGTTTCCCCGCCGGGCGGAAAGCGCCATTCGGTGACGGTGACCTGGTCGTTGTCGATCTGGACGGTGGGCACGGCGGGGGGGCGTTGCATGCAAGTCTCCTGGTTGTGATGGCCGCTTCAGGCCGCGGCCTGCGCCTGGGTCGGATCCCAGTGCTGGCCGGGCACGGCGGCGATGAGTTGTTGCGTGTAGGCGTGCTGCGGGTTATCGAAAATCTGGCTGGGCGATCCGTATTCCACCACTTTGCCCCGGTGCATGACCAGCACCGAATTGCAGATCTGCGCGGCCACGCGCAGGTCGTGGGTGATGAACACCAGCGCGATCTTCAGGCGCTGCTGCAGGTCGTGCAGCAGTTGCAGCACCTGGGCCTGCACCGACACGTCCAGCGCCGACACCGATTCGTCGGCCACCAGCACCTTGGGTTCCAGCGCCAGGGCGCGGGCGATGCCGATGCGCTGGCGCTGGCCGCCCGAGAACTGGTTGGGGTAGCGGTCGAAGGCCGACGGGTCCAGGCCCACCAGCGACAGCAGCTCGCGCACGCGGGCCTCGGCCTGGGCGCGCGGCACGCCGTTGGCGACCGGGCCGTCGCTGATGATGCGGCCCACGGTATGGCGCGGGTTGAGCGAGGCGAAGGGATCCTGGAAGATCATCTGGATGTCCTTGCGCAGCGGCCGGAAGCGCGACTCCGGCATGGCGGCGATGTCCTGGCCATTGAAGATCAGCTGGCCGCCGTTGATGCCGACCAGCTTGAGCAGGCACTTGCCGATGGTCGACTTGCCCGAGCCGGACTCGCCGACGATGCCCAGCGTCTCGCCGCGGCGCACGCTGAAGCTGACGCCATCGACCGCGTGCACTTCGCGCTTGCCGCCCAGCCAGCCGTGGCCGATGACGTAGGTCTTCTTCAGGTCCTTCACCTCCAGCACCGGCCGTTCCTGCTCGGCGGCGGCGCGCTCCTGCCCGCGGCGGTGCGGCACCGCCGCGATCAGGCGCTGGGTGTAGGGATGGCGCGGGCGGTTCAGCACTTCCTCGGCGGGGCCCTGCTCGACCAGCACGCCTTTTTCCATCACCGCCACCCGGTGCGCGATCTCGGCGACCACGCCGAAGTCATGGGTGACGAACATCACGCCCATGCCCTTTTCCTTCTGGATGCGGGCGATCAGCGCCAGGATCTGCGCCTGGGTGGTGACGTCGAGCGCGGTGGTCGGCTCGTCGGCGATCAGCAGCGCCGGTTCCAGCGCCAGCGCCATCGCGATCATGACGCGCTGGCGCTGGCCGCCCGACAGGCGGAACGGATAGACGTGGTAGAGCGTGGCCGGGTCCGGCAGGCCGACGAAGGCCAGCAGTTCCAGCGTGCGCCGCATGCGTTCCGGACCGGGGTAGGCGTTGTGGACGCGCATGACCTCGTTGATCTGCTCGCCCACCGTCATCAGCGGGTTCAGGGCCGACAGCGGCTCCTGGAAGATCATGGCCATGTCCTTGCCGCGCATGCCTTGCAGCGTGGCCTCGTCCTGTTGCAACAGGTCGGCGCCGCGGAACAGGATGCGGCCCTGTTGCGGCGTCAGGTAGTCGGGCAGCAGGCCCATGATGGCGTTGGCGCTCATGGACTTGCCCGAGCCGGATTCGCCGACGATGCAGAGGATCTCGCCGGCGTTGATGTCGTATGAGACGTCCTGCACCGCGAACGGGCGGTCGCCGCCGCGGGGCAGGGCGATGCTGAGGTTCTGGATGGAAAGCAGGGGCGCGGATGCGTTCATGCCGGTCTCCTATTCGCCGCGCTTGCGCAGTTGCGGGTTGAGGGCGTCGTTCAGGCCTTCGCCGATCAGATTGATGGCCAGCACGGTCAGCAGGATCGCCACGCCCGGCCACACGCTCATCCACCAGGCTTCGCGGATCATGGTGCGCGCGGCGCCGATCATGAAGCCCCAGCTCATCTCGTTGCGGTCGCCCAGCCCCAGAAAGGACAGCGACGATTCGGTCAGGATGGCGGTGGCCACCATGAACGAGGCCGAGACGATGATGGGCGACATGGCGTTCGGCAGGATCTGCGTGCCGACGATGCGCGCCGGCGTCTGGCCGATGACGATGGCCGCCTGCACGAACTCGCGCTGCTTGAGCGTCATGAATTCAGAGCGCACCAGGCGCGCCGCGGGCGGCCAGGACACCACTGCGATCGCGCCCATGATGGAATACATCGAGGGGCTCAGGATGGCCACCAGCACCACCGCCATCGCCAGTTGCGGAATGGTCTGGAAGAACTCGGTGAAGCGCATCAGCAGGTCATCGACGCGGCCGCCGCAGTAGCCGGCGACGGCGCCGACGACGATGCCGAACACCAGCGCCACCGCGGTCGACAGCAGGCCCACCATCAGCGAGACGCGCGCGCCCCACACCAGGCCGGCGGTGATGTCGCGGCCCAGCATGTCGGTGCCGAAGGGGTAGGCGGCGTCGGTGAAGGGCGGGATCAGCGGATCGGCCACCATCATCCAGGGCGAATCCTGGTACAGCAGCGGCGCGGCCAGCGCCACGATGACCACGGCCAGCACGATGGCCAGTCCGGCCACCGCGCCGTAGTTGCGCATATAGCGTCGGGCGAATTGCTTCATGCCGCGGCTCCTTGCTGCGCGCCCGCGCCGATGCGCGGATCGATCAGGCGGTACAGCACGTCGGTCAACAGATTGAACACCACCACCATGATCGAGGTCACCAGGAAAATGCCCAGCAGCAGCTGGTAGTCGCGCTGCAGCAGCGCATCGAACATCAGCCGGCCGATGCCCGGCCAGGCGAACACGGTTTCGGTCAGCACCGCGCCGCCGGCCATCTGGCCCAGCTGGATGCCGGCGAAGGTGATCACCGGCAGCAGCGCGTTGCGCAGCACGTGGGCGCGGATCACGCGGCTGGGGCTGACGCCCTTGGCGCGCGCGGTCTTGACGAAGTCCATGCCGATCACTTCCAGCATCGAGGCGCGCGTCAGGCGCACGTACACCGCCATGAAGAAGCAGCCCAGCGTCACCGTCGGCAGGATCAGGTGCTGCGCGATGTCGGCGGCGCGCGCCCAGCCCGTCAGGCCGGCGCCCACGGTTTCCATGCCGAACGCCGGCAGCCAGCCCAGCACCACCGAGAACAGCAGGATGCCCATCAACGACAGCCAGAACAGCGGCGTGGCGTACAGCAACAGGGCGCCGGTCATGACCGAGCTGTCGATCCAGCGGCGCTTGTTGCGGTAGCGCGCCTTGGCCGCGACCACGCCCAGCAGCACGCCCAGCACGATCGAGAAGACGAAGGCGCAGGACATCAGCAGGAAGGTGGCGGGCAGGCGCTCGACGATCAGGTCCAGCACCGGCACGTGGTTGCGGTAGGAAAAGCCCAGGTCCAGCTGGACCACGCCCTTCAGGTACAGGAACAGCTGCGTCAGCACCGGCTTGTCCAGCCCGAACGCGACGCGCAGTTGCTCGACGTAGGCGGCATCGCCCGCGCCGGCCTGCCCCGCCAGCACGGCGGCGGGGTCGCCGGGCGCCAGGCGGATCAGGAAGAAATTGATGATGACCACGCCCAGCACGACCACCAGGGCCTTGCCGATGCGCGAAACCAGGAAAGACAGGAATTTCATGCTCTGGGTCCTCCGTGGACGGGCGCGGACGTCCGTCGCGCGGCCGGGCGCCGCGGGCGGGCCGGATGGCGCGCCCGCGGCTTGCGGCGTTTACTTCTCGATGTAGACGTCGTCGAACGACTCGTTCAGGCCGATGGCCGTCTTGACGAGGTTCTTGACGTTGGCGCGATACAGCGTGGGGAACTCCATGTCCATCAGGAAGCCGTTGGCGACTTCATTGACCAGCGTGGTCTGCAGCTGCGTGTAGAGCGCCTGGCGCTTGGCCGGGTCGACCTCGGACGCGGCGGCTTCCCACTGCTTGTCGGTCTCGGGGTTGCTGTAGCCCTGCACGTTGGCGAACGGCGACCCCTTGACGATGTTCGACGAGATGTACAGGCGCTGCACGCCCAGCGCCGGATCGCCGTACTGGTAGGTGAAGTTGGTGGTCAGGTCGAAGTCCCAGTTGCCGGTGCGGCTGGCCCAGCCGCCGGCGTCGGTCGATTCCAGGTTGACCTTGAAGCCCAGCTGTTCGAGCGCCTGCTTGGTGTATTCGCCCAGGCGGTCCCAGGTCGAGCCGTAGGGGAAGCTCAACTGGCGGATGGTGTAGTCGCCGGGCTTGATGCCCGATTCCTTGATCAGCTCGCGCGCCTTCTTCATGTCGAACGGCATCGGCGGCATGTTCTTGTCATAGAACATCTCGGTCGTGACGAAGGGGCTGGTCGAGACCTTGCCCAGGCCGAAGAAGATGTTGTTGACCACCATGTTGCGGTTGATCGCGGCCATCACCGCCTGGCGCACCTTCAGGTTGTCGAAGGGCGGCTTGCGCATGTTGAAGATCAGGTAGGCCTGGGGCGAGAACATCTCCCAGCCGGCGGTGGTGTATTCCACCTTGGGCAGGGCGCGCAGGCGCTTGATGTCGACGTTGTCGACGTCGCCGCCGCGCAGCACGTCGACGCTGCCGCGCTCGAACGCCACCGCGCGCGAGGCCGCGTCCGGAATCACGTTGAACACCAGCTCGTCCAGGTAGGGCTTGCCCGGTTTCCAGTAGTCGGGGTTGCGCACCAGCTTGATGTACTCGCCGCGCTTCCATTCCTTGAACATGAACGGGCCGGTGCCGATCGGCTTCTGGTTGGCCGGGTTGGCCATGTAGTCGGTGCCGGCATAGATGTGCTTGGGCATGATCGGCGCGAAGCCCGGCTCGAACATCAGCATGAAGGCCGGGAACGGCGACTTCAGCTTGATGACCACGGTCTTCGGATCCGGCGCCTGCACCGAGTCGACGAACTTGTTCAGGATCACGCGGGCCCGCGCATGGGTCTTGGGCAGCATGTCCGCCAGCGTGAAGACCACGTCGTCGGCGGTGAACGGCTTGCCGTCGTGCCACTTGACGTTGTCCTGCAGGTGGAAGGTGTAGGTCAGGCCGTCGGCCGCCGCTTCCCACGACTTGGCCAGGCCGGGCTGCGGCTTGAGGTCGGTGGTGTAGGTCAGCAGGCTTTCATAGATCTTGCCGGCCACGAACTGCGTCGGCCCCTGCTGGTTGATGGCCGTGACGATCACGGGCGGCTCGGGCTGGACGATCATGTTGAGCGTGCCGCCCTTGGTCTGGGCCAGGGCCTGCGTGGCGGGCAAGGCGGCCGCCAGGACCAGGGCGCCGATGCTGAGGGAGAACCAAGTCTTCGATTTCACTGCGAGCCTCCGGGCTGGAAGAGGGTTGTCAGGTGGCCGCGCGTCACGCGGCGTGTGCCGGCTATGACAAGCAAACCTCGTGCCACCTGTTTCTCGGGGAACTGCGGGGTGGAGCTGCTACAACAATGCTTCGTATGGGTGCAGGCCGCGCGCCGCGCACCAATGCGGCGACAGGTGAGGTGCACGGCGCGGCGCTACAGGGTGATGTCGATCCAGGTGGTTTTCAGGTCGCTGTACTTGTCCAGCGCGTGCAGCGACTTGTCGCGGCCGAAGCCCGATTGCTTGACGCCGCCGAACGGCACGGTGATGTCGCCGTCGGCATAGCAATTGACCCAGACCAGGCCGGCGCGCAGGCGGCGCGACAGGCGGTGCGCGCGGCCCAGGTTGGCGGTCCACAGGCCGGCGCCCAGGCCGTACGAGGAATCGTTGGCCAGTGCGATGGCTTCGTCTTCCGTATGGAAGCGCTGCGCCGCCAGCACCGGGCCGAAGATCTCTTCGCGGATCAGCGCGCTGGACGCATCGGCGCAATCGAAGATGGTGGGCTCGATGTAGAAGCCGCCGCTGTCGGTGTGCAGCTGGCGTCCGCCGATGCGCAGCGTCGCGCCCTCGGCCTGGCCGGCCGCGATGCGCGCCATGACCGAGCGCGTCTGGCGCTCGTCGACCATGGCGCCCAGCGCCGTGGCCGGATCCAGCGGATTGCCCGGCCGCATCTCGGCGGCATGGCGGGCCACTTTTTCCAGAAAGGTGTCGTAGATGGCGTCGTGCACGTACAGGCGCGAGCCGGCGATGCAGACCTCGCCCTGGTTCGAGAAGATCGCCAGCGCGGCGATCAGCGCGGCGCGGTCCAGGTCGGGGCAGTCCTCGAACACGATGTGCGGCGACTTGCCGCCGCATTCCAGCCACACGCGCTTGAGGTTCGATTCGCCCGAATAGCTCATGAAGCGCTTGCCGGTGGCGGTGGAGCCGGTGAAGGCCACGCAGTCCACGTCCGGATGCAGGCCCAGCGCGCTGCCCGCGATGGGGCCGGTGCCGGGCACCACGTTGAAGACGCCCGCCGGGATGCCGGCCTGCTCGGCCAGCGCCGCCAGCCGCAATGCGCTCAACGACGACTGTTCGGCCGGCTTGAGGATTACGCTGTTGCCGGCGGCCAGCGCCGGCGCGACTTTCCACGCCGCCATCAGCAGCGGGTAGTTCCACGGCACCACGGCGGCCACCACGCCGAGCGGCTCGCGCGTGACCGTGGCCAGGGCATTGCCTCCCGTCGGCGCGATCTCGTCGTAGCGCTTGTCGATGGCCTCGCCGTACCAGGCATAGCAGTGCGCGGTCTCGGGCAGGTCGAAGGCCAGCGCGTCGCGGATCGGCTTGCCCATGTCCAGGGTCTCGATCAGCGCCAGCTCCTCGCTGTGCTCGGTGATGAGCTGCGCCAGCCGCACCAGGCGCGCCTTGCGTTCGCGCGGCGCCAGGCCGGACCAGACGCCGGCCTCGAAGGCGCGGCGGGCGGCCGCCACGGCGCGATCGACGTCGGCCTGGCCGCAGGCGGCCACATCGGCCAGCTTGCGGCCGTCGATCGGGCTGGTGGCCGCGAAGGTGGCGCCGTCGGCGGCGTCGGCGTAGGCGCCGTCGATATAGGCCTGGCCGCGCAACGTCAGCATTTCGGCGCGGGCTTGCCAGTAGTCGAGAGTATGCAGGGTCATGACGATGTCCTCGGTTCAGCGCGCGGCGTTGGCGCGGGCCACCATGGCGTCCAGCAGCACGTTGCAGCCGGCTTCCAGGTGCGCGGGCTGCGCGTCCTCGATTTCGTTGTGGCTGATGCCGTCCTTGCACGGCACGAAGATCATGGCGGTGGGCGCCACCGCGGCCATGTAGACGGCGTCGTGGCCGGCGCCGGTGACGATGTCCATCGCCGGCAGGCCGCGGCGCGCGGCGCCCTGGCGCACCTTTTCGATCAGGTCCGGATCGAACGGGGTGGGGCGGAAGTACTGCACGTCCTTCACTTCCACCTGCACGCCGTGCTTCTCGGCGATCTCGCGGCAGGCGTCGCGCCACAGCTGGTCCATGCGCGTGAGCGTGGCCTCGTCCTCATGGCGCAGGTCGGTGGTGAAGCGCACCTGGCCCGGGATCACGTTGCGCGAGCCGGGATGCGCGTGGATCTCGCCCACGGTGCCGCGCCCGTGCGGCTGGTGGGCGTTGGCGATGTTGACCACCGCCTGCAGCAGGTAGCTGGCGGCGAACAGCGCGTCGCGGCGGATGCCCATGGGCGTGGGGCCGGCGTGCATTTCCATGCCGGTCACGGTGACGTCGTACCAGCGCAGGCCGAGCGAGCCGGTCACCGCGCCGATCACTTTCTCTTCGTGTTCCAGGATCGGGCCCTGCTCGATGTGGGCCTCGAAGTAGGCATCCACCGGGCGGCCGCCGACCGGATCGGCGCCGGCGTAGCCGATGGCCTGCAGCTCGTCGCGCACCGCCAGGCCCTTGGCGTCGCGCGCGCTCAGCGCCGTCTCCAGCGAGAACTTGCCGGCGAACACGCCCGAGCCCATCATCACCGGCACGAAGCGCGAGCCTTCCTCGTTGGTCCAGATGGCCAGTTCCAGTGGCGCCTCGGTCTGCACGCCGGCGTCGTTCAGGGTGCGCATCACTTCGAGGCCGGCCAGCACGCCGAAGCAGCCGTCGAACTTGCCGCCAGTGGGCTGCGTGTCGATGTGGCTGCCGGTCATCACCGGCGCCAGCGCGTCGTTGCGGCCGGCGCGGCGGGCGAAGATATTGCCCACCTGGTCCACGCGGATCGTCAGGCCGGCGTCGCGCATCCAGCCGGTGACGAGGTCGCGGCCCTGGCCGTCGAGCGCGGTCAGGGCCAGGCGGCAGTTGCCGCCCTTGGGCGTGGCGCCGATCTCGGCCAGATCCATCAGGGATTGCCAGAGCCGGTTGCCGTTGACGGACAGGGATGAAGTCATGGTGGTCCTCGTTCGGTGTCAGTGGGTGGAGGCGGCGGCCTGGCGCGCCAGCGCCGCGTCGCGAATGGCGGTGAGGGTCTGGCCGGGGGCGATGCCGTCGGCGTCGTAGCGGATTTCCAGCAGCGCGGGGCGTTGTTCGCGCTCGGCGTAGGCCAGCGCGCGGTCGAACGCCGCGGCGAAATCCTCGGTGCGTTCGACGGCTTCGCCGTAGCCGCCGTAGCCGCGCACGATCTGGGTGAAATCGGGATTCTCAAAGTCCAGCGCAATCGGGCGGCCGGGGAACTCGCGTTCCTGGTGCGCGCGGATCGTGCCCCACATGCCGTTGTTGAACACCAGCACCACGATGCCCAGCCGATACTGCTGGGCCACGCCCAATTCCTGCAGGTTCATCTGGAAGCAGCCGTCGCCGGCGTAGCAGACCACGGTCTTGCCGGGATGTTCGAGCTTGGCCGACACGGCCGCCGGCAGGCCGTAGCCCATCGACCCGACCGTCGGCGCCAGGCTGGTGCCCAGGCCGGTGAACTGGCGATAGCGGTGCGGATACAGCGCGTAGTTGCCCGCGCCCACCGTGATGCAGGCGTCCGGCGCCAGGCGCTGGTTGACCAGCGCGGCCACGGCGTCCAGGCCCAGCGGGCCGGGCGAGGGCAGCGGCTTGAGCGAATCCAGGTATTCGGCGTGGGCCGCGCGCACGGCGGCGCCGCGCGGCGTGGCGTGGGCCGGTTGCAGCGTGGCCACCGCCTGCGCGAAGCCGGCCACGCTGGCGGCGATCGCCTGGGTCGGGGCATAGACGCGGCCCGGTTCCTGCGGATCGGGATGGACATGGATCAGCGCCTGCCGCGGCAAGGGGCTTTCGATCAGCTGGTAGCCCTCGGTGGTGGCTTCGCCCAGGCGCGTGCCCACCGCCAGGATCAGGTCGGCGGCCTTGATGCGGGCGCGCAGCGCGTCGGTCATGCCCCAGCCCATCTGGCCGGCGGCGTTGGGATGGCGCTGGTCGAAGCATTCGAGCCGGCGCCAGGCGGTGGCCACCGGCAGTTCGAAGCGTTCGGCGAAGGCGGCGATCTGCTGGATCGCGTCGGCGTTCCAGCCGCTGCCGCCCAGCACCATCACGGGCCGTTCGGCCTGGTCGAGCAACTGGCGCAGGCGGTCCAGGTCGGGCTGGCCCGGGCTGGCGGCCACGCGCTGGTAGCGCGGCATGTCGGCCACCGTCGCCGTGCCCCACAGCGTGTCTTCCGGCAGCGCCAGCACCACCGGGCCGGGGCGACCGCTGGTGGCGGTGGCGTAGGCGCGCGCCACGAATTCCGGGATGCGGTCGGTGCGGTCGATCTGCGCCACCCACTTGGCCATCTGGCCGAACATGCGGCGGTAGTCGATCTCCTGGAAGGCTTCGCGTTCGTAGAAGTCGTTGCCGACCTGGCCGACGAACAGGATCATCGGCGTCGAATCCTGGAACGCGGTGTGCACGCCGATGCTGGCGTTGGTGGCGCCCGGGCCGCGGGTGACGAAGCAGACGCCGGGCTCGCCCGTCAGCTTGCCATGGGCCTCGGCCATGTAGGCGGCGCCGCTTTCCTGGCGGCACACCACCGGCTCGATGGCGCCGCGATGCTCGTTCAGCGCGTCGATGCAGGGCAGATAGCTCTCGCCCGGAATCATGAAGATGCGGCGCGTGCCGTGGATGCGCAGCTGCTGCATCAGGATCTGGCCGCCGTTGCGCGGCAGGGGGGATACAACCGTCATGCAAACACTCCCGGGATGGGCTGTCCGCGCCAGGCGCGGGCTTGGGGTTCGTGGCAAGGGGGGCGGTCGGCGCCGCCGGCGGGTTGGCGAGCGGGGCCTAGATGTCGGGGCGGATGCTCCCGTCGTCGTCGCCGAAGTCTTCCCTCAGGCGGGCCAGGATGCCGATCAGGTGCGCATGCATGGCATGGCGCGCGCGGATCGGATCGCGCGCCAGGATGGCGGTCAGGATGCGCTGGTGCTCGGCGTGGGCGACCGCCCACACCTTGGTGTTGACGAAGTAATCCTGCATGCGGCTGAACACCGGGCTGGCCAGGCTCAGGTTCCACAGGTGGGCCACCGAGGCCGCCAGCGCCGCGTTGCCGCAGGCGGCGGCGATGGCGCTGTGGAATTCCCGGTCGTGCCAGCCCGGCGCGTCGGTCAGCGACATCGCCTCGTGGGCCGCGCGGATGGCGGCGATCTGTGCCGGCGAGCCTTGTTGCGCGGCCAGCGCGGCGCATTCGGGTTCGATCAGCATGCGCGCCTCGAGCAGGTCGCGGAAAAGAGTCGTGTAGGGAAAGAGGTTAGGCTAGAGGTGAGGACTTGTGTGTTGGCGGTATCGTCA
>ERZ1739169.84-NODE-84-length-28254-cov-15.525763_pt1 | contig 28254 bp, 20 predicted proteins | sample MGYA00581756_ERZ1739169 | MGnify/ENA primary metagenome ERZ1739169 (study PRJEB40789, sample SAMEA7425667) | Salamandra salamandra | biome: salamander skin | place: Germany | collected 2020-03 | study: cvxcv | reverse complement strand
GTTCGGACCGCCGTGAAGGCTATGGCCGCCCGGATTCGCGCCCGTCCTACGGCTCCCAACGCGGCGAAGGCCGTGGCGGTGAACGCGGCTCCTTCGGTTCGGACCGCCGTGAGGGCCAGGGCCGTCCGGATTCGCGTCCGTCCTACGGTTCCCAACGCGGCGAAGGCCGTGGCGGCGAGCGTGGCTCCTTCGGCTCGGACCGCCGTGAAGGCTATGGCCGCCCGGATTCGCGTCCGTCCTACGGCTCCCAGCGCGGCGAAGGCCGTGACGGCGAGCGCGGCGCCTACGGCTCCGACCGCTCCGACCGCCGCGAAGGCCACGGCCCGCGCGACGCCGCGCCGCAAAAGCCGCAGTTCAACCGTCCGCGCCTGTCCTACGCCGCCAGCCGCATCGACCAGGTGCAGCGTGTGCTGGGCGAGATCCTGCAATGGACCTACCCGGCCGACGCCGCCCTGTCGCACTGGCTGCGCGGCCACCCCGGCCTGGGCGCGCGCGACCGTTCCGAGGTCGCCGAAGCCGTCTACGACGTGCTGCGCCACCTGCGCCGCTACCGCCAGTTCGGCGAAAGCGGCGTCGGCCCGGCTTCGCGCCGCCTGGCCATCCTCGGCCTGGCCGCCACCCTGGGCGCGGAAGCGCTGCAGGAAGGCCTGGACGCGGCCGAGGCCGAATGGCTGCAACGCGTGCTGCAGATCAACCTGGCGACGCTGCCCCGCGCCGTGCGCGGCAGCATCCCCGACTGGCTCGATGAGCGCCTGGGCGCCATGGAGAGCCCGGAAACCCTGATCGAGGCGCTCAACCGCCAGGCCAGCCTGGACCTGCGCGTCAATCCGCTCAAGGTCGAGCGCGACGCCATGCTTACCGAACTGCAGCAGAGCGCCGGCCGCTACGAACCCGTGGGCATGCCGTACTCGCCCTGGGGTATCCGCATGGAAGGCCGTCCGGCCATCAACCGCTGGCCGCAGTTCGAGAACGGCAGCATCGAGGTGCAGGACGAGGGCAGCCAGTTGCTGGCCCTGCTGGTGGCCCCGCGCCGCGGCGAAATGATCATCGATTTCTGCGCCGGCGCCGGCGGCAAGACCCTGCTGCTGGGCGCGCTGATGCGTTCGACCGGCCGCCTCTATGCCTTCGACGTCTCGGCCGCCCGCCTGGCGCGCGCCAAGCCGCGCTTTGCCCGCAGCGGCCTGTCGAACGTGGTGCCGGTGGCGATCGACAGCGAGAACGACGCCCGCGTCAAGCGCCTGGCCGGCAAGGCCCAGCGCGTGCTGGTCGACGCGCCTTGCAGCGGCATCGGCACCTTGCGCCGCAACCCCGACCTGAAGTGGCGCCAGCACCCCGAGTCGCTGGCCGAACTGGGCCAGCTGCAGGAACGCATCCTCAACAGCGCCGCGCGCTGCGTGGCGCCCGGCGGCCGGCTGGTGTACGCCACCTGCAGCCTGCTGGCCGAGGAAAACGAGGTGCAGGCCGATCGCTTCCTGGCCAGCCACCCGGATTTCGAGCGCGTGGATGCGGCCGAGATCCTGGCGGCCCGCTGCGACAACCTGAAGCTGGAAGGACCCTACGTCCAGCTGCGTCCCGACGTGCATGGCACCGACGGGTTCTTCGCGGCCGTCTTCGAGCGCCGCAAGAAGGGCGAGGCCGCCGCGGAAGGCGAAGCCCAGGCCGAAGCGCCGGCGGCAGCGGCCGAGCTGACGGAAGCGGGCGCCGAAGCGCCGGAGGAAGTCGCCGCGCTGGCGCAAGCGGACGCCGAGACGCCCGCGGCGCAGGAAGCGGGGGAGCCGGTGACGGCCGATGCCCCGGCCGAGGCTGCTCAGGACAAGCCCGCCGCCTGAGCGGGCCGGTCCTCGCGCCGGCTCAGGGAGCCGGCGTGATGCCCAGCGTGGCGCTGTAGCGGCGGGTTCCGATGGTCTTGTTCTGGTACTTCACCTCCCAGGCCAGCGAATCCGACCCGGGTTGGTTGGCCTGGTAGACCAGTTGCGCGATCGGCACTGTCTTATATGCGCAACGGCCCGAGTCGCCGGACTGGCCCCGCGTCTGGACGATGCTGGCGACGCCCAGGCGCGGCTGCAGCGTGATGGTGACGCGTGGCGCGCGCAGCGCCAGGCAATCCGAGCCGCGGATCTCGTAATAGGACGCCAGCACAGCTACGTCCCCGGTTTTCAGCGACTGGGCGCTGGCGGGCGCCATGGCGGCCAGGCCGGTGATGGTCAGAAGGGCGACAAAATGGGGACGGATTTTTTCGAGGAACATCGCGGGAGGGGAACGGCGGTGACGGTGATGGCGGACCGAAGTGTGCGCCAGACGCGTGGCGCCCGCAAGACAGCGCCCCAGCCTGACAGGAACTTTAATCACGGAATGTAGCCAAAACGAAGTGCCCGACGTGGGCGCTTCCCGGCCCGGGACACGCCGTCATCGTCGCCAAGGGTCGCCGACTCGGTCGCGCGCCTGCCGCAGTGTGGTCAAAAGTAGGGCTTAGTCCTTGATTTCCCTCAAAAACTATTTTGAAACTCCATTGTCATAACGCGGCAAAGGTAAGCTAAACTTCAGGCACTCTTCAAGCGAGGCTCATTACAGCTTTATGGATTACATCCTCTCCTTCATTGCCGGCGGTCTGACCCAAGCGACTTGGTGGCAGGTCGTCGTTTTCACCCTGGTCGTGACGCACATCACGATCGTGTCCGTTACCGTCTTCCTGCACCGCAGCCAGGCGCACCGGGGCCTGGATCTGCATCCGGCCGTGATGCACTTCTTCCGGTTCTGGCTCTGGATGACGACCGGCATGGTCACCAAGGAATGGGTTGCCATCCACCGCAAGCACCACGCCAAGTGCGAAAAGGAAGGCGATCCCCATTCGCCCATCCTGTTCGGCATCTGGAAGGTGTTGTTCCGCGGCGCCGAGCTCTACCGCGAAGAATCCAACAACAAGGAAACCATGGCCAAGTTCGGCCACGGCACGCCTGACGACTGGCTCGAACGCAACGTCTACAGCAAGCACAGCCTGTGGGGCGTGCTGACCATGCTCGCCATCGACATCGCCCTGTTCGGCGCGATCGGCGTCACGGTGTGGGCGGTGCAGATGGCCTGGATCCCCTTCTGGGCGGCCGGCGTCGTCAACGGCATCGGCCACTACTGGGGCTACCGCAACTACAATAGCCCGGACACCAGCACCAACGTGTTCCCCTGGGGCATCGTGATCGGCGGCGAAGAGCTGCACAACAACCATCACGCCCACGGCACGTCGGCCAAGTTCTCGGCCAAGTGGTACGAATTCGACATCGGCTGGTGCTACATCAACATCCTGAAGTTCCTGGGCCTGGCCAAGATCAAGAAGGTCGCGCCCAAGCTCAAGCTGGATGATTCCAAGACCGGCATCGACCTGCGCACGCTGCAGGGCGTGATCACGCACCGCTACGAAGTCATGGCCCGCTACGCGGACGTGATCAAGAGCGCCGCCCGCGAAGAACTCGCCAAGCTGAAGGCCTCGCGCCAGGACGGCAACGCCGATTGCGGCTGGAACAAGCTGCACAAGGTGCGCCGCGCCATCCACCGCAACGAGGACATCCTCCAGCCGGAACAGCTCGAAGCCGTGGACAAGGCCATCGCCCAGAACCAGTCGCTGTCGACGCTGGTGCAGATGCGCCGCGAACTCGGCCGTATCTGGGAAAGCTCCAGCGCCAGCAGCGAACAGCTCCTCCATGACCTGCAGGCCTGGTGCCAGCGCGCCCAGCAAAGCGGCATCGCCGGGCTCGAGCAATTCGCTCAACGTCTGCGCCGCTACGCGGCATGATGCTAGAGAAGCTCAATCCTGAACAACGCGCCGCAGTAACGTTAGAACCGCAGCACGCCCTGGTCCTGGCCGGGGCGGGCAGCGGCAAGACCCGGGTGCTCACCACCCGCATGGCCTGGCTGATTCAAACCGGCCAGGCCTCGCCTTTTGGGCTGCTGGCCGTCACGTTCACCAACAAGGCCGCCCGCGAGATGCTGGCGCGCATGTCGGCCATCCTGCCGATCGATACGCGCGGCCTCTGGATCGGCACCTTCCACGGCCTGTGCAACCGCATGCTGCGCGCGCACCATCGCGACGCCGGCCTGCCGCAGACCTTCCAGATCCTCGACGTCACCGACCAGCTCGCCGCCATCAAGCGGCTGATGAAGGCCAACGGCGTCGACGACGAGAAGTATCCGCCGCGCGACGTGCAGCGTTTCATCAACGGCGCCAAGGAAGAGGGCCTGCGCCCCGCTGACGTCGAAGCCTATGACGCGCACCGCCGCCGCCTGATCGAGATCTACCAGCTCTACGAAGCCCAGTGCCAACGCGAAGGCGTGGTCGACTTCGCCGAGCTGCTGCTGCGCGCCTACGAACTGCTGTCGCGCAACGCGCCGGTGCGCGAGCACTACCAGCGCCGTTTCCGCCACATCCTGGTCGACGAGTTCCAGGACACCAACACGCTGCAGTACAAGTGGCTGCGGCTGCTGGCCGGCGGCGGCGCGGCGATCTTCGCCGTGGGCGATGACGACCAGTCCATCTACGCGTTCCGCGGCGCCAACGTCGGCAACATGTCCGACTTCGAGCGCGACTACGCGCACGGCACCGTCATCCGCCTGGAGCAGAACTACCGCTCGTACGGCCACATCCTGGATTCCGCCAATGCGCTCATCGGCCACAACAGCGGCCGCCTGGGCAAGAACCTCTGGACCGACCAGGGCGAGGGCGAGCCGGTGCGCGTCATCGAGCAGCCCTCGGACGGCATGGAAGCGCAATGGATCGTCGACGAGATCCGCTCGCTGATCCACGAAGGCAGCCTGCGCCGCGAGATCGCCGTGCTCTACCGCAGCAACGCGCAGTCGCGCGTGATCGAGCACGCCATCTTCTCGGCCGGCATTCCGTACAAGGTCTACGGCGGCCTGCGCTTCTTCGAGCGCCAGGAAATCAAGCACGCGCTGGCCTACCTGCGCCTGATGTCCAATCCGCACGACGACACCTCGTGGATGCGGGTGGTCAACTTCCCGACGCGCGGCATCGGCGCGCGCACGCTGGAGCAGCTGGCCGACGCGGCCCGCGCGCATGATTCCAGCCTGTATGCGGCCGTGGCGCTGGTGGCGGGCAAGGGCGGCTCCAACCTGGCCCAGTTCGCCCAGCTGATCCATCGCCTGATCGAGGAAACGCGCGACCTGCCGCTGCCCGAAATGGTCGAGCACATGCTCGAGGCCAGCGGCCTGAACGCGCACTACAAGGCCGAGCGCGAAGGCGCCGAGCGCCTCGAAAACCTGAACGAACTGATCACCGCCGCGGCGGTGTTCGCGTCCGAGGAAAACTACGACGGCATGCCCGCCGGCGTGGTGCCCGACCAGGACACCTCCAGCACGCTGATGCCCGGCGTGGTCGATGCGCCGCCGGTGGTTTCCGATGGCCTGACGCCGCTGGCCGCCTTCCTGTCGCATGCCGCGCTCGAAGCCGGCGACAACCAGGCGCAGCAGGGCCAGGACGCCGTGCAGCTCATGACCGTGCACGCGGCCAAGGGCCTGGAGTTCGACGCCGTCTTCATCACCGGCCTAGAGGAAGGCCTGTTCCCGCACGAGAACAGCATCCTGGAGCAGTCCGGCCTGGAGGAAGAGCGCCGCCTCATGTACGTGGCGATCACCCGCGCGCGCCAGCGCCTGTACATCAGCCTGGCGCAAAGCCGCATGCTGCATGGCCAGACGCGCTACGCCATGCGGTCGCGCTTCCTCGACGAAATTCCCGAGCAGCACCTGAAGTGGCTGTCGCCCAAGGCCGGCCTGGCGCCCGCCCTGAGCGCCGGCGGCGGCTGGAACGGCAACCGCGGCGACGCGTTTGGCCGCAAGCCGACCAACACCATTGCGCCGCGTCAACCGCGCGGCACGGCCTCCGGCGTCACGGTGGGCGACAAGCAGTATCGTGTGGGACAGGGCGTGCACCACGCGCGTTTCGGCGACGGCACCATCGTCAGCCTGAGCGGCGCGGGACAGGATGCCCAGGCGGAAATCCATTTCCGCGATGTCGGCGCCAAGACGCTGGCGCTGGGCATCGCCAAGCTGGATATCGTTCAAGGTTGAAAGACATGGCCAATCAAGACTCCCCGAAAGCCGAACTGGCATCGCTGCGCGCCGAAATCGACGAGATCGACCAGCAGATCATCCTGCTGCTCGGCGTGCGCTTTCGCTGCACGGACATGATCGGTGAACTCAAGCAGGCCAACGACATGGATCTGGTGGATCCGGTGCGCGAAGACCAGCAGGTCCAGCGCATCCGGCGCCTGGCCGAAGAGGCCGGCGTGCCGCCGGCCCTGGCCGAAACCATCCTGCGCGAAGTGATCGACACGGTGGTCGATCATCACACCCGGTTGCGCGAGCGTCCCTATTCGTGACGCGCGCCTGACGACCGCCGTCCGCAAGGGCGCGGCCGTCAGCGCAGCGAAAGGCCCATGGCCGCGGCATTGCCGCGGCCATTCTTTTTTCAGCCCGGCGCGGCGCGCTACAAGGTCTTCAGGAACGCCAGCAGGGCGTCGATCTCGGCCGGGCTCAGGTCGAGCGGCTTGATGTGCTCCGACTTGCGTGGCGCATACGGGTCCGGGGGATCGGCCGGCGGCGCTTCGCGGCCCATGCCGGCGTTGTACATCCGCAGCAGCCCCCGCAGGTCCGGAAACAGACCGTTGTGCATCCACGGGCCGGCCTGCGCCACGTTGCGCAGGCTTGGCGTGCGGAACTTGCCCAGGTCGGCGGGATCGCGCGTGGCCTCATAGCGCCCCAGGTCCTGGTTGCGGCGGCCGTAGAACGACAGGCCGATGTTGTGGAACTGGTGGTCGCTCAGCAGCGGGCCGTTGTGGCAATTCATGCAGCGCGCCTGGGTGCGGAACAGGTGCAGGCCCAGCAGCTCGGTGTCGTCCAGCGCATCGGCGCGGCCCGCCAGGAAATCGTCGAAGCGTGTTTTCTCCGGCCGCAGCGAGGCCACGTAGGCGGCCAGCGCGCGCGCCAGGCGGTCGGCGTCGACTGCGGATGTCGGTGTCGATGCCGCTGGCGCCTGAGCCACTGTTGTCGTAGCTGCCGTTGCCGATGCTGTCGAGGCGGCCGCTGATGAAGCTGATGCAACCGTTGAAGAAGACGCTGCCGGCGCGCCGCCGAACGCCTCGAGGAAGCGCGCGGGATACATGTGGTTCTCCCGCAACCGAGTCACCGCCCCGACAGCGTCATGGTTCATCTCCCGCGGGTCGTGCAGCGGTCCCATCACCTGTTCCTTGAGGCTGGCCGCGCGGCCGTCCCAGAACAGGCGCGGCGCGAACGGCGCGGCATACAGCGGCGTGGAACGGCGCCGGCCCATCAGCTTGTCCTCGCCCACCGCCAGCGGCAGGCCGTCGGTGAAGGCGCGCTGCGGCTGGTGACAGGAGGCGCAGGAGACCTGGCCCTTGCGCGACAGGCGGGCATCGAAGAACAGCATCTGTCCGAGCGTCACGACCGCCGGCCTGGCCACGTCGGCCGCCAGTTCCGCCTGGCCGGCATTCGCGGCGGTCCATTGCAGTGGCGGGCTGGAAGCCGGCGGGACGGCCGCCCATTCGGTCCAGTGCACGCCGGCGTCGATCGTGGGCGCGGGCCATCCGGCGGCAGAGCCGGCATAGCGCGCACGCAGGCAGGCGAGGTCCCAGCCCGCCTGCGTGTGGCAGGCGGGCGCATCGGCGATGGCGGGGGGATCGGCCTGGCCGGCGGCGGTGGCTGTATCGGCCAGCGCCAGGACGGCGCTAGGAGGGGCGGCACCGGGATGGGCGGCGTAAAGAGGCGAGGCGCAAAGAAAGGAGGTGCAAAGAAGGGAGGCGCGAAGGAAAGAGGCGCGAAGATAGGAGGCGCCAAGATAGGAGGCGCCAAGACGGGAGGCGCCAAGAGGGACAGCCAGGGCGCCCGTCCGGGGCCTGGCGCTGCCACGCAGGGGCATGGATACGTTCCGGGTTGCGTTGATGTCAGACGTAGGACGCAACGACGGTGGCGATACCTCAGTGCCCAAGCGATGAATAATCTATATGGATCTCGATCTGTCGATTGAGCGCTGAGGTTGGGCCCTGAAGTTGGGCCCTGGGGCGCGAACGGTCCGGCATCGGGAGTCCGTATCGCCACCATCGTCGCGCCCGCGAGCCCATGCCGGCCGAGGCCGCCGGCATCGGGAACGTGCTTGCCACGGCCTCAGGCATCGAGAATATGGAATGCGCCGTCCGGATCGCGTGCGACGATGGCCCGTTTTTCTTCCTGGGAGAGCAGCGGTTCCAGGATGTAGTCGATGTAGGCCGCGCCATCGGGCGCCAGCTTGATGCAGCCCGCGCTGTCTCCCTCGACGGGGTAGCCGGTGTAGGCATCGGCGTCGAGCACCAGCGCGCCGGGTTGGGGATCGGGGTGGGTGGCGGTCAATGCCCGCGTCTTGTCGGTGATTTCCTTGCGATAGCGGTCCAGGGCCACGTCCTTGGGCAATGGAATGCTGCCGCGGCCGCCGTGGTGCATGATGAAGACGAATTCCCCCAGCGACATGTCGTCGGGGATATGGCGATTGGTGGCGGGGCTGGTGTACCAAGACACGTAGAGCGCCAGGTCGTTGTAGAAGGCGGCGGTCTGGTTGGACGGATCGTCCTTGCTGCCCAGCGTGTAGTGATGCTCGCGCCAGGCCTCGTCGGTGTATCGGAACAGTCCGGACGCGGTCGAACCGGGACTGGCGCTGTGAGAGTCTGCGCCGAACGATGATTCGAGATAGGCGACGTCCGCCGCGATCTGGATGGTCGGGGCGTTGACGCCATGCCGCCTGCCGTGGGCCACGATGGCGGCTTTGATTCTGGTTTGGGCTCGGTTCAATGCCATGCGCGTGTTCCTGCGTGGTGGCGCGGCCCGCGGGTTCCAGCGGCGAGGCTGATGCGCCATGGCCGGGATGGCCACGAAGCATGGTAGGGACAAGGCCGCCGGCGCTCCATGGTGCCTGGTCTGATTTGCGGTCAGAAGCGGTAGCCGACCTGCAGCCAGAGTTCGCGGCCGGATTGATAGGTGGCGTTGTTGCTTGCCAGCGTGGGATTACCGGCCACGATCGCGGGCATGCGGTTGAGCAGATTGAGGATGTCGATGGTCAGTTCGAGCCTGGGCATGACGGGGGGCTGCCACGAGAGCCGGGTGTCCCAGGTCCAGTACGAGGGCAGGCCGCCGGATTGATAGCGATCGAGGAAGGACGGGCCCGGGCCTCTGCCGACATAGATGATGTCGTCGCGCCTGCCGCGCCAGTTCAGCGTATGGGTCCAGGTCAGTCCGGCGCGCGGATAGGCGCCGGTCAGCGTGAGCGCGGCCAATTGGGGCTGGTGGAAACTTCGCGGCGGCAGGTCGATGGTGTGGATGGGTGCGCCGTTGTAGATCACCCTGTCGTTGGGGCCGCGCGCGTTGTCGTCATAACCCTTGGCCAGGTCGGTGTTGGTCTTGCGCTTCTGCCAGCTCCATGAGACCTGCAGGTGCCAACGGGTCGGACCGGCTCGCCAGGGTTCCAGCGTGCGTAGCGTCAGGCTGACGGCGTCGGTCGTGGAGTTGCCGCCGTTGCGGTAGGTGAAACCGGTGTTGATCTTGCCGCTCTTGATCCACTGCCGCCGGCCGTCGCGGCGGACATAGCCCAGCAGGCCTTCCAGGCCCGCCATGCGTTGGCGCAGCGAGAATGCCCATTCGTCGTCATAGGGCATGCGCAGCCCGCTGTAGTCCACGGCAAAATCCTGTTTGCCGGCGGGCACGGGATTGCCGCGGAAGTCGGTCAACTGTTGCAGCAGGCGCAGGCGCCGGGCTTCCAGGGCGGTTTCCAGCACGGCGCCGCCGAAGTAGCGGGACCATCCTCCGCTCAGCACGGTGGCGCCTGATCCGAGCACATCCCAATCCAGGCGCGTGCGCGGCGCGACACTGTGGCTGCCGAACAGGCTCTCGTGGTCATAGCGCAGCCCGGCATCCAGCGCCAGGCGCCGCCACTCGATGCGATCGGAGAGATACAGCGCCGCCGTCTGGCTGCGCGCCCGCACCGTTCCCGGCCGCCACAGGTACCTATTGCTGTCCGTGTAGCCGCCCGTGCTGCCGTAGGTGCGCGTGTAGGCGGTCGATAGCTTCGGCCGCTTGAAGGCCGCGTCGATCCGCTGCGCGTCGATGCCCGCGTAGACGTTGTGCGTGAATGCCCGGGCGCGTAGCGGATCCAGATCGATCCGCCCCTTGAGCTGCACGGTGTCCTGCTGTTTTTGTTCCCGTCCGAAGCCGCCCTTGAAGTACACGGGCAGCCTGTAGGGGCGTGTCGTCACCCATTCGCGGCTCGTCGAACGGCGGTTGCTCATGGCATGGTCCCAGCCGGCCTGCAGGGTCAGGCGCGCCGCCGGCAATCGGTGTTCCAGGCGGGCGGCCAGGCCATACGCGCCATGGTTGTTGGCGTATTGCGTGTCGCGGGCCGTGTTGCTGGTCAGCGCTTCGCTGCGATCGCTGTATTTCAGCGTCAGATCGACCAGGGTGTCGGCGTCGGGGCGCACGCTGAACTTGCCCAGGAAGTTGTCGATGCGGTCGCGATAGTTGTTCGGCGTGCGCAGCGACTTGCCTGCGTCATCCGCGCTCAGGCCCCAGCGCGCTATCCGGGATTGCCGATGCGACATGGCCAGCACCATGCCCGCCTTGTCGTTGACGGCAATGTCCGCCACCACCGAGTAGAAGCGCTTTTGCCATCGAGGCGTGAAGCCCGGCTCGCCTTGGGTCCATTTGTTCTCCTGGCCCGGCGAGACGCGCTGGCGAGTCATGTTCGAGGTGTTCCACCGATAGTCGAACTTCAGGTGGTTCTCGCCGGAAAAGCGGCGCAGGCGTGCGTCCACCACGCCGCCATTGAATCGTCCGTATTCCACCGGCACGAAACTGTCGTGCACGTGCACGGCTTCCAGCAGGCTGGCGTCGATGAAATACGACTGTGGATTGCTGGGGACATTGCCGCCTACCTGGGCCAGGTTCTTGTTGGCCGGATCGACGCGGTTGGTGGCATCGATGCCATCGATCTGGAACAGGTTCTGGTAGGGACTGGCGCCGTAGAAGGAAATGTCCTCGACATCGAGCGAACCGCGATTCTGCGCGCCGTGGGCGCCGGGGTTGGTACGCACCGCGGGATGCGTCGCCACCAAGGTGCTCAGATCACGGTTGGACGAGGGTGTCGTGGCGATCTCCTGGCGGCTGTAGACGCGTTCGCCAAGCTGTTCGCCATAGACCCGCACGGGATCGAGCCGCGAGGCGTGGGTCGGGTCTGGCTGGTCGACGTAGATGAGGTAGCGGTTCGCGCCCTCCGCGCGCAATGCCAGGCCGGAGCCTTCCAGCATCTGGTCGAGCGCCAACCGGGCGGGAAACCTGCCGCGCACGACGGGAGAGACTTTGCCCGCAACCGCTGCGGGCGGGAACGAGATCTCCAGGCCGGATTGACGGCCCAGCTCGATCAGCGCGTCGCCCAGGGGGAGAGCGGGGATGCATAGACGGACGGCATCGTTCAACGGCTGGCTGGCCGCGGGAGCGGGACATACATATGCCAAGACTATGGTAAGGATAAGGGCGTTGGCGGTTAACGGGCGTGTGGTGTAGTCATAGGAGTCGAATGGCATGGGCGCGTTCTACCGTTGGTTGGTTTCAACGGTGGGACGTGGCTTTGTGGGGTCGACCTCAGTGTTGTGTGGATAAAATGTTTGAGCGAGTCGTCTGATTTACGCAAAGCCCGACGGACCTCACGTGCTTCCAGTGAGTCTTCATCTTATACAGAGCGGGCCGGCGTACCTGCCGAGTCGGGCGTTACCTGTAGATATAGAAAGCGCCTGTCGGATCTCGGTCCACAATGCTCTGCCTCTCTACGTCATCGAGCAAAGGCTCCAAGTTGTAGTCGATATGCCAATTGCCATCGGCTCCTAGTTTTATGCATCCTGCGCTGTCCTCCGGTGGCTCGTAGCCGATGTATGCATCCGCATCCATGGCCAGTGCGCCTGGATAGGGCCCGGGATTGGCGTTTCTGATTTCGGAAGGCAGGGCGTCCATGCTGTCCTGATAGATCTTACGGCCGGGAGCGTTGCTGAAGTCGACGGTAGACCGGCCATCATGGTGCTTGATGTAGGCATATTCTTCGAATGACAAATCATCGGGAATGTTGCCGTTAGAGGCCGGGTCGTTGAACCAGGACGAGTAGGTGGCGAGATCGTCGTACAAGGCAGCGATCTGGTTCATTGGATCATTCTTGACACCCAGTGCGCTGTGGAAGTCGTTCCAGGTGCCATCGGTGTACTGGAATAAGCCCGACGCGGTCGATTTGGAATTCCTTAGGGATGATCCAAACGACGTTTCGATATATGCAAAGTCCGATGCTATCTGGATTAGGTCGTCGGTGAATCCGTGCTGCTCGCCATACTCGACGATGGCGGCTTTGGTTTCGGCTTGGGATCGGCTGAGTTCCATTTCTCATGCTCCAGCGTGACGTCGCATCGCGACGCAGCATGTCCGACCGGAACGCCCGATGCGTTTCGCGGAATGCTGTGAAGCATCGTAGGAACAACTGGCTTGAGGCTCTACGGTATGAGGTCTGATTTCTCAATCGACCGCCTTAGAACCGGTAGCCGACCTGCAACCAGAATTCGCGGCCCGATTGATATAGGCTGTTGTCGGCCTTGAAATTGGGATTGCTCGCGGTGAGCGCGGGCATGCGATTCAGCAGATTGAGTACTTCGACGGTCAATTCCATGTTGCGCAGCGACGGGGGCTGCCAAGTCAGCTTGGTGTCCCAGGTCCAAAAGGATGCCAAGCCCCCCGACTTGTATTTCTCCAGCTGGGCTGGCGCCGGCCCTCTTCCTACATAGATAATTGCATTGCGCTTGCTGCGCCAGTTCAGCATATTGCTCCAGGTCAGCCCCATGCGTGGATATGCGCCGATCAATGTCAGGTTAGCAGTCTGTGGCTGATAGAAGGTGATATCCGGAAGTTCAAAGGCGCGAATCGGAACATCGTTATAGATGACCAATTCGTCGGTATCCGTCGAGCTTCCGCCGTATCCCTTGGCAAGATCGTTGTTGGCCTTGCGGCGTTGCCAACTCCAGCTGGTGCGCATGTTCCAGCGTGTTTCGCCTGCGCGCCAGGGTTCGAGCGTACTCAAGGTCAGACTCACGCTGTCGGTGATGGAATGGCCGCTATTGCGGTACCGGTAGCGATCCTCGAAGACGCGGCCGGTCTGGCTTTTGGCCCATTGATCGCGGCCATTGCGACGTACGTAACCCAGAACGCCTTGCAAACCCGCCATGCGTTGGCGCAGCGACACCGCCCATTCGTCGTCGTACGGCATGCGTAATCCGCGGTAATCGACGAAATATTCCTGGTCCCCATCGGCCACAGGGGCGCCGCTTTTGTCCAGCACTCGCCTGCGCAGGCGGCCACGTTCAGCTTCCAGCGCGGTATTCAGCATTCCTGCTCCGACATAGCGTGACCAACTGGTGCTCAGCAGCGTATTGCCCGAGCCGAACATATCCCATTCCAGCCGTGTGCGTGGCGAAACATTGCTATTGCCGAGGAATGTTTCGTAGTCGTAGCGCAGTCCCGAGTCCAGGGCCAGACGGCGCCATTCGATTCGGTCGTTCAGATACAGGCTCGCCATGGCGTACCGCGTGGCTACCGTGCCAGGAAGGTACACGTCTTTGCTCGAATCGCGGTAAGTGCCGGAACGGCCATAGGTGCGTTGAAGGGACGCCGACTGCTGGTAGCGTTTGAATCCCGCATCGACGCGCTGCAAGTCCACGCCGGCATATAAACCATGCGTGAGCACGCCCGTATGCAAGGGGGCGAGGTCAACGCGGCTTTTGAGGGTCCAAGTGTCTTGCTGCGTCTGCTCCCGTCCCAGGCCGCCCGTGGTGTATTTGGGTAGCCCGAATGGTCTTTGGGTCACTAACTCATTGTCTGACGAATAGCGATTGCTCATCGCAGTATCCCAACCGCCTTGCAGAGAGAAGCGCCCTTGGGTAAACCGGTGTTCCAGGTTGAGGCTGACGCCTCGCGCTCCATGATTGTTGTCCCAGCGGGTGTCGCGGAACAGATAGCTCGACAAGGTCTCGCTGCGGTCGCTGTATTTCAGCGCCAAGTCGATCACGGTGTCGGCGCCGGCGCGCAAACTGAATTTGCCGAGGAAATTGTCGATACGGTCACGATAGGTGGCTTGGCCGGGCAGCGGCTGTCCGGCATCGTCCACACCCATGTTCGCGCGGGTGATGTCGGATTGGCGATGGGACAAGGTCAGTACAGCACCGGCCTTGTCGTTGAAGGCAATATCGCCGACAGCGGTATAAAAGCGCTTTTGCCATATGGGTGAATAGCCGGGTCGGCCTTGCGCCCATTTGCTGGCGTCACCTTGCGCGACGCGCTGCTGCGTCATATTGGAAGTGTTCCAACGGTAATCCAGCTTCAAGTGATTTTCGCCGGAGAAGCGGCGTAGCCGGGCGTCCACCACGCCACCAGTGAAGCGGCCATATTCGACGGGTATGGAATTGTCGTAGACGCGCACGTCTTCCAGTAGGCTGGTGTCAACGAAATACGATTGTGAATTGCTGGCAATGTTGTTGGTTTTAAGGTTGAGGTTCTTGCTGGCCGGGTCCACCCGATTGGACGCATCCATGCCATCGACCTGGAACAGATTCTGATACGGGCTCGCTCCGTAAAACGAAATATCCTCGACATCCAGTGATCCGCGATTCTGCGACCCGGCCGCGCCCGGATTCGTGCGCACCGCCGGATGGGTCGCCATCAATGTGCTCAAGTCGCGGTTGGATGATGGCGTTTGCGCGATCTCCTCGCGGCCATAGATGCGTTCGCCGATCTGTTCGCCGTAGATGCGCACCGGTTCCAGCCGTGATGCCGAGAACGGGTTGGTCTTGTCGACGAAGACGACGTAGCGACCCGACCCGTCGGCGCGCAGCGTCAGTCCGGAGCCGGTCAGCAGGTGGTTCAGGGCCGTCAGGGCGGAATACTCGCCCCGCAGGGCGGGGGCGGTCTTGCCGGCCACGGCGGCCGGCGGGAATGAGATTTCCAGGCCGGATTGAAGGCCCAGCGCGAGCAAGGCGTCGCTCAGCGGCTGTGCGGGCAGGTCATAGAGATTGGCGCGGGCGGTTGGCGTCGCCAGGGCAGGCGCGGCAAGCGCCAGCACCGTGCAAAAGAGTGCTGCCGACACATCGGACCGGCGGCGCGGGCGGCGTTCGAGGGGGATGGGCATGTAAGCGTCCTTGACTGAGTGAAGCTGGTCATAGGACGTGTTGGCAGCCCATACCCCTCAGCGAATGAGCGATGGGGGGGCGACGAACTAAGACTGAAGGAAGGCGACGTGTCGAGCCAAGTCTTGCTTCAGAACCGATACCCCACCTGCAACCACAGCTCGCGTCCCGACTGGAACGTGCTGCGGTTGGTCTTCAGGTTGGGATTGCTGGCCGTGACCGCCGGCATGCGGTTCAGCAGGTTCAGCACTTCCACCGTGAATTCCAGGTTGCGCGCGAAGGTCGGCTGCCACGCCAGCTTGGTGTCCCAGGTCCAGTACGACGGCAGCTCGCCGGATTCGTAGCGGTCCAGGTAATCCGGCCGCGGACCGACGCCGACGTGGATGGTGGCGTCGCGCTTGCTGCGCCAGTTCAGTTTGTTGCTCCAGGTCAGGCCGGCGCGCGGGTAGGCGCCGATCAGCGTGAGCGTAGCGACCTGGGGCTGGTAGAAGGTGCTGGGCGGCAGGTCGATGGCGCGGATCTCCGAGCCGTTGTAGATCACCCGGTCATCCGGATCGCGCGCATCGGCCGTGTAGCCGGTGACCAGGTCGCCGTTGGTCTTACGCTTCTGCCAGCTCCACGATGCCTGCATGTTCCAGCGCGTCGGACCCAGGCGCCAGGGTTCCAGCGTGCGCAGCGTCAGGCTGACGCCGTCGGTGGTGGAAAAGCCGTCGTTGTTGTAGGTGTAGCCCGTGGCCTGCGTGCCGCTCTTGGTCCATTGGTCGCGGCCATTGCGGTGCACGTAGCTCAGCAGGCCCTCGATGCCCGCCATGCGCTGGCGCAGCGAGACCGCCCATTCGTCGTCGTAGGGCATGCGCAGGCCGCGGTAGTCCACGAAGTATTCCTTGCCGCCGTCGGTCACGGGCCTTCCCTTGCTGTCGAGCACCTGCCGGCGCAGGCGGCTGCGCTCGGCTTCCAGCGCGGTTTCCAGCACCTCGCTGCCGTAGTAGCGCGACCAGCCCGCGCTCAGCAGCGTGTCGCCCGAGCCCAGCACGTCCCATTCCAGGCGCGTGCGCGGCGACAGGTTGGTGTTGCCCAGGAAGGTCTCGCGGTCGTAGCGCACGCCCGCATCCAGCGCCAGCCGTTGCCACTCGATGCGGTCGGACAGGTACACGCTGGCCATGTTGTATTTCACGTTGACCGTGCCGGGCAGGTAGTGGACCTTGCTGAAGTCCTGGTAGGTGCCCTTGTTGTTGTAGGCGCGGCGGAACGAATACGAATCCTGGAAGCGCTTGAAGCCGGCGTCGATCTGCTGCAGGTCGGCGCCCGCGTACAGGCTGTGGGTGAAGATGCCGGTGCGCACGGGATCGAGATCGATGCGGCCCTTGAGGGTCCAGGTGTCCTGCCGCGTCTGCTCCTTGCCGAAGCCGCCCGCGGTGTATTGCGGCAGCCTGTAGGGTTGATAGGTCACCAGTTCATCGCCGACCGACTGGCGATCGCTGGTGGCATGGTCCCAGCCGGCCTGCAGCGAGACGCGGCCGCCCTGGAACAGGTGGTCCAGGTTGCCGCTCAGGCCGTAGGCGCCGTGGTTGTTGTCCCAATGCGTGTCGCGGAACAGGTAGCTCGACAAGGTCTCGCTGCGGTCGCTGTACTTGAGCGTCAGGTCGGCGGTGGTGTCGGCGCTGGCGCGCACGCTGAACTTGCCCAGGAAGTTGTCGACGCGGTCGCGGTAGGTGTCCTGGCCCTGTTGCGGCTGGCCCTTGTCGTCCACCCCCATGTTCCAGCGCGTGATGTCGGATTCGCGGCGCGACATGGCCAGCACCACGCCGGATTTGTCGTTGAAGGCGAAATCGCCCACGGCCGAATAGAAGCGCTTCTTCCATTCGGGCGAATAGCCGGGCTGGCCCTGCGCCCAGCTGTTCTCCTCGCCCTCGGACACCTGCTGTTGCGTCATCTTCGAGGTGTTCCAGCGGTAGTCGAACTTCAGGTGGTTCTCGCCGGAGAAGCGGCGCAGGCGCGCATCGACCACGCCGCCGGTGAAGCGGCCGTATTCGACGGGCACGAAGCTGTCGTACACGCGCACCGCCTCCAGCAGGCTGGTGTCGACGAAGTACGACTGCGGGTTGCTGGGGACGTTGCCGACCTGCAGGTTGAGGTTCTTGCTGGCCGGATCGACGCGGTTGGTGGCGTCGATGCCGTCGATCTGGAACAGGTTCTGGTAGGGGCTGGAGCCGTGGAAGGAGATGTCTTCGACGTTGAGCGAGCCGCGGTTCTGCGAGCCGCTGACGCCCGGGTTGGTGCGCACCGCCGGGTGGCTGGCCACGAGCGTGCTCAGGTCGCGGTTGGACGACGGCGTTTCGGCGATCTCTTCCTGGCTGTAGATGCGTTCGCCGGCCTGCTCGCCGTAGACCCGCACCGGCTCCAGCCGAGAGGTGGAGAAGGGATGGGTCTTGTCGACGAAGACGATGTAGCGGCCCGGGCCGTCGGCGCGCAGGGCCAGGCCGGAACCGGCCAGCAGGCGGTCCAGCGCCAGCAGGGCGGAATACTCGCCTTGCAGGGTGGGCGATACCTTGCCGGCCACGGCGGCTGGCGGGAACGAGATCTCCAGGCCCGATTGGCGGCCGAGCGCGAGCAGGGCGTCGCCCAGCGCCTGCGACGGAATGTCATACACAATGGTGCGCGCGGGCGGCTGGGCGATGACGGGCGCGGCAATGGCCAGCATGACGCAAAGAAGGGCGGCCGAGGCGCTGGGCCGGCGTTTGCGGTCAAGAGGGAAAGGCATGAAAACGTCCTACGCTGTGTTGATGTCAGCCGTAGGACGCGGCGTAGGACGCAACCCCTCATTGCAAAGTTGATGAATAATTTATATTGATTCTTATTTACTGATTGAGAATCCCAGCGGAAGACGGCGAGCGCAGTCCGGGATATCGCGAGTAGCGGGGAGCGTGAAAGGGCGGCGTCGCGGGAAGCTGATGCGCCTGAGGTGCAGGCGATGCCCGGCCATGCGGATCGCGCCGAACCCGCCAGCCCTGCAAGAGAAATCCCTCAGCGCAGGATCAGCAGGCCGGGCAGATCGGTGATGCCGACCTTGGTCTGCGCCAGCAGCAGGTCGAGCGCGCGCTTGGGATCGGCGATGCTCGCCGTGCCGGACACGCGGGTGCCGCGCGCCAGTTCGCCCAGCACCAGGATGCGCTTGCCGGTGTAGCGCGCCAGCTGCGCGGCGGCGTCGGGCAGCGCGGTGTCGTTGAAGGCCAGCAGTCCCTGGCTCCAGGCGGGGGCGGTTTCGCGCGGCGCCGGGTCGCGGATCATGCCGCCGGCCGAGACCGTGATGCGTTGCCCCGGTTCGAGGATCTGTGGCTGCCCGTCGGCGCAGGCCTGGCATTGCACCGCCACCTGATGCTGGTAGACGGTGACGCGGGTCGCATCGGCATCGCGGGCGACCGCGTAGCGCGTGCCCAGCGCCGTGGCGTTGGCGTCCGCGGTGACGACCGTGAAGGCGGGGCCATCGGCGCCGCGGGGCGTCGCCTCGAACAGGGCCTGGCCGGCCAGCAGGCGCACTTCGCGCTTGCCCGCTCCGAAGTCCACGGCGATGGCCGAATGCGCATCGAGGATGGCGCGCGAGCCGTCGGGCAGGGCGACGCGCAGCGGTTGCGTGCCGCTGGCGTAGTCGGCGCCCGGCTGGAAGTCGCGCAGGGTATAGGCGGCCATGCCCGCGGCAGTGACCAGCGCCAGGGCCAGTACCACGCGGCGTTTGCGCGGCGGGCGGACGGTCAGCTTGCCTCGGTCGATCTCGCCCATGCGGCGCCAGACGCGCGCCAGGCGGTCGTAGGCGGCGGCATGGCGGGGATCGGCGTGGTACCAGGTGTCGAATTCGGCCTGTGTCTGCGCGTCCAGCGGCTGGCCGCTGTGGCGGATGACCCAGCGCGAGGCCTGTTCGTCGGCGGCCGTGGCGTTGCCGTGGGCGGCGGCCTTGTTCACGCGGTCAGGGCCTGGTCGCAGGCCAGCAGGATGCGCATCATGTGCTTTTCGACCGCGCTGACCGAGATGGCGAAGCGTTCGGCGATGGCGCGGTAGGTCAGGCCTTCGTGGCGATGCAGGACGAACACGTCGAGGCTGCGGCGCGGCTGGCGCAGCAGGGCGGCTTCGAGCCGCCGCAGCAACTGGTTGGCCGAGGCGACCTCCAGCGTGTCGGCCTCGAAGGCCGGCGGCTGCGCGGCGGCGTAGTCGGCGACCGCGCCCATTTCACGGCCGCGCCGGCGATGCCAGTCGGTGGCGATGTTGGCCGCCACCCGGAAGACATAGGCGCGGTCGTTGTCCGGAAGGGTCCTGTCCTTGAACTCGGCCAGCTTGATCCACGTGTCCTGGGCGCAGTCCTGGGCCACGTCGCGCGAGCCGGTGCGCATGGCCAGGAAGCCCAGCACTTCGCGGTAGTGCCGGAGAAATACATCGGTAAGCGAAGACATGTCGCTGACGGCGGGCGCCAGATAGAGTCAGATTCGCTGCATATTATAAATGATAATTATTATTGTTAATGCACATTTCACTGTCGTGGGAAAGCGCGGACGGCGCGCGCCGTCCGCCCGTCGATCAGGCTTCGCCCTGTTCGATTTCTTCCAGCGAGCCCTGCAGTTCGAGCCACTGCTCTTCCAGCGTTTCCAGGCGCTTGCCGTGTTCGCCGTGCTCGGCCATGACCTTCTGGCGTTCGGCGCGGCGCGCGTCGGAATACAGGTCCGGGTCGGCGATGACGCCGTCCAGCGCCTGCAGCTTGACGCGCAGCTTCTCCATCTCGGTCTCGACCTTGGCCAGCTTGGCTTCCAGCGGCTTGCGCAGCGCCGACAGGCGTTGGCGTTGTTCGGCCTCGGCGCGGCGTTGCGCCTTGCGGTCGACCACGGCCTCGCCGTTCTCGGCGTTTTCGCGGGCGGCCTCGGCGCGTTCGCCGGCGTTGCGGGCGGCGAGCCAGTCGCGGTAGTCCTCCAGGTCGCCGTCGAATTCGCGCACGGCGCCGTCGGCCACGATCCAGAAGCTGTCCACGGTGGTGCGCAGCAGGTGGCGATCGTGCGAGACCAGCAGCATGCTGCCGCCGAACTCGGCCAGCGCGGCGGCCAGGGCCTCGCGCGTCTCGACGTCCAGGTGGTTGCTGGGTTCGTCCAGCAGCAGCAGGTTGGGCTTCTGCCAGACGATCAGCGACAGCGCCAGGCGAGCCTTTTCGCCGCCCGACATCGGGCCGACCTTGCTGTTGACCGTGTCGCCCGAGAAGCCGAAGCCGCCCAGGTAATTGCGCAGCTCCTGCTCGCGCGTTTCCGGCGACAGCCGCGCCAGATGGGCCAGCGGCGTGCTGTCCACGTCCAGCATGTCGAGCTGGTGCTGGTGGAAGTAGCCGATCGCCAGCCCGCGCGAGGCGCGGCGTTCGCCGGCCTGCACCGGCAGTTCCTCGGCCAGGGTCTTGATCAGCGTGCTCTTGCCGGCGCCGTTGGCGCCCAGCACGCCGACGCGGCTGCCGGCGCGCACCATCAGCGTCACGTCGCGCAGGATCGGCACATCGTTGCCGGCCGCGTCGGTATAGCCGGCCGACAGGTGTTCCAGCGTCAGCAGCGGATCCGGCACCTGCTCGGGCGAGGGGATGCGGATGTCGATGCCGGCCTCGGCCTGAAGCGGCGCCAGCACCTGCATGCGCGCCAGGGCCTTGACCCGGCTCTGGGCCTGCTTGGCCTTGGAGGCCTTGGCCTTGAAGCGGTCGATGAAGCCTTGCAGGCGCGCGGTTTCGCGGGTCTGGCGCTCGTAGGCGATGTTGGTCTGGCGCAGGCGCTCGGCGCGCTGCGTCAGGAAGTCGCCGTAGCCGCCGCGGTAGCGCACCAGCTTGGCGTGATCGAAATGCAGGATGGACTTGGCCACCGCGTCCAGGAACTCGGTGTCGTGGGAGATCAGCATGACGGTGCCGGGATAGGCGGCCAGCCATTTCTCCAGCCACAGCATGGCGTCCAGGTCCAGGTGGTTGGTGGGCTCGTCCAGCAGCAGCAGCTCGGACGGCGCCATCAGCGCGCGCGCCAGCGCCAGGCGCATGCGCCAGCCGCCGGAGAAGCTCGCCACCGGCTGGCTCCATTCGGCCGGCTTGAAGCCCAGGCCGGCCAGCAGCTGTTCGGCGCGCGAGGCCGCGCTCCAGGCGCCGGCCTCGACCAGCGCCGCCTCGACCTCGGCGATCTGCGTGCCCTGGTCGTCGGTGAGTTCGGCGCGGCGCGCCTGCAGCGCGCGCAGCGGCGTGTCGCCGTCGATGACGAATTCACGCGCGGGGCGGTCGTCGGCATGCAGTTCCTGTTCGACGCTGGCGATGCGCCAGCCGGCCGGCAGCGCCAGGTTGCCGGCGTCCAGGTCCAGCGCGCCGGTCAGCAGCGCGAACAGCGATGACTTGCCGGCGCCGTTCTTGCCGACGATGCCGACGCGCTCGCCCGGGTGCACCACGAATTCGGCATCGTCCAGCAGCACCTTGGTGCCGCGGCGCAGGGTCAATCCAGAGGCGCGGATCACGTCGTCAACTGCTCGCGGGTCAGCAGCAGCAACTGGTCGGAGGCTTCCTCCGTATCCAGCCACACCGGCGACAGCTCAGGGAAGGCGGCTTCGAAGAAATCGCGCTCGTGGCCGATCTCCAGCACCAGCACGCCGTTCTCCGACAGGTAGCGCGGCGCGGCCTGCAGGATGCGGCGCACCAGGTCCATGCCATCCGTGCCGCCGGCCAGGGCCAGTTGCGGCTCGTGGCGATATTCCTGCGGTAGCACGTCCATCGAGCCGCTGTTGACGTAGGGCGGGTTGCAGACGATCACGTCGTACTGGCGTTCCGGCAGGTTGTCGAACAGATCGCTCTGGTGCAGCGCCAGCCGGTCGGCCAGGCCGTAGTCGTCGACGTTGCGGCGGGCGACCTCGAGCGCGTCGGGCGACACGTCGACGGCGTCGACCTGGGCATAGGGGAAGGCCAGCGCCGACAGGATCGCCAGGCAGCCCGAACCCGTGCACATGTCCAGCACGCTGTCGACGGCCTGCGCGTCCTGCACCCAGGGCGACAGGCCTTCGTCCAGCAGCTCCGCGATGGGCGAGCGCGGCACGATGACGCGCGCGTCCACGTAGAAGCGATGCCCGCGCAGCCAGGCCTCGTTGGTGAGATACGCGGCCGGCACGCGCTCGGTGACGCGGCGGTCGATCAGCTCCAGCACGCGGTTGCGTTCTTCGCTGAGCACGCGGGCGTCCAGGAAGGGCTCCAGCGTGTCCAGCGGCAGGTGCAGCGCGTGCAGGACCAGATAGACCGTCTCGTCCCAGGCGTTGTCGCTGCCGTGTCCCAGCGCCACCTGGGCGGCGTTCAGGCGCGATACGCCATAGCGGATCAGGTCGCGCAGGGTCAGCAGTTCTTGGCGGGCGGATTGATACATGAGAGGCTTTTTACTTGGCGGGCAGGAGGTTTTCCAGCGTGCGCCGATAGATGTTTTTCAACGGGTCCAGCGAGGCCAGCTCGATGCGCTCGTTGACCTTGTGGATCGTGGCGTTGCAGGGGCCGAACTCGATGACCTGCGGGCAGATCTTGGCGATGAAGCGGCCATCGGACGTGCCGCCGGTGGTCGACAGCTCGGCCGTCACGCCGGTTTCCTCGCGGATGGCCTTGACCAGCGCATCCGTCAGCGAGCCGCGCGGGGTCAGGAAGGGCTCGCCGCCCAGTTCCCAGTCCAGCGTGTATTCCAGGCCATGGCGGTCCAGCACTTCGTGCACCCGCGCCTGCAGGCTTTCCGGCGTGCTGGCGGTGGCGAAGCGGAAGTTGAACAGCGCCACGGCGTCGCCCGGCACCACGTTGGTGGCGCCCGTGCCCGAGTTCAGGTTCGAGACCTGGAACGTGGTCGGCGGGAAGTACTCGTTGCCCTGGTCCCACTCGATCGCGACGATCTCGGCCAGCGCCGGCGCCAGCTGGTGCACCGGGTTGCGCGCCAGGTGCGGATAGGCCACGTGGCCCTGGATGCCCTTGACCGTCAACGTGCCCGACAGCGAGCCGCGGCGACCGTTCTTGCAGGTGTCGCCGAGCACGTCGCCCGAGGTGGGTTCGCCGACGATGCAGTAGTCCATCTGCTCGCCGCGCGCCTTGAGCGCGTCACAGACGATGGCGGTGCCGTCGATCGACGGGCCTTCCTCGTCGGACGTGATCAGGAGGGCGATCGAGCCGCCGTGCTGCGGGTGGGCCGCCACGAATTCCTCGGCCGCCACCACGAAGGCGGCGATCGAGCTCTTCATGTCGGCGGCGCCGCGGCCGTACAGGTAGCCGTCACGCTCGGTGGGCACGAACGGGTCGCTTTCCCACTTCGCGCGCGGGCCCGGCGGCACCACGTCGGTGTGGCCGGCGAAGACCACCAGCGGCGCGGTGTTGCCACGGCGCGCCCACAGGTTGGTGACGCCGCCCTGGGCGATGGTTTCGCAGGTGAAGCCGAGCGGCGCCAGGCGCGCCGCCAGCGTCGCCTGGCAATCGGCGTCCGCCGGGGTGACCGACGGACGGGCGATCAGGTCCTTGACCAGATCCAGAACAACCGTGGCCGACATTTACGCCCTCAGCAGATCGTTGATGCTGGTCTTGGCGCGGGTCTGCGCGTCGACACGCTTGACGATGACGGCGCAGGCCAGGCTGTGCGAGCCGTCGGCCGAGGGCAGCGAGCCCGGCACCACCACCGAGCCCGACGGCACGCGGCCGTAGGTGATCTTGCCCGTGGCGCGGTCATAGATCTTGGTGCTTTGCGACAGGTACACGCCCATGGCCAGCACCGAGTTCTCTTCGACGATCACGCCTTCGACGACTTCCGAGCGGGCGCCGATGAAGCAGTTGTCTTCGATGATGGTGGGGTTGGCCTGCAGCGGCTCGAGCACGCCGCCGATGCCGACGCCGCCGGACAGGTGGACGTTCTTGCCGATCTGGGCGCACGAGCCGACGGTGGCCCAGGTGTCGACCATGGTGCCTTCATCGACGTAGGCGCCGATGTTGACGTACGAGGGCATCAGCACCACGTTGCGGCCGATGAAGGCGCCGCGGCGGGCGACGGCGGGCGGCACCACGCGGTAGCCGCCTTGCTTGAAGGCGTTGTCGCCGTATTCCGAGAACTTGAGCGGCACCTTGTCGTAGAACTGCAGCGGGGCCTGGCCCATGATGGCGTTGTCGTACAGGCGGAACGACAGCAGCACGGCCTTCTTGATCCACTGGTGCACGACCCAGTCGTCGTTGATTTTCTCGGCCACGCGCAGGCGGCCCAGGTCCAGCCCGTCGATGGTGTGTTCGACGGCTTCGCGCACTTCGGCGCTGGCGTCGGAGGGCGACAGGTTGGCCCGGTCGTCCCAGGCTTTTTCGATGGTGGTCTGCAGGTCGAGAGTCATAGCGGCTCAGCTTTTCAAAAAAGGTTGATCAAACAGAAGTATGTACGAAATGGGCGATGCGTTCGGCCGCCTGCACGCAGTCGGCCAAAGGCGCCACCAGGGCCAGGCGGATGCGCCCCTGCCCGGGATTCACACCGTGCGCCTCGCGCGCCAGGAAACTGCCCGGCAGCACGGTAACACCGGTACGGCCATAAAGGTCGCGCGCGAACGCGGTATCCGAACCCGGGGTGGCCGCCCACAGGTAGAACGAGGCCTGGGGACGCTGCACGTCCAGCACGTTCCGCAGGATCGGCAGCACGGCCTCGAATTTCTCGCGGTACAGGCGGCGGTTGTCCTTGACGTGGGCCTCGTCGGTCCAGGCGGCGATGCTGGCCGCCGACACCAGCGGGCTCATGGCGCTGCCATGATACGTGCGGTAGCGCAGGAAGCGGCCGATCAGCGCGGCGTCGCCCGCCACGAAACCCGAGCGCAGGCCCGGCACGTTCGAGCGCTTGGACAGGCTGGAGAACGCCACCAGGTTGCGGTAGTCGTTGCGGCCCAGGCGGCGCGCCGCCTGCAGGCCGCCCAGCGGCGGATTGCCTTCGTCCAGGTAGATCTCGGAATAGCACTCGTCGGAGGCGATCACGAAGCCGTGGCGGTCGGACAGGGCGAACAGGTCTTCCCATTCGTCCAGCGTCATGACGTTGCCGGCCGGGTTGCCGGGCGAGCAGACGAACACCATGCGGGTCTTTTTCCAGACCTCGTCCGGCACCTGGTTCCAGTCGCAGGCGAAATTGCGCAGCGCGTCGGCGTTGACGTAGTAGGGCGTGGCGCCGGCCAGCAGCGTGGCGCCCTCGTAGATCTGGTAGAACGGGTTGGGGCAGATCACCACCGACCCGGCCGCCGGATCGATCACCGTCTGGGTGAAGGCGAACAGCGCTTCGCGCGAGCCCAGCGCCGGCAGCACCTGGGTCTCGGCGTCCGGCGCCGGAATGCTGTAGCGCGACGCCAGCCAGTTGGCGATGGCCTGGCGCAGCGCGGGATCGCCCTTGGTCGACGGGTACACCGACAGCCCGCCGAGGCTGTCGCGGATGGCCTGCGCGACGCGCTCCGGCGCGGCGTGTTTGGGCTCGCCGATCGACAGGTTGATGGGCGTCAGGCCGTCCGGCTGCGCGCTGGCCGAGGCCAGCAGGGCGCGCAGTTTTTCGAACGGGTAGGGGTGCAGGGCATCGAGGCGCGGATTCATGACGCAAGATTTTAACAAGCAAGCTACAATAGCGGGCTTGGCCTATCGCGAAGGTGGCGAAATTGGTAGACGCACCAGGTTTAGGTCCTGACGCCGTAACAGGTGTAGGGGTTCGAGTCCCCTCCTTCGCACCAACCCTATTCGGATGGTGATTGGCGCCGCGCCGACACTGTCCCACGACCCCGAGACATGCTTGTGTCTCGGGGTTTTTTCATTTTGCTCCCTTTGGAATGTCCTTATTAATCAAGTGGTTGATCAATCGGTTGATTAATCTTGATGGGGCGGAAGGGTTGAATGCCGCCGGAGCGGCACGGCGGCCGACAGAGGCAGGATAGGCCCCGGACTAACGTGTCTGTTCCGCAGCGTCTGTACCGCAGCGTCTGTACCGTATTTCCCTCGCTTGTTATAAAGAGGCCTCAGGCTTTTCTTGTCGAGCGAGGGTAAATTGTTGTCGATTCAATCACTTGGCCGCGGCGCATTGATGTTGTTGCTTGCCGGGCTCGCAGCAGGCTGTTCTTCCTCCTCCCCCCTGAATGTCTGGTCGGCGCCGGCGTCGTCATCCGGTCCCGATTCGTCGCGCGTCAGCCTCGAATGCCGGGTGAGCCGCAGCAGCTGCCTGTATGACGGCAAGTACGAAGTGGGCGAGCGCGATTACGCCGAGGACGAGGCCAAGCGCCTGAACCGCGCCGAATTGGACAGACTGCGCCGCGCCGCCGGCAATTGATGGGACATGATGGCCGGCGCGGCCTAGCGCGCCGCGGCGTGCAGCCGGATGCGGAACGTCGCCTGCGGATCGTTGAAGGCGCTGGCGCTGTCGGCGCCGATGTCGATGCGCGCGTTGCCGGCGTTGGCGTATGACTTGTTCGAAAAGTGCTTCACCACGTCGCGGCCGGCGGCGATGTCGGCCAGGTGGATCGCCGGACTGAAGTCGACCTGCCCATGGCGCAGATCGGCGGCCACGCCGACCAGCGCCCAATGGCATACCCCCTGGCCGTAATAGTCCTCGTCGCGGAAGCGGTCGAGCAGGATCTCGGCGCGATAGCCGCCATCGGCGGCGGGCTCGAACGCGACGGGCACGCGTTGCTCCGGAACGACCGTGGCGCCGGTGACGGCGGTCAGAGGCACGCAGTCCGGATTCTCGACCCGGTAGTCGGCGTGGCCGTCGATGCGCTCGAAGGGGCCCGGCGCGCCTTCGATGCGCACGCTCAGGTCCACCCGCTGGCGCGCTTGCGGATCGGGCTGCGCCACGACGTTCGCGGCCAGCGCGCAGGCCGGAGCCGACAGCGCCGCAAGCAGCGGCAGGACATACGGAACGAGGCGGCGCGTCATGGCGTTCAGCGGGCCGGCTTGGCGGGGGCCAGCGTTTCGTACTGGTCGATCTGGCCGACGTCGACCCAGCCGGCCGCGCAGTCGCCCTGGTAGTCGCCCGCCTTGGTGCGTTCGCAGGCCTGGCCGCGCTTGGCCTGTTTCCATTCCACCGGCAGGTCGGCGTCCTTGCACAGGTCATTGCCGCGGCACGCGGGCACGCTGGCGGTGGGCACGGCGATCACGTAGTGGCGCTGTTCCTCGCCCTTGCGCACCATGGCGGGAATGCAGACGAACTGGCGATCCATCACGTGGGCCACAACCTTGCCCTGGCCGTCGACGCGGTCATTCAAATCAACGCCGCCGTCGGCGGCGATCGAGCCGAACGCGGCGCCTTCGCCGCAGTTGTCCAGGTACATCACGGTGTAGCCGTCGGCGCTGCATTGCGCGCCGTTGCTGCCGGCGGCGTGGCACTCGATTTTCGAGGCGGGCGTCATGGCGGACAGCTTGGCCTGTGCGGTGGCGACGGAGGTGGCGGGAGCGGCCAGGGCGGCGCCGGCGCAGAGGCTGGCGGCCAGGGCGGCGAACAGGCGGGGCAGGGAGATCGTCATGGGTGTTTCCATTGGGTGATTGGAGAACAGGGTGGGGCAGGCATGGATCAGGTGGCGGCGGTGGCGGGGGCTTGCGGCTTGCCGTAAAACACCCGCGCGCAGGCCGCGCCGCTTATCAGTCCGGGCAGGCCGCCCAGGAACAGCGGAAAGCTCAGCTCGGGCAGGGTGTAGTCGCGCACCGCAAAGCCCAGCAGGAAAACGAAGGCGTAGAGACCGCCCAGCAACCCTGGCCAGCAATACGAGCGCCATGACACGGCGGCGGGGCGGCAGGCGCCCGCCACCAGGCCGCACAGCAGCGCGGGCACGCCGCCGTACAGGTATGACCAGGGCACCAGGAAGATCGACGTGAACAGCGCCTCGACGCTTATCGTGGAGATGGCCATGAACAGCGCGAAGACCAGGGTGCCTATCGGCGGCCCGAGCGCGGCGAACAGGGCGGCGCCGGCGGCGGCCGAGCGGGCCATGTCGCCGCGCGTCTTGCCGGCGGGCCGGCGCACGA
>ERZ1739169.83-NODE-83-length-28449-cov-16.366204_pt1 | contig 28449 bp, 25 predicted proteins | sample MGYA00581756_ERZ1739169 | MGnify/ENA primary metagenome ERZ1739169 (study PRJEB40789, sample SAMEA7425667) | Salamandra salamandra | biome: salamander skin | place: Germany | collected 2020-03 | study: cvxcv | reverse complement strand
GCGGCAAGTGCAAGCCGGTGTGCGCCACCCACGTGCCGCGCGCCAACCTGCTGTATTCGCCGCGCAACAAGATCCTGGCGACCTCGCTGCTGGTCGAGGCCTTCCTGTACGAAGAGCAGACCCGCCGCGGCGTCAGCCTGAAGCACTGGGAAGAATTCGAGGACGTGGCCGACCACTGCACCGTCTGCCACAAGTGCTACAACCCCTGTCCGGTCGACATCGACTTCGGCGACGTGTCGATGAACATGCGCGCCGTGCTGCGGCGCATGGGCCGCAAGTCGTTCAATCCGGGCACGGCCAGCGCCATGTTCTTCCTGAACGCCAAGGATCCGGCCACCATCAACGCCACCCGCAAGGCGATGGTGGGCGTGGGCTACAAGGTTCAGCGCGCCGCGCATGACCTGCTGTCGGGCCTGGTGAAGAAGCAGACCTCGGCGCCGCCGGCGACCGTCGGCAAGCCGCCGCTGCGCGAGCAGGTGGTGCACTTCGTCAACAAGAAGATGCCGGGCGGGCTGCCCAAGCAGGCCGCGCGCAAGCTGCTGGACATCGAGGACGCGAACTACGTGCCGATCATCCGCGATCCGAAGACCACCACGGCCGACACGGAAGCGGTGTTCTACTTCCCGGGCTGCGGTTCGGAACGCCTGTTCTCGCAGGTCGGCCTGGCCACGCAGGCGATGCTGTGGCATGCCGGCGTGCAGACCGTGCTGCCGCCGGGCTACCTGTGCTGCGGCTATCCGCAGCGCGGCAACGGCATGACCGACAAGGCCGAGCAGATCATCACCGACAACCGGGTGCTGTTCCACCGCGTCGCCAACACGCTCAACTACCTGGACATCAAGACCGTGGTGGTCAGCTGCGGCACTTGCTACGACCAACTGGCCGGCTACGAGTTCGAGAAGATCTTCCCGGGCTGCCGCCTGATCGACATCCACGAATACCTGCTGGAAAAGGGCATCAAGCTGGAAGGCGCCAAGGGCGTGCGCTACATGTACCACGACCCCTGCCACACGCCGATGAAGCTGCAGGATCCGATGAAGACCGTGCGTTCGCTGGTGGGCGACGGCGCCGTCAAGAGCGACCGCTGCTGCGGCGAGTCGGGCACGCTGGCGGTCAGCCGGCCGGACATCTCGACCCAGGTGCGCTTCCGCAAGCAGGAAGAGCTGCTCAAGGGCGACGCCGCGCTGCGCACCGACGGCTTCACGGGTGACGTCAAGGTGCTGACCTCGTGCCCGTCGTGCCTGCAAGGCCTGTCGCGCTACCAGGGCGACACCGGCATGGACGCCGACTACATCGTGGTCGAGATGGCGCGCCACATCCTCGGCGAAGGCTGGATGGAAGAGTACGTGCGCCGCGCCAACGCGGGCGGCATCGAGCGCGTGCTGGTGTAGCGCGTCGCCGGCCAGTGGCCGGCGCGCCGCGTCTCGCAACGCCCGGCGGATTCGCCGGGCGTTTTGTTTTTCGCGCGATAGCGCAGGCGGGCCATGGCCGCGGCGACTTGTGCTGCTATTTCATTGCAAATAACATTGCGTCTCAATTGTAATGTGAGGTGTCAGCAGTTTCCATGCCCGTTTTCCCCCGAACCCCGCTCCTTGCCGCCGTCCTCGCGACCGTGGCCAGCCTGCCCGCCCAGGGCGCCCTGCAACCCGTCGCCGAAGCGCCGCTGTCCGGCGACACCGAATTCCACTGCCGCTTCGGCCAGGACAACAGCACCGAGTGCGTGAGCACCTACCGCTACACCATCCTGACGCTGGCCGGGCGCGAGCTGGTCTCGCGCATCGACCGCAGTTATGCCGAGAACGACAGCGTCGAGGTCGAGCGCGCCGAGCTGATCCAGCCCGGCGAAAAGCCCGTGCCCCTGACGGCCGACCAGATCGATACCCGCATGGCGCCGAATCCGGACCAGGGTTTCCTGCGCAACAAGCAGACCTCGCTGGCCTTTCCCAATCTGCGGGTGGGCAGCACCATCGTCTACACGCTGCGCGAGCGTTACGCCGGCATCCCGTCGGCCACGCAATTCCACTACGTGCTGGGCTTGCAGCCGCGGGCGGTGCGCCAGGAGCGCTTTCGCGCCGAGTTCAGCGCCGAGCGCCCGATGGTCTGGCGGACCGAGGCGATGGACGCCTATCGCGTCGAGGCCTCGCCCGATGCGCGCCGCATCACGGTGGAGCTAAAGGCCACGCCTTACTACTACGCCTACGTCAACGAGTCGGACAAGGGCTATCTGCGCCAGTCGCCGCGCCTGGAGATCGGCAGTTCGGCCGCCTTGCAGGACCATTTCGGCCCATTCGCGGCGCGCTACAACGCCATCCTGGCGGCGGCCTTGCCCGAAGGCGCGGCCGCGGCCGTCGCGGCCCAGCGGGGCAAGGCCCCGGCGCAGATCGTGGCCGCGCTGATGCGCCACATCCATGAGCGCTATCGCTACCTGGGCGACTGGCGCAACAGCGAACGCGGCCAGATTCCCTTCGCGCTCGATGAGATCGAGCGGCGCGGCTATGGCGACTGCAAGGACCTGTCGGTGCTGCTGACGGCCATGCTGCGCGCGGCCGGCATCGCCGCCGAACCCGCGCTGGTGACGCGCGGCACGGTGGCGCCGGCGGTGCTGCTGCCAGGGCTGTCGGCGCCCAACCACGCCATCGTGCGCGCCCAGGTGCAGGGCCAGACCTGGTGGCTGGACCCCACCAATCCGGTGTTCGTGCCGGGCTTCACCATGCCCGACATCCAGCAGCGCTGGGCCTTCGTCATGGACGATCAGGGCAATGTGCGGCGCGAGGACATTCCGCTCGAACGCCCCGCGCCCAGCGTCGTGGTGACGCGCCATGAACAGTTCGACAAGGACGGGCAGGCCAGCGTGCGCGCCTCTGTCGAGGTCAGCCGCATGGTGGCGGCGGAAGTCAGCGTGGGCGATCAGCAGAACGGCGCGACGGCCATGGACCAGGCGCTGTGCCGCAGCTTCGCCGCCGAGAACCGCGACTGCCGGCTGCGGCGCGCCGCCAGCGATTTCGTGGTGCCGGCGGCCTACCGCATCGACGCCACGCTGGTGGACCTGCGGGCGCTGGAACGGGTCGGCCGCCAGCAGGTCTACACGCACACCGAATTGAGCGATGACTGGGAGTTCTTCGCGCGCTACCGCCAGGCGGGCCAGCTGGCCGACATCTACCTCGGCACGCCGGAAACCACCTCCTATGACGTGACGCTGGCCGGCGGCAAGGTCGACGCGCCGCCGCTGCATTGCCAGGTCCGGTCGCCGTGGATCGACGTGGACCTGGACGGCAAGCCGGCCAAGGCGGGCTACCAGTACCGCTACCGCAGCGCCAGGAAGGTCAGCTGGTTCAGCCATGACGAGATCGGCTCGGAGGCGTTCGGGCAGGCGATCGAGCAGGGCCGGCAATGCGTCGAGGCATTGCGCATGGTGGTGACGCTGCCGCGCAAGTGAGCGCTGGACGCGGCAGCGCCACCCAGGAAAAACGCGGCCGGAGGGCCGCGTTTTTCATATCAGGCAGGTCGCGCTCATTCGAGCTTGATGTTGGCCTTCTTGATCACTTCCGCCCAGGCGGTGCGTTCCTTGTCGGCATAGGCCTTGAATTCCTGCGCCGACAGCGGCATCGGGATGACGCCCATGTCCAGCATCTTCTGCGACACGGCGGGCGACTTCAGCGCGGCGTCGAGTTCGGCGGACAGCTTCTTGACCACGGGCTCGGGCAGGCCGCCGGGCGCGACCAGGCCTTGCCAGGCGTAGGCGGTGAAGTCCGACACGCCTTGCTCGGCCATGGTGGGCGTGTCCGGCAGCACGGCGACGCGCTCGGGCGTGGCCGCGGCCAGCACGCGCAGCTTGCCGGCCTTGACGTTGGGCAGGCCCGCGGCCAGGTCGATGAACATCACATCCACCTGTCCGCCCAGCAGATCCTGGATGGCGGGCGCCGCGCCCTTGTAGGGCACGTGCAGCAGGTTGGCGCCGGTGCGCTGCTTGAACAGTTCCAGCGCCAGGTGGTGCGGCGAGCCGGCGCCGGCCGAGGCGGCGGTCAGCTTGCCGGGTTCCTTCTTGGCGGCCTGGATCACGTCGTCGACCGTCTTGTAGGGCGAGTTGACGTTCACCGCCAGCAGCAGCGGGAACTTGGCGATGCCGCCGATGTAGGTGAACTTGGACGGGTCGTAGGCCAGCTTGGCGTAGAGCGTGGGGTTGTACGCCAGCGTGCCGGAATCGGCGGTGCCGATGACGTAGCCGCTGGGTTCGGCCTGCGAGATCGCGGTGGCGCCGATGATGGTGGCGGCGCCGGGGCGGTTCTCGACCACGATGGTCTGGCCGAGCGGCTTCTCGATGCCGCTGGCGACGGTGCGCGCGACCACGTCGGCGCCGCCGCCGGCCGGGTAGGGCACGATCCAGCGGACGGGTTGGGCGGGCCAGGATTGGGCCGAGGCCGCGGTGGCGGCCAGCGACAGGGCGGCAAGCGCCAACAGGCGCCGGGCGTGTTTGTGCATGGGGTGTCTCCTCGTTTTTTTGCGAGGGTATTATGCCCCGGCCGCCCGGCAATATGCGCTCGTTTGCGGCCCCGGAATCAGCGGCTTATTGCGGATCGGGGTAGCTGCGGGCGCCGAAGATGGCGGTGCCGATGCGCACTTCGGTCGAGCCTTCCTCGATCGCCAGCTCGAAATCGCCGCTCATGCCCATGGACAGGCGCTCCAGCGACACCCCGGCGATGCTTTCCTGGCGCAACTGGTCGCGCAGCTCGCGCAGGGCGCGGAAGCAGGCGCGCACTTCCAGCGGGTCGGGCGAATTGGCCGCCATGGTCATCAGGCCCTGCACCCGCAGGGTGGGGAAGTCCGCCGTGATGCGGCGCAGGAACGCCGCCACGTCGGCGGGGGCCATGCCGTACTTGCTGGGTTCGCTGGAGGTTTTGACCTGCACCAGCACGTCCAGGGTCCGGCCCTCATTGACCAGGCGGCGGTGCAGGGCCTCGGCCAGATCGAGCCGGTCGAGCGACTGCAGCTCGGTGGCGTCGCGCGCCGCGTCCTTGGCCTTGTTGGTCTGCAAGTGACCGATCAGGACCCATTGCAGGCCCTGGCCGGCCAGCGCGGCCGCCTTCTGGCGCAGTTCCTGGGTCTTGTTCTCGCCAAAACGGGTCAGGCCCAGGGCCATGGCCTCGCGCACGGCATCCACCTCGAACGTCTTGCTGACGGGCAGCAGCGTCACGCTGTCCGGCTCCCGGCCGGCGCGTTCGCAGGCCTGGGCGATGCGTTGCCGGATCCGGGCCAGGCGGGTGGCCATGGTGTCTACATCGGTCATGCGGGGTCTCTTGGGAACGGAATGTCCCATAGTGTAGGACGCGCGTGCACCGTTTCGCCACACCGCGCCGCGCAGGGGCGCGTGTTCGTTGACCCTGTCTGAGCGGCAGGCTTAGAATTTGTCGATATTTGTTTAGATTTCAATGTTCTAAACCCGCCAGCGCCGTCGTTGAACGGCGCGGGTCCTTCCTTTCTCCTCGTCGTCCCTTCCGCCATGTCCAGCGCCGCGCCCGAGTACGCTTTTGCCACGCCTTTCCTGAATCCCCCCGCTTCCCCGATCCGTTGGCTCATGCCTTACGCGATGCGCCCCGGCACCATTTCGCTGGCGGGCGGCTATCCCGCGCAGGAACTGTTCGACGTGGACGGCCTGACGATCGCGTCGACCCAGGTGCTGGCTCGCCTGGGCGCCTGCCTGCAGTACTCCAACATCGATGGCCAGGCCAGCCTGCGCAACGAACTGGCGCGCCTGTCGGCGGCGCGCGGCCTGCACTGCAATCCGGACACCGAACTGGCCGTCACCGGCGGTTCGCAGCAGGCCATGGCCTTGCTGTCGCGCGTGATGCTGCAGCCGGGCGACCACGCCATCATCGAATCGCCCGCGTTCCCCAATTCCGTGCAGGCGCTGCGCTACACCGGCGCCACCGTGCACACCGTGCCGTCCGGCCCGGATGGCGTCGACATCGATGCGCTCGATGAACTGGCCGCGCGCATCAAGCCCAAGATCGTCTGCGTGGTGGCCTCGTTCTCCAATCCCTGTGGCGCCACCATCTCGCGCCAGCGCCGCCTGCGGCTGCTGGAGCTGGCGGTCAAGCACCGCTTCCTGATCGTCGAGGACGATCCCTACAGTGAACTGCGCTTCGCCGGCGAAGCCGTGCCGCCCATCATGGCGCTGGCCGAGGGCGAAGCCCGCAACTGGGCCGTGTACCTGGCCAGCATGTCCAAGACCATGGCGCCCGCGCTGCGCATCGGCTGGCTGGTGGCCCCGCCCGAGATCCGCCGCCGCTGCGTCGGCGCCAAGGCCGCCGACGACATGGCCTCGTCCGCGTGGATCCAGGAAGTGGTGGCGCAGTACCTGGCCAACGGCCGCTATGAAGAACACGTGCCGCGCATCCGCGCCGCCTACGGCCTGCGTTGCGACGCCATGGCCGCCGGCCTGGAGCGCGAACTGGCCGGCCGCATCACCTTCAGCAAGCCCGAAGGCGGCATGTTCTTCTGGGCGCGCCTGAACGGCGAGGTCGACGCGACCCGCCTGCTGCCCTATGCCATCGAGCACGAAGTGGTCTACGTGCCGGGCAAGGCGTTTTACGCCGACGCGGCCCAGGCCGACCTGCACGCCATGCGCATGTCGTTCGCCACCATGAACGAAAGCCAGATCGCGCAGGGCATGCAGCGGCTCAGCCGCGCGCTGGACGCCTGCGAGGCCAACCAGCCGGTGTCGATTTCGCTGGCGGCGTGATATACCCAAATAAGCGCTTGTTATTTGGCGCGGGCGCTTCATGTCGATAAGCTTCTCGCCTCGGCGCGCTTGCGCGCCCTGCTACAACAGGGCGCTTGCGCGTCCCGGTACAACAGGAAAACAAGTCATGAACATTGCAAAAGGGTTGGCGGGTGCGGCGTTGTTGTTTGCCGCGGCACAAGGGGCACAAGCGGCGACGCTGGACGTCGTGCGCCAGCGCGGGGCGGTCACCTGCGGCACCACCACGGGCTTCGCGGGCTTCTCCGCCCCTGACGCGCAGGGCAAGTGGCAGGGTCTGGACGTGGACCTGTGCCGCGCCATCGCCGCGGCGGTGTTCGGCGACGCCGACAAGATCAAGGTCGTGCCGCTCAACTCGCAGCAGCGCTTCACCGCGCTGCAGTCGGGTGAAGTCGACGTGCTGACCCGCAACACCACCGTGACGCAGCAGCGCGACACCGCGCTGGGCATCATCCACGCCGGCATCAACTTCTACGACGGCCAGGGCTTCCTGGTGCCCAAGTCGCTGGGCGTCAAGAGCGCCAAGGAAATCAACGGCGCGACCATCTGCCTGCAGACCGGCACCTCGAACGAGAACACGCTTGCCGACTGGGCGCGCGCCAACAAGGTCACCTACAAGCCGGTGGTGATCGAGACCTTCAACGAAGTGGTCAACGCCTTTGCCGCGGGCCGTTGCGACGTGTTCTCGACCGACGCCTCGGGCCTGGCCTCGATCCGCATCTCCAAGCTGCAGAAGCCCGACGACTACGTGGTGCTGCCCGAGATCATCTCGAAGGAACCGCTGGGTCCGTTCGTGCGCCAGGGCGACGACGCGTGGCTGAACATCGTGCGCTGGTCGCTCTCGGCCATGATCGAGGCCGAGGAATACGGCGTGACCTCCAAGAACGTCGACGAACAGGCCAAGAGCGACAACCCCAATATCAAGCGCATCCTGGGCGTGACGCCCGGCGGCGGCGCCAATCTGGGGCTGGACGAGAAGTGGGCCTACAACATCGTCAAGCAGGTCGGCAACTACGGCGAGAGCTTCGAGCGCAACGTCGGCGAGGGCAGCCCGCTGAAGATCAAGCGCGGCCTGAATGCGCAGTGGACGCAAGGCGGCCTGATGTACGCGCTGCCGATCCGCTGAGCGCGGCGTGATCCGGCGCGCCGGCCGGATTCGCCAACAAAAAACCGATGCTGCGGCATCGGTTTTTTATTGGGCGCGTATTGCGTCGCGGGCCGTCAGCCGCGCCGGTAGACCTGCGCGATCCGGGTGAAGGCGTTGCGCAGTTCGCGCGTGCCGCCCTGGAAGATCACGGGCCGGCCGCGGTGCGTGAACACCACCAGGCGCTTGGAAAAGATCATCGGCACGAAGCGCGCTTCGCGCACGTCTTCCCAGGCCACCTCGCGGCGCGAGAACCAAGTCTGGCGCAGTCCGCGTTCGTCGATGGTGGTGATGGACGTCTGCATGTGCCAGGACACGAACAGCAGGCCGATGAAGCACAGCCCCACCACCAGCGCCATCGAGCTCTCGAGCGGCTGGCCCGGCGCGCGGATGGCGGTCGTGACCACCTGCACGCCCAGCACCGCCAGGATCACCCAGGTCAGGATGCGCACCCAGTCGGGCCACGCCTGCCCCGACAGCGGCAGCGGACCGATGGCGCGGAGCAGGGCGGCGTGTTCCTCGGGCGAGGGGGGCGAGGCGGGGGACGTCATGCGGCTGCGGAGTTCCGGTAGCGTTGCGGAAAGACTTGCGCCGGTTGACCCGGACGCTCACGCGAAACGCGCGCAGCCATTCTACGGCGATTCGCGTCAGGCGGCCCGCTTGGCGGCAATGGCGTTGCCGGCCCGGCTGGAGCCCTTGCGATTGAGGTTGGCCGACATCCATTGGCCGATGTCCACCACCGCGTCGAAGTCGACGCCGGTATCGATGTCCAGGCCGCGCAGCATGTACAGCACGTCTTCGGTGGCGACGTTGCCGGTCGCGCCCTTGGCGTAGGGGCAACCGCCCAGGCCGGCCACCGAGGCGTGGAAGATCGAGATGCCGGTCTCCAGCGACGCCAGGATGTTGGCCAGCGCCTGGCCGTAGGTGTCGTGGAAGTGGCCCGAGACGCGCGCCGGGTCCACCACGCGGGTGACCGCGGTCATCACGTCGCGCACGCGTTGCGGCGTGCCCACGCCGATGGTGTCGGCCACGTCGATCTCGTCGACCTGCATGGCCAGGTAGCGCTGGGCCACGTCGACCACGGATTCGATCGGCACTTCGCCCTGGTAGGGACAGCCCAGCGCGCAGCTGATGCTGCCGCGCACGCGGATGCCGGCTTCGCGGGCGGCCTGCACCACGGGTTCGAAGCGCGCGATGGATTCGGCGATCGAGCAGTTGATGTTCTTTTGCGAGAAGGCCTCGCTGGCCGCGCCGAAGATGACGATTTCGTCCGCGCCGGCCGCCAGCGCGCCTTCGAAGCCCTTCATGTTGGGCGTGAGCACCGAGTAGATCGTGCCGGGACGGCGCTGGATCCGCGCCATGACGTCGGCGCCGTCGGCCATCTGCGGCACCCACTTGGGCGACACGAACGAGGCCGCCTCGACGTTGGGAAAGCCGGCGGCCGCGAGGCGGTCGATCAGTTCCACCTTGATGTCGGTGGGGACGAATTCCTTTTCATTCTGCAGGCCGTCGCGGGGCGAAACCTCGACGATCTTGACGCGTGTGGGCAATGCCATGTCTCTTCCTGTATCGGTATCGGGGGGCGGCCGCGGCGGCGGCACGGCGCCAACGCCAATATTAGCGCCATCGCATCCGGCCCCGCTCGCGCGCCGCCCAAGGGCTGTCCAGGCGCTGGCCGGCCTCCGCCCTGGGTCTTGGCGCGGCCCCTTATTTCAGGCGTTGGAAGCGTCCGTCGTCCAGGCGCGCCACGCGCGCGGCCAGTTCCAGCTCCAGCAACTGGGCCTGCAGGTCGGCGGTCTCCAGGCCGCAGCGGGCCTGGATCGCGTCCAGGTGCAACGGGTCGAAGCCCAGGGCCTCCAGCACAGGGTGGGGGGCGGCGCTCTCGGCCGGCGCGGCCGGGCGGGCGCCGGGCTGCGGGCCGCCGCCGAGTTCGTCGGTGATGTCGGCCGCGGTCTCCACCAGCTTGGCGCCCTGGCGGATCAGCGCATGGCAACCGCGCGACAGCGGCGAGTGGATCGAGCCGGGAATGGCGAACACTTCGCGCCCGCTTTCGCCCGCCAGCCGCGCAGTGATGAGCGAGCCGCTCTGTTTCGCGGCCTCGACCACCAGCACGCCGCGCGCCAGGCCTGCCACGATGCGGTTGCGCTTGGGAAAGTGCTGCGGCAGGGCGCCGGTCCCCATCGGCAGTTCGGACACCAGCGCGCCGTGCGCGGCGATGCGATGCGCCAGGTCGCGGTGCCGCGCCGGGTAGATTCGGTCGATGCCGGTGCCCATCACGGCGACCGTGCCGGCGCCGCCGGGGCCGGCTTCCAGGGCGCCTTCATGGGCCGCCGCGTCGATGCCCAGCGCCAGCCCGCTGACCACGCGCCAGCCGTTGCCGGCCAGGTGGCGGGCGAAGGCGCGGGCGTTTTCCTGGCCGCCGGGGGTCGCGTTGCGGGCGCCCACGACCGCCAGCGACGGTCCCTGCAGATAGGCCGGGTCGCCGTTCACGTAGAGCAGGATGGGCGGGTCGGCGATGGTCAGCAGGCTTTGCGGATAGGCGGGATCGGCCAGCGTCAGGATATGGCGGCCGGGCGCCTCGACCCACTGCAGCGCGCTGTCGACCTGCGCGGCCATCTCGGCCGGCATGGGGGCGGCCAGCTGGCGGGCCAGCGCATCGGGCAATTGGCGCGCCAGGGCCGAGGCGCGCTGCGCGTAGATCTGTTCCGGCAGGCCCAGCGCGCCCAGCAGGGTGCAGGCGGTGGCCGAGCCGATACCGGGTTCCAGGGACAGGCGCAACCAGGCGGACAGTTCAGCGGGGGTGTGGGTGAGCGGCATGTTCGAGAGTGTCGCATGGCGGCCACGGCGGTCCCGGCAAGGGGGATCGAATGGTCCCGGCCGGACCGGCCCGTAAATCGGGGGCGGGTGGGGCCGGATAATCCTCGGCTTAGCCGAAAACTATTAGAAATCAAGAATCTAATGAATTAAACTGTTGGTCAGGCACTCTTACCGACGATTCCTTTTCAATGGCATTACTCCCTATTCTTCGCTACCCGGATCCGCGCTTGCACAAGAAGGCCAAGCCGGTCGCCGAGGTCGATGACCGCATCCGCCAACTGGTGCGCGACATGGCCGACACCATGTACGACGCGCCGGGCGTGGGCCTGGCCGCGACGCAGGTTGACGTGCACGAGCGCGTCGTCGTCATCGACGTCTCCGAAGAAAGCAATCAGCTGCTGGTGTTGATCAATCCCGAGATCACCTGGCACAGCGACGATTACAAGATCTACGAAGAAGGCTGCCTGTCGGTCCCGGGCATATATGACGAAGTCGAGCGCGCCTCGCGCATCCGCTGCAAGGCGCTGGACATCGACGGCAAGCCGTTCGAGTTCGAGGCCGACGGCCTGCTGGCCGTGTGCGTGCAGCACGAGCTCGACCACCTGGAAGGCAAGGTGTTCGTCGAATACCTGTCCAACCTGAAGCAGAACCGCATCAAGACCAAGCTGAAAAAGGCCGAGCGCGAAGCGCTGCGCGCCTGACGCCCGTTTCCTCCTTCCCGGTCCGATCCCCATGCGCCTAGTTTTCGCCGGCACGCCGGAATTCGCCCGTATCGCCTTCGACGCCCTGCGGGCCGCCGGCCACGACATCCCGTTGGTCATGACCCAGCCCGACCGTCCCGCGGGTCGCGGACTCAAGCTGACCCCGAGCCCGGTCAAGCAGGCCGCGCTCGATGCCGGCATCGAGGTCGCCCAGCCGCGCAGCCTGCGGCTCGATGGCCGCTACCCCGAGGAAGCCGCCGAGGCCCGCGCCCTGCTCGAGCGCATCGCGCCCGACGTCATGGTGGTCGCGGCCTATGGCCTGATCCTGCCGCAGTGGGTGCTGGACCTGCCGCGCCTGGGTTGCCTGAACATCCACGCCAGCCTGTTGCCGCGCTGGCGCGGCGCGGCGCCGATCCAGCGCGCCATCGAGGCCGGCGATGACCGCACCGGGGTCACCATCATGCAGATGGACGCGGGCCTGGACACCGGCGACATGCTGCTGGAACGCATCGTGCCGATCGGCGCCGACACCAATGCCGCGCAATTGCACGACGCGCTGGCGCTGGCCGGCGGCGAGGCGATCGTGGCGGCCCTGGCCGCGCTGGGCCAGGGCGGTTTGACGCCGACCCCGCAGCCCGAGGAAGGCGTGACCTACGCCGCCAAGCTGGACAAGGCCGAGGCCGCGCTCGATTGCAGCCAGGCGGCGGAACTGCTGGCGCGCCGCGTGCGCGCCTTCAACCCGGTGCCGGGCGCCAGCATCCGCCTGCCAGGCCTGGCCGATCCGGTGAAGGTGTGGCGCGCCCAGGCCTTGCCGCAGCCCGCCACGGCCGCGCCCGGCAGCGTGCTGCGCGCGGACGCCGAGGGCATCGACATCGCGACCGGCGAGGGCGTATTGCGCTTGCTGGAGTTGCAGAAGGCCGGCGGCAAGCGCCAGCCGGTGGACGTGTTCGTGCGGGGCTGGCAGCCGGCCTGAGGCCGGCCGTCGCCGCCAGGGTCCGGCCGCCGTGGGGCGGGCGGACCGTTTTCAGGGACGCCGGGCCAGCAGGTCCAGATAGGCGCCCGACAGCAGTTGCTCCGGCGCGATCTGCAGGCTGGCCAGCAGTTCATGGGCCTCGGCCATGCCGTCCTCGACGCTTTCGCCGTCGCGCAGCACCACTTCCAGTTCCAGGAATTCCCCCAGCCCCTCGACCCGATCCAGGTGGATGCGGGTGCGGCCGGCCATGAACAGCAGGCGCTGCTTGCGCACGCGCCCGATCACGCCATAGGCCAGCCCCAGCGCATCGCGCAGGGTGTCGGGCGAGGCGGTCGGCGAAATGACGTAGAAGCTTTCCTTGGGGCCGGCGGCGTCGGCGCGGCGGTAGAAGATCAGTTCGCCCTTGCCATCGGCGAACACGCGCAGCTTGAGCCGGCCGTCGGGGCAGGCGAAGAAGGTGTCGTCCTGCGCGATGGCGACCGGCGCCTTGCCGGACAACGCCGCCGCCAGCGGTTCGAGGGCCGCCAGGCTGGCGACCCTGGCCTTGATTTCGACGTTGCGCGCCATCAGCGTGTCCTTGTCGGGGCGCCGCGTCAGGCCAGCGCGGCCGGCAGTTCGGCGACCTGCATGAACAATTCGTCGGGGCCGCGGTCGCGCAGCGCGTCGACGTGGTTGTAGCCCCAGGCCACCGATCCCACGCGCACGCCGGCCTTGCGGGCCGCGTCGATGTCGCGCATTTCGTCGCCCACCAGCAGGAAACGTTCCGGCGCGGTGCCGTGGCGCTGCAGCAGGCGGTCGATCTTGGCGGCCTTGCCGAACAGGTCGGTGCCGCATTCGTAGTCGTCGAACAGCGCCGCGGTGTCGGGGCCGAGCACGCGCTGCACATTTTCGAGCGAGTTCGAGCTGACCACCGCCAGCCGCAGCCCGCCCGCCTTCAGGCGGGCCAGCGCGTCGGGGATGCCGTCGAACAGGTGCACGCTGGGATCGATCTCCTGCATCAGGGTGCGCACGTGCGCCATGATGGCGGGCAGTTTCCACAGCGGGATGCCGAGGAACTTCAGGATCTCGCCGGCATCGCGGTGGCGCAGCTGGTCGCGCTCGGCGGCGTCGATCTTGCGGAAGCCGTACTTGTCGGCCACCGTGTTGAGGATGGAATTGAACCAGGGCATGGTGTCCGCCAGGGTTCCGTCGAAATCAAAAGCTGCGATGTCGTATTTCAAGAAAAAATCCGATGCCGATCTACATGGGGTGAAGCAGATACTGCACCACCGGCGCCAGGTCTTCAAGCGGCGGTGCGCCCGCGACGACGCGCTGGGCGTTGGTCCAGGGGTAGTCCAGCGCCAGCAGCCAGCCGAATACCGCTTCGGCGTCGGCGGGCGGCAGCGTCACCATGGTCTCGATCGTAATGGTCAGGTGGGTGGCGCGGTACGGCTCCGGCTGGAAGGTCCAGGCGTAGCGGCCGCAGCCCACGCGCACGTTGCCGGTGGCCTTCTCGGTCATGCCGACGATCCAGTCACAGGAATAATCGGACAGACGCACGTCCGCCTCGGGCCGCGCCAGGTAGAAGGTGTAGACGTTGTCGTAGGTCTGGCCGAACTTGCGCACCAGCGTGTCGGTGATCGCGGCCAGGCCGTGGGATTCGGGCGGAAAGGCGATGGCCTGCGTGCGCAGCGCCATCTTCAGCACCGCCTGCGGCGCGAAGGCGCGCGCCATGTAGTGCGGGCGGTTTTCGTCCTTGGCGTGGAAGTAATCGCGCAATACGGACTCGGTGCTGGCGGGAGACGACGAACCGGTGGACATTGCGGGTTTTCCTTGGGGGCGGTTTAGGGGGCGCGATGCTCGGGCTTGACCGGCTCGAACCACTTGGAAACGTTGGGCGGCTCGTAGATGGCGTAGCGGTCCAGCAGCGTCGCCGGATCGCTTTCCACCACCAGCATGTCGCGATGCTGCGGGCGCATGAAGGCTTCGTCGACGGCATGGTCGACGAACTGCATCAGCGCGTCGTAGTAGCCGGCGATGTTGAGCAGGCCGCAGGGCTTGCTGTGCATGCTGAGCTGGGCCCAGGTCCAGACCTCGAAGAATTCCTCGAGCGTGCCGGCGCCGCCGGGCAGCGCGATGAAGCCGTCGGCCTTGTCCATCATCATGGCCTTGCGCTCGTGCATGCTCTGCACCAGATGCAGTTCGGTCAGGCCGCGATGGGCCTGTTCCTTCTTCTGCAGCAGTTCCGGGATCACGCCGATCACGCGGCCGCCGCCGGCCAGCACCTCGTTGGCGATCACGCCCATGATGCCGACGACCGAGCCGCCGTAGACCAGGCCGAGGTCGCGCTTGACCAGTTCACGGGCCAGCACGCGGGCCTGTTCCAGGTATTCGGGGCGCGCGCCGGGATTGGAGCCGCAATACACGCAGATGTTCTTCAGGGTCATATGAAGCTACTAATTGCCGGGCCCGTTACAGATTGCGTCACGGGCCGTCCGGGGAGCCGATAGTTTACGAGAAGCGCCGGACGCGTTTTTGCGCGGCGCGCGAAAGCCCGATATGGGGCCATGGGCAATGTTTGGACACAGCATCTTTTCGCATGGCCGGTAGACTGGGTTGTTCGGAACGACTGGAAGTCCAGCGTCGTATTGCCAACCCCACAAGGAGCTAACGATATGGAAAACACGACCCGTAACCACGACAAGGCGAGCCGCCCCTTCGACATGGATGTGAAGGCGATCCGCGCCAAGGCGCGCCAGGACATCGAGTCCGGCGCCGTCACCGACACCTACCGCGCGGACCGCAAGACCGTGCTCAAGCTGCTGAACGAAGCGCTGGCCACCGAGATCGTCTGTGTGCTGCGCTACAAGCGCCACTTCTTCATGGCCCGCGGCCTGAACGCCGAGCCGGTGGCGGCGGAATTCGCCGAGCACGCCACCCAGGAACAGGACCACGCCGACAGGCTGGCCGAACGCATCGTGCAGCTGGGCGGCGAGCCCAACCTGTCGCCCAAGGGCCTGCTCGAGCGCAGCCACTCCGAGTACATCGAGGGCGCCACGCTTGAGGAGATGATCAAGGAAAACCTGATCGCCGAGCGCATCGCCATCGACAGCTACCGGCAGATGATCGACTACATCGGCGAACAGGATTCGACCACGCGCCGCCTGCTCGAAGAGATCCTGGCGGTCGAGGAAGAGCACGCGGACGACATGTCCGATTTCCTGGCCAAGCACTGAGGTGTTGCCGGCCCGTGCCGGCCTTTACGGAGCGCCGGCGGCCGCATCGTGGCGGCGCGCCGCCGCATCCAGTTGCGCATGGTGCCTTTCAGCCCAGCGGTCCAGCGCCACCAGCGCCACGTTCAACGATTTCCCCAGGTCGGTCAGGTGGTAGCGCACGTGCGGCGGCACGGTGCGCATGTCCTCGCGCCGCACCAGCCCGTGGCGTTCCAGGTCGCGCAGCGTCTGCGTCATCATCTTCTGTGAAATGCCGTCGAGCTTGCGCAGCAGTTCGTTGTTGCGCAGCGGGCCGCGCGCCAGCGCCGGCAGGACCAGCGGCACCCACTTGCCGGAGATCAGCTCGAGCGCGCGGCGCGACGGGCAGGCGGCGTCGAAGACGTCGCCGGAGGAAGCGGGAGAGACAGCCATGTCGGGCCCTTCATGGTTACCAAAAGGTGCGTACTTGTGCCTGGGTAACTATAGGCCCTAAGCTGGCCGCATTCCAATCTCGAAGGGAGGCCGCGATGGCCTGGTGGATCCTGTTGGCCGCGAGCGCGGTGGAAATCGTGATGGCGCTGGCGTTGAAGTACGCCGACGGCTGGACGCGGTTCTGGCCCAGCGCCATCGGCATCGCCGCGGCCCTGGGCAGCATCTTCCTGCTGACGCTGGCGATGCGGCATCTGCCCGCTGGCACCGCCTACGCGGTGTGGACCGGCATCGGTTCCGTGGGCATCACGGTGCTGGGGATCGCGCTGTTCGGGGATTCGCCGTCGGTTGCGCGCCTGGCGTGCATCGCGCTGATCGTGGGCGGCGTGGCGGGATTGAAACTGCTGGAAGCCTGAAGGCAGCCGGCGGCGGACGCCGCCGGCAGGCAGGACAGTTAGATCGTGTCGGCCCAGAGGTCGTATTCGTCGGAGTCGGTGACGCGCACGCGCACCATGTCACCGGCCTTGAGGGCGCGGTCCGAACTGACGTAGACGCAACCGTCGATTTCCGGCGCGTCGCCGGCGCTGCGGCCCACGGCGCCATCTTCATCCACTTCGTCGATCAGCACGTCGATCTCGCGGCCGACCTTGCGCGCCAGGCGCGCGGTGGAAATCGACTGCTGCAGTTCCATGAAGCGTTCCCAGCGTTCCTGCTTGACCTCGTCCGGCACCGGATTGTCGAGCAGGTTGGCGGGCGCGCCTTCCACCGGCGAATACTGGAAACAGCCGACGCGGTCGAGCTGGGCTTCCTGCATCCAGTCCAGCAGGTACTGGAAGTCTTCCTCGGTCTCGCCGGGGAAGCCGACGATGAAGGTCGAGCGGATGGTCAGGTCGGGGCAGATCTCGCGCCACTTCTTGATGCGCGCCAGCGTCTTGTCCTCGAATGCCGGACGCTTCATGGCCTTGAGGATGCGCGGGCTGGCGTGCTGGAACGGGATGTCCAGGTAGGGCAGGATCTTGCCCTCGGCCATCAGCGGAATCACTTCGTCCACGTGCGGATACGGATACACGTAATGCAGGCGCGTCCAGACGCCCATTTCGGACAAGGCCGTACAGAGCTCGGTCATGCGGGTGCGCACCGGGCGGCCGTTCCAGAAGCCGCTGCGGAACTTGACGTCGACGCCGTAGGCGCTGGTGTCCTGCGAGATCACCAGCAGTTCCTTGACGCCGGCCTTGACCAGGCGCTCGGCCTCGCTGAGCACGTCGCCCACCGGGCGGCTGACCAGGTCGCCGCGCATCGACGGGATGATGCAGAAGCTGCAGCGGTGATTACAGCCTTCCGAGATCTTCAGGTAGGCGTAGTGGCGCGGGGTCAGCTTGACGCCCTGCGGCGGCACCAGGTCCAGGTAGGGGTTGTGGTCCTTCTTGGGCGGCGCGGCGTTGTGCACGGCGCGCACCACTTCCTCGTACTGCTGCGGGCCGGTCACGGCCAGCACGCTGGGGTGCACGTTGCGGATCACCGATTCCTCGACGCCCATGCAGCCGGTGACGATGACCTTGCCGTTCTCGGCCAGCGCCTCGCCGATGGCTTCCAGCGACTCGGCCTTGGCGCTGTCGATGAAACCACAGGTGTTGACCACCACGACGTCCGCGTCGTTGTACTCGGGCGTGACTTGGTAGCCTTCGGTGCGCAGTTGGGTCAGGATGCGTTCGGAGTCGACCAGGGCTTTGGGACAGCCCAGGCTGACAAAGCCGACTTTGGGGGAAGACATGGAATACCTCGGTGGGCGCGAGCCGGCGCCAATGATCAAATACTGCGCAATTTTAGCGCGGCAGGGCGGGGGGCCGTTATTTTAGCGGGTTGCCGGGCGCGCCAGCGGTTGAAGTGCGTCCCCAATATCCAGAGGGGCGCCGCCGGGCGTCACGCGCCGCTGCGGCGATACAGCGCCAGGGTGCCGGCCAGCCCGATCATGAGCGAGCCGCAGACCCGGTTCAGCCAGCGCAGGCCCGAGCCGCGGAAGGCCCGCACCAGCTGCGCGCCCAGGGTGGCGTAGGCCAGCATGGTCAGGATGTTCATCAGCGCCAGCACGGCGGCCACGGTGGCGTATTGGGGCAGCAGGGGCGCCTGGGTGTTGATGAACTGCGGCAGGAAGGCGGACATGAACAGCAGCGCCTTCGGGTTGGTCAGCGCCACCACGAAGCTGCGCAGGCCCAGTTTGAGGCCCACGGGCCGGGCGGCGCCGGGTTCGGCGGCCGGCAGCACCAGCGCGGCGTCCGAACGCAGCATCTTCCAGCCCAGGTAGGCCAGATAGGCCGCGCCCGCCCATTTGATGGCATGGAAGGCGACCTCGGAAGCGGCCAGCACCACGCCCAGGCCGGAAGCCACCGCGCCCACCAGAATGAAGTCGGCCAGCACCGCGCCGCCCATGCCCCAGCAGGCGGTGCGCACGCCGTGGCGCGAACCGTTGCTCATGGCGAGCAGGACGGTCGGGCCGGGCGTCACGATGGCGACGGCCGAGGCCAGGATGAACAGCAGCAGCGTGGCGGTGGACATGGCGGGCTCCGAGGCAAGCGGCCAGTGTGACGCGCCCGGCGCGGTTCGTCCAGCGCCCGCCATGAGGCCGTCGGCGGGGGCGACGGCCCGCGCCGGGCTACCATAGCGGTCTTGTCCTTTGATTTGCTGCCATGTCCACGCGTTCCGATACCCCCCATCTGGCTCCCCCGCTTTCCGCCGTCCTGCTTTCCAGCGCGCGCGTGGTGGAGGACGTCCTGGAAGGCCGCTCGTTGACCGATGCCCTGGCCGAGGTCGACGGCGCCCTGCGCCCCGCGGCGCAGGCGGTGTCGTTCCACGCGATGCGCTACCTGGGCTGGGCCGACGCGGTCGGCCGCGAACTGGTGCAGCGCTACCCCAACGTGCTGTTCGAGTCGCTGCTGCTGGTGTCGCTGACGCTGCTCAAGGCCGAGGGCGAGGCCGCGGCCGCGCTGCCGGGCATGCCGGTCTACGCGCCCCACACGGTGGTGGACCAGGCCGTCACGGCCGCGGCCTCGACCCGTTCCCTGGCCTCGTTCAAGGGCCTGCTCAACGCCTGCCTGCGCCGCTTCCTGCGCGAGCGCGCGGCGCTGGAGGCCGCGGTGGCCGACAGCCCCGAGGCCGAATGGAACCATCCGGGCTGGTGGGTCAAGCAATTGCGCGTGGCCTATCCGCAGCAATGGCAGGAGATCCTGCGGGCGGCCAACGTGCCGGCGCCGCTGACCCTGCGCGTCAACCGCCGCCGCGCCAGCCGCGAGCAGGTGCTGGCCGCGTTCCAGGACGCGGGCCTGGCCGCCGAGCCGGTGGGCCAGGCCGGCCTGGTGCTGGCCACGCCGCGCCCGGTGACCCAGTTGCCCGGTTTCGCCGAGGGCTGGTGGTCGGTGCAGGACGCCGGCGCCCAATTGGCCGCCGAACTGCTGGCGCCCAAGGACGGCATGCGGGTGCTGGACGCCTGCGCCGCGCCGGGCGGCAAGACCGCCCACCTGCTGGAGCTGGCCGACATCGACCTGCTGGCCCTGGACGCCGACGCCGACCGTCTGGTGCGGGTCGGCCAGAACCTGGACCGCCTGGGCCTGGCGAGCGAGCGGGCGCGGCTGCAGGCCGCCGACGCCGCCGACCTGGACGCCTGGTGGGACGGCAAGCCCTTCGACGCCGTGCTGGCGGACGTGCCGTGCACCGCCTCGGGCATCGTGCGGCGCCATCCCGATATCCGCTGGCTGCGCCGCGAAAACGACGTGCGCCGCACCGCCACGCTGCAGGCGCGGATCCTGGACGCGCTCTGGCGCACCGTGGCGCCCGGCGGCCGCCTGCTGTACGTGACCTGCTCGATCTTCCCGATCGAGGGCACGCGCCAGGCACTCGAGTTCCTGCAGCGCCACCCCGAGGCCCAGCGCCTGGACGCGCCGGGCCAATTGCTGCCAGTTGCGGTCGATGCAACACCCGCGGCGCAACGCGATGGATTTTTCTACGCCTTGTTTGCCAAGCAGTCCTGAATCGCCAAGAATAGGGGGCATGACGGGGTTTCGGTGTCGTATGTCCATCATTTCACGCTTATTTCTGGGGTTGTTGTTCGTAACTGCCGCGCTGTCGTTGGCGCCGGCCGGTCAGGCACACGGGTCCGAACCGAAGGTGGTGCGCGTCGAACCGGTGGTGCGGGGCGACAAGCTTGAAATCGACGCCGACATCGAGTTCGAACTGAACCAGCAACTGCGTGACGCCGCCCAGCGCGGCGTGCCCCTGTACTTCACCGCCGACCTGACCATCACGCGCGAGCGCTGGTGGTGGTTCGACAAATCCCTGGTGGACACCTCGCGCACCTGGCGCGTGATCTACAACGCGCTGACGCGCCAGTGGCGCGCCGGGGTCGGCGAGCTGTCCTTCCCGGTGGCGTCGCTGGACGACGCCATGAGCGTCATCCGCCACGTGCGCAACTGGCAGGTGGCCGATGCCGACGATTTCGACGAAGGCGTGGTCTATGGCGGCCAGTTGCGGCTGCGGCTGGACACGTCGCTGCTGCCCCGGCCGTTCCAGGTCAATGCCCTGAACAGCAGCTCCTGGGTCCAGGGCACGCCGTGGACCGATTTCTCGTTCTCGCTGGGTGACAAGGAGAAAGACCCCTCATGAGGCTGTTGCTTCGGCTGGCCCTGATGGTCGGCGCGGTGAGCGGCCTGGCGTTGCTGGGCCTGCTGGCATGGTCCACGGGCAATGCCTCGCGCTTTGCCCGTTATTACGACACCCTGCTGATTCTCAACGGTATCTTCGCCCTGGCGCTGTTCGTCTGGGTGGTGGCGCTGACGGTGCGGCTGGCGCGGCAGATCCGGCGGCGGCAGTTCGGCGCCCGGCTGACGGCCCGCTTCTCGCTGGCCTTCGCCCTGATCGGCGTGGTGCCCGGCGCCCTGATCTACACGGTCTCGGTGCAGTTCATGTCGCGCTCCATCGAGTCCTGGTTCAACGTGCGGGTCGACACCGCGCTGGAGGCCGGCCTGAACCTGGGCCGCGCCGCGCTCGACTCGCTGCTGGCCGACCTGGACGCCCGCGCCCGCTCGATGGCGGCCGAACTGAACCGCAATTCCGATACCGGCGTGACGCTGGCCCTGACCCGGCTGCGCGAAGCCAACGGCGTGCAGGAAGCCATGGTCTTCACCGGCAGCGGCCGCATGGTGGCGTTCTCCACCAGCCAGTACGGCCAGTTGCTGCCGGCGATGCCGCCATCCACGGTCATGAACCAGCTGCGGCTGTCGCGCGGCTATTCGGCGGCCGAGGCCGACGATCCGGTCAAGCCCGGCACCGACGGCGGGCTGCACCTGCGCGTGGTGATTCCGCTGACCGGCCCCGACCGCTACGACAACCTGCTGGGCGCCGCCTCGGAGCCGCGCTGGCTGCAGCTGCTGCAGCCGGTGCCCGAGCAGATCGCGCACAACGCCAACCTGGTGCAGCAGGGCTTTCGCGACTACCAGGAACTGGCCCTGTCGCGGCTTGGCCTGCGCAAGCTCTATGGCATCACGCTGACCCTGGCGCTGCTGCTGGCCGCCTTTGGCGCCATCGCCGTGGCGCTGTCGCTGTCCAAGCGGCTGGTGCGGCCGCTGCTCAGCCTGGCGGGCGGCACCCAGGCCGTGGGCGTGGGCGACTACCGGCCGCTGCCCGAACCGCCCGAACGCGACGAGGTCGGCCAGCTCACCCGCTCCTTCAATGCCATGACGCGCCAGCTCGACGAGGCCCGCCGCATGGTCGAGAGCAACCGCCAGCAGCTCGAACGGTCCAACGTCTACCTGGAAAGCGTGCTGTCGAATCTGTCCTCGGGCGTGCTGGTGTTCGACGAGTCCTTCCGCGTCACCACCGTCAACCAGGGCGCCCAGACCATCCTGCAGGCCGACCTGCGCTCGGTGATCGGGCGGCCGCTGGAAACCGTGGACGGCATGCTCGAATTCGCGAATGTCGTGCGGCAGGCGTTCTCCACCCACGCCGCCGTGGGCTCCGAACGCCAGCACTGGCAGCAGCAGTTCGAGATCGCGCCCAAGCAGGGCGACACCCCCAACGGGCCGCAGGCGCTGACGCTGCTGGCGCGCGGCACCCACCTGCGGGTGGACGGCCGCGGCAACGGTTACCTGGTGGTGTTCGACGATATTACCGAGGTGATATCGGCCAACCGCACCGTTGCCTGGGGCGAAGTGGCGCGCCGCCTGGCCCACGAAATCAAGAATCCGCTGACGCCGATCCAGCTGTCCGCCGAGCGCCTGGCGATGAAGCTGGAAGGCAAGCTGCCGCCGGCCGAGGCCCAGATCGTCGAGCGTTCCACCAACACCATCGTCAACCAGGTGGCCTCGCTCAAGCAGATGGTGGATGATTTCCGCGAATACGCCCGCACGCCGCCGGCGGTGATGCAGCGCATCGACTTCAACGCGCTGGTGGCGGACGTGCTGTCCCTGTACGGCTGGGAGCCGGACGGCGCCGCCTCGGTGCGTTCGACCTCCGGCAAGGCGCTGAACCTGGACGTCAGCCTGGGCGCGGACCTGCCGGCCATCGAGGGCGATCCGACCCAGCTGCGCCAGGTGATCCACAACCTGCTGTCCAACGCCCGCGACGCCATCGCCGAGAAGGGCGGAGAAGGCCGGGTCAGCGTCACCACCCAGCTGATGCGCAGCGAGCAGCCCGACCGCGCCGACCAGCAGGCCCTGCGTTTCACGGTGGCCGACACCGGGCCGGGCTTCCCGCCGCAGGTCATGCAGCGGGCCTTCGAGCCCTACGTAACCACCAAGTCCCACGGGACTGGGTTAGGATTGGCAATCGTACGCAAGATCGTTGAAGAGCATGGCGGGCGGATCGACCTTGCGAATCGCAAGGAAGGAGGCGCGCGGATCTCCATCTTGTTGACCCGGCTTGCTCCCGGGGCAGATACTATGGACGCGACCGCGCAAGAAAAGGATAATGCGGCTACGCAATAGGTGGATGCTTTATGGCCAGAATTCTGGTGGTTGACGACGAAGTCGGTATTCGCGAGCTTTTGTCGGAAATCCTTTACGACGAAGGGCACACGGTCGAATTGGCCGAAAACGCGGCGCAAGCGCGCGCCGCGCGCCTTCGCATGCGTCCCGATCTGGTGCTGCTGGACATCTGGATGCCGGACACCGATGGCGTCAGCCTGCTCAAGGAATGGGGCTCGCAGGGCCTGCTGGACATGCCCGTCATCATGATGAGCGGCCACGCCACCATCGACACGGCGGTCGAGGCCACCCGCATCGGCGCCATGGATTTCCTCGAAAAGCCGATCACGCTGCAGCGTCTGCTCAAGACCGTGGCCGCCGGCCTGGCCCGTGGCCGCGTGCCGCATCCGGCGCCCGCGGCCGCGCCCGCGACGGCCAGCGCCACCGTGGCCCTCGAAGACGAGCTCGATCCGCCGGCCCTGTCGACGGCGCCGGCCAACGAAGTCCCGGTCACCGCCAACGGCCAGCTGGGCAGCATCTCGCTGGACCAGCCGCTGCGCGAGGCGCGCGATGAGTTCGAGCGCATCTACTTCGAATACCACCTGGTCCGCGAAAGCCACAGCATGACCCGCGTTTCCGAGCGCACCGGCCTCGAGCGCACCCACCTCTACCGCAAGCTCAAGCAATTGGGCATCGAGTCGGCGCGCAAACGGGGCGCATGAAGATCCTGATCATCGGCGCTGGTCGCGTAGGCACCAGCGTGGCTGAGAACCTGGTGTCCGAGCAGAACGACATCACGGTGATCGATTCGGATCCCTCGCAGCTGCAATACCTGCAAGAACACTTCGACCTGCGCGTCGTCCATGGCGACGGCTCGCAGGTGTCGGTGCTGGAAGGCGCCGGCGCCGCCGATACCGACCTGCTGATCGCCTGCGCCGCCTCCGACGCGGCCAACATGGTGGCCTGCAAGATCGCCCGCCAGCTGTTCAACATCCCCCGCCGCATCGCCCGCATCCGCTCGGGCGAATTCTCCGAACATCCCGAGCTGATGAGCGAAGAGGGCTTCTGCATCGACGCCATCATCAGCCCCGAGCGCAGCGTCACCACCTATCTGCACAGCCTGATCGAGTTCCCCGAGGCGTTGCAGGTGGTGGAGTTCGCCGAGGGCCGCGTCAGCGTCGTGACCGTGCGCGTCAGCCATGGCAGCCCGATGGCGCATCATCCCGTCGACAAGCTGCGCGATGTCTGGCCCGACGTCACGGCGCGGGTGATCGACGTGCTGCGCGGCGGCCGCCCGCTGCGGGCCGGCTCGGGCACCGTGATCGCCCCGGGCGACGAGGTGGTGCTGGTGGTGGACACGCGCCACGCCCGCCGCGCCGTGCGGCAGCTGCGCGAAGCCGAAAAGGCCGTGCGCCGCGTGATGATCGCCGGCGGCGGCAATATCGGCCTGCGGCTGGCGCGCGCGCTGGCCGAAGAGAACTACAGCGTGCGCATCATCGAGCGCGACCTCAAGCGCTGCGAATACCTGGCCACGCAGCTGCCCGACAGCGTGCTGGTGCTGCACGGCAGCGGCACCGACGAGGCGCTGCTGGAGCGCGAGAACATCGAGGACATGGACACCTGGCTGGCGCTGACCAGCGACGACGAGGACAACATCATGTCGTCGCTGCTGGCCAAGCGGCTGGGCGCGCGCAAGGTGATCGCGCTGATCAACCGCCAGGCCTATGGCGAGCTGATGCAGGGCAGCCATATCGACATCGCCGTGTCGCCGTCGCAGGCCACCATGAGCGAGCTGCTGCGCCACGTGCGCCGCGGCGACGTGGCGGCGGTCCATCGGCTGCGCCAGGGCGTGGCCGAGGCGCTGGAAGCCATCGCCCACGGCGACCGCTCCAATTCCAAGGTGGTGGGGCGGAAGGTGGGCGAGATCAGCCTGCCCAAGGGCGCCAGCATCGGCGCGCTGGTGCGCGAGGACGAGATCATCCTGCCGGATGCCGATACCGTGATCGAGACCGACGACCACGTCATCGTCTTCGTGCCCTCGCGCAAGCAGATGCCGCGCGTGGAAAAGCTGTTCCAAGTCTCGGCGTCGTTCTTCTGATGAGCCCGCGCGTCCCGTTTCCCGACGGACCGGCGGCGGCCGGGGAGGCCGCATGAGGCGCGTCCTGGCGACCCTGCACATCCTCGGCCTGACCATGGTGATGTTCGCCCTGACCATGCTGATCCCGCTGGGGGTGGCCTACATCGGCGGCGACGCGGCGCGCGACGCCTTCCTGCATGGCTTCCTGATTTCCGTCGGCATCGGCGTCGCGCTGGCGGCGCTGACGCGGCGGGCCCGCAGCGAGCTGCGCGCCCGCGACGGCTTCGTGCTGGTGTCGGCGGTGTGGGCCGGCCTGCCGCTGCTGGCGGCGATCCCGCTGCTGATCTACTTCCACCGCGCCGGCCTGCCGCTGTCGTTCACCGGGGCCTATTTCGAGGCCATGTCGGGACTGACGACCACCGGCGCGACCGTGCTGACCAATCTGGATGCCTTGCCGCCGTCGATCAACCTGTGGCGCGCCACCCTGGTCTGGGTCGGCGGCATGGGGATCCTGGTGCTGGCGGTGGCGATCCTGCCGCTGCTGGGCGTGGGCGGGCACCAGGTGGTGCGGGCCGAGACGCCCGGCCCGATGAAGGACGAGCGCCTGACGCCGCGCATCGCCAGCACCGCCAAGGCGCTGTACGCGGTGTACTTCGCCTTTTCCATCCTGTGCTTTCTGGCCTACCGCGCGGTCGGCCTGTCCTGGTTCGAAGCCTGGTGCCACATGGCCACGACCATGGGGCTGGGCGGGTTCTCGACCTGGGACGACGGCTTCGCGCACTTCGATTCGGTGGCGGTCGAGATGGTGGCCATGGTGTTCATGCTGATCGCCGGCATCAACTTCGCCACGCACTTCAATGCCTTCCGCCAGCGCAGCGGGCGTGCCTACCTGCGCTGCCCGGAGGCGATTCCGTACCTGGTCGTGGTGCTGGGCGTGGGGCTGGTGATTTCGGTGTTCCTGTACGTCAAGGGCGTCTACCAGGAGCCGCTGGAGGCCCTGCGCTACGGCATGTTCAACACCATTTCGATGGCCACCACCACGGGCTACGCCAATACCGATTTCGCCCAGTGGCCGCTGTTCGCGCCCCTGACCATGCTGCTGCTGTCCGGGTTCGCCACCTCGGCGGGGTCCACGGGGGGCGGGATCAAGATGATCCGGGCCATCCTGCTGGTCAAGCAGGCGCGCAACGAGCTGGTCACCATGTTGCATCCGCATGCCGTCAGCCCCGTGCGGGTCAACGGCCGCGCGGTCGAGGCCCGCACCATGTCGTCGGTGCTGGCTTTCATGCTGTTCTACGGCCTGTCCATCGCTGTCTTCACCAGCCTGCTGCTGCTGTCCGGGCTGGACCCGATCACGGCCTTCTCGGCCGTGTTCGCCAGCGTCAACAACACCGGCCCCGGCCTGGGACCGGTCGGGCCCATGGGGAATTTCGCGGTGCTGTCGGACTTCCAGATCTGGGTCTGCACCTTCGCCATGCTGATCGGCCGCCTGGAGCTGCTGACCGTGCTGGTGCTGTTCACGCCGATCTTCTGGCGCAAGTAGGCGGCGTCGCCCGGATGTCCGGGGCCTTGGACGTCGAGCCGCAGGCCCTCGGGGACGGATCCAATTCATAAGGGATAACCCTGATTCGGGTTATCCCGCCCACACTGAAAAGCCGCGCCCAGACTGCGCTCGCGGGCCGCCCGGTCCGGCGAGCCGCGCCGTCATTACGTTGTGAGTGCTCGCTCACTTTGTTCTAGAGGGCAAAACCGAATGCATCGTGATGTTGCACACAAATGTCACGATTTTCAATCGTTTTGCCACAAACATGCGGCTATTATGCGTTCACAAGCCGCCGTCTAGCGCCCCCCGGGAAGTTGCCGGGCTTCAAGGTCGAACGGCGCACCCCCTCATCAAACATCCGAAGGAGTCCGAGATGGAACAGATCCCGTTCATTTCGTCGGCCCCCAACACCCTGGGCATCGAACTCGAGCTGCAACTGATCGACCCCCGCAGTTTCGACCTGACCGCAGCCTCTGACGAGCTGCTGGCCCAAATGGCCAACCACCCCATCGCCGATCGCGTGAAACCGGAAATCACGCGCTCCATGATCGAACTGAATTCCTCGGTGCACGAGCACCCCATGGGCCTGCTGGCGGAAATGCGCGAAATGCGCGATGCCCTGGTCGAAGCGGCCGACGCCGTGGGCGTTTCGGTGGCCGGCGGCGGCGCTCACCCATTCATGCGCTGGCAGGAACGCTCCATCTCGGATACCCCGCGCTTCCAGTACCTGGCCGAAATGTATGGTTACCTGGCGCGTCAATTCACGGTGTTCGGCCAGCACATCCACCTGGGCGTGAAAAGCGGCGACGAAGCCATCAAGCTGCTGCGCCGGCTGTCGCCCTATGTGCCGCACTTTATCGCGCTGTCGGCCTCGTCGCCGTACTGCGAGGGCGTCGATACCCTGTTCTCGTGTTCGCGCCTGAACGCGGTCAACAGCTTCCCGCTGGCCGGCCACATGCCGGCCGAGGTCAAGGACTGGTACCAGTTCGAGGCCCACATTGCGCAACTGCGCGCCTATGGCCTGGCCGAGAGCATCAAGGACCTGTACTGGGACATCCGCCCCAAGCCCGAATTCGGCACGGTGGAAATCCGCGTCTGCGATACGCCGCTGACCGTCGAGCGCGCCTGCCAGATGGCGGCCTTCGCCCAGGCGCTGGCGGTGCTGCTGATGCGGGAGGACGATCCCAGCGACAAGGCCTGGCTGTCCTACCGCAGCAACCACTTCCAGGCCTGCCGTTTCGGCCTGCAGGGCAGCTACGTGACGCCGGACGGCCAGCGCCTGCGCCTGATGGATCACCTGCGCGCGCTGTTCCAGCGGCTGATGCCGGTGGCCGAAGAGCTGGGGACCGGCGACATGATCGCGTCGCTGCGCGACGAGGCCATGCGCAGCGGCAATGATTCGCGCTGGCTGCGCAGCCAGTTCCATCGCCTGCGCGACCTGCCGCTGGTGGTGGAATCGATGTCGCAGGCCTGGCGCGGCGAGTCCGCCCAGGCCGCGCCGGCCGAGCCGACCGCGGTGTTGCGGCGGCGGATCCGCGCCACGTCCGAGCCGATGCAGCCCCTCTCGCCGGCGGAACCGGGCGTCACCGCGCCGCTGCCCGAACGCCTGCACTAGGCGCCAGGCCTTTCCGGGCCCATCCGCCCCGGCTGGCCGTCCCGTTTCGGGGGCGGCACGCCGGGGCGTCTTGTTTCAGGGCGTGCCGCGCTGGCGGCCGCCGATGGCGCTGACCGACAGCCGGGTCTCGCCGGCGGTGCCGCGGTGGGTGGCGGCGCGCCAGGCGTGGCCGTAGGCCACTTCGATGCTCAGGGCGACGACGCCGTCCGGGCGGCGCTGGGCCTCCAGCGCGGCGCACAGGCGCGCCCGCCA
>ERZ1739169.81-NODE-81-length-29185-cov-16.168349_pt1 | contig 29185 bp, 20 predicted proteins | sample MGYA00581756_ERZ1739169 | MGnify/ENA primary metagenome ERZ1739169 (study PRJEB40789, sample SAMEA7425667) | Salamandra salamandra | biome: salamander skin | place: Germany | collected 2020-03 | study: cvxcv | reverse complement strand
ATACGAGATCTATCGCTGTGACTGAGTTCAGACGTGTGCTCTTCCGATCTCGCCTGCACCTCGGCGCCCAGCGCCTGCAGGGCCAGCTTGGCATCGCCCACCATGCCGACTTCGGTCAGGTAGTTGGCGCCGATCACCATCGGATCGATGTCGATGTGCAGGATCGGCACGTCGCGGTTCGGGAAGCGCCAGTGCTCGGTCGAGGTCGACCCCGCGCGGCAGCCGACGAACAGCACCACGTCGGCCGCGGCCACCACGTCGCGCGTCGCCATCACGCCGCCGTTCGAGCCCACCACGCCCGCGTTCAGCGGATGCGTGTCGGCCAGGCTGCCCTGGCCGCTGACGGTCACGCAGACCGCCGCCTTCAGGCTCTCGGCCAGTTCCTGCAGCGCGCCGCTGGCGCCGGCGATCACCACGCCGCCGCCGCAGATGATGACCGGCGCGCGCGCGCCGACCAGGCGCTGCGCCGCGCGCGCCACGTCGGCCGGATCCGGCGCGTAGCGCAGCGAGGGGAATTGCGCGTGTTCCGGCTGGGCCCAGACATCGGCGCCATCGACCTGCTGCTTCATCACGTCATACGGGAAGCACAGGTGCGCCGAACCGGGCTTGCCGGTGGTCATGGCGCGGAACGCCGCGCGCACCATGCCGGGAATCTGGTCGGCGCGGTCGATGGTGCGGTTCCATTTGGTCAGCGGCCGGTACAGGGCCTCCTGGTCCAGTTCGGTCAGCGGGTACTTGCCGCGCGAGCCCACCGCCACGTCGGACGTGATGCCCAGCACCGGGATGGACGACTCGTTGGCCTCCACCAGCCCGGGCAGCAGATAGGTCGCGCCGCCGCCGCTCGGCCCTTCGCACACGCCGACCTTGCCGGTCACGCGGGCGTAGGCGTCGGCCATGTAGCCGGCGCTGCGCTCGTCCCGGGTCAGGATGTGCTGCATGCCATGATCGAGCCGGTAGAGCGCGTCGTAGAACGGCAGGCTGGTATCGCCGCACAGGCCGAAAATATGTTTGACGCCGTTGTGTTGCAGCATCCGCACCATTGCTTCGGCGCCGGTCAAGGTATCCATGTCTTCTCCACGCGATGCGCGGACCGGGCGGGACGCGATCGCGCCCCGCCGCCGGCCGCTCAGTTATCCAGGTTGATGTTGCTGCTCTTGATGAACTTGCTCCAGCGGTCGTATTCCGCCTTCACGTAGGCATCCAGCGCCGGGCCGTTCGACGCCACGATCTCGAAGCCCGCCTCTTCCAGCTTCTTCTTGACGTCCGGATCGGCCAGCACGGTGTTGAAGGCCTGCGTCAGCTTCTTCACGGTCGCCTCCGGCGTGCCCTTGGGGGCGAACATGCCGCTCCACGAATAGGCGACGAACCCGGGGAAACCGGACTCGGCCACCGTCGGCACGTTGGGCAGGTCGGGCAGGCGCTTCTCGCCGGCCACCGCCAGCGGCTTGATCTTGCCGGCCTGGATCTGGCCGCGCAGCGCGGCGAAGCTCAGCCAGGTCATGTTGGCCTGACCGCCCACCACCGCCTGGATGGCCGGTCCGCCGCCGCCGTACGGCACGTGCAGCAGCTCCACCTTCGACAGGCGCTTGAGTTCCTCCGGCGCCAGGTGATTGAGCGAACCGACGCCGGTGGAGGCGTAGTTGAACTTGTTGGGCGGCTGCTTGGCCGCGGCCGCCAGGAAGTCCTTCAAGTTGTCGCCCGGCACGCCCGGGTTGGCGCCCAGCACCAGCGGAAAGCGCACGGTCTGGGTGATGGCGACGAAGTCCTTGAAGGTGTCGTAGGGCAGCTTGGGTTTGACCGCCGGATTGATGCCGTGGTTGTCGAAGCTGACCAGCAGCGTGCTGCCGTCGGGCTCGGCCCGCGCCACGAAGGCGGTGGCGATCTGGCTGGCGGCGCCCGGGCGGTTTTCCACCACCACGGCGCGCCCGCCCAGCTCCTTGGACAGCCGCGGCTGCAGGATGCGGGCCAGGATATCGGTGCTGCCGCCCGGCGGATACGGCACCACCAGGATCAGCGGCTTGTCTTCCGCCCGGGCGGGCGCGGCGGCCAATCCGCCCCCCAGCGCGGCAAGCGCGCAAACGGCCGCCAAGGCGCGCCGCATCGTTGTGTAGGTCATGTTTTTTCCCCTGCTGTTGTGGTGTTGGCCGGCGCTACCGTGGCGGGTTCGGCCTGATCCCGCATGTAAATCGTTGAAAAGCCGGTGCGGATGACATCGGTGATCTGGTCCAGCCGCCGGCCGATGTGGCTGCGCATCATGTCCGGCAAGGCGTCGATGTCGCGCCGCTCCAGCGCCTGGACGATGCGCATGTGCTCGCCCTGGGTATGGCTGCGGCGGCCCTGCTGCATGTCGATCCAGCGCACGAAATGGATGCGGGCGTTGACGCTTTCCAGCGCCCGCACGAATTCCTCGTTGCGCGAATAGCGCGCCAGCGTCAGGTGGAATGCCTCGTCCAGCTCCAGCAGGCGGGTCGCGTCGCTGTCCTCGGGCACGTCGCGCGAGCGTTCGACAAACGCGCGCAGCGCCGCCAGCTCCTCGTCGGTGGCGCGCTCGCAGGCGGCGCGCACGATGCCGGCCTCGAGCACCGCGCGGTATTCATAGAGGCTGTGGATCTGCTTGGCGTCCAGCAGCCGCGCAATGAAGCCGCGGTTCACCGAACGGGTCAGGAAGCCCTCCACCATCAGCTGGTTGAGCACCTCGCGCAGCGGCGTGCGGCTCACGTTCAGGCGCCGGGCCAGCTCGACTTCGTTGATGCGTTCGCCCGGCTTGAACTCGAAACTCACCGCCATCGCCTTGACGGCGTTGTACAGCTCGGCCTGGCCGGCCATGGTGCGGGCTGCGGGTCGGGATGGCGTCATGAGAGTGTCGGCCGCCTGGGCGCTCCGGGTGGGGATGAAGTGCATACTAAAGTGCATACACTTTGCGCCACAACCCGGGTTTGCCCGCAAGACGCGCGACAACAATCCGCCCCCAAAAATTTGGGAACGGGGAGATCAGACAGGGAAAAGACCCGCGCGCCAACCGCGCGCGGAAGTCAGGATCAGACGCCCGTGTCGAGCGTGTAATGAGCGCCGTCGCGGTTTTCCAGCGTCAGCGTGGACAGCACCGGCGTCACCGCCGTGGCGTCCTCGCGCACGTGGATACGCAGATTGGCCAGCGGCACGTCCCAGCCGCCCGTGGCGGCTTCGGCCGTCACGCCGGCCACCAGCGCCAGCCGTTCGGCCACCTGGCGCGCCTGGGCGGCGCGGGCGTCGATCCGCAGCAGGCCGCGGGCGCCGTTGGGATGCGCCATCAGCTCGGGCGACCAGACGCACTCGGGCGTCAGGTGACGACAGAAATACATGCGGATGCCGGGCAGCGGTTGCTCGGCGAAACGCACGGTATGGAAACGGGCCTCGACTTCCTGGCCATCCAGCATGGCGGGACGGGACAGTTCCTGCATCGGATTGACGGCGAAGCCCGCCTTGAGCAGGCGCTCGCGCGTGGCCTCGGCGTCATAGGTGCGGAACACCAGCGCCTCGAGCCCGAAGGGCGAATCGGCGATTTCCTTGCGCGCCGGCGGCGCGCCGGGCGGCCAGCCCAGCAGTTCGACGTAGGTGCCTTCGAGCACGATCAGGCGGTTGCACGAACCGAGGTTGTGCACCGCCTTATCGCTCAGGTGGAAACCCTGGCGCTCGAAGTGCGGCGCCAGCGCATCCAGCCGGTCCCGCACCATGACCACGGCGTGGTCGAACTCGGTCTGGCCGACGGCATGCAGCATGGCGTTATCCGCTCAGACCAGCTTGCCGTGGCACTGCTTGTACTTCTTGCCGCTGCCGCACGGGCACGGATCGTTGCGGCCCACCTTGGGCAGCACGTTGCGCACCGGCTGGGCGCCCGTGTCCTCGGCCGACTGGGCCAGGGCCTCGTCGTAGTCGGAGTGGTGATACTGCACGTTCTGCACGTGGGACTGGGCGGCTTCGGCCTCGGCCTGCTCGACCTGTTCGGACGACTGCACGCGCACCGTCATCAGCACGCGCACCACGTCGTCGCGGATGCGGTCCAGCATGCCCGAGAACAGTTCGAAGGCTTCGCGCTTGTATTCCTGCTTGGGGTTCTTCTGCGCATAGCCGCGCAGATGGATGCCCTGGCGCAGGTAATCCAGCGCCGACAGGTGTTCGCGCCAGTGCGTGTCGATCGCCTGCAGCATGATCGAACGCTCGAACTGCGACCACGACTCGGTGCCGACCTGGTCGACCTTGCCCTGATAGATGTCGCGGGCCGCCGCGATCACGCGTTCGCGCAGATCCTCGTCGGTCAGGTTGGCTTCCTTCTCGAGCATCTCGGTCAACGGCAGGTGGACCTGCCAGTCGGCCTCCAGCGCCTTTTGCAGGGCCGGGATGTCCCACTGCTCTTCCACCGATTCCGGCGGCACGTAGGTGTTGAACAGGTCGACCACCGCGGCGTCGCGCAGGTTCTCGACCGTGGCGCCGACGCTGGCCGCTTCCAGCACGTCATTGCGCTGCGAGTACAGCACCTTGCGCTGGTCGTTGGCGACGTCGTCGTATTCCAGCAGTTGCTTGCGGATGTCGAAGTTGCGGCCTTCCACCTTGCGCTGCGCGGTTTCGATGGAACGCGTCACCATGCCGGCCTCGATCGGCTCGCCCTCGGGCAGCTTGAGGCGCTCCATGATGGCGCGCACGCGGTCGCCCGCGAAGATGCGCATCAGCGAATCTTCCAGCGACAGGTAGAAGCGCGACGAACCCGGGTCACCCTGGCGGCCGGCACGGCCGCGCAGCTGGTTGTCGATACGGCGCGATTCGTGGCGCTCGGTGCCGATGATGCGCAGGCCGCCAGCGGCCTTCACCTGCTCGTTGAGCGGCTTCCAGTCGGCACGGACCTTCTCGATGCGCGCGGTCTTTTCGGCTTCGGACAGCGATTCGTCGGCGCGGATCAGGTCGATCTGCTTGTCGACGCTGCCGCCCAGCACGATGTCGGTGCCGCGGCCCGCCATGTTGGTGGCGATGGTGATGTGGCCCGGCTTGCCGGCTTCGGCGACGATCTCGGCTTCACGCGCATGCTGCTTGGCGTTCAGCACTTCGTGCGGCAGCTTGGCCTTTTTCAGCAGGCCCGACAGCAGCTCGGAGTTCTCGATGCTGGTGGTGCCCACCAGCACCGGCTGGCCGCGTTCGTGGCAGTCGCGGATGTCTTCGAGGATGGCGTTGTACTTTTCCGCATCCGTCTTGAAGACCTGGTCGTTCTGGTCCTTGCGGATCATGGGCTTGTTGGTCGGGATGATGACCGTCTCGAGCCCGTAGATTTCCTGGAATTCGTACGCTTCCGTATCGGCCGTGCCGGTCATGCCGGACAGCTTCTCGTACATGCGGAAGTAGTTCTGGAAGGTGATCGACGCCAGCGTCTGGTTCTCGTGCTGGATCTTCACGCCTTCCTTGGCCTCGACCGCCTGGTGCAGGCCATCGGACCAGCGGCGGCCCACCATCAGGCGGCCGGTGAATTCGTCGACGATGATGACTTCGCCGTCCTGCACCACATACTGCTGATCGCGGAAGAACAGCGTATTGGCGCGCAGCGACACCATCAGGTGGTGCATCAGCGCGATGTGGCGCGGGTCGTACAGCGACTCGCCCTCGGGCAGGATGCCCAGGCGCGCCAGGATGCCTTCGGCGTTGACGTGGCCGGCTTCCGACAGGTAGACCTGCTGGCTCTTCTCGTCGACCCAGTAGTCGCCCTCGGGTTCCGGTTCCTGCGGCTTGGGCTCGCTGGCCATGCGGGTCAGCAGCGGCGGCACCGCGTTCATGCGGATGTAGAGCTCGGTGTGGTCTTCGGCCTGGCCGGAGATGATCAGCGGCGTGCGCGCCTCGTCGATCAGGATCGAGTCCACTTCGTCGACGATGGCGTAGAACAGGCCGCGCTGGCGCCGGTCGTCAACACGGTATTCCATGTTGTCGCGCAGGTAGTCGAAACCGAATTCGTTGTTGGTGCCGTAGGTGATGTCGGCGGCGTAGGCGGCCTTCTTTTCCTCGTTCGGCTGCTGCGGCACCACCACGCCCGTGGACAGGCCCAGGAAGTGATACAGGCGCCCCATCCACTCGGCGTCGCGGCGGGCCAGGTAGTCGTTCACCGTGACCACGTGCACGCCCTTGGCGGCGATCGCGTTCAGGTAGACCGGCAGCGTGGCCATCAGCGTCTTGCCTTCACCCGTGCGCATTTCGGCGATCTTGCCGCTGTGCAGGGCAATGCCGCCCAGCAGCTGCGCGTCGAAGTGGCGCATGCCGAATACCCGTTTGCCAGCCTCGCGCACGACGGCGAAGGCTTCGGGCAGCAGGTCGTCGAGCGACGTGCCCTGTGCATGGCGGGAACGGAATTCCGCGGTCTTGGCCGCCAGCTCCGCATCGGAGAGCGCGGAGATCTTGGGCTCCAGCCCATTGATCTGGGTTACCAGCTTGCGATACTGCTTAAGCAGCCGGTCGTTGCGGCTACCTATGAGTTTTTTGAGCAGAGAAACCATGCGTATGTCGGCCGCACGAGCCCCGCCGCGCCCGCATGGGGCCAGGGCGGCGTCGCCCGTGACTTGATTTATTTGGTTGAGCGGGGGTCCGCTGGGAAACGAACCAGTTTAACGCACCTGGCGCGTAATAGCCTGGACCTATGGCCAGGGTGGCACTGTAGCCCGGATCGGGCGTCAGCGCGCGGCGCTGCCGCCGCCGGCTTGCGCCACCGTCGGCGGGGCATTCTGCTGCGGCCCGAGGAACAGCCGCGGATCCAGCGGCTGTCCGGCCAGGCGGACCTCGAAATGCAGGTGCGGCCCGGTGGAACGGCCGGACGAACCGACCCGCGCCACCTGCTGGCCCCGCTCGACCAGCTGCCCCTGCTTGACCATCAGGGACGAGGCGTGGGCATAGCGTGTAATCAGACCGTCTCCATGGTCGATCTCGACCATGTTGCCGTAGCCGGGTTGAAACTTGGCTTCCAGCACCACGCCGCCCGAGGCCGCCAGGATCGGCGTGCCCGGCGGCGCGGCGAAGTCCAGCCCCTCATGCATGGCCGAGCGCCCGGTCACCGGGTTGCGGCGCCAGCCGTAGGAAGAGCTGAGATAGGGGTAATCGGTGATCGGCATCGCCGTCGGCATGCGGGCCTGGTCGGCCGAACGCCGGGTCAGCGCCGCGTCCAGCAGCTTGAGGTTGTCGGTCTGCAGGGCCAGCCGTTCCTGGATCTCGTCCAGCTGGCGGCCCAGGGCTTCGGCCGAGGCGGCGCTGGGCGGCGTGCCCTCGGTGAACAGATCGTCCATCACCTGGGTGGCCTCGGGGGCATGTTGGGGGTCGGCCGGAACCGACGTCAGCTGCTTGGCCACTTCGGGATCGGTGTAGGCCACGCCCGCCACCTTGGCCACCCGCTGGCCCAGGCCATCGATGCTGGCCAGCTTGGCCTGCAGCGCGCCCACCTTGGCGGCCAGCAGGTTCATGTTGCCGCGCAGGAAGTCCGCATCGCGTCCCGGCTGTTCGGACAGCGGCCAGCCGACCGTGTGTACGGCGGGCAGGATGGGTGTAATGTAGCGCTGAAGGGCGGCGCCAAAGATGGCGGCCGTCATCAGCGCGCCCCCCAGAAACAACGCCAAGCGCGCGCCTCCCAGGGTGAAATGCCCGTCCTGCCCGTCGCGGGCGTGCATAATCACGATTTTCAAGGTTTGCTTCCTAATTCTCAGAGCCGGGATGAATAGACCCACTTCATACCGTCAACGTTCCAGTTCCAGCCGGCGAGGGGAAAATACCGCCCTGGGATGGCTGGGTCATGACATGCGGGGCGCCGGGGTACTGGCGACCGCCCGCAAGCACTTGCAAATCCAATATGCGGTGGCGGCGATCCTGCCCGCCCCGTTGGGCTCCGTCTGCCAGGTCGGCAAGCTGGAAAACCAGCGCCTTCAACTGGTGGTGCCCAGTGCCGCGCACGCGGCGAAGATGCGTCAATTGGCCCCGCGCATCGCGCAGGCCTTGGCGGACCAAGGCTGGAACCTTAACGAAATTGCGGTGAAGGTACAAGCCGGCCTGCCCAAGCCCGGCGCCCGCAAGCCGCTGCCGCCCAAGGAGGCCCAGCCGCTCGGAACAACCGCGCTGGGCGCCTTCGAGACCCTGCACGACAACCTGCGCCCCGGCCCGCTGGCCGACGCGGTCGCCAAGCTATTGAAGCACCACAAGGGTAGCTGAGATAACCGGACTTGTCCGGACGCCCGCCATCGGGATGGCGCCTTCGGACCGATGTCCGGGTGTGGCGCGCCCCGCGGATTGCACCTGGACGGCGCTGGCGGGCACAAGGATGGCGACCGGCGCCATCCAATGAAAATGGCCGGATGTCAGCCGGGGACTGTCCCCGGCGCACCGGCCATCAGCGACGACAGACCAGCCTCAGGCCAGCTGCCATTCGTGCCGGAACGCCTGCGGCGCTTCGGCTTGCGATTCGTAGGTCACCAGTTCCCAGGCGTCGCGCTGCGCCAGCAGCGCGCGCGCCAGCTGGTTGTTCAGGCCGTGGCCCGACTTGCACGCCACGTAGCGCGCCACCAGCGGCTTGCCCAGCAGATACAGGTCGCCGATGGCGTCCAGGATCTTGTGCTTCACGAATTCGTCGTCGTAGCGCAGGCCGTCGCTGTTCAACACCCGGTATTCGTCCATGACGATGGCGTTGTCCAGGCTGCCGCCGCGGGCCAGGCCCATCGAGCGCAGCGCCTCGACTTCGTTGACGAAGCCGAAGGTGCGGGCGCGCGCGATCTCGCGCACGTACGAATGGGTGGCGAAATCGATTTCGGCGAAATTCGCGGTCGAGTCGATGGCGGGGTGGCGGAAGTCGATCGAGAAGGCCAGCGCGTACCCTTCATGGGGTTCGAGCCGGGCCCACTTCTCGTTGCGGCCTTCGCCCTCGCGCACTTCCACCGTCTTCAACACGCGGATGAACTGCTTCGGCGCGTTCTGCTCGACGATGCCGGCCGAGCGCAACAGGTACACGAAGGTTGCCGCACTGCCGTCCATGATGGGGACTTCTTCGGCAGTGAGGTCGATATGCAGGTTGTCAATGCCCAGGCCGGCCAGCGCCGACATGAGATGTTCCACCGTGGACACGCGCACGTTGCCCTGCTGCAGCACCGAGGCCATGCGCGTATCGCCCACGCCGGTGGCCTGCGCGGGCAGGTCGACGACTTCGGGCAGATCGACGCGGTGGAACACGATGCCCGTATTGGGCGCCGCCGGGCGCAGGGTGAGCTCGACCCGCCGTCCGGAGTGGACGCCGACGCCTGTCGTGCGGACGAGATTCTGAATGCTGCGCTGTCGGAACATGAGACTAAGGTATTTTGAGCCAGGAAGCCGGCAAGATGACAAGAGATTGCCGGCGTAACTGACGTATTGTAACTCTGTCCGGTTCTCAACGCCATCAAAGCGTCAGGACCGACCGATAAAACCGTCCCCTATTCAAGCCGTGCAAGGGAAACACGGGCCGCTCCGCCTCCGGCTTGCCTGCGGGGACAGGCAAGCCGGAGATGAGGGAGTGCATGTAGAGCCTGAAACCAGGCTCCAGGTTCAATCCGCCTGCTTACGCAGGAACGCCGGGATGTCGAAATGATCCATGCCCGAGCTTTCCAGCGCGCGCACCTGGGCCGATGCCTGGCTGCGCGGGTTGCGCATGACAGACGGCATGTCCAGATTGCGGTAATCACCCTGACCGGCGGCCGGCATCGTGCCCATGGGCATGTTGTCGGTGCCGGTGCGCAGCACTTCAGCGGTGGTCTGCACCAGTTGCGGACGCGCCTGCGCACGGCCCAGGCCGGTCGCAACCACGGTCACGCGCAGGTTTTCACCCATCGATTCGTCGTAGGCGGTGCCGAAGATCACGGTCGCGTCGTCCGAAGCGTAGCTACGGATCGTTTCCATGATTTCGCGCGTTTCGCGCATCTTCAGCGAGCGGCTGGCGGTGATGTTGACCAGCACGCCGCGCGCGCCGTTCAGGTCCACGCCTTCCAGCAGCGGGCAGGCAATCGCGTGCTCGGCGGCGACGCGGGCGCGGTCAGCGCCCGAAGCCGATGCCGTGCCCATCATGGCCTGGCCCTGCTCGCCCATGATCGTCTTGACGTCTTCGAAGTCGACGTTGACGTTGCCTTCGACGTTGATGATTTCGGCGATACCCGCGCAAGCGTTGTGCAGGATGTCGTCGGCCGAACGGAAGCAGTCTTCCTGCGTCGCGTCCTCGTCCATCAGCTCATACAGGTTCTCGTTGAGCACCACGATGAGCGAATGCACGTGCTTGGCCAGTTCGGCGATGCCGTCCTCGGCCATCTTCAGGCGCTTGTTGCCTTCGAACGTGAAGGGCTTGGTGACCACGCCCACCGTCAGAATGCCCAGCTCCTTGGCGACTTCGGCCACGACCGGGCCTGCGCCCGTGCCGGTGCCGCCGCCCATGCCCGCGGTGATGAAGACCATGTGCGCGCCGTTCAGGGCGGCACGGATCTCTTCACGCGCGGTTTCGGCCGACGCGCGGCCTTGTTCGGGCTTGGCGCCCGCGCCCAGGCCGGTGCGGCCCAGGCGGATCTGCACCGGGGCGTTGGTCGCCGCCAGTGCCTGCGCATCGGTGTTGGCGCAGATGAAATCCACGCCGTGCACGCCGCTGCGAATCATGTGCGCCACGGCATTGCCGCCCGCACCGCCCACACCAACGACCTTGATTACGGTCCCTTTGGTGTTGTTCTCAAGCATCTCAAAGTTCATCATGATGACTCCCTCACAAGTCCGATTTGCAAATCACAAAAATTCCCCAACAACCTATATTTTGTGAATCGCCTCAAAGCCGAAGCCGACTGCTTTGGTCCGCAACGGGTTTGAGACGCCTCCCCTTTCTGGCCCGACCCGCCCTACCGCTGCGGATCGTGCCAAGGAGCAGGCCCCAACCTGCCCCCCTCTTTAATTCATGAACCATTCCTTCATGCGCGCCAGCAGGCTCTTGAAATTGCCGGTCTGCGCGGCCACCTTGCGGCCGCGCACACGCTGCATGCGCGCTTCCTGCAGCAGGCCCATCACGGTCGAGAAGCGCGGATTGCGCATCACGTCGGCCAGGCTGCCTTCGTATTCGGGCACCGCCACGCGTACCGGCTTGAGGAACACGTCCTCGGCCAGTTCGATCATGCCGGGCAATTGCGCCGAGCCGCCGGTCAGCACCACGCCGGAAGCCAGCAGGTCCTCGTAGCCAGAGTCGCGCACCACCTGCTGCACCAGCGTGAACAGCTCTTCGACGCGCGGTTCGATCACGGCGCCCAGCGCCTGGCGCTTGACCTGGCGCGGGCCGCGGTCGCCCAGGCCCGGCACTTCCACCGACTCGTCCGGGCTGGCCAGCACCTGCTTGGCCACGCCGTAGCGCAGCTTGATTTCCTCGGCATCGGGCGTCGGCGTGCGCAGCATGGCCGCGATGTCGTTGGTGATCTGGTCGCCAGCGATCGGCAGCACGGCGGTGTGGCGGATCGCGCCGCCGGTGAAGATCGCCACGTCGGTGGTGCCGCCGCCGATGTCCACCAGCACGACGCCCAGTTCCTTTTCGTCGGCGGTCAGCACGGCCAGGCTCGAGGCCAGCGGCTGCAGGATCAGGTCCTGCACTTCCAGGCCACAGCGGCGCACGCACTTGACGATGTTCTGCGCGGCGCTGACGGCGCCGGTCACGATGTGCACGCGCACTTCCAGGCGCAGGCCGCTCATGCCGATCGGCTCGCGGATGTCTTCCTGGCCGTCGACGATGAACTCCTGCGTCAGCACGTGCAGCACCTGCTGGTCGGTCGGGATATTCACCGCCTTGGCGGTCTCGATGACGCGGGCGACGTCGGTGGCGGTGACTTCCTTGTCCTTCACGGCGACCATGCCGCTGGAATTGAAGCTGCGGATATGGCTGCCGGCGATGCCGGTGTAGACGTCGCGGATCTTGCAATCCGCCATCAGCTCGGCTTCTTCAAGCGCGCGCTGAATCGAATTCACAGTGGTCTCGATATTGACGACCACACCCTTGCGCATGCCGCGCGATTCATGCTGGCCGAGGCCGAGCACTTCGAATCGCCCTTCGGGCAGGATTTCAGCCACCACAGCCACCACCTTGCTGGTGCCGATATCGAGGGCGACGATAAGGTCCTTGATGTCACGGGTCATGGCGTTAGCGTTTCTTGGGAGGTTTCGGTGTGGATTTGGGTTTGTTTGCTGACGGAGGCAACGGGGCCAGCGCCAGGGCGAAACCATTGGGATAGCGCAGGTCGGCCTGTGTGATGGTGCGCCCTTCCAGGCGCCCCGCCACGGCGGGCCAGGCCTGCACGAAACGTTGAATGCGCGCCGCGAACGGCAGCGCGCCGGGCAGGCCGTGCGGATCCGGCGCATCGGCGCCCGGATCGCGGCCCAGGTCCAACAGCATGCCGTTGGACAGCACCACGCGCCAGGCGTAGCGCGGACTCAGCTCCAGCTGCTTGACGTGCATATCGAGCGGCGCGAACCAGCGCGCCAGTTCGGCGTAGCGTTGCACCACCAGCGACTCGGTGCCCTCGGGCCCGGAGAACTGCGGCAGCACCGTCTCGTCGTCCACCTCGCCCGTGTTGGCCGTGAACGCCTCGCCCCAGGTGTTGATCATCTGGTTCTCGTTCCACAGCGCCAGCGGCTGCTGCTCCTCGATGCGCACGCGCAGCACATTGGGCCAGATCCGCCGCACGGTGGCATGGCGCACCCACGGCACCGACTCGAAGATCTCGCGCGCGTCGTCCAGGTCCACCGTGAAGAAGTTGCCCTTGAAGCGCCCCGCGATCGCCGCGCGCACCGCGCCCGGCGACACATAGTGCAGCTCGGTGTCCGGCGTGGACTCCAGCTCGATCGCCGACAGCGTGAAATACGGACGCTGCGCCACCCACACCACGCCCGCCAGGAGCATGGCGCAGACCGCCAGCACGGCGAGCGTGTTGGCGATCAGGTTGGTCGTGCGAGCGTCGTTCCACACAGAATGTCCGGGTCAAGTATTGCGGGCGGCGCTGTGCAACTTGCACGAGGCGTCGGCCAAGATCGCCACGCACAGCTCGGCATAGCTCATGCCGGTGGCGCGGGCCGCCATCGGCACCAGCGAATGGCTGGTCATGCCGGGCGAGGTATTCATTTCAAGCAGCCAGGGGCGGTTGTCGGCGTCCAGCATGAAGTCGGCGCGGCCCCAGCCCTCGCAACCCAGCACGCGATAGGCGCGCACCGCGATGTCGGCGACTTCCTCAGCCACGGCCGGCGGCAGCGCCGCCGGGCAGAAGTACTGCGTGTCGTCGGAGAAGTACTTGTGCTCGTAGTCGTAGTTGCCACCGGGCGCGGCGATCTCGATCACCGGCAGCGCGCGCGCGGTCTTGCCGCTGCCCAGCACTGCCACGGTCAGCTCGCGGCCCTGGATGAACTGCTCGGCCAGCACCTCGGCGTCGAACTTGGCGGCCAGGGCGTAGGCGTCCTTCATGTCGGAATAGCCCACGACCTTGGTGATGCCCACGGTCGAGCCCTCGTGCGGCGGCTTGATGATGAGCGGCAGACTCAGGCGGTCCGGCACCAGGCGCAGCTCGGTGTCGGCGTCCAGCAATTCGAATTCCGGCGTGGGCAGGCCATGCTGCAGCCAGACGCGCTTGGTCATGGTCTTGTCCATGGCCAGCGCCGAGGCCAGCGGGCCGCTGCCGGTGTAGGGAATGCCCAGCAATTCCAGCGCGCCCTGGATCGAGCCGTCTTCGCCGAAGCGGCCGTGCAGCGCGATGAACACGCGCTCGAAGCCTTCGGCGGCCAGCTCGGCCAGGCTGCGTTCGCCCGTGTCGAACAGGTGCGCGTCGACGCCGGCGCTGAGCAGCGCCTGGTGCACGCCGGCCCCGGACATCAGGGACACTTCGCGTTCGGCGGAACGGCCGCCGTACAACACACCCACCTTGCCGAATTTCGCGCTCATGCCAATTCTCCAACTTGGGCCGGGACCTTGCTGATCGAGCCCGCCCCCATGACGATCACCACGTCGCCATCGCGAACGAAATCGACCACCGCCTGCGGCAGGTCGGCCACGTCCTCGACGAACACCGGCTCAACCTTGCCCGCCACGCGCAGGGCGCGCGACAGCGCGCGGCCGTCGGCGGCCACCAGCGGCGGCTCGCCGGCGGAATAGACCTCGGTCAGCAACACCGCGTCGGCCGTGCCCAGCACGCGCACGAAATCCTCGAAACAGTCGCGGGTGCGCGTGTAGCGGTGCGGCTGGAACGCCAGCACGATGCGGCGGTCGGGCCAGGCGCCGCGGGCGGCGGCCAGCGTGGCGGCCATTTCCACCGGATGGTGGCCGTAGTCGTCGATCACCGTGAAGGTGCCGCCGCCATGCGCGGCCGGCACCGGGAATTCGCCCGTCTGCGTGAAGCGGCGGCCCACGCCCTTGAACGAGGCCAGCGCCTCGCAGATGGCTTCATCGGCCACGCCCAGCTCGGTCGCCACGGCGATCGCCGCCAGCGCGTTGCGCACGTTGTGCAGGCCCGGCAGGTTCAGTTCCACCTGCAGCGGCGGCAGCAGCGTGTCGCGGTGGCTGCGCTGCACGTTGAAGCGCATGCGCGTGCCGTCGGCCTGGACCTCGTAGCCGCGCACCATCGCGTCTTCGTTCAGGCCGTAGGAGGTGATCGGACGCGACACGAACGGCATGATCTCGCGCACGTTGGCGTCGTCGGTGCACAGCACCGCGCTGCCGTAGAACGGCAGGCGCTGGGTGAATTCGATGAACGCGCTCTTGAGGCGGGCCACGTCGTGGCCGTAGGTGTCCATGTGGTCCGCGTCGATGTTGGTCACGATGGCCATCACCGGCAGCAGGTTCAGGAACGAGGCGTCGGACTCGTCGGCCTCGACCACGATGTAGTCGCCCTGCCCCAGCCGCGCGTTGGCGCCGGCCGAATTCAGGCGCCCGCCGATCACGAAGGTCGGGTCCAGGTCGCCCGCGGCCAGGATGCTGGCCACCAGGCTGGTGGTGGTGGTCTTGCCATGCGTGCCGGCCACCGCGATGCCGCGCTTCAGGCGCATCAGCTCGGCCAGCATGATGGCGCGCGGCACCACCGGAATGCGCGCGACGCGGGCCGCGATGACTTCGGGGTTGTCGCCCGCCACCGCCGTCGACGTGACAATGGCGCCGGCGCCGGTGACGTTGCTGGCGACGTGGCCGATGGCGATGTTCACGCCCAGGCCGGCCAGGCGGCGCGTCACGGCCGACTCATTCAGGTCGGAGCCGCTGATGGTGTAGCCCAGGTTGAGCAGCACCTCGGCGATGCCGCTCATGCCGGAACCGCCGATGCCTACGAAATGGATATGCTGGATTCTGTGTTTCATGATGAACGCCCCGCTGCTTGTTCACAGACGTCGGCGATATGCGCCGCCGCTTCCGGGTGCGCGTGCGCGCGGGCCCGTTCTGCGACGGCTTGCAGTTCTTGACGGGAACGCTGGCCCAGCCAGTCCGCCAGCCACTCGGGGCTGAAGGCGTTCTGCGGCTGCAGCCATGCGGCCTGCGCGTCGCTCAGGAAGCGCGCGTTGGCGGTTTGATGGTCATCGATGGCATGCGGCAGCGGCACGAACAGCGCCGCCACGCCGACGGCGGCCACTTCGGACACCGTCATGGCGCCCGCGCGGCAGACCAGCAGGTCGGCATCGCCCATGGCGCCGGCCATGTCATCGATGAAGGCGCGGCAGTCGGCCGCCACGCCCGCCTGGGCGTAGGCCTGCTGCAGCGCCGGCAAATGTTGTTCGCCGGCCTGGTGCACCACCACCGGACGGTTTTCCTGCGGCAGGCGCGCCAGCGCTTGCGGCACGGCGGTATTGAGCGCCTGGGCGCCCAGGCTGCCGCCCACCACCAGCAGCCGCAGCGGACCGCTGCGGCCGGCATAGCGCTGCGCCGGATCGGGCAAGGCGCACAGGTCGGCGCGCACCGGGTTGCCCATGGCTTCGCCCTTGGGCAGCACGCCGGGGAAGCCGCTCAGCACGCGGCGCGCCATCCTGGCCAGCCACTTGTTGGCGGTGCCGGCCACCGCGTTCTGCTCGTGCACCACCAGCGGCGTGCCGCGCAGCGTCGCGATGACGCCGCCGGGGAAGGCGACATAGCCGCCCATGCCCAGCACCACGTCCGGACGCACCGACGACAGCCGCGCCCAGGCCTGGGCGAAGGCGCGCACCAGCAGGAACGGCAGCTTCAGCAGCGCCGTCACGCCCTTGCCGCGCACGCCGGCGAAACGCAGCGGCACCAGTTCGATGCCGCGCGGCGGCACCAGCTTGCCTTCCATCTTGTCCGGGTTGCCCAGCCACATCACGCGCCAGCCGCGCTGGCGCAGCACATCGGCCACGGCCAGGCCGGGCATGATGTGGCCGCCGGTGCCGCCGGCCATGATCAGGATGGTACGCGACGACGCGGTCATACCCGTCCTCCGCGCATCATGATGCGGTTTTCCACATCGACCCGTATCAGCATGGCCAGGGCGCACAGGTTCATTACCACGCCTGAACCGCCATAGCTCATCAGCGGCAGCGTCAGGCCCTTGGTCGGCAGCAGCCCCAGGCACACGCCCATGTTGATGAAGGCCTGTACCCCGAACCACATCGCCACGCCGTGCGCCACCAGGCCCGCGAACGTGCGTTCCATGGCAATGGCCTGGCGACCGATGTCGAAACCGCGATAGACGATGATGGCGAACAGCGTGATCACCAGCATCACGCCGGCGAAACCCAGTTCCTCGCCCACCACCGCCATCAGGAAGTCGGTATGCGCTTCGGGCAGGTAGTGCAATTTCTCGACGCTGGCGCCCAGGCCCACGCCCAGCCATTCGCCGCGTCCCAGGGCGATCAGCGAATGCGACAGCTGGTAGGCGCTGCCGTAGGCGTTGTCTTCGTTCCAGGGATCCAGGTAGGCGAACAGGCGCGCGCGGCGCCACGGCGACAGCCAGATCAGCATCAGGAAGGTGCTGACCAGCACCGCCAGCAGGCTGCTGAAGTACTTGCCGTTGATGCCGCCCAGAAACAGGATGCCGATCGCGATCGCCACGATCACCATGAAGGCGCCCAGGTCGGGCTCGAGCAGCAGCAGCATGCCGACGCCGGCCAGCGCGAACGCCATCGGCAGGAAGCCGCGGGCAAAGGCCTGCATGTGTTCCTGCTTGCGCACCGTGTAATCGGCGGCATAGAGCAGCGCGGCCAGCTTCATCAGTTCGGACGGCTGGAAATTCAGCGGACCCAGCGGAATCCAGCGATGCGCGCCGTTGACCTCGCGGCCGATGCCGGGCACCAGCACCGCCACCAGCAGCACCATCGCCACCACGAACAGCGGCACCGCCAGGCGTTGCCACACGCGGATCGGAATCGCCAGCACGACGGCGCCCGCCACCAGGCCGGCGGTGACGAACAGGCCGTGGCGGATCACGAAGTAATAGCGGCCATAGGAGGCATAGCGCGGGCCGTCGGCCAGCGCGATCGACGCCGAATACACCATCAGCAAGCCGAGCAGCAGCAAGGTCGACGCCGCAATCGCGAGCGGCATGTCGAAGTTACGCATGCGGGTACGGCCGGGCCGTACGGCGTTGACGCTGGCGGTGAGATCGGCGATCAGGCTCATGCCACCTCTCCCCGGTCGCGGGCCAGGTCTTCGACCTCTTCCACGAACACTTGCCCGCGGTGCGGGTAATTGCGGAACATGTCCATGCTGGCGCAGGCGGGCGACAACAGCACGGCGTCGCCGGGCTGCGCCAGGTCGGCGGCGCGGCGCACGGCGTCGCGCAGCGAGTCCACGGCGATGCAGTCGACGCCGGTCGCGGCCAGCACGCGGCCGATCTCCGGACCGTCCTGGCCGATCAACAGCACCGCGCGCGCATGGCGCGACACCCCCGGGATCAGCGGCGAGAAGTCCTGCCCCTTGCCCAGCCCCCCGGCGATCAGCACCACCGGCTGGCCCAGGCCTTCCAGCGCGGCCACGGTGGCGCCGACGTTGGTGCCCTTGCTGTCATTGATGTAGTCGACGCCGCCGATGTTGCGCACGAAGGCGGCGCGATGCGGCTCGCCCGCGTACTCGCGCAGGGTGCGCAGCATGGCGCCCCAACCCAGGTCCAGGCAGCGCGCAAGCTGCAATGCGGCCAGCGCGTTCAAGGCATTGTGGATGCCGCGGATGCGCAGCGCATCGACCGGCATCAGGCGGCTCATGCGGCCCTTGGCGCGCACCGGCTCCGGCGCGTCCTTCTTGCGGCGCACGGGCGCCACGGGCTCGTCGAAATCGACCGGTTCGGCCGCGACCAGCCAGGCCACGCCCTGGCCCAGCTCCAGGCCCATGTCGCCGACCAGCGCCGGCACGTCACGGCCGAAACTGCGCACGGGCATGGCGTCCAGCGACGGCACCATGTCCACGGTATACGGATCGTCGCGGTTGACGATGGCGATGCGCGCCATCTTCAGCAGGCGCGCCTTGGCGCGGGCGTAGGCGTCCATGCCGCCGTGCCAGTCCAGGTGATCCTGCGTCACGTTGAGCACGACGGCGGCATCGGCCATCAGCGTGTGCGTGGTCTCGAGCTGGAAGCTCGACAGTTCCAGCACCCACGCCTGCGGCAGGTCGTCGGCGTCCAGCGCCCCCATCAGCGCGGTCAGCGCGGCCGGGCTGATGTTGCCCGCGGCCAGCACCGACAGGCCGCTGGCCTCGAGCAGGTCGCGCGTCAGCGCGGTGACGGTGGTCTTGCCGTTGGTGCCGGTCACGGCCAGCACGCGCGGACGGTATTCACGGGTCTCGGCCAGCTCGGCCAGCGCCCGCGCAAACAATTCGATCTCGCCGATGACTTCGATGCCGCGGGCCTTGGCCTCGCGCAGCAGATCGCCGGCCGGCGCGCCTTCGGGCGCCAGTCCCGGGCTGATGACGACCTGGTCCACGCCATCCAGCAGCGCGACATCGAAAGACGTGTCGCAGCCCAGGCGGTATTCCACCTCGGCCTGCGCCAGCGCGTCTTGCAGCGCCGCCAGGCCGCCCGGCTCCGCGCGCGTGTCGGCCACCCGCAGGCGGGCGCCCTGGCGGGAGCTCCAGCGTGCGGCGGCGACACCCGACTCGCCCAATCCGAGGATCAGGACGAGCGGCGCATCGGCGCGGGAGGTTTCCATCGTATTCATCGCAACTTCAGGGTTGAGAGGCCAATCAGCACCAGCATCATGCTGATGATCCAGAAACGCACGACCACCTGGGTTTCCTTCCAGCCGCCCACTTCGAAGTGATGATGCAGCGGAGCCATGCGGAATATGCGTCTACCTGTTCCATAACGTCGCTTGGTGTACTTGAACCACGTCACCTGGATCATCACCGACAGGGTCTCGACCACGAACACGCCGCCCATGATGAACAGCACGATCTCCTGGCGCACGATGACCGCGATGGTGCCCAGCGCGCCGCCCAGCGCCAGCGCGCCGACGTCACCCATGAAGACCTGCGCCGGATACGCGTTGAACCACAAAAATGCCAGCCCCGCGCCGCCGATCGCCGCGCACAGCACCATCAATTCCGATGCGCCGGGGATGTACGGGAACAGCAGGTACTTCGAATAGTCGACGCGGCCGACCACGTAGGCGAAGATGCCGAGCGCGCTGCCGACCATCACGGTGGGCATGATCGCCAGGCCATCCAGGCCGTCGGTCAGGTTGACGGCGTTGCTGGTGCCGACGATCACGGCCCAGGTCAGCGCCACGAAGCCGAGCACGCCGAGCGGATAGCTGACGGTCTTGAAGAACGGCACGATCAGGTCGGCGCGCGTCGGCAGCGACATGGTGAAGCCGCTGCCCACCCAGGCCTTGAAGAGCGGCCACAGTTCGGTGTTGGCGGGCGCCGACACGGCGAACGCCAGATAGACCGCGGCCACCAGGCCGATGGTCGCCTGCCAGAAGAACTTCTGGCGCGCCGGCATGCCTTCCGGATCGCGATAGACCACCTTGCGGTAATCGTCCATCCAGCCGATCCAGCCGAAGCCGAACGTCACCAGCAGCACCACCCACACGAAACGGTTGGTCCAGTCGGCCCACAGCAGCGTGCTGATGGCGATGGAAATCAGGATCAGCACGCCGCCCATGGTGGGGGTGCCGGTCTTGACCAGGTGGGTTTCCGGACCGTACGAACGCACGGCCTGGCCGATCTTCATCTCGGTCAGCTTGCGGATCACGCGCGGACCGGCCACCAGGCCGATCAGCAACGCCGTGGCGCACGCCAGCACCGCGCGCAGCGTGATGTACTCGAACACGCCCAGCGCGCGCACATCATCGGAAAGCAGACGGGCGATCTCAAGCAGCATGGTTGTCCCCCTGCCCCTTGGACGCTTGTCCGTCATTGGAAATAAAAGCCGTCACTACCCGCTCCATGCGCATAAAGCGCGATCCCTTTATCAATACGCAGGACGCGCGCAGGCCGCGCAATGCGGCAACGACTTCGTCTACCGATGCGCAGGCGTGCGCGCCCGTGCCGTAGGCGGCAGCGGCCGCCCGGCTGGCATCGCCTAGCGTGATGAGCGCGTCGAGGCCAAGCTCGCGCGCGTAATTGCCCACCTCTTCATGCATGGCGGGGCCGTTGTCCCCGACTTCGCCCATGTCGCCCAGTACCAGGACACGCGTGCCGGCCATGCGGGCCAGCACATCGATGGCCACGCGAACCGAGTCGGGGTTGGCATTGTAGGTGTCATCAATGAGCAACGTTCCGTCACTCAATTTCTTGTGCTGCATGCGGCCCGCGACCGGGCTGAAACCGGCCAGCGCCCGCACGGCGACATCGAGCGGCGCACCCGCGGCGATGGCGCTGGCGATCGCCGCCAGCGCATTGCGCAGGTTGTGCACGCCGGGCACCGGCAGCGTCAGGTCGGCGCTGCCCATCGGCGTCACCACGCGGCAGCGCGTCGAATCGACGTCCGCCAGGATCTGCTCGGCATAGACATCCAGACCGGGCTGCAGGCCAAAACGCAGCGCGCGGCGCGGCGCGGCCAGCTTGTCCCAGATCGCCGCGTAGGGCTCGTCGCCGGGATAGACGGCCACGCCGTCCGCCGGCAGCGCCGCGATGGCGGCGCCGTTTTCCAGCGCCACCGCTTCCACGGTGTGCATGAATTCCTGGTGTTCGCGCTGGGCATTGGTCACCAGCGCCACGCTCGGCGCCGCGATGGCGGCCAGCTGGGCGATCTCGCCCGGATGGTTCATGCCGAGCTCGAACACGGCGGCGCGATGTTCCGGACGCAGGCGCAGCAGCGTCAGCGGCACGCCGATGTCGTTGTTCAGGTTGCCGGCGGTCGCCAGGCGGCCCGCCTCGCCGCGCCAACCCGCCAGCATGGCCGAGATCATTTCCTTGGTGGTGGTCTTGCCGTTGCTGCCGGTCACCGCCACCACAGGCAGCGTGAAGCGGGCGCGCCAGGCCGCGCCGATGCGCATCAGCGCCACGCGGGTATCGCCCAGCACCAGTTGCGGCAGGGTCGAATCCGGCACGGCATGCGCCACCACCGCGGCGCAGGCGCCACGCTCGGCGGCCTGGTCCAGGTAGTTGTGGGCGTCGAAGTTGTCGCCCACCAACGCCACGAACAGCTCGCCGGCGCCGATGCGCCGGGTGTCCGTCGACACGCCCTTGACCAGCGGCAGCAGCAGCGCCAGCCGCGCCCACTCACGGTCATCGAACGGCAGTTTCTCGCCGCCAATGTCCTGGTAGGTTTCGTGACCCTTGCCCGCCAGCAGCACCACGTCTTCAGGCGCGCTGGCCCAGACGGTCTGCATGATGGCGCGGGCGCGGTCGACCTGGACGTCGGCGCCAGCCTCGGCCGGAATGCCCGCCAGGATCTGCGCCACGATGGCCTCGGGCGATTCGCTGCGGGGGTTGTCGCTCGACACCACCACGTGATCGGCCAGCTCGGCGGCGATGCGGCCCATTTCCGGACGCTTGCCCGGATCGCGCTCGCCGCCGCAGCCGAACACGCACACCAGGCGGCCGGCGCGCGCCTGCGCCACCGGACGCAGCGCGGTCAGCGCGCGCGCCAGCGCGTCGGGCGTATGGGCATAGTCGACCACCACCAGCGCGCCACGGCCGGCATTGGCCTGGGTGCTGGCGGCAACGGGTTCCACCGTCTGCAGGCGGCCATCGACCGGATCGGTCGCGGCCAGCTCACGCGCGATCTGCGCGAACGGCAGGCCCAGCTTGTACAGCACGCCCGCCACCAGCAGCAGGTTGGAGACGTTGTGCGCCCCCAGCAGGCGCGTCACGATCTGCGCCTCGCCATGCGGCGACACCAGGGTGAAGATCTGTCCTTGCGCGGTGGCCTGCAGGTCACGCGCGCGCATCGCGGCCGGAATCGCCGGATCCGCGCTCAGGCTGTAGCCCATCACCGACAGGTCGGACGGCAGCGAAGCGATCAGGCGGCGGCCGGCTTCGTCGTCGGCGTTCACCACCGCGGCGCTCAGGCCGGGCCAGCGGAACAGGCGCGCCTTGGCGGCCTCGTAGCTTTCCATGGTGCCGTGATAGTCGAGATGATCGCGGGTCAGGTTGGTGTAGGCGGCCAGCGCCACCCGCACGCCGTCCATGCGGCCCTGCTCGATACCGATCGACGACGCCTCCATCGCCACCGCCTTGGCGCCGGCGTCGCGCATGGCGGCCAGCAGGCGGTGCACGGTCAGCACGTCGGGGGTCGTGAGGCTGCCGCCCAGCGTCTGCCCGTCGGGCAGCACGGCGCCCAGGGTGCCGATGGTGCCGCAGGGCTTGTCGTTGCGGCCCAGCGCGTGGGCGATCCATTGCACCGACGAGGTCTTGCCGTTGGTGCCGGTCACGGCCACCACGGCCAGCGCCGACGACGGCCGGCCGTACCAGGTGTCGCCCAGCTCGCCCAGCAGGGCGCGCAGGCCGGTCACCGGCAACATCGGCGTATCGCCAGCGGCCGCCGCGGCCTCGATGGCCTCGGTCGCGGGCGCTTCGAACAACACCGCGCTGGCGCCCAGCGCCAACGCCTTCTCTATATATAGACGGCCATCGCTGGACAGCCCCGGGCAGGCGACGAACACATCGCCCGGCTCGATCTCGCGGGAGTCCAGCTTCAGGTGCGCGGTCAACGACACGCGCGAATGTAACCACGCCACGGCTTGTTCGACCGTGGCGGCGGGGGATGAGAGGAAGCCTTTGGCGCTCATCTGCCTGGCTCCTTGATACCAGCAACAATTGTCGATTCGAAGGGCGCGTCCGGCCGCACCCCCATCAGCCGCAGACTCCCGCCAACGATATGGGAGAACACGGGCGCGGCGATCGCGCCGCCGTAATAGCCGCCGACCGTGGGCTCGTCGATCGAGACGGCCACCACGATCTTGGGATCGGACACCGGGGCAAAGCCCACGTACGAGCTGCGGTAGCGCTGCATGCTGTACTTGCCGTCGACGATCTTGCGCGCGGTGCCGCTCTTGCCGGCCACGCGGTAGCCCTGGACCTGGGCGGCCTTGGTGCCTTCCGGGCCGGCGGCCGCTTCCAGCATGCCGCGCACCAGCGCGGTGGTCTTGGGCGTATAGATCTTGACGCTGGTCGGATCGCTGTCGCGCTTGACCAGGGTCAGCGACACCATGTCGCCGTTGCGCGCGAACACGGTGTAGGCGCGCGCCACCTGCAGCAGCGACACAGACAGGCCGTAGCCGTAGGCCATGGTGGCCTTCTCGATCAGGCGCCAGCGGTCCCAGGGACGCAGGCGGCCGGGGGCCGCGCCGGGGAATCCCACCTGGGGCGCCTGGCCCAGGCCCAGTTCGGTGAAGCGATCCCACATTTCACGGGATTCCAGCTTCTCGGAGATCATCGTCATGCCGATGTTGCTGGACTTGCGCAGCACGCCGGCCACGTCCAGCGTGCCGTTGCGGCTGACGTCGCTGATCGTGCTGCCCTGGTAGGTGAAGCGGCCGTTGCCGGTCTCGAACAGGGTCGAGGTGGTGATGCGGCCCAGGTCCAGCGCCAGCGCGGCGGTGAACGGCTTCATGATCGAGCCGGGCTCGAACGTGTCGGTGATGGCCTGGTTGCGCAGGTTGGCGCCGTGAAAGGTCTCGCGCTTGTTCGGATCGAAGGTCGGCACGTTGGCCAGCGCCAGGATCTCGCCGGTGTGGACGTCCACGACCACGGCGGTGGCGCCCTTGGCCTGGTGCTTGTCCATGGCGTCCTTCAGTTCCTTGAACACCAGGTACTGCAGGCGGGTATCGATCGACAGGCGCAGATCCCGGCCGTCCACCGGCAGCGTCACGGCCTGCACGTCCTCGATGACGCGGCCGAGCCGGTCCTTGATGACGCGGCGGCTGCCCGGGCGGCCCGACAATTGCTGGTTGAAGGTCAGTTCGACGCCTTCCTGGCCCTGATCCTCGACGCTGTTGAAACCCACCACGTGGGCCATCACGTCGCCGTCCGGGTAGTAGCGGCGGGTCTCGGGCTGCTGGTGCACGCCCGGCAGGCCGAGCTGCTTGATCTTGTCGGCCACGTCCATCGAGACCTGGCGCTTCAGGTAGACGAAGTTCTTGTCTTCCTCGACCCGGCGGCGCAGGTCGGCGATCGGCGTTTCCAGCAGCTTGGCCAGCGAGTCCAGCTGGCTGGGCGTGACCTGCTTCAGATCTTCGGGAATGGCCCAGATGGCGCGCGCCGGCACGCTCGAGGCCAGCACCGCGCCATTGCGGTCCATGATCTTGCCGCGCGTGGCGGACAGCGTCAGGGTGCGCTCGTAGCGGCGCTCGCCCTGCTGCTGCAGGAATTCGGTGGACAGCCCCTGCAGGAACAGCGCGCGGCCGGCCAGCACGGTGAAACCGCCGAACAGCAGGATCAGCACCAGGCGCGCACGCCAGGTGGGCAGCTGGCCGCGCAGCACCGGATTGTCGAAGAACGGGACGCGCTTCATTGGGCCCCTCCGCTCGCCGGCACCGGCGCCTGGTTCAGGTACAGCGTGCGGTCCGGCACGATGGGAATCATCTTCAGGCTGTCGCGCGCGATCACGTCGACGCGGGCATTGCGCGCCAGCTCGGCGCGTTCCAGCTGCAGGCGCCGCCAGTTGGTTTCCAGGTCGCGCGCCTGCGCCTGATCGCGGCCCAGCTCGACGAAGAGCTGGCGCGACTGATACCGGCTGGTGACCAGGGAAATGGCCGACAGCATCAGCAAAGCCGCAACGATCAGGTTGACGCGACCCATCAGCGGCGCCCTCCCTTGCCGCCGCGACGCGGCGGCGGAGCCAGGTCGCTGCCGGGCAGCGAACCGATTTTCACGAACGCCATGCCGCCCTCGGCAGACAGGGGCGTGGCGGTGCGCTCGGCGACGCGCAGCACCGCCGAACGGGCGCGCGCGTTGGCCGAGACTTCATCGTCCTCGGCCAGCACGCGCCCCAGGGAACGCAGCACCGGTTGGGGCATTTCGCTTTCGCGCAGGGGCAGGCGCGCATGCGCGGCAGCCGGACGAGCCGCCGCCGCGATGCACTGCTTGACCATGCGGTCTTCAAGCGAATGAAAGCTGATCACCGCCAACCTCCCCCCCGGGGCGAGCAGGTCTAGAGCTGACGCGAGGGTGCGCGCGAGCTCTTCGAGTTCCCGATTGATGTAAATCCGTAGAGCTTGAAAGGTGCGTGTGGCCGGATGCTGCCCCTTTTCGCGCGTGCGGACGGCGCTGGCGACGCACTCGGCAAGTTCGAGCGTGGTGCGCAGCGGCCTTGTTGCGCGGCGAGCAGCAATCGCCTTTGCAACCTGAAAAGCAAACCGTTCTTCGCCATAATCCGCTATGACCTCCCGCATCTCATCCACACTGGCTTGCGCCAGCCAATCCGCCACCGTGGGTCCACGAGTGGTGTCCATCCGCATGTCGAGCGGGCCGTCCCGCATGAACGAGAAACCGCGCTCGGCATCATCGATCTGAGGCGACGACACGCCCAGATCCAGCATCACGCCATCGACCTTCTCGATGCCGAGCTGCCGCAATTCTTCGGCCATGGTGGCAAAGCCGCCATGCACCACCGTCACCCGGGAGTCCGCCGCCGCCAACGCATTGGCTACCGCGATCGCCTCGGGATCCTTGTCGAACACCACCAGGCGCGCCGCCGGGCCCAGGCGGCCAAGCAGTTCGCGGCTGTGACCGCCGCGACCAAAGGTGCCGTCCACGAAGACGCCGCGTTCCGCACGCGTAGCCGCGGCCGGCTCGTCGCCGGGCTGCGACCGTGCCGCGCCCTTGCCGCCGAAATCGGCCAGCAACAGCGCGTCCACCGTCGGCTCCAGCAGGACGGGCCGATGTTCGAATTCCATAACTCTTTCAGAACGAAAACTGATTCAACACATCCGGCATACCCTTGGCCAGATCCTCAGCCTCGCGGCTGGCCAGGGTAGCGGCATCCCACAGCTCGAAGTGGGCGCCCAGACCGAGCAGCATCACATCGCGCGTCATACCGGAAGCGTTGCGCAGTTCAGGCGCGATCAGGACGCGGCCGGAGCCGTCCAGTTCCACGTCCTGAGCGTTGCCCAGCAACAGCCGCTGCAACGCACGCGCCGTCATGGGAAAGGCGGCAATCTGCTCGCGCTTCTTTTCCCACTCGGGCCGCGGGTACACCAGCAGGCAGCCGTCTGGGTGGCGGGTCAGGGTCAGGCGGCCTTCCGCCTGCGCCATCAGCGCGTCACGATGCCGGGTCGGAATCGAGATCCGTCCCTTGGCATCCAGCGTGAGCGCGCTGCTTCCCTGAAACACCACTTTTACCCCACTTAATTGCACAATTTCCTACTATTTCCCACTCTACGGTATGGCAATGGGGCGGTCAAGCGCGCGGTTGCAATTTTTTCAATCACAACAAGGACTTAGAGCAACTTGTAAATGCGCAAAAAGAAAAACCTCCCAATAAATCAGGAGGTTGCGTCACTATCTAAAAGTGCTTCTTAAGAAGTGGCGGCTAACAATGCCTTTGCATTGTTTTACCCAGCCCGCTTGCCAAGGGTTGACGGGCGTTCCGCGCCAGATGGCGGATGGCCGGGCTTGAAAAAAGCCGGCCGGCGGCCCCGCTCCGATGAGAAATCCAATGCAAGACGGGTCTATAGGCCGGATTCTGTACGCCAGGTTTCCCTGGCGGGCGATCATTCCTCTGCGCGGATCATTGCTGAGCCGCTGTAGCCACCTACCCGCATGCTTGGACGGAGCCGCCCTTCGCGGCCCGAAAGCCACACGCATGCCTATTTGATGTTGCTCCGGGTAGAGGTTGCCGCGTTTCACCCTGCGATGCCGCCGGCCGTTGCCGACCGGCGCGATACGGAGATGGCCGTATCGGTGCGCGACTGGCGCGCCCGCCCCGCAGACTCGTCTCTGTGGCCCTATTCCTCGACCGCGCCCGAAGACGCGACCGGACGGCCGTTAGCCGCTACCCTGCCCTGTGGAGTCCGGACCTTCCTCGATGAACTTGCATCCACCGCGACCGCCCGACCCGCCTTGCGGTGCGTATTCTAGTACAGGTCGCCGCTCCGTCCCCGAACCCCGGCGCGGGTTCCTGCGACAATACCGGTCTGATCCGCTCATCCGCCGCAAGAACGACCTCACTACATGGCTCTCGCAACGCTCATCACCCTGACCGACATCCAGCTGGCCTATGGCCACCATCCGCTGCTGGACCACGCCGACTTCGCCATCCAGGCCGGCGAGCGCATCGGCCTCATCGGCCGCAACGGCGCCGGCAAGTCCTCGCTGCTGCGGCTGCTCGACGGCCGCACCGTGCCCGACGATGGCGACATCGCCCGCACCTCGGGCCTGCGCGTGGCCACGGTCGAACAGGAACCGGAACTGGACGAAAACGCCACCGTCTTCGACGTGGTCTGCAATGTCGACGGCGACCATGAAGACTGGCAACGCCCGTCGCGCGTGCGCGCCGTGCTGGAAAAACTCGGCCTGCCGGCGGACGCCCAGATCGCCGGCCTGTCGGGCGGCACCCGCAAGCGCGTCGCGCTGGCCCGCGCGCTGGTCGAGGAACCCGATCTGCTGCTGCTGGACGAGCCCACCAACCACCTCGACTTCGACGGCATCGCCTGGCTCGAAGAGATGCTGCGCACCTGGAAGGGCGCCGCCGTCATCATCACCCACGATCGCCGCTTCCTGGATTCGGTGGCCACCCGCATCGTCGAACTGGACCGCGGCCGGCTGCTCAGCTTCCCCGGCAATTTCTCGCAATGGCAGGAGCGCAAGGCCCAGTGGCTGGAATCCGAGCGCCTCGAACAGGCTCGCTTCGACAAGCTGCTGGCCCAGGAAGAAGTCTGGATCCGCAAGGGCGTGGAAGCCCGCCGCACCCGCAATGAAGGCCGCGTGCGGCGCCTGGAACGCCTGCGCGTCGAACGCGCCGAGCGCCGCGAGCGCGTCGGCGATGTGTCGCTGGCGCTGGCCGAGGGCCAGCGTTCGGGCAAGATGGTGGCCGAACTGGAACACGTCGGCAAACGCTTTGGCGAGAAGATCGTGGTGGACGACTACTCCACCACCATCCTGCGCGGCGACCGTATCGGCATCATCGGCCCCAACGGCGCCGGCAAGACCACGCTGCTCAAGCTGATCCTGGGCGAAATGCAACCCGACAGCGGCAAGACCCGCATGGGCACCAACGTGTCGGTGGCCTACTTCGACCAGATGCGAGCCCAGCTCGACGAAAACGCGACGCTGGTCGACATCATCAGCCCGGGCAGCGAGTGGGTCGAGATCGGCGGCACCCGCAAGCACGTCATGAGCTATCTCGGCGACTTCCTGTTCTCGCCCGCCCGCGCCGGTTCGCCGGTGCGCAGCCTGTCGGGCGGCGAGCGCGCCCGCCTGCTGCTGGCGCGCCTGTTCGCGCGTCCCGCCAACGTGCTGGTTCTGGACGAACCCACCAACGACCTCGATATCGAAACGCTGGAGCTGCTCGAAGAACTGCTGCAGGAATACTCGGGCACGGTGCTGCTGGTCAGCCACGACCGCGCGTTCCTGAACAACGTCGTCACCCAGACCATCGCCTACGAAGGCAACGGCCACTGGCGCGACTACGTCGGCGGCTACGACGAATGGGTGGCCCAGCGCCCCGCCCCGGCGCCTGCCGCGGCGGCGGAGGAAGACGCGGCCAAGGCGGCGCGCGCCGCCGACGAAGCCGCGGCCTGCGCCAAGGCCGCCAAGCCCAAGCCGGCCCGCGCCGCCAAGATGAATTCGTGGGAACTGCGC
>ERZ1739169.80-NODE-80-length-29525-cov-17.898711_pt1 | contig 29525 bp, 29 predicted proteins | sample MGYA00581756_ERZ1739169 | MGnify/ENA primary metagenome ERZ1739169 (study PRJEB40789, sample SAMEA7425667) | Salamandra salamandra | biome: salamander skin | place: Germany | collected 2020-03 | study: cvxcv | reverse complement strand
GATCTACACTATAGCCTACACTCTTTCCCTACACGACGCTCTCCGATCTCCGAGGCTCGTAGCGCCGGGCGACGCGCGCCAGCGCGTCCTGCGCCGCCGCGAAGCTGGCGTAACGCCCCACCCCGGTCCAGGCCGCGGCCGCCGCGCCAAGAATGCCGGGCTGGTCGGCCTGGCCGACGATGACGGGACGCTCGCAGATATCGGCCTTGGCCTGGCACCACCGCGGATTGGACGCGGCGCCGCCGCCGAAACGGATTTCGGCCACGGGCTGCCCCAGCGCGGCCTCGGCGCGCTCCAGCACGATGCGGTTCAGGAACGCCACGCCTTCCAGCACGGCCCAGGCCAGGTCGCCCGGACCATGGCGGCGGTTCAGGCCGACAAAGGCGCCGCGCAGGTGCGGATCCCAGTAAGGCACGCGCTCGCCCTGCAGGTATGGCAGGAACAGGGCCGGCTGCGGATCGCGCGGCGCGCCAAGCAAGGCATCCATCGCCGGGCCGACGCCGGCCATGCCTTCAGTGCCCAGGCGGCCCAGCAAGGGCAACAGCCAGGCAATGGTGTCGGCGCCATTCTGGCCCGGCCCGCCGACCTGGTGATGGCCGCCACCCCAATCCACGGTCATCAGGCCCTCGGCACGCACCGGCTCGGCGCCCACCGCGCCGAACACTTCGGTGGTGCCCGAGATGTTGTAGGCGTATCCCGGGCGCAGCGCGCCCAGGCCGGCGACGGCGGCCCAGGTGTCGTTGGCGCAGGCGACCACGGGACGGCCGGCCAGGCGGGCCAGCGCGCCCGGCAACCCGGACCGCACCGGGCCGACAACGTCCAGGGGATCGAGCAGGTCGGGCACCCAGGCGGGATCGGCGCCGATGGCGGTCAGCAGGTCGCCGGCGGGCGTCGCCGAAGCCGGCACATCCGCGACGGGCGGAGACGCCTGCCCGGCGGCTACCGGGCCAAGCGCCGCCGAAGCCGCCAGGCGCGCCAGTGAAACCGTGTCGCTGGCCGCCCGGCCGGTCAGGCGCAGGTTGAGGTAATCCTTGGGATCCAGCACCGTCCGCACGCGGGCCGCATGCGCCGGTTCCCTGCGCAGCAACCAGGCGATGCGGGCCCAGGGATGGAAGGCGTTGATCTGTCCGCTTTCCGGATGGCCGGCCGGCAGCGACGACAGCCATTCGGGCAGGTCCGCCGCCGCCCGCGTATCGCGCCAGGTGATGGCCGGCCGGATGGCCGCGCCCTGCGCGTCCACGAACACCTGCGTGCGCGTGACGCCGCAGATGGCAATGGCCTGGACCGCATCGAAAGCCGCCGCGCCGGCCTGCGCCACCAGGGTGTCCGCCAGCGCCTGCAGGCCGCGCCACCACGCATCGGCGTCGATCTCATCCCAACCGGGCTGAAGCGCAACACCCGCCGGGCTGTCGATGAAGCAGGAATGGGCGATGCCGCCCTCCCCGTCGACCAGCGCCGCGCGAAAGCGCGTGCCGCCCAGGTCCACCGCGAGGACGTAGTTCACAGAAGCATTCATGACATCGATCGAAAAGGCAAAGGGACGGGCGCGCCGGAACCGGCATATTACGAAAACGCCCCTTCCGGCGCATCAATGGAATCGATGGCACGGCCCCCTGCCCCCAATCCCGCACCTTCCCATCGCCGGCCCTCCCTACGCTGCGCCGCAGCACCGGATTCCCTATCAATTGATAATTTCTGTTCAGGTGACAGCGGCCGGCGGCGTGCGACAGAATGGCCTGCGCCTGGCGGGAGACAGCCGGGCCCCACATCCAAGAGGTCCAGGCCCATGAAGCCATCCAGGAACAAGGTCATCATCACCTGCGCCATCACCGGCTCGGTCCATACGCCGTCGATGTCGCCGCACCTGCCCGTCATGCCCGACGAGATCGCCCGCTCCGCCATCGAGGCGGCCGAGGCCGGCGCCGCCATCGTGCACTTGCACGCGCGCCAGCCGGACACGGGCCAGCCAACACAGGACCCGGCGCTATACGCGCAGTTCCTGCCGCGCATCAAGGCCGCGTCCGATGTGGTGATCAACATCACCACGGGCGGGTCGCCGGTGCTGCCGCTGGCCGACCGCATGGCGCCGGCGCTGCGCTTCAAGCCGGAAGTCGCGTCACTGAACATGGGTTCGATGAACTTCGGCATGTACGAACTGCTGGAGCGCTTCAAGACGTTCTCGCACACCTGGGAACGCCCCTACCTGGAAGGCAGCAACGACCTGATCTTCAAGAACACCTTCAAGGACATCGAGCACATCCTGACGGCCTGCGGCGACAACGGCACGCGCTTCGAGATCGAGTGCTACGACATCGGCCACCTGTACACCGCGGCCCATTTCGTCGACCGCAAGCTGCTCAAGCCGCCTTTCCTGATCCAGTCCGTGTTCGGCATCCGTGGCGGTATCGGCACGCACCCCGAAGACGTGATGATGATGAAGCGCACCGCCGACCGCCTGTTCGGCGCCGACTACACCTGGTCGGTGCTGGCGGCCGGACGCAAGCAGACGCCGCTGGCGACGATGGCGGCCACGATGGGCGGCAACGTGCGCGTGGGGCTGGAGGATTCGTTGTGGGACGGGCCGGGGGAACTGGCGCGCTCCAACGCCGACCAGGTGCGGCGCATCCGCCGCATCCTGGAGGACCTGTCGCTGCAGATCGCCACGCCCGACGAGGCGCGCGCGACCCTGCAACTGAAGGGCGGCCGCGACGTCGCGTTCTGAGCGGCGGCGGGGCCACCCACCACAACAAGATCCGCGGGATCGAGGAGACAACCATGAAAAAGACACTGTGCGCGGCCGCGCTGGCCGCCGTGCTGGGCTGGACGGGCGCGGCGCGGGCCGATGACGGCGTGATCCGCATCGGCTTCATCACCGACATGTCGGGCCTGTCGGCGGACGCCGACGGCCCAGGCGGCGCCGAGGCCATCAAGATGGCGGTGGCCGACCTGGGCGGCGTGGTGGCGGGCAAGAAGGTCGAGGTGCTGGTGGCCGACCACCAGAACCGCGCCGACATCGCCTCGTCGCGGGCGCGCGAGTGGCTCGACCAGAAGGGCGTGACCATGCTGATCGCTGGCGCCAACTCGGCGGCCGCGCTGGCCATGGCCAAGGTGGCCGAAGAGAAGAAGACGCCATTCTTCGTGGTGAGCGCGGGCGCCTCGGAACTGACCAATTCGCAATGCAAGCCCTACACCGTGCACTATGTCTACGACACGGTGTCGCTGGCGCGCGGCACGGCGCGGGCGATGCTCAAGGAAGGCAACAAGGACTGGTTCTTCCTGACGGTGGATCACGCTTTCGGGCAGGCGCTGGAACGGGACGCTTCGACCGTCGTGCAGGCCGAGGGCGGAACGGTCAAGGGGCGCGTGCGCCATCCGCTGAACACGGCGGACTTTTCGTCCTTCATCCTGCAGGCGCAGGCCTCCGGCGCCTCGGTACTGGGGCTGGCCAACTCCGCCAGCGACACCAGCAATGCCGTCAAGGCGGCGGCCGAGTTCGGCCTGACGCCGAAGATGAAGATCGCCGGCCTGCTGGTGCTGATCACCGACATCCACGCGCTCGGCCTGCCGGCCGCGCAGGGCATGTACCTGACCACGGCCTGGTATTGGGACCAGGACGACGCGTCGCGCCAGTGGGCGGCGCGCTTCGAGGAGAAAATGAAGAAGAAGCCGTCGATGCTGCAGGCCGGCGACTACTCGGCCACCACCACCTACCTGAAGGCCGTGGCCGCCACCGGCAGTACCGATGGCGACACGGTGATGAAGTGGCTGAAGGCCAACCCGGTGAACGATTTCTTCGTGAAAGACGGCAGGATCCGCGCCGACGGCCTGATGGTGCATGACATGTTCCTGATGCAGGTGAAGACGCCGGCGGAATCGAAAGGCCCGTGGGACTACTACAAGCTGGTGGCGCGCGCGCCGGGCGACCAGATCTATACCTCGCCGGCCGAATCGACCTGCCGCCTGATGAAGCCCTGATCCTGCCCGGATCGCCATGAGCAAGGAACCTGCATGACTGTCAAAAATCCCATCCCGGAGGACATCGGCGCCCTGCCCGTGGACCTGGCCGGCAAGCGCGTCATCGTCACGGCCGGCGCGGCCGGCATCGGCGCCGCCATCGCCGGCGCTTTCGCGGCGCGTGGCGCGCGGGTGCATGTATGCGATGTGGACGAGCGCGCGCTGGTGGCCTGCCCGCATCCCTGGTCGCGTGCCGACGTGAGCCGGCGCGACGAGATCGGCCGCTACATGGGCGAAGCGCTATCGCACCTGGGCGGACTCGACGTCCTGGTGAACAATGCCGGCATCGCCGGGCCGACCGCCGGCATCGGCGACATCGCCCCGCAAGACCTGGACGCCACGCTGGACATCAACCTGGCCGCGCAGTTCCACACCGTGCGGCACGCGCTGCCGGCGCTGCGCGAAGCGGGCGGCGGCAGCATCATCAACATCAGCTCGGTCGCCGGCCGCATGGGCGTGCCGATGCGCACGCCCTATGCCGCCACCAAGTGGGGCGTGGTCGGCCTGACCCGTTCGCTGGCGGTCGAGCTGGGCGGCTACGGCATCCGCGTCAACGCGCTACTGCCCGGCCTGGTGGCTGGCCCCCGCATCGACCGGGTCATCGAGGCCCGCGCCCGCAACATGGGCGTGACGGTGGCCGAGGAGACCCGGCTGGAGCTGGCCGGCGTCAGCCTGGGGCAATTCGTGCGCGCGGCGGACATCGCCAACATGGCGCTGTTCCTGGCCAGCCCGTTCGGGGCGATGGTCAGCGGCCAGGCCATCAGCATCGACGGCGATCTGCAATCGCTGCCCTGGCAGCCGCCCGCGGACTAGCCCCTACGCCAACAGCTGGACGGTCCGCGCATACACGCCCTGCTGCCGCTGCCGGGCGGCCGCGTGCAAGGCCTGGAGCAGGTGCTCGGCCGACTCCCGGCTGGCGGCCTCGTTGCGCGCGATCAACACGAAATCGAACCATTGGCGCGAGGCCAGCGGCAGCGCCACCAGGTCGGGATAGGCCGCCGTGATGTCGGAGGCCGACAGCGCGTTGACCATGCTGACGCCGCGCACCGCGCACACCGTGCCGGCGAGCAGCGACATATGCGCCCGCATGCCGGAACGCAACTGCATCGACTCGGCGATGTCGCCCTGCGGCATGACGTAGTCGGACCACAAGGGCTGCACGTAGCTGTCGGGACGGATGTCGGCCACCGCCACCACCTCGCCACGCGCCAGGGCATGCTCGCGATGCACGATCGCCATGACCTCGGTGCGCAGGAACGGCCGGAACATCAGCCGGGAATTCTCCTGCGCCACCGCGCCCAGCCCGAAATCCGCGCGCATGGTGTCGACGGCGCTGATCGCCTGCACCGACGACTCCAGGTCGATCGAGAACGGCCGCGTGCCGTGGGCATCGAGATAGCGGCGCACGGCGTCCGGCGCATAAGACAGGGCCAGCGCGGGCGAACTGGCGATACGCAGGCCGCGGCCGCCGAACTGCTCGATGCTGTGCAGCGCCTCGTCGATGCGCACCAGCTCGTCCAGCACGAACTTGGCCTCGCCGTACAGATACTGCCCCGCCTCGGTGGGCCGCAGCGTCTTGTGGGACCGGTCGAACAACTGCACGCCGGTCGCCTGTTCGAGCCGCGACACGGCATGACTGACGGCCGGCTGGGTCAGGTGCATGGCCTGCGCGGCCTGCCGGGTGGACCCGGTCATGACGACGGTGTAGAAGATGCGCAGGTCATGGATGTTGAAGTTGCGCTTCATGCGGTATCGCGGCTCCCCTGTTGGCGCGGAGGCTCGCTCCGCCCGATGCCTGATTCTAGGTCGAGAACGCCACCAGGGGCAGGCGGGCCGGACGGGCAACCGTCCGGTATCCGCGAATCGCCGTCACGCCTGGTCTTCGGAGTAGATACCCGCCGAGATGGTGGCGCTGCCCACGAACATCTCGCCATACAGCACCGGCACGGGGTTGCCCTGCGCCGTGGTGTTGACCGGACCATTGAAGTTGTACGACGCGCCGTTGTCGGGCCCGTCCTTGACGCTCAGGGCCCGTTGCTGCGGCGTGAGCAACTGCACCACGCCGCCCAGCGTCATGGCCAGGCCCATGGTCATCAGCGAGGTGCTGGCGCCCGCCCACAACGCGACGTTGACGCCGGGGATGAAGGACGCGACGATCATCGCCACGCCCACCACCACCTGCATCAGCCCGCCGCGCTTGGCGCCGGTGGGCATCGGCGCGATGCGGATGTCCTCACGGCCCGCCGGCCGCGCCAATTCGCTTTCGTCCAGGTTGCGGCGTCCGAGGAAGCAGGCGTAGCGCACGCCCCTGGATTCGCTGTCGAGCAGGCGGGCTTCGAAGCCGGGCAGCAATACGCACAGCGCGCGTACCGCTTCGGCGGTGCTGGAAACGGCCAGCCGGTGCAGCCGGCCGAACTCCGCGCCCAGCCGGCCGTAGAGGCGGACGGTGGTGAGGGTTTGAGTCATGCCTGGCTCCCCGGCAGTCCTTGCGGTCCGGCCGCGGCGTCGGCCGGCTTCGGGTAGCGCTGCTTGACGTTGCGGCATTGCGCCACCCAGCTCGTCACCTCGTCGGGCAGCGCCTGGCCCGACGCCTGCAGGTGCGCGGCGAACTTCATGATCGCGTCGAGCTGGTCGCCGATGGCGGGATAGGCGCGGGCGCGCAGCGGCGCGTAGGGTTCATAGTGGCGGATTTTCAACGGTGAACTCCTTGTTCAGATAGGGCCAGGCTTCGACGGTGACCTGGAATGTGCCGGGAGATCCAAACTCCAGATCGACTTCAGCCTCGGTGCACGGGTACACGGCACGGCCGATCCGGATCGTGCACGGGACAGGCAACGCCGACAATGTGTGGCGCGTCAGGATGGAGGGCGATTCCGGCCGTGATGCGAGGGCTTTCTCCCGAACATATTGCAGATCGGGATTGCCCTCTCCCTCGACAAAGGGATCTCCCGTCACCGCCGAAGTCGCCTCCACGCTTTCGCGCGGTCCACGCATGACGCCGACAATCCGACCCGTCGAGTCGTAAAACGATGCGATGTACATATTCATTCCTCTCACCTTTTCACCATCAGCGCCACGATCCGGATCTTCGCGCCATTGCTTACGGAACTCGATGAATTCACGACGATGGTGTTGTTGCCACGTATCGCATTCCCAACGGTTACCGCGGTAAGCGGCATGCTCGTATATTCCCAAGGCTGAGGCCCGTCCCCGCTGCCACTCTGCCAGGCTGAATGGGAACCCGTGGCTTCCTCCATCAAGGCGCCATTGACATAGATGCGCAAATTGGATGCCATGCCGCTGTAGCCGGACCGGTACGCAATCACCACAACAGGACCATCTACGTTGCTATTGATGACGAGGGTCCCGGCTCCAGGCCCGGACCACGACACGGGAATCGTCACGGCATTCCCAGCGATCGACAGCGTATCCACCTGCGCTTCGTGAATGTTGGCACGCTTGATATACGCCTGCCCCACGTTGGCAAGCTGTGCGGCAATCGTCCCGACATCGATGCGCTCGGCGCTCATCACTCCTGCGTTGATCTTCTCTGCGCTCAAGCTCCGGATCATTGCATTCGTGATCTTCGCCGAACCGATCAAGGCCTCGTTGATGAACGTCTGCCCGTTCTCGATCACGAACGGCGTGGTCGTCGCGCCGTTGGCCACGTTCAGCAGCGCCAGCCGGTCGGCCTGGAAGTACACCGATGTCTGCATCTGGCCGTCGGGCTGGGAGTAGGCGCCCAGCGACATGCCCGCTGCGTAGATCTTGTTGTCCTTCGTGACCTGGGCCTTGATGCTCCAGGTGGCCTTGAGCTGACCGTCCACGTCCACCAGCGCATTGCGCGTTTCCTGCACGCCGGCGGCGGCGCCGTTGGCGGTCGCCATCACCGTGTCGACGCGCGAGGACAGCGCCCCATCGGCATCGGCCCGCTTGGTCTCCTCGGCCGTGATCGCGGCGCGGGTCTCATCCAGGCCGGTGGTCAGGCCGTCGATGGTGCCGGTCAGTTCCTGGGCCAGCTCGTCGCGGCTGATCTTGCCGTTCAGGTATTCCAGGATTTCGCTGGCTTCCCAGCTGGATTCGCCCATCACGCCCTGGTCGCCCGGATACCAGGCGCCGATCTCGCCGTTCAGGGCGACGATGCGGCCCCAGAAGTAGAAGCGCTTGCCGGCCGCCAGGCCCATCAGGGTATGGGCGCTTTGCGGGAAGGCGAAGTCGCCCAGCTTGATGGCGCTGGCGCGGTCGTTGGACGCGCTGTACCAGATCTCGGTGCGCTGCGCGGTGAAACGCCCTTCCGGAAAGGCCCAGCGCAGGTCGATGCCGAACACCAGGGGTTTGGTGGCCAGCAGCGCCAGCGCCGGCGGCGGCGCGATGTCGCCTTCCAGCATCGTCTCGGTGGAATTGACCCACACCGACGAGATGTCCGACACGTTGATCGCCCGCACCCGCGCCACGTAGGCGCCGGCGCGGATGTCCGGCAATTCCAGCGTCAGCGCGCCGGTGCGGCCCGCCTCGACCCAGTCGGAATTGTCGCGCCGCCACTGCACCTGGTAGGCCACGGCCGAGGCCGCCGCGTCCCAGCTGATGACGCCGACGTGCCGCGCCAGGCCCTGGTCGATCACCGAGCGCGAGGCCAGCCGGATGTTCACAGGGGACGGTTGCACCGATGGCGGCACGACGGTGATCGGCTTGGGATCGAGCCGCGTGCCGAAGTCGACGTTGTCGAACTTGCCGGGTTCGTGCTGCACGGCGGCGATCTCGGCCACCAGGCCTTGCTTGCGCTTGACGCTCAACACGCGGAACGTCTGCGCCGACAACGCCTCGGATTCCAGCGTCCACACGCACTCGGCTTCCGGCGCCTGCGAGAACGGCGTGGTGACCGTGATGTGCAGCACCGTGCCGGGCAGGCCGACCAGGTCGGCGGTCAGCTCGGTCGAATCCACGGTGAAGACGGTGTTGTCCACGGTCAGGCCGGTGCCCACCGCCGTCGCCACCACGCGGGTTTCCGACAGGCCGTTGGGCAGGTTGACGGTCAGGCGGTCGCCCGGCCGCACGCCGAGTTCGGCATCGACCGTGATCTTGCTGATCTCGCCTTCACGGATGCGGCCGCCGATGCGGCGGCCCGCCAGGTGCTGGTCGGCCACGCGGATCACGCTGCCCGGCCGCACGCGGCAGGCATCCAGGCCGACCGAGAACGTGACCGAGCGCGTCTCCAGGTTGGAGGTCAGCAGCATCCACTTGCCGATCCGGTGCGCCTGGCCGCGCGAGGTGCAGCCGAACCCGGTCACTTCCACCTGCTGGATTCCATAGCGCGCGATGCCTTCGCGGTTCTCGACGTACTCGACCTTCTGGCGGCCCATTTCGGACATGTCGTTCCAGGACACCAGGGCCACGGTGTAGCGCGTGGTCAGCGCCGAGCCGACGTAGTTGAAGCGGCCATCGACCACGTTGGCCGACGAGAACGTGTAGACCGGATCGCCCGGCATGTCGGCCGAGGCGAACACGGCGGCGTTGGCCCAATAAGCCATGCCGCGGAAAATGGAGGCGAAGTCCTGCACCACCCGGTAGGCGTCGGCCGCCTGTTGCAGGTAGACGTTGCAGGTGAAGCGCGGTTCCTTTCCGCCGAAGCCGTCATCGACCATCTCGTCGCAATAGCGGCCGATCTGGTACAGGCCCCACTTGTCCAGCCAGCCCGCCGGCACGCGCGTGCCCAGGCCATAGCGGTCGTTGCTGATGAGGTCGTAGAACACCCAGGCCGGGTTGTTGGTCCAGGCCAGCTTGAAGGTGCCGTCCCACACGCCGTCATAGCGGCGCAGGTCCGGGTGATAGTTGGACGGCACCCGGATGATGCGGCCGCGCACGTGGTACGCGCGGGTGGGAATGCTCTGGAACTGCGACGCGTCGATCTTGATGCCCACCAGCGCCGACATCGGATAGCGCAGCTTGGCGTCGACGATCTCGGTGACCGTGTCCACCACGGTGCGGTCCGAGATGGTGTTGCTGTTGGCGTTGGGCGTCACGCGGCGCACGCGCACGGTCCAGCCCTGGCGCGCGCGCGGCAGCTCGATGCGGTGCGAGCGCGTATAGCGCTGGGTGGTCTTGCCGTCGAACGCGGTCGACAGCACCGTCTGGTAGCCGGCGCCGTCGGTGTTCAGCTCGATCACGTATTCGACGCGGTAGCCGTTGATGTCGCCGTTCTTGGTGTCCGCGCGGCTCAGGCCTTCGACCGCCAGCGTGACCCGCACGGCGGAAGCCTGCAGGTTGGTGAACAGACGCGTCCACGGCTGGCTCGACTTGAGCTCGGCGTTGATGCCGATGGTGCTTTCCGACGCGGGAAAGCCGGGCAGCGGCTCCTGCAGCTGCGTGCCGGTGCGAAAGTCGATCGACGCGCCGCTGAAGTTCAGCGAGCCGTCCTCGTTGGCCACGGGCGTGCCGTTCAGGTAGACATCGCGCAGCGCGTTGTCCATGCCGTGCACGGGGCCGTAGATCTCGCCTTCGCCCAGCAGGTCGATGACGCGCGCGTAGGCGGTGCTGTGCAGGCTGTCGGGCGATTCCACCGGCGCGCGACCGCCGCCGCCGCCCTTGCCCTTGTGGCCGACAAGGCCCTGGCCCTCGGCCATCGGCTTGCCGCCAAAAGAGAAGGCGCCCGCGGGCGCCCTGTTCCTGATGCGATGTCGTTGTTTCATACCTGGTCTTCCGAATAGATGCCCGCGGAGATCGTGGCGCTGCCGACGAACATTTCCCCGTACAGCAGCGGCACGGGATTGCCCTGTGCCGTCGTGTTGACGGGCCCGTTGAAGTTGTAGGAGGCGCCGTTCTCCGGCCTGTCCCTGGCGCTGAGCAGCCGCTGCTGCGGCGACAGCATCTGCGCGACGCCGCCCAGCATCATCGACAGGCCCAGCGTGGCCGTGGCCTGAACCATGCCCCCCGCCGTGAACGCCGCCGTCAGGCCGCCGCTGTAGAACGCCGCCGCGGCGATCAGCACCGCCCCCAGCACCGTCTGGAACAGGCCGCCGTTCTTGGCGCCCGCCAGCACCGGCGCGATGCGGATGGCGTCCGCGCCCACCGGATGCCCCAATTCGTCTTCCGACAGATTGCGGCGGCCGGCGAAGCAGGCGAAGCGCACGCCCCGTTGCTCGCTGTTCGCGAGCGCGCGTTCGAAGCCCGGCAACAGGGCGCACAGCGCCCGCACCGCCTCGGCAGGACTGGCCACGGCCAGACGGTGTTCACGGCCGAAGCGCGCGCCCAGCCAGCCGTAGAGTCGGACCACTCGTGTCCTGTCGTTCATGTCTTTTCTCCATGGCGCAGCACCACCCGGGTGGCTTCGCGCCAGAATCCGCCATACACGACCCGCTCGGAGTCGCGCCCATACAGGTGGTGCAGCATCGCGTCGGGCAGCGGAAACAGGTCCGGCGCCTCGCCCAACGGCTGCGCGCCGAGAAACACGCCGGCATGGTTGGCGCGATCCGAACGCACCTGCATCACCACCACGTCGCCCGGCGCCAGCGCTTCATGCGGCTGCAGCGGGCGAAAGCCCGCCTCGGCGTAGTGATCCATATACAGGTCGCCGGCGCGGCCAGGTTCCCACCAGCCATCCTCGCGCGGAAAGTCCGGCAGCTTGATGCCGCGTTCGCGCGCATACCAGTCGCGCACCAGCGAATAGCAATCGAGCACGCCGTGCGCGAACTGGCGCCCCAATAGCGGCGCCTGGAAGCCCTCCGGCGTGAAGCCGCGGATCTCGCCAGCCTTGATCCTGCCGTCCAGGTCCTTGGCCACGGCGACGATGTACCAGGGCAGGCCGGACGCCTCGCAGGCCACCCGATCGGCTTCGCTGGGCAGCGCCGTCGCGTCCGGGTGCGAGTGCACCACGGCCGTGATCCGGCCGCTTTCCTCGGCCGCCGCGTAGTCCTGCGCCGACATGACGAAGTGCTCTTCGCTGGCGGCGGTGTTGCGGCACGGCACATACCATTCGCGTCGGCCCGCCTTGACCACCAGGCCGCAGCATTCCTGCGGATACGTCGCCACGCCATGGTCGCGGATGGCCTGCATCGTGCGTTTGAGCATGCCTATCCCCTGACCAGGTCGGCGGATGGAAAACCGCCGAAGTTGATGACTTCGTACTCGCCGAAGCGCTTCTTGCAGTCGGACATCAGGCCCGAACAGCGGTCCAGCGTCGGATCGCTGACCGGCTTGCCATCCAGGTCGAACATGCGGCTGCCGGTGTAACCGCAGTAGGGGCCGCGATAGCCGCCCTTGCGCAGCCACGAGCACACGCCAGCGATGATCGGCCGGTCGGGCAGCTTCTGGCCATTGAAATCCAGCGCGCTGGACAGCGAGAATTCCACCACCTCGGCGGTCTCGGCGGTCTTTTGCTGCACCAGCCAGACTTCCTGCGGCAACTCTTCCTGCGGGTCGGCGGTGGGATTGCCCTGCGGGAAATTGACCGCATCCAGATACTTCCCGAGCGTGCGGCGCACCACCACGCGCGCGCCCACCAGGTCATCCAGGTGGACGCAGAGCGCCGAGATCACGCCCACCACCGGCTTACCTTTGTCATCCTGCCCGATATTGCCCACCGACAGCGTCGGCGAGGGCTGCTGCCCCTCTCCCACCAGTTCGAACCCTTCGGCGCGGATGGCCCACGGATCGTACTGCTGCCCCTGCCACCAGATGGCGCCCACTTGCGTGTAGCCATGGAAACGCAGGACCTGGCCGCCGATGGCCGTCGCATCCAGCTCGAACAGCTCGACCAACGCGCCGACTTCCAGCTTTTGAACGTCTGAATAAATACCCATTGCTATTCCTCCCCGGCCTGCCGTGGCGGTTGCCCGGACTCGCCGGCCTCGCCACGCAGGCGCTCGACCTGCCTGGTCAGTTCCTCGATACGCCGGTGCATTTCCTGCATGGCGCAGACCATGCGCGCGACCAGCTTGGAGCTGTCGACGCCTTGCAACTTCATGCGTGGCGCGGCGCCGTGGACATCGGTCATGACCGCGTCCTTTTCGCCCGACACGGCCAGCGGCGCCACTTCCTGCAGTTCATGCGCGATGAAGCCATCCTGCGCGCTGTCATCCATCACCATCCGGAACGTGCGTGGCCGCATGCGCAGCACGGACCGCAAGGCCCAGGCGCCGTCCATGTCCTCGATGTCGTACTTCACGCGGTAGTCCGACGTGGTGTTGTACGAGGTTGCCGACGGCGAGGTCTGGATGGTGCCCACCAGCCCGCCGGCGGCGTTGGTGAATACGATGGGCGACGTGTGGTCCGCCTGCGGGCTGTACAGCGTGCCGAAGCGGCTGCCGCCACCCTCGAAGTTGATGGCCTGCCGCACCAGGTAATTACGGTTGTATTCCGCGCCCAGGACCCAGGTGGCGGCGGTGTTGATGCGCCCGCAGTCATAGCCGATGACTTCGAAGATCAGCGGCTGGTAGGCGCCCGTCCCGGTTCTGCCGCTGGTGATGTACGAGCCCGACGGAAAGCACTGCAGGGACAGCACGCTGGCGTTGGCGCCGCTGTCCTGCCACACATTCACGCGGCTGCCCGCGGCGGTGGTGCCGGGTGCGACATTCAGGTTGCCGGCCCCCGACAGGCTCTGGAAGACCCCGCCCGCATTGGGCCCGAAACCCATTGCGCCCCGGACTTTCCAGGTTGCGGAATCGAACGCCAGGTCCTGCGCCACGTTCGGATCGTATTTCGCGTAGGCCGTGCCATTCCAGCGGTGCCAGCCCGCGCCGTCGACGTAGATGTCGCCGCAATCCGCGGTCGGCATCTGCAGCGCATTGCTCCAGCTGCCCACGGCGCGCCACGGTTGCCAGCTGCCGTTGGTGGTGTTGCCGTGGCGCACATACCGGCGCGGTTTCTGACCGGTGAAGAGCACCGACATTTCCTGGCACACGATGCCCGCCGACAGCCAATAGACATTCATGTAGCCGGCATTGACGGCGGCGCTGGGCGGCCAGTTCGATCCGGCCGACATGGGCGTGGCGCCGACCCAGGTGTAGAACGTGTTGTCGGCGATCAGCGTGTTGGCGTCCGTCGCGGCGGTCAGGTAGACATGCGTCATGGCCTGATCGGCGCGAGCCTGCTCGAACCAGGCGCCCCAGGTGGCGACGCCGGCGCTCTGGAAGCGGTTGCGGATGAATTTGCGCGGATTGGCCAGCGTATAGGTGGTGTACTCCTGGTACACCGCGTTGTTGCTGCCGGTGCCGAATTTCACCGACAGCAGGCCCGCCAGCGGCGCGGGATAGTTCGCTCCGGCCGCCGCGGCCGCATTGGTGTTCTGGCTATAGTCGCCCGGCGTGGCATAGGTATCCAGGTCATCCGCGGCGCCCAGCGGCCGCGCGTTGACGCCCGGGATCTGCGCCTGCGGCACCTTGCCGCCGGCGTCCAGCGTGGCAATGCCGCCCGGCGCCGCCAGCTGCGCCGAATCGACGCTGGCCACCCAGGACGACCAGGTGCCGGTGATCAGCGACCGGTTGTAGACCTTGTTGCCATTGCCGGCGTAGTACACCTGGCACACGCCGGAGGTGACGCTGGCGCCGCCCTGGGGCGAGGCCGACATGACCAGCAGGTAGCCCGACTGTCCGATCGGGAAATTGCTGCCCCCGGCCGCGATCGCCGACGTGGCGACGGCCCACAGTCCCCGTTGCGTATAGCCGTTCAGATCCTGCGCGGCTGCCATCGAACCGGCATAGGACACCACGGTCGAGACGTCGGTCAGTTCCTTCCAGGCGGACCAGGTGGTGGCCGACACCCGCACGCGCCAGAAGCGCTGCATGGCGGCCGCGACATTGGTGCGGGTGGTGTAGACCTGCGCCACCGGCGTGCCGGTGGCCGTGACTTCAAGGAAGCCGACGTTGGCCACCGGATAATGGGCGCCCGCCGTGGCCCCGGCGATGGTGGACTGATAGAACGAACCCGGCGTGGCGTAGTCGTCCAGGTCGTGCGCGGTCGTCGGCAGGACGGCCGCGAACGCGCTCGGGATCTGCGCCACGGGAACCTTGCCATTCGCGTCCAGCGTGGCCAGGCCATTGGCGGCCCCTTTCTGCGACAGCGCCGGCAGCTCCTGCCAGGCGGCCCAGATGCCGCCATAGAACGAGCGCCAGAAACGACGCGAATAGGCGCCCGACCGGTACTGGGTGTATTCCTGGTACACGAACAGGCCGTCCGCGGAAGCCGCCACTTCCAGCAGGCCGGCGTTCGCGATCGGATAATTGCTGCCCGTCAACGCGTTGGCGTTGGTGCCCTGGTGATAGCGTCCGGGGTTCGTCAGCGTGTTCAGGTCCACCGTCGCGCCAAGCGCCGACGCGTTCCACAGGCCAGCCAGTCCGGACTGCACGTCGGCGAAGTTCGCGTTCACCTTCTGCATGGCCACGCGCAGCGGATCGCCCGCCTGGTCGTTGTCGGTCTTGCCGACATTGATCGCTTGTAGGGTTGCCATGATGTCAGGGCCTGAAGACTTGTTGGAAGGTCACGGCCAGCGAGTACATCTCGCCGCCCATCGCGGTCAGGTCGTAATCCGTCGCGGTGTAGTAGCCTGGCTCGCCCAGCGGCGGTTGCCACTGGAAGTTCCGATACCCCTGGTGCCGGTCCAGGAACGCCACGATCGGCCCGACCTGCGCTCCCGAGCCGGAGAACTGCAGCGGCCACGAGGCCACTTTGTTGTTGATGCCGTCGGCCGCGGTCTGGCTGTAGCCATCGCCGAACTGCGCGGTCAGCACGCGAAACTTGGTCCGCCCTTGCGGATTGACGCGCGGCGACCAGGTGAAGGTTTCGATTGCCATGATCATGCCCCCGCTAAACGGTTGTTGTTGGCTTGCCAGGCCAGGCCGCCCTGGCGATACGATTGCATCATGCGGCGGTCGACCAGCTGGGTGACGTATTCGCCTATCTGCTGGCCGAACTGCTGCCAGCCGCCCTCGCCCGATTCGCTCGAGGAACTGACGTTGCCGTCCTGCACATAGACGTTGACGGACACGCCGCCCGCGGCCTGACCCGTGTCGCCGCCCACATTCGGGAAAGCGGCGCGGATGCCGAGCGAGCCGTCGGCGCCGCGATGCAGCGGCATGATGGCCTCGGGGCCGGCTTCGCCCATGACGCCCATGGGGAAGGCGACGGGGCTGGCGGTCATGCCGTTGGTGAAGGCGCCGCCTTTGGCGAACTGGACGGGAAACGCCTGGGCCACCGACGGCACGATGGCGCTGCTGGCGCTGCTTGCGCCACCCGAGCCGAACAGCCCTGCAATGAAGCCCCCCGCCTGGCCGATCCAGCCGCCCAGGCCGCCCGAACCCGACATGAATTCCTTGCCCAGCAACGTCTCCATGAGCTGGGCGGAGGCGGCCGATGTCACCATCTTGGCCACGTTGTCCAGGAACGACAGCCCCATCTTGTCGAATTTCTCGGAGACGAAGTCATACATCTTGGTGCCCAGAATGTCCTGGATCTTGCCCGCGCCGTTGCGCGCCGATTCGAGCAGCTTGTCGTTCACCTTCGCCATGAAGTCGCCGTCCTTCTCGACGAGTCCGAGATTGCGCCGCTCCTTGTCGTACTTGTCCTGGCTGAGCGTGCCATCTCGCAGCGCGTCATCGAGCGCACCCTGCTTCTGGGTCTTCTCGCGTCTGGATTCCGCATCGGGATCCGCGAGATTCTCGATATAGGCGCGCATCTTCGTCTGGTCGCGCAGCCTGTCGAGATCCCACGCAGCGGTCGTCAGGCTGTACTTGTCGCTGGGACTCTCGCCCGCGAACCGGCCGGCTTCGGTTTCGTACTCCATCTTCGCGGTTTCGGATGTCCGGCCCAGCATCGCGCCGGTCTTTTTCATTTCCGCCAGCGCCTGCTCGACCGCCTCGGACCGGATCGCCTGGGCATGCTTGTTCAGCGCGTCCGTCGACTTTTTCTTGCCGTCGGTGCCCTTGTCGGTGGTGTCGTTGCTTTTCTGGCACACGGTCGCGGCCCGCGCAACGGCGCTCTCCCACGCCCGCCGGGCCGCCGCATTGCGATTGAGCTCGGCGGTGTTCTGTCTGAGCGCCGAGGTTTCCGCCGCGATGTTCGCGGCGTTGTTGTTGTTTGCCATGGTCCTATACCTCACATAGATCCGCCTCCGGCCCGCTCGCGCGGGCCGGACACGTCGTCAAGACCCCTTCTTGATCTTCGACATCAGGAACGCCTTCAACGCGTCCGCCCCCGCTTCGGCGGGAGGTTCCTCGTCTTGCGCGCCCCAGCGCACCAGCATGTCGGTGGCGCGCACCTTGGCCCCCGCCGCCCGCGCCACCGTGGCGGCCAGGCTGGCGGCGAGCACATCGGCCCGGTCGTCTCCCAGCGGAGACGTCCGGTCCCATTCGCGCCACAGCGACACTTCATGGGTGTCGATGGTGTCCATCAACTCGCCCAGCGTGCGCCCCAGTCGAAGCGCCAGGACCATCAGGAAACGGAGGTCTGGCGTTTCCTGGAGGGCTTTTTTGCGCGCTCCTGCGCCCCCTCCCCGAGGTTGCCCAGCTCGATCGCCTTGGCCACCAGCTTGGCGTGCGCCAGCCCGTAGGCCGCGGCCACGACGTCGACGTCTTCGTCGTCGAAGACGCGGCGCGGCCCCTGTTCGGTCTGCTCGAACAGCGTGCGCACCAGCAGGCTGGCCGAGGCGCGGGTGTAGTCCACGCCCGGCGCGTCCAGCTTGGCGCGCACCACCTCGTTGTCCTCGCCCGGCACCACGCCCGCCGCCGCCCAGATCGCGCGGATATGGAACAGATGGTCGCCGGCGCTGGGCGCGCGCACGATGACGCGCGCGTCCTGCCATTGCGGCACGGTCAGGGTTTCGTGGGCGAAGCCGGCCAGCGGGTCGACCGCCAGGCCGCGCAGGCCCGCGGCGCGAGCAGAGGAATTGATCGACGTGTCCGTCATGGCGCTCAGCCCCCGTTGGCGGGCGCGTCGGTCAGCTTGACGGCGCCGGTGACGCGCACGTTGAACGTGGCGGACACGACGTTGTCCAGCTGGCCTTGCCACTGGTATTGCGTCACCAGGCCGAGGAATTCGAACTTGGCGCCGTCGGCGAAGGTCACGCGGAAGGCGCGGGTCTTCTTGTCGCTGCGCGCGGCCACCAGCGCCTTCTGGGCGGGATCGCCAGCCTTCCAGTTGCCGGCCATGCTGAAGGTGCCGCTGTCGTCCAGGCCCAGGGCGTATTCCTTGGCGGTGGACTTGAGCACGGTGACGTCGATCTCGGTGGTCTGGCCGCCCTGGAAGTTCGGGTCCTTGATGGTGATGGCCAGATCGGCGTAGGTCAGGCCGGCGGTGCCCAGGTCCTCGGTGGCCGTGGTCGACACTTCCAGCTGGGTGCCCTGGGTTTGAACGAATTGCGAAACGGTAGTACCTGCCATTGCAGACTCCAAAAAAAAAGCCCGCCAGAGGCGGGCAACAAAGGCGTTTCCGGAGATCCGGAGCGGCCATGAAAAAGCCCCGCGGCAATTGCCGAGGGGCTTGGTCGGTACGTTCAGATTTTCTTCGGGCGCAACTTGGCCCGACGACTCAATTATGCGGATGTGGCGCCCGCGCCGCAAGCCTTTGCGCGATCGGCGTGTCGCACTTGCGGCGCCGTCACCAGCCCGCGCCGGCGCAATGCCGGCAACAGGGCGACCTTGGCTTCCTGGTAGGCGGCGTGCTGCTGCTCGGGCGTCAGGCGCGGGTTGCTGAAAACGCGAGCGCCGGCCGCCCGGTTGCCGGCATGCACGCCGATCGCGGAGCGCTGCTGCCACGGCAGCTCGTCGATACACAACTCGGTCTGCTCGCCGCGCGCGGCGGCCAGGCGGGCATCGACGTCTTCGTCGTCGTAGGCCTCGTCGGCCGTCATGCCGCGCGCGAACGCCGAGACCCGGCCGACGCCCAGCTTGGGCCGGTAGCCCCGGCTCCAGTGGTACCACTCCATGATCAGCGCTTCGACCTGATCCGACTCTTCCCGCGTCATGTTCTGCCCCTTCTGGTTGCGGCCCTGCGCCGCCTGCTGCCAACCGGCCCGCTCCGCCGGCCGCGACACAAAGGAACGCGCGATGGCGGCGCCCGCCTGCGATGCCGCCGCGACCCAGCCCTGCGGGGCCTGCAATGCCATGTTTCCTGCCTGATTCATTTGCCGCTCCTTGCCATTGAGTTCGATGCCGGTGTCCGTCGCTGGCGGACGCTGCCGAGGTGGCGCCGCCCGGGCGCCGGTGTTGCGGATCGCCATTGCGGCGGTCCGGATGGATGAGGGAGAGAAGCCCTTTGGTAGCGATACGCTACCCACGCTTCCGTCTGATAACAGCACACGTTTTGGGTAATCCATGAGTAAGATTCTACAAATGTATAATCCCGTTTTCAACACTTGTTGTTGCACAATTTTCCACAACTGTTTAGCGTTGACACCATGGCTCTCGGAAAACAAATCAGGCGCTATCGCGCCGCTCTCGGTCTCACCCTGGAACAGCTGGAAGCGCGCACCGGCGTGGGCGTGGGCACCATCGCCGCGCTCGAGGGGCGCGACAGCGAACGTTCCAAATACGCGGCTCGCCTGGCGGCGGGATTGGGGCTGTCACTCGAACAATTGCTGGACGAGTCGGCGCAGTATCCGCCGGACGTCGTGCTGGCCGATGCCGGCGGCGGCGAACCGCCGCGGGTGGACCACGGCGCGGGCGATGATCTGCGCATCCCCCGCTTCGACACCGGCGGCGCCATGGGCGCGGGCGTCGAACTGCGCGACCAGCCCGGCGTGATCCAGAGCCTGCGGGTCAGCCAGGAATGGCTGCACAAGAACCTGCGCCACTACACCGCGGCCGCCAACCTTTGCGTGGTGACGGGTTTCGGCGACAGCATGCGGCCCATGTACAACCCGGGCGATCCGCTGCTGGTTGACCTCGGCGTGGTCAAGGCGGACGTGGACGGCGTGTTTTTCTTTCGGGTCGGCAACGAGGGCTTCATCAAGCGCCTGCAGCGCATTCCCAGCGCCCAGGGCCTGCTGATCCGCGCCAAGTCCGAGAACACCAAATACGATGCCTGGGACATCACCGAAGACATGGATCTGCAGATTTTCGGGCGCGTGTTGAAGGTCTGGCGCAGCGAAGACCTCTGACGCCGCGCCACGGCGTCAGGCCGCTTGCCGACGCGCGCGCCGGCCAGGCGGACGCGGCCTCGCGCGCCACTGGCAGGGCCGGTGCGTCAAAGCCCGACGCGCTGCGGCTGCGGTGATTGCCAGCTGCCGTCCAGCAAGGCCGGCTTGGGCCAGTAATAGCGCAGCGTGATCGTGAACGGCCCCGCCGGCGCCGGCAGCCAGTTGGCCTCGCCGCCCTTGCCGGGCGTCTGGGGCTGGATGTGCAGCGTCAGTCCGCCGTCGCGATCGCGCTTGAGCGCGGGCAGCATCGACGAATCCACCAGCGTGCGCCGGACGGCGTGGGAGGCCTGCGCGGCCCCGGCCGGACGCTGCAGCGTCACCGACCAGAACGCATTGACCGGCGGCAAGGCGCGCGGCGCGAACCGCAACGTGTACGGCTGGGCGCCGTCCAGCGGCTGGCCCGCGGCGTCGGTGGCCAGCACCGTGGTGATCGATTCTTCGCGGCTGTCCGTTCCCAGGCCGACCTGCGCGCCAGTGGCGCGCGCCAGATAGTCGTTGCCGAGCGTGCGGCGGTCGCCGAACAGCGTGTCGGCCTTGCCGTCCAGCGCCAGGCGGCGTTTGTCGATCTCGTTCTGGCCGTCGTGCATGCCTTCCTGCATGACCTGGCGCAGGCGCGGATTGCTGCCCTCCGCGACCGCCGGCGCGCCGGGCCGGATGCGCATGCTGTCCAGCCGCTTGCGCAGCGACTTCTCGCTGTGCGCCACCGGCGCGAACTGCAGCAGGAATCCAAGCTGGTTGTAGAACTCGAGCGAGGTGCGCATCTGCGCGGGCGATTCGGGCGCCAGCCACTCGATCGTGGCCGGCGCGGGCGGCGGCTTCTTCAGGTAGGCCGAGAGCGGCTGGATGCGGTAACCGTCCTCGATGCGCTTGACGTTGGCCTGGTCCGAGGACGAGAAGCGCTGGATGCGCCCCGCGAGGCTCACCAGCTCGGTCTCGGCGCGGATCACCGTGGCGATGCCCGTGGGCGCGGCGCCGTTCCAGCGCGGCCCGGCCACCAGATACCTGCCGCCGCCATTGCCCGTGGCGCGGCTGCCGAGATAGGCGAAGTTGAAGCCATACAGGTCGGTCAGCCGCAACGCGTGGTAGCGCCTGGCCTCCATCGGCGGCACGCTGACGACGACGGGCTCGGCGCGCAGGTCCAGCACGGCGGAAAACTGCGGCGCGTCGTCCGGCGCCGGCTCGGCGCGGCCGAGGGTGTTGAACGGCCCGCGGTAGTGGGGATTGCCCCGATCGATGCTGGCGGCATACATGGCCTGGTAGCTGGCCACCATGGGATAGCCGTAGACATAGGCTTCCTTGGCGATGCGGCGCGCCTCGGGCGCCGACACGCCGTCGATGCCGACGTACTGCGCCCCCGTCGCCGCGTCGGGCGAGGTGAAACTGCAGCCGGCCGCGCCGGTGCACAACGTCAGGACAAGCAGGCCGCGAACATAGCGGGTCGATCCAACGCCAGCGAGGCGTATGCGCATTCCATGCTCCAGCAGGGCAAGCCGTTGGCAACGCCCGGGTGGCGGCAGCGTCGCGACAAAAAACAGTCGCTCAAATTCTGGCACATTTCACCACGCCGGTGAAAGCGCGTGGCGATGACAGGACGACTTCACGCAAGCCCGATGGCCGCATGGCGCCCGGGACGCCACGCGGTCTGCGTAATTCAGTCCGGCAAATGCGGGGCTTCCAGTTGCCGCGGCGGGATCGACGTGATCGCGCTTTCGCTGGCGCAAGCATCGGTGGTCAGGTGCTGGATCAGGTCGAGCGTGGTCGAGCGGCGCGTCAGCATCAGGCAGGTGACTTCCGCGTCGGCCACGCGCGTGGCGTGCCAACAGCCGGGACGCATGCAGACGCCTTGCCCGGGATCGACGCGAAACGCCGCCAGCGTGTCCAGGTCGGGGCTGCCATCGGCCGCGCTGCGGGCCACCACCTGGATGATGGCGCCGGTCAGCGGCACGATCGCCTGCTGCGTCAGCAGGTGCTTCTCCAGGCTGGCGACATCGGGCGAGGCGCTGCGGTAGTTGACCCACAGCACCTCGGCGTCGCCGCCCGCGCCGGTGTTGAAGACATGTTCCTGCCAGAAGTCGGTGGCGTCGTTGCTGAACAGCGGCACGCCATTGCCCTGCGGGATCGGCTTGCCGAGCATCCAGCCATAGGATGCGAAGGCATCGGCGGTCAGGTCGTAGATGGGCAATGCGGCAACGCGGGTCATGTCTCGTCCTTGGCGGATGGGGCGGCAGCGGTGCGCTTGGGAAATTCGGCGGCGTAGTCGAAATCGCCGCGCGCGATCGCCGCCAGGATGGCGGTGCGCCGTTCGGCGGCGCGCTTGAGGTTGGCGGCGGTCGGCTTGACGCGGATGCGCTCCACGCAATGGCGGCCCTGGTAGAAGAAACCGATCTCGATGGACGATTCGGATGCCGGCCGGACGCCGTCGAATCCCTTGTTCATGCCGACACCTACGCCGGATGCGAGCCGGCGCCCCCTGGAAAGACCCGGATTATCGCAGTTTTTCGAGTATTCCAGCCGCTTCGCCAGCGCGCGCCTGCGCAGCCTGGCTGGCCAGCGCCAGCCTGCGCCAGTTGCGGCTGGCGTAGGCATGGGCCTGGCGCAGCCCCGCCCACAGGCCGAGGCGCTTGGCCCAGCGCCAGCGGCCGGCGGCCTCGAACTGCGTGGTCCGGCGCACCTCGGTGCCATGCCCCGGCAGCGGCCGCAACTCGAAGGTGTCGACCAGCGTCCCGACCCAGTCGGCGCACCAGACCGTGCTGCGCTGCATCTGGTAGCGCAGGCGCTCGCCGGGCTGCAGGATCAGGATGCGCTGGTCGATGGTGCCGCGATCGGTGGTGCACTGGCGCGTATGGCCCACGGCGGCCGCGCCTTCGAGCACTTTGCAGCTGATCGGCTTGGGCACGCCGAGGCGGAACAGCAACGGCCGGCTGTCGTCCATGCGCGCATGCAGGAAGTGCGGCCAGATGTGCTGCGGCTCGCACGGGAACAACCAACGGGATTCGATCTGCATGCGGACTCCTGGCGACGATGGCGCGCCGTCGAGACGGCCTTCGGCACTGTTATAACGCCTATTACCCCCGCTCTGGAGACCGCCATGCCCACCGACCTGTCATCGCAGTACGTCTTCCTTGACGCCGCCGGCCACGCCACCCCGCTCGCGGGCGGCGACGCCTTCTGGTCGCAGCCGCATGAGGACCTGGAACGATACGGCCACGGCTGGCTGGTGTCGGAATACCCCTGCGCCCGCGACTGGCCGCAATGGGAGATGCATCCGCAAGCCGACGAGATCGTGCGCCTGACGGCCGGCGCGGCCGACCTGCATCTGGACGGCCCTGCCGGCATACAGGTTGTCCGGCTGCGGGCGGGCGACGCCTACGTGGTGCCGCGCGGCGCCTGGCATACGCTCAAGGTGGTGGAGTCCTGTCGCATCCTGCACATCACCATGGGCGCGGGCACGCAACACCGGCCGGTCTGACGAAGCGCAGGCGGCGTGACGACGCCTGCGCGCGGTTCAGCCGGCGGCTGCGGCGGCGCGGATGCGCGGCAGCTCGCGGTCGTCGATGGGCCAGTGCAGCGCCGCCGACAGCACGCCCAGCGCCATCGCGCCGATCCAGATCAGGTCGTACGAATGGGTCGCCTCGTACACCACGCCGCCCAGCCAGACGCCGAGGAACGAACCCACCTGGTGGCCGAAGAAGACGAAGCCGAACAGCGTGGTGATGTAGCGCACGCCGAACACCTGCGAGATCAGGCCATTGGTCAGCGGCACCGTGCCCAGCCAGACGAAGCCCATGACCGCGGCGAACACGTACACCGACGCGGGCGAAAGCGGCAGCAGGAAGAACAGCGCCATCGCGGCGGTGCGCAGCAGGTAGATGCCGGCCAGCAGGTATTTGCGGCGATGGTGCGCGCCCAGGATGCCGCAGACATAGGTGCCGGCGACATTGGCGAGCGCGATGATGGCCAGCGCCGCGACCGCGTCCGCCGCGCGCAGGCCCTTGTCCATCAGGTAGGCCGGCAGGTGCGTGCCGATGAAGGCGAGCTGGAAGCCGCAGGCCAGGAAGCCCAGGTTCAACAGCCAGAAGCCGGGCTGCGCGAAGGCCTCGCGGATCGCCGCGCCCAATGGCTGCTCGGGCGCCGCCGCGGCGCCAGCAGCCCGCCGCGACGTCTCTTTCAATGGCCAGGCCAGCGGCATCACCACCGCCAGCACCGCCGCGAAGATCATCAGCGCGCCGACCCAGCCCGTGCCGCCGATCAGCCACTGCGCGGCAGGCACCATGGTGAACTGCCCCAGCCCGCCGACGGCGCCGGCCACGCCCAGCGCCCAGCCGCGCCGCTCGGGCGGCACCAGGCGGCTGAGCGCGCCGTAGATGACGGCGAACGCCGTGCCGGATAGCGCAATGCCGATGCAGATGCCGGCGGTCCACATGAAGGCCGCGGGCGTGGCGGCATGCGCCATGCCCGCCAGGCCCAAGGCGTAGAACACCAGTCCGCCCAGGATGACCTTGGCCGAGCCGAAGCGGTCGGCGATCATGCCGGTGAACGGCTGCACCACGCCCCAGGTCAGGTTCTGCACCGCCAGCGCCATGGCGAAGGTTTCACGCGACCAGCCCCGGTCCATGGTGACCGGCAGCAGGAACAGGCCCTGCACGTGGCGCACGCCCAGCGCCAGGCCCATGACGATGCCGCCCGCCAGCACCATGAGCCACAGGTTGCGGGGCGCGGCGGCGGGACCGGGCGAAGAAGCGACGGACGATGCGGCGACGGACATGGCGAACCTCGGGCGTGGGACGTCGATCCCGTGCGGATGGATGGATGATGCTATTACAGGGGCGCTTCGGCCCCGCTTCAACTGATTATTTTTCGCCGGCTGCATGCGCGCCGGGAATGCCAGCCGGCAGCCACAACGAGAACACCGAGCCCTTGCCCGTCACCGAGCGCAGCGCGATGTCGCCCTGCAGCAGATCCGCCAGGCGGCGCACGATGGCCAGCCCCAGGCCCAGCCCCTCGTTCCCCTGCGACGCGGCCGGCGCGCCGGCGCCGCGCGTGAACTCGGTGAAGACGGTTTCCTGCAGGTCGGGCGCGATGCCCGCGCCGGTGTCCCAGACCTGGATCAGCACGCCGCCCCGCCGCCGGCGCGCCGACAGCAGCACCCAGCCGGCCGGCGTGTACGACAGGGCATTGCCCAGCAGGTTGTCGAGGATGCGGCGCAGCAATGCCGGATCGGTCTGCAGCGCCAGCGAGGTCGGCGCCACCACCAGGCGCAGGCCGCGCGCCCGCGCCTGCGGTTCGTAGTCCAGCCGGATGTCGTCGAACAGGGCGTCGAGCGCGACGGCGCGGCGCTCGGTGCGCACCAGGTGCGCGTCCAGGCGCGACACGTCCAGCAGGCCGTCCAGCAGGCGGTTCAGCCCGTCGAGCACGCCCTGCTGGCGCCGCGCCACATGCAACGCGTCCTGTGGCGTGACGCTGCCCTGCTCGGCGCGGCTGGCCAGGATGTCGGTGAACATGCCGAGCGCGTGCACCGGCTGGCGCAGGTCGTGCCCGGCGGCGGCCAGGAAGCGGGTCTTGGCGCGGTCGGCCGCGGCCACGCGGTCGCGCTCGTGTTCCAGGCTGCGGATCAGGGCGCTGTTCTCGAAGCGCAGCGCCACCGTGGTCCTGAGGCTGCGATAGGTGACCGCGCTGAAGTACAGGTTCACCGCCAGCAGGCAGACGCCGAAGGCCGCGTACACCAGGTGCAGCCCGTCGGCCGCCGCCAGGCAGGCGGCGATGAACGGCGCCACCATGCCCAGCGCCGAGCCGACGTAGGCGGGCGGATAGGCCGACAGCGACGGCACCGCGCCGCTGCACATGCCGGCCAGCATCACGCAGCCGAACGCCAGCAACAGGTCCTGCCCCGACATCACCGCCAGCAACCCGGCCAGCCCCCACAACAGGCCCGAGGTCCATGACAGCAGGCAGAAGCCGCGCACCCAGGGCCGCACCGGCCCGGCCGCGCGCCGCAGGAACCGGCGGCAGACGAGCACGCGCGCCAGCGTCAGCAGATAGACGGCGCCGATCCACGCCGCCAGCACCCCGGCGGGCGCGGCCTCGCGCATGACGTAGAGCACCGGCAGCGCGACGGCGAAATTGGCGAACAGGACGCCATACGATTGCTTGTAGAGCAGCGTGGCCAGCTCGGTCGCGATGGCGTCGGCGACGGGGGCCGCGTGCGCGGCGGCGGTGCCCGGTGGCTGGGGCGGGGATAGCGCGGCAGGGGCGGTCATGCGCCTGGATCGGTCCCTATAATGGTGCATCATTCTGACACAAGCCGCGGCGCCCTCACCGCCCTCATGACCCCGACCTCCCCGCCTCCCCTGCTGCGCATCCTGCTGGCCGACGACCACGGCATCGTGCGCGAGGGCCTGAAAATGGTGCTGAGCCAGGCGGGCGCGATGATCGGCTCGATCGACGAAGCGGCCACCGGCGAGCAGGTGCTGGCGCTGCTGGCCGCGCATGGCGCCGACGTGCTGGTGCTGGACCTGGGCATGCCCGGCGTGGCGGGCTCGGGCTGGGTGCGCGCGCTGCGCGAACGCCATCCCGCCCTGCACATCATGGTGCTGACCGCCAATACCGACGCCCGCAGCCGCCAGGCCATCCTGGAGGCCGGCGCCGACGAATACCTGGCCAAGACCGGCAGCTCGCGCGAACTGATGGCCGCGATCCAGCGATTGCACGACGGCCAGGCCGGCCGCCCGGCGCAACCCCGGCCCACCCACGCGCCGGCGCCGGCCGAGACCCTGACGCGGCGCGAGCAGCAGGTGCTGGCGCTGGCCGCGCAGGGCGCCACCGCCGCGCAGATCGGCGCGGCCCTGCACATCAGCCCGCTGACCGCGCGCAAGCATCGCGAGAACCTGATGCGCAAGCTCGCGCTGCACAGCACCGCCGAACTGGTGGCCTACGCGGTGCGCCTGGGCCTGCCCAGCGCCTGATCCGCGCGGCGCTTGATCCGCGCGACGCCTGCCTGACCGCGGCCGCGCGGCGCTGGCCAAAATACGGCACGCGCCGTATTTGCTACCGAATCTTCCAAACGTAGACTGGTTTCGCAGCATCCGCTTTCTCTTTCCGACAGGGCCATGGGAGATCGCGGGGCTGCACCGCACTCCCCCACGCCACTTTCCGCGCGGACCCGCCCGGGCCGCGCAGGACACGTGCGCGCCCGCGCCAGGCGCCCGCCGCGGCGCTGCGGGCGTCCCCGTCCACGACCCGCAGCACCGCCACCATGCCCCCTGCCTCCTGTTCGTCCGCCGCCATTCCCTCCTCCCCGCTGGCCGACCCGGTCAGCCAGCTGGTGCGCGAAGAGTCCGAACGCCTGCGACGCTTCGTGCTGCGCCAGGTGGGCAACAGCTCCGACGCCGACGAGATCACGCAGCAGGCCTTCGTCGAGATGTCGTCGAGCTTTGACCGCTTCCGGGGCGAGAGCAAGCCGTCGACCTGGCTGTTCGGCATCGCCCGCAACCTCATCCGCAATCACCTGTCGCGCGCGCCCGAACGGCGCTATGCGTTCGTGAGCGAGGACGCCCTGGTCGAGGAACATGACCGCCGTTCGGACCCGGCCGCGCGCACCGAACTGCTGCAGACGCTGCGCATCCTGGAGCGGTCGCTGGCCGCCATGCCGCCCGACCTGGGCGAGGTGCTGATGATGATCTGCGCCGACGGCCTGTCCTACGAAGAGGCTGCGGCGCAGCTGAATCTGCCGATCGGCACGGTGCGCAGCCGCCTGTCGCGGGCGCGGTCGCTGCTGCGTTCGCGCATGCGCCAACAGGGCGCCTGGCTCGACGATTGAGCCGCCCGCGGGCGCGTTGTTAACGGTTCGTTTTCTATCGTTACATTTGTCGTTTCTTTGCTTGCTACTGCTGGTTACAGTGCTGCCTTCGTTCCCCTTTGGCAGGCATCACCACCATGCGGCACGTCCGGCTACGCTCGATCCCCCTGATTGCACCTTCGTCCGCCGCCGCGCGGGTCGCGCCATGAGGCGCGCCCTCACACTGCGGCCGCTGGCGCTGGCTGTGGCGCTGGCCGGTCTTCATGCCGGCGCCCAGGCGGACGAGGCGTTCGCCGACTGGCAATACGATTGTGTCGGCCGCACCTACGCCATCACCCCGGACGTGTCGTGCAACCGCGACTACGCCGAAGGCCTGGCGGCGGTGCTGACCGGCAAGGCGAGCGACGCCGCCGGCACCTGGGGCTACATCGACAAGCAGGGCCAGATGGTCATCACGCCGGCCTACCAGGACGCCGAGTCGTTCCAGAACGGCCTGGCCGCCGTGCAGCAGGACGGCCTGTGGGGCTACATCGATACGCGCGGCGCCTGGGTGATCAAGCCGCGCTTCGCGCGCGCCTCGGGCTTCAACGCCGCGGGCACCGCGCTAGTCGAGGACGATGAGCGCGACGTGCTCATCAATCGCCAGGGCCAGGTCGTCAAGACCTTCGAGCTGGGCACGCGGTCGTGGGGGTTCGAACCCGGCCAGAAGCTGGCGGCAATGGAAGTGCCGCAAGCGCCGCGCCTGTTCAATACCGCGACCGGCCGCGCCCTGACGCTGCCGACCGACGTAATGCGGCTGGAGCGGCCGGTGGCCGACACGCTGCCGGCGCAGCGCCGCAGCAACCGCTACGGCGGCCTCTGGGGCCTGCTGGATGCCAACGGCAAATGGGCCATCGCGCCCGACGTGCTGAGCTCGGACCAGCCGCCGCTGCGCGACGGCGACACGCTGGCCGTGCACCGCGAGCAGTCCTGGATGTTCGTGCGGCCGGACGGCACGCCGCTGACGGCGGGCCGCTATGAAAGCGTGGCCCAGCCCGGCGCGGGCCTGTGGCTGGTCAAGCCCCGCGACACGGCGCGGTACGTGCTGCTGGATGCCGACCTGCGGCCGATGCGCACCTTCACCAACCCCTACGTGGGCGTGGAGGAAAGCGGCGGCTGGAAGGTGCTGACGGACGTCGACGCGGTCGTGATGATCGCCCCCGGCGGCAATATCGTGGTGACGCCGGCCGCCTTCGGCCGTGTCACGGTCAGCGACGACGGCCTGGCCTGGCTGTATGCCCAGGGCCCCCGCGACGCGTTCGCGAGCGACGCGGCCAAGCCTGCCTCCGAGACCGATCACCCCGACGCCATCGAGGCGCCGGCCGAGGCGGGTCCCGGCCCCGCCGACCCTCCGCCGCCGATGGCGCCGACCCTCATCGAATCCGCGCCGACACCGACGACCGCCGACGCCGCCGGTCCGCCGGTCGATGCCGCGGCGGCCGATGCCGCGACGGTCGATGCCGCGGGCCCGGCCGTCGATGCCGCGGCCGACAACGCGGCGCCGGTCGCCGCCGAAGCCGCGACGCAAGCCGCCGCCGATGCCGCCGCCAGCGA
>ERZ1739169.79-NODE-79-length-29744-cov-14.688403_pt1 | contig 29744 bp, 17 predicted proteins | sample MGYA00581756_ERZ1739169 | MGnify/ENA primary metagenome ERZ1739169 (study PRJEB40789, sample SAMEA7425667) | Salamandra salamandra | biome: salamander skin | place: Germany | collected 2020-03 | study: cvxcv | reverse complement strand
TTTTTTTTTTTTTTTCAAGCAGAATACGGCATACGAGATCTATCGCTGTGACTTGGAGTTCAGACGTGTGCTCGTCCGATCTCCTGCCGCGACGTCCAGGCCCGCCACGGCCGCCGCGCCTGCCGCGCCCGTCCAGGCTCGCACCCGCCCCGCCGCCACGTCCGAACTGACGCCCTCGCATTCCCCTTCCGAAGCCGCCTATGAACCGAGGTGATACGCCATGACGCTCGCCGCCTTCTGCCTTGCCTACGCGGGATTCTCCGCCCTGTGCCTAGGCATGGATCGTCACTACGAGGATCTGTTCGACCGCGCCTTGCCGCGCCGCCACCGCGTGCCGCTGCGCACCTTCGGCTGGCTGGCGCTGGCATTGTCGCTGTGCGCCTCGGCCGCGGTCTGGGGCTGGAGCTACGGCACCGTTGAATGGATCGGCATCCTCAGCATCGCCGGCCTGCTGCTGATCTGGTTCCTGACCTTCCGCCCGCGCGCGGCGCTGACCGCCGGCGGGCTGTGCGCGCTGGCCGCGCCGCTGCTGGCCGTCCTGTAGCCGCGGCGTTGCCCTGACGCCCCGTGGGCGTCGAACCCGGCCGGGAAGGGCCGCCGCCGCGCCCGGGCGGTCCCATGCCATCCAGACGCCGCGCGCGGCACGTTACACTGGGTGTTTCACCAAGCAAACGCCCGCATCGTCCATGAACACCCGCGTCCTCACTGGCATCACCACCTCCGGAACCCCCCACCTCGGCAACTACGCTGGCGCAATCCGCCCGGCGGTCCAGGCGAGCACGCAACCGGGCGTTGACGCGTTTTTCTTCCTGGCCGACTACCACGCACTGATCAAGTGCGACGATCCGGCCCGCGTGGCCCGCTCGCGGCTTGAAATCGCCGCCACCTGGCTGGCGGTCGGGCTCGATCCCGAGCGCGTGACCTTCTACCGTCAATCCGACATCCCCGAGATCCCGGAACTGAGCTGGCTGCTGACCTGCGTCACGGCCAAGGGCCTGATGAACCGCGCGCACGCGTACAAGGCCTCGGTCGACCAGAACGTGGCCAAGGGCGTGGATCCCGATGATGGCGTGACCATGGGCCTGTTCTCGTATCCGGTGCTGATGGCCGCGGACATCGTTATGTTCAACGCCAACAAGGTGCCGGTGGGCCGCGACCAGATCCAGCACCTGGAAATGGCGCGCGACATCGCCCAGCGCTTCAACCACCTGTACGGCCGTGAATACTTCACGCTGCCCGAGGTCGCCATCGAAGAAGACGTGGCCACCTTGCCGGGCCTGGACGGCCGCAAGATGTCCAAGAGCTACAACAACACTATCCCGCTGTTCGAGGGCGGCGCCAAGGCGCTGCGCGCCTCGATCATGCGCATCGTCACCGACTCGCGCGAACCGGGCGAACCCAAGGACGCCGAAGGCTCGCACCTGTACACCATCTACCGCGCCTTCGCCACGCACGACCAGGCCGCGGCCTTCCGCAAGCAGCTCGAGGAAGGCCTGGGCTGGGGCGAAGCCAAGCAGGCGCTCTACGATCACCTGGAGAACCTGCTGGCGCCGATGCGCGAGCGCTACTTCGACCTGATGGCCAACCCCGGCCGCATCGAGGACGTGCTGCAGGCCGGCGCCGTCAAGGCGCGCAAGCTGGCGGTGCCGATGATGCGCGAGCTGCGCGAGGCCGTCGGCCTGCGCAACCTGAACGCGCAGGCGCCGGGCAAGGACGCGCCGGCCAAGAAGGAAAAGGGCAAGGGCGCGCGTTTCGTCAGCTTCCGCGACGAGGATGGCGGCTTCCGCTTCCGTTTCCTGGCCGCCGATGGCGAGGAACTGCTGCTGTCGCAGCGCTTTGCCGATCCCAAGGAAGCCGGCGCGCTGATGCGCCGCCTGCAGGCGGAATCGCCCGAGACCCTGCTGCAAGCCACGGCCGAGGGCCTGGCGGCGGTGCTGGACGGCGCCACCGTGGCGACGGCGCCCGCCGGCGCCCAGGGCGACGTCCAGGCGCAACTGGCGAAGGCGCGCGACGCGCTGCGCTCGATGGCGCAGGAATAACGCCGCGCGGGCGCAGGACAAGGGCGGCGCCATCGCGCCGCCCTTGTCGTTTGTATCCGCAAGGAAAGGCCGCCGTGCCGCGCGCCGTGCCTAGCGGCCGTTGGCGGAAACGATGCGGCCGTCGCGCACCTGGAATCGTTGCGCGCTGCCCTGGCCGGCGATTTCCAGCATGTCGCCTTCCGAATAACCCGTCACGGTGGGACAGTCGAGCCATTCCGGGTTGATGAACGGGAAGTACTTGAGCGTGCCGCTGCCCTGGCTGACGAAATCGAACGTGGTGTTGGCCACGACTTCCGGATCCCATTGGCTGGCGTCGAAGGTCAGCGCACAGCCGGCGCCGATGCGGTAGATGATGCTGGCACCCATGCTGGCGAAACCCAGCGCGCCGACGTGCAGCTGCGCGCCATTGCACAGCTCGATGACGCGGCTGCCCAGGCGTTCCAGGGTGATGTGCTTGAAGGTGACTTCGGCGCCGTCCACGGTCAGGTGGGCATATTGGCCAAGTGTGACTTCGTTGTAGGCGCCGCTCAGGCTGGCTTCTTTCTCGGTGATGATTGCCGTTTCGTTGGCGGCAAGCGTAATCGTGTTGCGCATGGCGGGACGGATCTCCGGTCTCTCAGGTATGGCGCTGTTTTTCTTGTGCTTCGACCCGATAGACGCTTGCGCCGCAGCTCGCCTGATCATGGGTTTGCTTCCGCCGGGTGAGCCCGATCCGCCGGCTTATTATTATTTGGACACAATTCGATATTTTCCCTTATTTTTGTTGCGCCCGGCTTGAGGCAACGCAAGGAAGGGGAAGCTTTGAGGGAAAGTCCTTAGTTGAATGACAACCGGCGCCTGAGCGCCGGTTGGGGGACTTCCGGATGCCGCCTGGCCGGCTCCCGCGGGAGCGGCCAGGGGAGGGGGATCAACGCTTGAGCTTGGCGAACGCGTCGGCCATGGCGCTGTTCATCGCGCCGCTGCCGCCGCCGGCGTTGCCGCGGCCACTGTCGCCTTGCGGGCGGCGGCCGCCACGATCGCCGCCCTTGGGGGCGTCGGCGCCGCGCCGGGCCGGCACGGCGGCGTCGTTCATGCGCATGGTCAGGGCCACGCGCTTGCGCGCCACGTCCACTTCCAGCACCTTCACGCTGACCGTCTGGCCCACGCGCACCACGTCGCGCGGATCCTTCACGAACTTCTCGGCCAGCGCCGAGATGTGGACCAGGCCGTCCTGGTGCACGCCGATGTCGACGAACGCGCCGAAGTTGGCGACGTTGGTCACGACGCCTTCGAGCACCATGCCGGGATACAGGTCATTGAGGGTCTCGACGCCTTCCTTGAACTGCGCGGTCTTGAACTCGGGACGCGGATCGCGGCCGGGCTTTTCCAGTTCGGCGAAGATGTCGCGCACCGTTGGCAGGCCGAAACGCTCGTCCGTGAAATCAGACGGCGACACCCCCTTGAGCGCGTCGCGCTGGCCGATGATCTGCTTCACCTCGGCCTTGATCTTGGCCACGATGCGCTCGACCACCGGATAGGCTTCCGGGTGCACCGACGAGGCGTCCAGCGGATTGTCGCCGTTGGGGATGCGCAGGAAGCCGGCGGCCTGTTCGAAGGCCTTGTCGCCGAAGCGCGGCACCTTGCGCAGCAGTTCGCGGGTGGGGAAGGCGCCGTTCTCGTCGCGCCAGGCCACGATGTTCTTGGCCAGCAGCGAGTTCAGGCCCGACACGCGCGCCAGCAGCGCGGCGGAGGCGGTGTTGACGTCGACCCCCACGGCGTTCACGCAATCCTCGACCACGGCGTCCAGCGAACGCGCCAGCTCGCGCTGGTTGACGTCGTGCTGGTACTGGCCGACGCCGATGGCCTTGGGATCGATCTTGACCAGTTCGGCCAGCGGATCCTGCAGGCGGCGCGCGATCGACACGGCGCCACGCAGCGTCACGTCGAGGTCGGGGAATTCGAGCGCGGCGGTTTCCGATGCCGAGTACACCGAGGCGCCGGCCTCGGATACGACCACGCGCGTCACCTTCAGGTCGGGAAAGCGCTCCTGCATGTCGCCCACCAGCTTCTCGCTTTCGCGCGAGGCGGTGCCGTTGCCGATGGCGATCAGGTCGACCTTGTGGCGCGCGACCAGCGCGGCCAGCGTATTGATGGTGCCGTCGCGGTCACGGCGCGGCTCGAATGGGTAGACGGTGGAGGTATCGACGACCTTGCCGGTGCGGTCGATCACGGCCACCTTGCAGCCCGTGCGGATGCCGGGGTCCAGGCCCAGCACGGCCTTGGGGCCGGCCGGCGCGGCCAGCAGCAGGTCCTTCAGGTTGGCGGCGAACACGCGGATGGCTTCGGCCTCGGCAGTCTCGCGCAGGCGGCCGACCAGTTCGCTTTCGAATGCCGTCACCAGCTTGACGCGCCAGGTCCAGCGGCACACTTCGCCCAGCCAGCGCGCGCGCGGCGAGGCGTCCAGCGCGAACAGGCCGTTGCCGAGCTTGAGGAAGCCGGCGATGCGCGCCACGCAGGGGTGCGGCAGTTGCGCTTCGAGCTCGGTTTCCAGACCCAGGCGGATTTCCAGCACGCCTTGCTGGCGGCCGCGCAGCAGCGCCAGGATGCGGTGCGAAGGCAGCGTGCGCAGCGGCTCGTTGAAGTCGAACCAGTCGCGGAAGTTGGCGCCTTCGGTTTCCTTGCCCTCGACCATCTTGGAATACAGGTAGCCGGTGGACCAGAGATGCTCGCGCATGTCGGCCAGCAGGTCCGCGTTTTCGGCGTAGCGCTCGGCCAGGATGTCGCGGGCGCCGTCCAGCGCCGCCTTGGCGTCGTTGATCGAGGCTTCGGGATTCAGGTACTGCGCGGCCAGCGCGGCCGGATCGCAGGCCGGGTCGGCCAGGATGGCGTCTGCCAGCGGCTCCAGGCCGGCCTCGCGGGCGATCTGGGCGCGCGTGCGGCGCTTGGGCTTGTACGGCGCGTACAAGTCTTCCAGGCGCTGCTTGGTGTCGGCGCTGGCGATTTCCTGCTGCAGTTCGGACGTCAGCTTGCCTTGCTGCGAGATCGATTCGAGGATCGCGCCGCGACGCTCTTCGAGCTCGCGCAGGTAGCCCAGGCGCACTTCCAGGTTGCGCAGGACGGTGTCGTCCAGGCCGCCGGTGGCTTCCTTGCGGTAGCGCGCGATGAAGGGCACGGTGGCGCCATCGTCCAGCAGTTCCACCGCGGAGGCGATCTGGGAGGCGCGTGCGCCGAGCTCGGTGGCGAGCTGGGCAACGATACGGGCATTGTCGACGCCGGCGGCGACGTTCGTGATAACGGAAGTTTCAGACATCTCGATACGACGGCAAAAAAGGAAAAACAAGGGGCGGATTGTGCCATAAGCCGTTGTTACAGAACGTGCCAGGCGGGACAGATCCGTCCCCACGGGATGCGGCGTTTGCGACGCGATCGGCGGAAAAGAGCGGCGCCAGCGGGTATCATTTGGTCCTTTCCCACCCTATTCAGGGCCAGGCGTCCCGACCGTCGATCCGCGCGGTCGACCGCGATGCCTGGCTGTTTCAATGCTGGACCTGGACATCTCCGAATTCTTCGCCGAGGACGGCCCGCTCGCGTCGGCCATGCCCGGCTACAAGCCGCGCCCGTCCCAGGTGGAACTGGCGCAGGCCATAGGCGAGGCCATCCAGGACCGCGCCACGCTGGTGGCCGAGGCCGGCACCGGCATCGGCAAGACCTGGGCCTACCTTGTACCCGCCTTCATCCAGGGCGGCAAGGTGCTGATTTCCACCGGCACGCGCACCCTGCAGGACCAACTGTTCACCCGCGACCTGCCGCGCGTGCGCGCCGCGCTGGCCGCGCCGGTCACCGCCGCGCTGCTCAAGGGCCGCGGCAACTATGTCTGCCATTACCACCTGGAACGGCTGCAGGGCGACGAACGCGCGCTGAAGTCGCGCACCGAAATCCAGCAGTTGCGCCAGATCCAGGTGTTCGCAGGCATTTCCAAGACCGGCGACCGGGGCGACCTGGCGCAAGTGCCCGAAGACGCCGATATCTGGCAGCGCGTCACCTCGACCCGCGAGAACTGCCTGGGTCAGGAGTGCCCGCGCATCCGCGACTGCTTCGTGGTGAAGGCCCGCCGCCAGGCCCAGGAGGCCGACGTGGTGGTGGTCAACCACGCCCTGTTCATGGCCGACCTGGTGCTGCGCGAAGAGGGCGTCACCGACCTGCTGCCCGAAGCCGACACCGTTATCTTCGACGAAGCGCACCAGTTGCCCGACACGGCCACCCGCTTTCTCGGCAGCAGCGTGTCGACCCACCAACTGCTGGACTTCGGCCGCGCGCTCGAGGCCGCCGGCCTGGCCTATGCGCGCGAAGCCACCAAATGGAGCGACGTCGCGCGCCACCTGGAAACGGCCACGCGCGAATTGCGCCTGGTCTGTGCGCCGCTCGAGCGGCTGCCGGGGCGCAAGGCCACGTTCGAGGCCATTCCCAATGCCGACGAGTTCGATGCCGCGCTGGCGGTGTTGCGCGAGGCGGTGGACATCGCCACCAACGCGCTGGGCTCGGTCGCCGAACGCCATCCCGACCTGGTGGCCGCCGCCCGCAGCGGCGCCGAGATCGCCGTGCGCCTCAAGCGCTGGGCCACGCCGGGCCGCGACGGCGCCGGCTTCGACGACGAAGGCTGGGGCCGCGACGACCAGGCGCCCGCGCCGGCGCCGCAATCGGCGTTGGGCGATGGCCTGTCCACGCCCGCCGCGATTCTCGAAGGCGCAGCCGCGGCGGTGGAATGGACCGGCCCGGCGGTGCGCTGGGTCGAGCATGGCCAGCATCACGTGCGGCTGCATTCCGCGCCGCTGTCCGTGGCGCAGGCGTTCTCCAAATACCGCAAGCCGGGCCAGGCCTGGATCATGACCTCGGCCACGCTGTCGGTGAACGGCGAGTTCACCCATTTCACCGGCCAGCTGGGGCTGGATCGCGCCCGCACCGGCAAGTGGGAATCACCCTTCGACTACCCTGAGCAGGCGTTGCTGTTCGTGCCGCGCGGCATGCCCGAGCCGCAATCGCCGCAGTTCCTGGACCGCTTCGTGCAGACGCTGCTGCCGCTGCTGGAAGCCAGCCCGGGCGGCACGCTGGTGTTGTGCACCACGCTGCGCGCCGTGGACAAGGTCGCCAACCTGCTGGCCGACGCTTTCGACGACGCCGGCCACGACTGGCCGCTGCTCAAGCAGGGCGAGGGCACGCGCCGCGACCTGCTGGACCGCTTCTGCAAGCTGACGCACCCGGTGCTGGTGGGCAGCGCCAGTTTCTGGGAGGGCATCGACCTGCCCGGCGACGTGCTGACGCTGGTGGCGATCGACAAGCTGCCGTTCGCGCCGCCGGACGATCCGGTGATCGAGGCGCGGCTGCGGGCCTGTCGCGCCCACGGCGGCAATCCGTTCTCGGAATACCAGCTGCCCGAGGCCGCGATCTCGCTCAAGCAGGGCGCCGGCCGCCTGATCCGCACGGAATCGGACTGGGGCGTGCTGATGGTGGGCGATGCCCGCCTGGTCGAGAAGCCCTACGGCAAGCGCCTCTGGCGTGGCCTGCCGCCGTTCGCGCGGACGCGCGAACTGGAAGAGGTGCTGGCCTTCTACCGCCGCAAGCAGGAATAGGGCGGCGGGCAGCACGTCCTCAAAAATAGGACGCCAGGACGACAGAGCAAAAAAAAGCCCCTCGAGAGATCGAGGGGCTTTTCCCATGCGGGCGGTGTTCAGTTGAACGGATTCCACCAACTCTTGTCGGCCTTCAGGCCCTTGTCCTTGAACGAGCTGTTGGGGAAGTTCTTGTCGAACACGCGTTGCGAGTCGTTCTTCAGCTCGGTCATGCCGAGCTTGTCGTAGGACTGCACCATCAGGTAGAGCGCCTCTTCGGTGGCGGGGGCGCCCTCGAAGTCGGTGATGACGGTCTGCGCGCGGTTGGCGGCGGCGATGTAGGCGCCGCGCTCGTAGTAGTAGCGGGCCACGTGCACTTCGTTCATGGCGATGGTGTTGACCAGCCAGGCGACGCGCTTGATGGCATCCGGGGTGTACTTGCTGTCCGGGTAGCGCTTGATCAGGTCGTTGAACGCGTCATAGGACGCGCGCAGGCCCTTGGGGTCGCGCTCGGCCGGATCCTGGCCGGTGATGTTGCTCATGAACGCGCTGGCCGGCGTGAAATTGATCAGGCCCTTCAGGTACAGCGCGTAGTCGGTGCCGGGATGGTTGGGGTAGAGCTGCTGGAAGCGGTCGATCGCGGCCAGCGCCTGTTCGTTTTCGCCGTCTTTCCAGTTGACGTAGGCCAGTTCCAGCAGGGCCTGCTGGGCGTAGACGCCGAAGGGATAGCGGCTCTCGATGGCGGTCAGGCGCTCGCGCGCTTCTTTCCAGCCACCCGAGGAGATTTCGGCCTTGGCGTCGGCGTAGAGCTGTTCGGCGCTCCAGTTGGTGGTCTTGTCGTACTTGCTGTTGGTCGAACCGCAACCGGCGATCGCGATGACGGCAAATAGCGCGATAACCACGCGCAAAACCGACCCGCTTCGGGAGGCGGGGTTCAAGGGAGCTGCGGAGTGGTGAATCACGAGAATCGTATCCTTGGTGTTAGCATGGCAGGCTGATTATATGATTTGTCTCCATGTCTGATACAGCCATCAGCGCAGATCTCGTTTCCGAAGATGAACTCCTGAGCCTTCCCGGCGAAAACCCGCGCGGCGAACCGCAATTTGTAACGGTGCCCGCGGGCACTCGCGCCGACCGGCTGGACAAGGTGCTGGCCGGTCTGTTGACGGATCATTCCCGCAGCCGGCTGCAAGGTTGGATCGAGGCCGGCAACGTCCACGTCAACGGCGCGCCCGGCAAGATCCGCCAGACGGTGGGGCCGGGCGACGAACTCACGGTCTGGGCCCAACCGGCGCCCGAAACCCTGGCTTTCGCCCCCGAACCGATCGATTTCCCCGTGGTCGACGAAAGCGCCGACTGGATCGTGGTGAACAAGCCCGCCGGCCTGGTGGTGCATCCCGGCGCCGGCAACTGGAGCGGCACGCTGCTCAACGGCCTGCTGCACCGCTACCCCGAACTGGCGCAGGTGGCCCGCGCCGGCATCGTTCACCGGCTGGACAAGGACACCTCCGGACTGATGGTGGTGGCGCGCAATGAAATCGCGCAGACCCACCTGGTGCGCCAGTTGCAGGCGCGCAGCATGGGGCGTGAATACGTCGCCCTGGCGCATGGCTGGCTGGCCGCCGCCGGCAAGGTCGACCGCCCGATCGGCCGCGATCCGCGCGTGCCGGTGCGCATGAGCGTCGAGCGGCCGGTGGCGCCCAAACCCGCCATCACCCACTACGCCCCCGCGCGCCGCGGCCAGGTCGATCCCGGCGGCCGCGTCACCGAGGTTGTCTGCCGCCTGGAAACCGGCCGCACCCACCAGATCCGGGTGCATCTGGCCAGCCTCGGCCATCCGCTGCTGGCCGACACGATCTACGGCGGCAAGAACATCGCGGGCGCGCAGCGGCAGATGCTGCACGCCCGCGCCCTGCATTTCGACGATCCGGGCGGGCGCGGCGAGGTCCAGTTCGCCGCCCCGATGCCGGCCGACATGACCCTGGTTCAGGAAGCGATCGCATGGAACGCGTGATGGAAGGCTTGCCCGTGGTGACCGGCCCCGCCTGGGCCGGCGTCAACTATTTCTGCACCACCCGCGCCGGCGGCGTGGGCGTGGCGCCGCATGACACCCTCAACCTGGGCCGCCGCGCTGGCGACGATCCCGACACCGTGGCCGAGAACCGCCGCCGCCTGCGCGCGGCGCTGCCGGCCGAGCCGTTGTGGCTGCGCCAGGTGCACGGCAGCGATGTGATCGACGCCGACGCCGCCGACCTGCCCGACGAGCCGGCGCTGGACGCCAGCGTCACCGCCCAGCCGGGCCGCGTGCTGGCCGTGATGGTGGCGGACTGCCTGCCGGTGGTCATCGCCGATGCCGATGGCCGCGTCCTGGGCGCGGCCCATGCCGGCTGGCGCGGCCTGTCCGGCGGCGTGCTGGAAAACACCCTGGCCGCCATGCGCGCCAAGGCGCCGGGCGCAACCGCCTGGCGCGCCTGGGTCGGCCCCGGCATCGGGCCGGACGCCTTCGAGGTCGGCCGCGACGTGCTGGACGCCTTCATGGCGTACGATCCCGCCGCCGAGCGCTATTTCCGGCCGCGTCCCGGCGTGCCGGGCAAATGGCTGGCCGACCTGGCCGGCCTGGCCGAATTCCGCCTGCGCCGGGCCGGCGTGCAGGACGTCACCCTGAGCGGCCTGTGCACCGTGGCGGACGCCGGGCGCTTCTTTTCCTACCGCCGCGACAGCGAGACCGGCAGGATGGCTTTGCTGGCCTGGCTCGATCCGGACTGATCCAGCGCAAAGCGGCCGCACGCGCGGGCGGCTAGCCTTGCTGGCCTCATTGAATACCCGCATTGACAGCGCTGAACCCGACATGCAACATCAATCGGGAAGTCTCGATAACAAGGTGTCGAAGTGAATGCCAATCTCTCCGCCTCAGGGCCCCTTCCGGTGAGCGTGGCTCCGGACGTCCTGGCCGATATCCAGGCTGAATTCTCGCGCGAATGGCAGCGGCTGTGCGACGACGCCCGTCGCGGCGCGCTGACCCCGCTGGCCGACCGGCGCTTCGCCGGCGAGGCCTGGGCCGCCAATGGCCAGCACCTGCTGATGGCCCATACCTACCTGCTGTCGGCCCGCGCCATGTCGCGCATGGTCGACGCCGCCCAGGTCAGCGAACCGATGCGCGACCGGCTGCGGTTCTCGATCATGCAGTGGGTCGACGCGTTGTCGCCGTCGAACTTCCTGGCCCTCAATCCCGATGCCCAGCAATCCATCGTCGAAAGCGCCGGCCGCGCCCTGAACGAGGGCCTGGCCAATCTGCTGGGCGACGTCAAGAAAGGCCGCATCACCCAGACCGACGAGGCCCAGTTCGAGATCGGCCGCAACGTCGCGGTGACGCCCGGCGAGGTGGTGTTCGAGAATCCGCTGTTCCAGCTGATCCAGTACGCGCCGACCACGGCCACGGTGCACGAGGTGCCGCTGGTGATCGTGCCGCCGAACATCAACAAGTTCTATATCCTCGATCTCCAGCCCGACAACTCGTTCGTGCGCCACGCGGTCGAGCAGGGCTTCACCGTTTTCCTTATCTCCTGGCGCAATCCGCTGGCCAGCGACACCGACGGTGTCGACCGCGCCACCTGGTCCGACTATCTCGATGACGCGGTGCTGCAGGCGCTGCGCGTGGCCAGCGACATCACGCGCCAGCCGCAGGTCAATGCCCTCGGTTTCTGCGTCGGCGGCACCATGCTGGCCTCGGCGCTGGCGCTGGCCGAGGCGCGCGGCGAACATCCGGTCGCGGCGCTGACGCTGCTGACCTCGCTGCTCGATTTCCACGACACCGGCATCCTGAGCGTCTTCGTCGACGAGGCCCACGCCTTGCTGCGCGACCATCAACTGGGCGCCGGCGGGCTGATGCCGGGGCGCGACCTGGCCACCACCTTCTCGTTCCTGCGGCCCAACGAACTGGTCTGGAACTACGTCGTCGGCAACTACCTCAAGGGCCAGAAGCCGCCGGCTTTCGACCTGTTGTTCTGGAACGGCGACAGCACCAACCTGCCGGGCCCGTTCTTTTCCTGGTACTTCCGCAACACGTATCTCGAGAACAATCTCAAGGTGCCGGGTCGCGCCCAGGCCGCCGGCCTGCCGCTGGACCTGACGCGCCTGTCGATGCCGGCGTATATTTTCGGTTCGCGCGAAGATCACATCGTGCCGTGGGTCTCGGCCTACGCCTCGACCCAGGTGTTGCGCGGTCCGCAGCGTTTCGTGCTGGGCGCGTCGGGCCATATCGCGGGGGTGGTCAATCCGCCGGCCAAGAAGCGCCGCAGCTACTGGGTGGCCGAAGGCGCCGGCGCCGAGGGCCGGCCGCTGCCGGGCGATCCCAACGCCTGGCTGGCGCAGGCGCAGGAAAAGCCGGGCAGCTGGTGGCCCGACTGGGCCAGCTGGCTGGCCGGGCATTCCGGCAAGCAGGTCAAGGCTCGTGCAAAATCAGGTAACGCCAGATACCGGCCGATCGAGCCGGCGCCTGGCAGGTATGTGAAGGTCAGGGCCGCCTGAAGCCGCGCTTGCGGTGGGCCCCAGGCCAATAAGAAGTAGAAGTCAATCAACGAGGCGTCCGTCGCACACAGGAGGAAGTCCAATGAGCGGAAAACTGGCTTACGTTACAGGCGGGATGGGCGGGATCGGCACCTCTATTTGCCAACGCTTGGCCAAAGAGGGCTTTCGCGTCGTGGCAGGCTGCGGCCCGAGCCGCAATTACCAGCAATGGCTGGATGAGCAGGCGGCGCAGGGATATACCTTCCATGCTTCCGTCGGCAATGTGTCCGACTGGGATTCCACCGTCGCCGCTTTCGAGCGGATCACGGCGGAACTCGGCCAGGTCGATGTGCTGGTCAACAACGCGGGCATCACCCGCGACGGCCTGTTCCGGAAGATGACCGCCGACGATTGGCGCGCGGTCATCGACACCAACCTGAACAGCCTCTTCAACGTGACCAAGCAGGTCATCGACGGCATGGTCGAGCGCCAGTGGGGGCGCATCATCAACATCAGCTCGGTGAACGGCCAGAAGGGCCAGTTCGGCCAGACCAACTACTCCACGGCCAAGGCCGGCATCCATGGTTTCACCATGGCGCTGGCCCAGGAAGTCGCGAGCAAGGGCGTCACCGTCAACACCATCTCGCCCGGCTACATCGGGACCGACATGGTGCGCGCCATCCGGCCCGACGTGCTCGAGAAGATCGTCGCCACCATCCCGGTGCGCCGCCTCGGCACGCCCGAGGAAATCGCGTCGATGACGGCATGGTTGGCTTCCGACGAGTCCGGCTTTTCCACCGGCGCGGACTTCTCGCTCAACGGCGGCCTGCACATGGGCTGACCCATCGCGGGTCGCCCGCGGGGCGGCCTTTCCAGGCCGCGGCGCTTCGGGGAGAAGGCGCCGCGGCATTACACTTCACCCTATTCGAAGTCTTAGAGATCGCCCGATCCGGGGACAACCATGACGCAAGCACAAACCGGCGCCAGCCTGCGCCTGATTAAAAAATACCCCAACCGTCGCCTATACGACACCCGGACCAGCACCTACATCACCTTGGCGGATGTCAAGCAACTGGTCCTGGCCAACGAAGAATTCCAGGTCGTCGACGCCAAGAGCGCCGAGGACCTCACGCGCAGCATCCTGCTGCAGATCATCCTCGAAGAGGAAAGCGGCGGCATGCCCATGTTCTCCTCGAACATGCTGTCGCAGATCATCCGTTTCTACGGCCACGCGATGCAGGGCATCATGGGCTCCTACCTGGAAAAGAACATCCAGGCCTTCATGGAAATCCAGCAACGCATGGCCGAGCAGTCCAAGGGCCTGTACGGCAGCCAGTTCGGCCCCGAGGCCTGGACCCAGTTCATGAACGTGCAGACGCCGATGCTGCAGAACATGATGAACAACTACATCGACCAGAGCAAAAACCTGTTCGTGCAAATGCAGGACCAGATGCAAGACCAGACCCGTGCCATGTTCTCGAACTTCCCGTTCACGCCAGGCGGTTCGCAGGGCGGCGGCCGCAAGCCGTAGCGGATCCTCCGGACCGCGGCCTGGCCGCGGACCTGAAAACCGGCCAGCCGGCGGCGCAATTTTGCTCCGCCGGCTTTCTTTTGGCTTGACCGGACGCAAGCATCCTCTTGTTTCGGACTATTCCGATTCAGGGATATGTCAGATTTTTTCGTTACATTAATGCAAACGGTTCTTGTTTATGTTTTGAACACCGTCGTTTCAATCGAGCTTTGAGGATGACCCACATGATGAAGAAAGCCTTGGCGCTGGCCATTGTCGCTTTGAGCGTGTCCGCCGCCCAAGCGGCCGAATACCCCATCGGCAAGCCCGTGGAAAAAGGCGGCATGGAAATCGGCGCGGTCTACCTGCAACCGATCGAAATGGACCCCCCGGGCATGATGCGTCCCGCCAAGGATTCCGACGTCCACCTGGAAGCCGACATCCACGCCACCGCCGGCAACCCCACCGGTTTCCCGGAAGGCGAATGGATGCCCTACCTGGTCGTGAACTACGAAATCCAGAAGGTCGGCAGCCAGAACGTGCAGAAGGGCGAGCTCATGCCCATGGTGGCCAACGACGGCCCGCACTACGGCGAGAACATCAAGCTCGAAGGCCCGGGCAAGTACAAGCTCAAGTACACCATCCTGCCGCCGACGGCCAACAAGATGAACCACTTCGGTCGCCACATCGACAAGGAAACCGGGGTGGGTGATTGGTTCAAGCCGATCGAACTCGAATATGACTTCGTCTACGCCGGCACCGGCAAGAAGGGCGGTTACTGATCGTGCGTCGCCTGTCTCGCGTCATCACCGCGCTGCTGATCAGCCTGGCTGGCCTGGCCGGCATGGCGCCCGCGCAGGCGGACGAACTGCCTACCTTCACGTTGACGTTCAAGCCCAACGGCACCTTTGAACCGGCCACGCTGGAAGTCCCGGCCGGCCGCTTCAAGATCGAACTGATCAACGAAAGCAACGAGCCGGTCGAATTCGAAAGCATTCCGCTGCGCAAGGAAAAGGTGCTCGGCCCCGGCGTCAAGTCGTTCGTGGTCATCACCATCTCGCGCCCCGGCGAGTATCCGTTCTTCGATGATTTTCACCAGGCGGTCAAAGGCACCCTGATCGTCAAGCCCAAGGAATAGGCGGCCGCATTACATGGAACAGGTTCTTTTCATCGTCTGGCGCGAAAGCGTCGAAGCCATGCTGGTGGTGGGCATTCTGTACACCTGGCTGCGCGCGACGCCGGAAGGCAAGCGCGGACTGAAGTATCTGTGGGGTGGCGTGGGCGCGGGCCTGGCGTTGGCAATCGCGCTGGCGCTGGTGCTGCTGGGTGTGTCGTCGTGGCTCAGCGACGAAGGCCAGGAATGGTTCCAGGCGATCATGTCGCTGGCGGCGTGCGTGCTGGTGGTGCAGATGGTCGTGTGGATGAAGAAGCACGGCCGCACCCTCAAGGGCGAGCTCGAAAGCGGCGCCCGTTCCTCGGTGGCCAACGATAACTGGTGGGGCCTGTTCGTCCTGGTGGCGATCGCGGTGGCCCGCGAAGGCAGCGAAACCGTGGTGTTCCTGTACGGCACCGTCGCGGCGGGCGAGGGCGGCAGCGACATGCTGATGCTGGCGCTGGCCGGCGTGGCCGGTTTCCTGGTGGCGCTGCTGACCTTCTGGCTGCTGCAGCTGGGCGGCAAGCTCATCACCTGGCGCCGCTTTTTCCGCGTGACCGAAATCCTGTTGCTGCTGCTGGCTGGTTCGTTGCTGGTGGGCGGCCTGGATCACCTGATTTCGCTGGACGTGCTGCCGACCATCATCGACCCGGTCTGGGACAGCTCGTGGCTGTTGAGCGACAGCACCGGCGTTGGCAAGATTCTGGCTGATTTCGCGGGCTATCGCGCCTTGCCTGCCCTGATCTCGGTATTGTTGTGGGTTGCGTACTGGATCGTGGTCTGGGCGTTGCTGCGCTGGGTGGGCGGCAAGCCCGCGCCGGTCGCGGCCACCCGCGCCGCTTCCTGACCGCCGATTCCGACCCATTCATCGGACTGAATTAATGAAGGTTTGACCATGGCAGCTGCACTCGGGAGGGCAACCTCCCGTATCGCCGACTTTCTCCGAGACCATGCCCCTCTGTTGCGCAAGCTGCAGTGGGGCATTGTTGCGATATACGCTTTCCTCCTGATCGTGCCGGCCATCATGCCGTTGCCGGACAATTCGGCATCGGTTTTCAACAACCTGACCATCGTGGCCCAGTTCGCCTTCTGGGGCGTGTGGTGGCCGTTCGTGCTGATCTCCATGCCGATCCTGGGGCGGGCCTGGTGCGGCTGGTTCTGTCCGGAGGGCATGCTCACCGAATGGGCCAGCGAACGCGGCCAGGGGCATGCCATTCCGAAGTGGATGCGCTGGGGCGGCTGGCCGTTCGTGGCCTTCGCGCTCACCACCATCTACGGCCAGCTGGTCAGTGTCTACCAGTACCCGCTGGCGGTGCTGGCGGTGCTGGGCGGTTCGACCGTGGCGGCGATGATCGTCGGTTGGCGCTATGGCCGCAGCAAGCGGGTCTGGTGCAAGTACCTCTGTCCGGTCAACGGCGTCTTCAACCTGCTGGCCAAGCTGGCGCCGTGGCACTTCAAGGTCAACGAAGAAAAGTGGCGCCATCCGGTCATCCGGATCGAACCCATCAACTGTGCGCCGCTGGTGCCCTTGCGTCACATGAAGGGTGCCGGCGACTGTCACGTGTGCGGCCGCTGCAGCGGTTATCGCGGCGCCATCGAACTGACGCCGCGTTCGCCCGAGGAAGAAGTCGTCAGCGTCACCGATGGCGAACCCTGGCAGACCGTGCTGCTGTGCTTCGGCCTGATGGGCATTGCCATGGGCGCGTTCCTCTGGAGCGCCAGCCCCTGGTATGTGACGGCCAAGCAGTGGGCCGCGACCTGGCTGGTCGAGCACGACATCATGTGGCCGCTGATGGACAACGCGCCGTGGTTCATCCTGACGCACTATCCGGAAGTGAACGACAGCTTTTCCTGGCTCGATGGCGCCGGCATCATGATGTTCGTGGTGGGCGCCACGATCTGCATCGGCGGCGCCAGCTTCCTGTCGCTGTGGATCGCCGACCGGCTGGCGCCGGCGGCGCCGGTGGACGGGCAACCCGCGGGCGGCTGGTTCCGCCCGGGATTGCACAAGCTGGCGCAGGGCCTGATCCCGTCGGCCGGCATCGGCGTGTTCCTGGGATTGTCGGCCACCACCATCAACCTGCTCAAGCACGAAGGCGTGCGCGCGGCCTGGGCAGCGCCGGTGCGCTTCACGCTGCTGACGCTAGCCGTGCTGTGGACCCTGCGCCTGTTCGCGCGGTTGCTCAACCAGCGCCCGGTAAGCCTGGCGCGCAAGAGCGCGGCGTGGCTGGTGCTGGCCGCCGGCCTGGCGCCGTTCTGCTGGGCCTGGGTGCTGTTCTTCGCCATCTGGTAAAGACCGAGCAATCACCGGAAAACCTGCTCGTTCCGCACGGAAAATGCCGCCTGCCATTTTCCGCAGGCGGCCGTTGACGCTTGAATTTGTACGACCATTTAACAATTACGTAGGTCCGTAAGTTGTTGATACTCTGGCTCCGCGAAATCAAGGAGCAGGGATGCGGTGCGGTCGTCGCGGTGGGCTGTTATGCGTTGTGGGGCTGGGGTGTCTGGCTCTTGCCGCCGTCGTTTCACCAGTTTTCGCCGACTCCGCGCTCAAGGCTTCTTCGCAACAAGCGATATCCATTGATGCCCGCGAGCAGTTGCGTCAGCAGGAGCGTGAGCGCGCTCTGCAACTGCAAAATACCCCGCAGGTCGACGAGCATCTTCTCCCTCCCGCGGGATCCCCTTCCGATTACCCTGCCGATGAAAGCCCCTGCTTCGTCATCGATTCCCTACGGCTGACCGGCGACTCCGCCGCCGGTTTTCAATGGGCGCTCGATGCCGCCGCGGGTGCGACAGGCCGTTGCCTGGGCGGGCGAGGCATTGTCACGGCCGTCAACCAGATACAGAACGCCATCCTGGCCGAAGGCTACGTCACGACTCGGGTCGTGGCCCAGGAACAGGACCTTACCCGCGGCGTCCTGGTGTTGACGCTGCTGCCTGGCCGCATTGGCGATATCCGTTTCGATGAGCCGGTTTCATGGCGCGGCCGCTTGTGGAATGCCATCCCGGCGTCATCCGGAGCCCTGCTCAATCTGCGTGATATCGAGCAGGGCCTGGAAAACTTCAAGCGCGTGCCCAGCGCGGACGCCGATATCCGGATCACGCCCGGGCAGCGCGGTGGCTCCAGCGATCTGCTGGTGAGCTGGCAGGAACGCCGCCCTGTCCGGTTGAGTATCGGCCTGGATGACAGCGGGTCGGACAGCACCGGCCGGTATCTCGGTTCCGCCACGTTGGCCGTGGATGCGCCCTTTGCGCACAACGATCTGTTCTATGCCAACGTCGGCAGGAACGTATTTCAGCAAGGACCGTTCGGCAATCGCTCGAATGCCTTGAACTACGTTTTCCCGGCGGGCTACTGGACCGTCTCCGCGACCTACAACAACTACGTCTATCACCAGAACATTCCCAATGCCAACGAGGTGCTCCGCTACAGCGGCAAGAGCGCGAGCTTGCAGGTCTCGGTCTCGCGGCTGATACATCGCAACCAGTCGCACAAGACGACGGTCAATCTGCGCGTCTATCGCAAGTACGCCACCAACGCGGTGAACGAGATCGACATCGAGCAGCAACGGCGGCGCACGGCTGGCTGGGAGTTCGGCGTCAGCCAGCGCAATTATCTCGGTGGCGCCACGCTCGACGCAAACATCGCTTGGCGGCATGGCATCGGCGCGTTCGGCGCCATCGCGGCCCCCGAGGAAGCGTCTGGCAGTGGCAGCGCGCGCGGCGGCGCGCTGTCTGGCGAAGTCTCGTTCGACCAGCCCTTTGTGTTGGGAGCGCAGCGCTGGCGCTATCTCGCGACCGTTCGAGGCCAATGGAGCCCGGACGCACTGACACCACAAGATCGCATGGCCATTGCCGGGCGCTATACGGTGCGTGGCTTTGACGGCGAGCAGATGCTGTCCGGCGAACACGGACTGCTCTGGCGCAATGAGCTGGCCTGGAATGCCTTTTCACAGACGGACGCGCTGTATGTGGCGGCGGACTACGGTTGGGTCGGTGGCCAGGGGGCGCGGTACCTGGTCGGGCGCTGGCTGGCCGGAGGCGCCCTAGGAGTACGCGGTGCGCTCTGGAAAAGACTTGGCTATGACGCGTTCGCTGGCGTGCCGCTCCGTAAACCGCATGATTTCCAAACCTCGGGGCTGACGGTCGGATTCAGCGTCAATCTGGAAATCTGATTTCAAAGACGTGATCCATGAAACACCGCCTCCTCATTTCCGTCCATGTCTTCGATGCGTTGCGGATGGCGCTTGGCCCGATAGGCCGCCGCATGAGCGGAACACGCCTTTGGATCAACATATGGCGCGCCATCCGGCTGGCGGGGTTGGCCACGCTCGTCGGACCCGTGGTCGCGGGAGGGATCGTTGTCGACGGGGGCGCGCCCGCCGGACAGCGGCCTGCGGTGATCACGACGCAGAATGGATTGCCCCAGGTGAACATTGCCGCGCCCGATCACGGCAGGGTTTCGCATAACCGGTACACCCAGTTTGACGTCGACCGGAAAGGCGTCATTCTCAACAACTCGGCGGTCATGACGTCAACCGGCCTGGCCGGCATGATCCAGGGCAACCCCAATCTCGCTCCGAATGGGGTGACGGCGCGCGTCATCCTCAATGAGGTCAATAGCAGCAATCCCAGCCTGCTGCGCGGGTTCATGGAGGTGGCGGGCGACCGGGCGCAGATCATCGTGGCCAATCCGGCAGGCATCGTCTGCGATGGGTGCGGAACCATCAACGCGGGGCGCATGACGCTGAGCACCGGCGCGCCACAGCGCAATGCCGATGGCAGCCTGGCGGGATTCCTGGTTGAGCGCGGCGTGGTGCGCATCGACGGCGGCGGCGTGAATGGCGACCTCCGGCATGACGCCCGGTATGTGGACATCCTGGCGCGTGCGGTGGAAATAAACGCCGGCGTCTGGGCCCAGGAAGCCGTGTCGGTGGTCGCGGGACGCAATCGCATCAGCGCCGATGGCAAGACGGTCGTACCGCTGATTGCCGATGCCATCAAGCCGGAATTGGCGATAGACATGGGCCAGCTGGGTGGCATGTACAGCGGCCACATCCACATGATGGGCACCGAGGCCGGCGTGGGGGTGCGCAATCAGGGCGGGCATCTGCTGGCGGACAGAACGCTGACCGTCAGCAGCGAGGGCTGGCTCAGCTGGCTGCCGGGTTCAACGCAGGCCGTGAACCAAGCTGAACCCCAGGCCGTGAATCAGGCCGTGACCCAGGCCGTGACCCAGGCCGGCGGCGACATTTCCCTGATTGCGCGGGATGGCCTCGAGCATCGCGGCAAGTTGTACAGCGGCGGCACGTTGTCAGTCGAAAGCCGTGCAGGACGCATTGAACAGTCCGGCACGCTGGCGGCGGCGGGCGACATCCGGCTGACCGCGCAGCAAGGCATCCAGATCGGTGGCAATCTGCTGGCGGGCAGCGATATCAATAGTTCGCTGGTGGGCAGTGCGGACCTGTTGTTGAGCAGTCAGGGAGACATCCGCGCCAGTGGCAGCCTGCTGAGCAACAAGGCTATCGCCATGACTGGCCGCCGGGTGGACCTGAGCCAGGGCGCCCTGGCCGCTGACCAGGTGCAGATCAACGCGCAGGACAGCGGCATCGCATTGCAGCGAACCCGGGTCGACAGCCGTCTGCTGACGTTGGACACGACGGGATCGATTGACGCACAGCAGGCGAAGATCCGGGCAGGCAGCTGGAAGGTCGACGGCCATGATCTGTTCAATCGGGATGCGGTCTGGACGCAGGTGGCGGACGGAGATAGCCGCTTCACCCTGACGGGCGCGCTGGATAACACCGGGGGCGCCATCGAGGCCCGGCAATTGGATATCGACGCCGGCTCCCTGGACAATCGGCAGGGGCGTCTGGTGGCGCTTGCCGGCGCCGCGCAACGCTGGCACGTCGATGGACTGCTGGATAACCGTGGCGGCGAACTGGGTAGCAATGGCAGCCTCGCGCTGATCACCGGCCGCCTGGATAACCGGTCTGGCTCGGTCTCCGGCCTCGACGCGCTGGCACTCACGTCCGGCGGCGACATCGACAACAAGGATGGAAGCCTGCGGGGTGGCAACAGGCTGGCATTGAAGGCGCAAGGCACGCTCGACAACGCCCGCGGAAAAGTCATCGGCGGGCAGCTGGATGTGGCCGTGCAGCACCTGCAGAACAGGCAAGGGCAACTCGTCAGTTGGGGCGATCTGAACCTGACGGCGCGGCAGGCCCTGGATAACGCGCAGGGGTGGCTCGAAGCCGGAAAGACCTTATCCATCCAGGCCGGTGGCAATTGGGACAACCGTAACGCCACCGCGGTGGGAGGCCAGCAGGTCCAGGCCGCGGTTGCCGGGCTGGACAACCGTGCCGGGAAACTGCAGTCGGGCGGTGCACTTAGGTTGGACACCTCCGGCGATGTCGGCAATCAGGCGGGCATCCTGACGGCCGTGGACACACTCGCCTGGCAGGGCGACGCGGCAAGCCGATTCGACAACACCGCGGGCTCGGTGCAAAGCGGTGGCGCCATGTCGTTGAAGGGTGGCGCGCTGGACAATCTGCGGCAGGGCAGCATCCTGTCGCTGGGCCGCCTGGATCTGCGGTTCGCGAGCCTGCTGGATAACGGCGGCGGCCGCCTCTTCAGCCGGGGGGCCCAGCAGTTGCGGGCGCAAGACATCCGCAACGTGCAAGGATGGATGGGCAGCCAGGGGGATTGGTCTGCCGCCGCCACGGGAAATATCGATAACGGGCAGGGAACGATACAGAGCCAGGGCGCGTCGGCACTCGCCGCGACGACCTCGAATAACGCCAACGGCGTGCTGCAGTCGGCTTCGGATCTGACGTTGCGGCTCGCGCAGGATATCGACAACCGCGCCGGCGATATCAGCGCCGCGGGGCGGCTGGACCTGCGGGGCGCCGCTGCAGACACGTCAGCGGGTTCGGTCGACAACGCGGCGGGCCGGATATCGGCAGGTACGGGGTTGTGGCTTGCGGCGCAAGGCGTGAGCAACACGGAAGGAGGCCTGATCCATAGCCAGCAGCAATTGCGGCTCGATCTGGGCGGGGCACTGGACAACCGGCAAGGCCAAGTTCAAAGCGGCGATGCGCTGCGACTCGATGCGCTGCGATTGCTGAACGAAGGCGGCGCAATCGACAGCCAGCGGCAGCTCGATCTGCGCATCGTCGACCTGTTGGGCAATGACCGGGGAGCGCTGCGCAGCAACGGTGACCAGCGCATCACCGCGGGCCAGGTCGGCAATCGGCATGGGCTGATCAGCAGCAAGCGCGCGCTAACCCTGGCCGCGGACAATCTGAACAACACGGATGGCATGCTCGTCAGTCAGGCGGCGGGAGATTACCGGGTCAGTACGCTCAACAATCGGCAAGGCAGGATTCACAGTGCCGACGCGCTGACACTGAACAGCGCGCGGTTGGACAACCAGGCTGGCCAGCTGGTGTCGGGCGGGACGTTCATGCTGAATGCGGCGGGCCTGGACAACAGTGGGCGCGGCATCATCAGCAGCCAGGGGCAGCTGGGCATCAAGGCCGATCGGTTGGACAACCGTGACGGTGGCCTGTTGCTGGGAACGACGCATACCGCGCTGACTGCGGGCTCGCTGGACAATGCCTCGGGGCGGGTGCAAAGCGGCAGCGCGCTGGCTATCGACGTCCAGGCCCTGGATAACCGGGGCGGTGCGCTGCTCGGCCTGGATGCGCTGTCGCTTTCCATCGGGCAGGACTACACCCATCGGGACGGCGACATCCTCAGCAGCAACGGCCTGCTCACGCTTGCCGTGAACGGCACGCTGACCAACGAGGCCCAATGGCTGCTGCCGGGCGACCTTGCGCTGGGCAGCACGCATTTCACCAACCTGGGCTCCCTGACGGGCAAGGGGATGAAGCTGGCCACGGGCACGCTGGTCAACCGGGGCAGGTTGGAAGCGGACCGCATGACGCTCGATGTCGATACGCTCGACAACCCGGCAACCGTGATGGGCGACGACGTCGTCGTGCATGCCCGTGTGATCGACAACCACGGTCGAGATGGCGTGGTCGCCGCGACGCAAAACCTGTCGTTGCAGGCGCGGGAACGGCTGGTCAACCGCGAAGGCGGCCTGCTGTATAGCGGTGGCGCGCTCACGCTATACAGCGGCGATCTGATGGAAAACCGCGCCAGCATCATCGAAGCCGATGGTGACGTTGCGATTGATGCCGGCCGCCTGGATAACCTGCGCGAAGGATTGGATATCGCGCGTGACGCGCAAGCCGGCGACACGATCCGTTGGCACCGCTACAACTATTACTGGCGTTCCTATGGCTCGGCCGTCGATCCAGACCTCGGGCCCGTGGCGCCCACCACCCGGCACCTGACTTTCCACGACGAGGCCGCCGCGAGCCGCGACCGATACGGCACGCTGCTGGCCATCGACGCCCCCGCCAAGCGCGCGCAAGTGCGTGTCAGGACCAGTCGGGGCAGGTTGATGGACTTGTGGGTCAACTATCTGGCGCTGACGCCCGATGACGATGGCCGCTATGCCATGACCTTCTACGAGACGCGCGGGTACAGGCAGTACCTTGTTCCCACGCCGTATCACAACACGGTCTGGCGTGAATATGACCAGGGCCGCATCGAGCAGTGGGACCCTGCCAGGCACGTCGATATCGCCGACGCGCCCTTCGTGACGGATTACAGCAATTTCCGCGAGCGCACGGTCACCAGCACCTCCACGCGCGACCTGCTGGTGTCGGAAGGGACCGGCGCCCGCATCCTGGCGGGCCGGAACATGGCGGTGCGCATCTCAGGGCGCCTGCTCAACGACGCCAGCGTCATCACGGCGAACGGCAATCTCGATATCGCGGGCTCCGGCACGGTCGACAACCGCGGGTACTCGGTCAACGAGCGACGCCGGGAAATCATCGTCGACCACTACGACAAGGATACGGTGCATTGGCATCCGACCTTCAACCGTGACGTAACCACGGCGTTGAGCACCGTGGATGCCGTGATCACCGGCAATGGCAACGTCGCCATTCAGGGCGCCAGCATCACCAACACCACGGTCGATCAGGCGCAGATCAGCGACGTCGCCGCGGCGCAGGCGGCGGTGGAGGCCGAGCGCGCCGATTGGCTGCGGAATCCATTGGCCGTGACGGTGCCGGATGCGGAGCCGCTCGAGGGTGACGCACAATGGGGCGCGGGGCGCCCCTTGCTTCCGGCCGAAGTGGCGTTGACGGAAAAGCAGCATCTGAACCGCGTCGCGACCGCGATCCCGAACAACGGCCTGTTCCGTCAGCCGGCGGAACCCGGCAGCCCCTATCTGGTCGTCAGCGACACGCGCTTCACCAGCCGCGACAAATTCATCAGCAGCGACTATCTGCTCACGCAGGTCGGCTTCGATCCGGCGCGCGCGCACAAGCGCCTTGGGGACGGCTTCTACGAACAGCGGGTGGTGCGTGAGCAGGTGCTGCAGTTGACCGGACGCCCGAGCGAGCATGGCGAAAGCGCCATGGCGCAGTATCAGGCGTTGATGGCCAATGGCGCCCACGTGGCGCAAGACCTGCGGCTGGTGCCTGGCGTCGCCTTGAGTCCGGCGCAGATCGCGGCGCTGCAGCAGGATATCGTCTGGATGGTGAGCGAGACGGTCGATACCGCAAGCGGTCCGCAGACGGTATGGACGCCCAAGGTCTATCTGGCCGCGTCCACGTTGCGCCTGACCGGCGATGGCGCGTTGATCGGTGGCGGCGCGCTTCAGCTGTCGTCAAACCGCCTCGACAATGCTGGCAATCTGTTCGCCGACCAGGCGCTCGGGATCGATGCGGATCAGTTCCTGCACCGGGGCGGCGACATCAAGGCCGACCGCATCGAAGCGCGGGCGGACAGCCTGACGATGCGCAGCAATCTGCAGGATGCATTGCGCCAGGCCGGCATGAGCGCCAATGACATTGCGCTCAGCGGCGGCGATATCCGTTTGCAGGGCGCCCGGCTGGACGCCACGCGGAATCTGAGCCTGAGCGCGCGCGACAACCTGGACATCGGCGCCGCGAAAAGCCGCCACACCGGGAGCGTCGAGGTGATCTCCGGCGCCATGGGCAACCGGACCAGCTCGGGCATGGAGGAGGCCGGCCAGCGCATGGCGCAAGTCAGCGGCGAATGGCAACAGGCGCTGGGCAGCACCCTGACGGCGGGCAACGACGCGAGCCTGACGGCAGGGCGGGATCTCATCCTGCAAGGCAGTCAGGTCCAGGCGGGCGGCTCGGCGCAATTGCAGGCGGCAGGCGATGTCCGGCTGCTGTCGACGTCCACCACCAATCGAACGCGGCTGCAGGCCGACAGCCGGACTTCTTCGGTTGAGAACCACCGAGAGGAAGAGCGGCTGGGCCTGTCCACGCTGAGCGGCGACAGGGGCGTCACGATCCAGGCCGGCAATTCGGTCACGCTGGAGGGCGCACAGCTCGACAGCCGGCAAGGACGGATAGGCCTGGAGGCCAACGACATCTCCATCGGCAGCGCGCGCCGCCAGGTGAACGATCAGGACGCCGAAAGCACGCGTGAAGGCAAGACCAGGAGCCAGCGTGCCATGGAAACCTCGCGCCATGAGGCCGTCGGCAGCACGCTCGCGGGTCAGGACGGTGTGACGATTGTCGCCCGGGCGGGGGATATCGCCGTGGCAGGCAGCACGCTGCACAGCGAACAGGGCGATCTCGCGCTGTGGGCGCAGAAAGACGTGCGGATCGTCAGCGTCACCCAGAGCGACACACAGCATACGCAGGAACACTCGGAGACGAAGGGCTTCCTGCGCAAGCGCAGCAGCGACACGGTGAAGGACGACCACGTCACGCGCGAGACAGGCAGCATGCTGAGCGGTGACACGGTCCGCGTCACGGCGGGCAATGATCTGACGGTGAGTGGTTCGGCGATCGTCGCCGACCGCGATGTCGGTCTGCATGCGGGTCACGACGTCGATATCTCCGCCGCGACCGAGACGGAATCGCACTACCTGTTGGAGCGGAAGAAGAAAAGCGGGTTGCTGGACAGCGGCGGCATCGGCGTCACTGTCGGCAGCCAGTCATCACGCCACGAAGTGGACGACAAGGGCGTCACCCAGAGCCAGAGCGTGAGCACGGTGGGCAGCAACCAGAGTGACGTGACCATCGCCGCGGGCAATCGCGTGCACATCGGCGGGGCCGACGTGGTCGCGGGGCAGGATATCGACATCACGGGCGATCGTGTGCGGATCGACCCGGGCTATGACACACGGACCCGCACAGAGACCTTCGAGTCCCGGCAGCGTGGCTTGACCATTGCGCTGTCGGGAACCGTGGGCAGCGCGCTCAATACCGCGGTCACCACCGCGCGTCAGGCGGGCAAGGAGAGCGACGGGCGGCTGCGGGCGCTGCAGGGCGCCAAAGCGTTGCTTTCCGGCGCCCAGGCGGCGCAGGCGTTGGAACGGGACGACCTGCAGACGCAGGCCGCCGACGCCAGGAATGTCGCATCGGGTGTGAAAGCGGGCGACAAGGATGCGGCGCGGGGGGCAACCAACACCATCGGCGTCAGCGTCTCCGTTGGCAGCCAATCCTCCAAAAGCGAGACCCACAGCGAGAGCCTGCAGGCGCATGGCAGCACGCTGAACGCCGGGCGGGATGTTTCGATCACCGCCACCGGCGCTGGCAAGGAGGCCGGCAGCGGGAATATCGCGGTGATCGGCAGTCAGGTCAAGGCTGGCGGCGATCTGCTGCTTTCGGCTGGCGCGGACCTCGAACTGCGGTCGGCGCAGAACACCGAGCGTAGCGACGGCAAGAGCAGCAGCCATGGCGGCAATCTCGGCGTCGGCATCGGCGTGGGAACCGGGGGCTACGGAATCAACGTATCGGCCGACATCAATGCCGGCAAGGGCAGCGAGAAAGGCCGGGGCCTGACCCATACCGAAACCACGCTGGATGCGGGCGGCAGCGTGATCCTGGGCAGCGGGCGCGACACGTTGCTCAAGGGCGCGCAGGTTGGCGGTGAACACATCGGCGTCGACGTGGGCCGCGACCTGACGCTGCAAAGCGAGCAGGACAGTGACCATTACTCCTCGCGCCAGCGCGACATCAGCGCGGGGGGCAGCTTCACGTTCGGTTCGATGACCGGCTCGGCGAATGTCAGCGCGAGCCAGGACAAACTGCGTAGCGATTTTGATTCGGTCAAGGAGCAGACCGGGCTGTTCGCGGGCCGTGGCGGCTATGACATCACGGTAGGCGGGCACACGCAGTTGGATGGCGCGGTGATCGCGAGTACGGCCGGTCAGGACAAGAACCAGCTGGATACAGGCACGCTGGGCTGGCGCGACATCGACAACCGGGCGGACTTCGAGGCGCGCCATAGCGGCGGATCGATGGGGACGGGCGGGCCGGTGGGCAAGGCGCTGTTGACCAACGCGGCCAGCGGCGTCCTGTCCAACGCCAATCATGGCGGGCATGCGTCGGGCACGACCAAGGCGGCGGTCAGCGAAGGCGATCTGACGGTGCGTGACCAACCCAACCAGCGCCAGGATGTGGCGGGGTTGAACCGGGACACGGCGCACGCGAACGACGGCAGCATCAGTCCGATCTTCAACAAGGAGAAAGAACAGAACCGCCTCAGGCAGGTGCAGTTGATCGGCGAGATCGGCGGCCAGGCCATGGACATCATCCGCACGCAGGGCGATATCGCGGGCCTGAAGGCGCAAACCGACCCGAAGGCGCTGGCCGAGGCCAAGGCCCAGCTCGGCAAGGAGGGCCGGCTCTACACCGACGCGGATGTGAGGGACCGGGCCTACGGCAATGCCATGGCGCGATACGGCACCGGCAGCGACCTGCAGAAGGCGGCACAGGCGGTGACCGGGGCGTTGACGGCGCTGGTGGGGAACAACCTGGCCGGCGCATTGGGCAGCGGCGCCGCGCCCTACCTGGCGACCGAAATCAAGCGGCGGATCGGCGAGGACAACCCGGCAGCCAACGCGATGGCGCACGCGGTGCTGGGCGCCGTGACGGCGCAGTTGAACGACCAGTCGCCGCTGGCCGGTGGTCTGGGCGCGGGCGGGGGCGAACTGGCGGCGCGGGTGATCACGGGGCAATTGTTCCCAGGAAAAACGCCCGATGCGCTGAGCGAAAGCGAGAAGCAGCAGGTCAGCGCGCTGAGCGAGCTGGCGGCGGGGATAGCGGGCGGTCTGGCGACGGGGGATGTGGCTGGTGGCGTGACCGGTGCGCAGACGGGGCGGAATGCGGTCGAGAACAACTTTTTGGATGTTGCTCAGTTGGACGACTTCGCCAATCGGGCAAAGACCGGCTCAGAGGACGAACGCCAAAAAGTCATTCGGGACATGGTGGATACCAATGTCCGCCAGCAGGAAGAGATAAAGGAAGTCTGCGCGACCTCGCCTCAGCAATGCCAGCAACGATATGGATATCTGGTTGATGAGTGGGAGTTGTTCGACGACACGATAAAAGGACTGGCGAAGGACAAGTCGTTGCCGGATGACTTCCGCGACTATATGCCGGCCGTATATATGTCGGACGTGGAGGCGGGTGGGGTTATAGCCGAGAGCGGATGGACTAAACGCTTTGAAGCAATGGGGTTTGATGCCGATACGGCACGGGTAATGGCTGCTACGCTGCCGGCGGTGGTTAGTGGTGTTGGAGGTGGCGGTAGTAAAGGGGTTAATAAAGGAGCCGGCAAGAAGAGTGGTACTGGTGGGGGTGTCGACGGGATATTGACGAAAGATAAAACGAGGAGTGAAGATTCAGCGACTCTTGGTAGTTTGAAGAAAGAAAAAATAATAATAAAAGATAATAATGAGGCTATTGCTGATCACACTATCGTGTCTTCGGGGAAGGCGCCCAAGATCTGGAAGCCTAATTCAATTTACGAGGTGTCTAGAGCTGATGGGACTAAAAGTGTTACCTATTACGACGATCAGGGTAGGACGTTTTCTCGCGAGGACTATGGTCAACAAAAGACCCATGGTAAGTTGGGGTACGATAAAAATGGAAGAGTGCCTCCGCATGAGCATAGAATTATCTACAATGAACGTGGATATGTTGATAGGAAATACTATAGAGAATTAGATGTGAATGGTAATCCTGTAGGGTCTTGGGTTTTAGATGGAAAATAGGTGGTGTTATGTCGAATAATGTGTATGGATACCTATATCCTCCTCTGAGTAAGGAGGCTGAAGTGGCTCTGGAATCATATTTTTTGAAGTGCCCTGTTCATATAAGAAATATTGAGAAAGAAGAGCTGATTAATTATCCTGAAGAATATTTGCCACAAGATGGTTGTTTTATTTTTGAGATATCGGATGGTGTCGAATCTACTAATGCGACCTATTTGATTGACTATTACGAATATGATCCTGATGAATCGAAGATTGGGTTTCCTGCGGATCCGAGGGAGCGGTTAAATGTGTTGTTGAGTGTAATTTTTAATATGGTGACGATTACAAAATCAAAAAAAATGGTTGTTGCAATAAATGAGTGTGAGCAAATAGAGCATATTAAAAAAATGGAATTGTCAGATTGTTGTGAGACTATTCAATCTGACTTTGAAAAATTCCAGGCTCCACCTGATACTCTTTATGAAATAATAAACTGATAGATCGAGGGGTGAAGATGTTCTGCTTGAAATTACTACGTCGCGAAGCTTGGTGTTTCCCACTCTTGTCTCTGGATAATACGCTTTGCCGCAATCGGTAAGCGGGGTTCGGTTAGTACCAAAAATATATGACGCGTAACTTCGATATGACCTTTATAAGGTTGGTGTAGCATATGCTGCGTTGAATTTGAATTTATTTATCGCTAGGGTGAAGGGGGCGTTCTTAACAGGGGTCTTGTGTGAGAGCGGTTGCTGGATGATCTGTCTGTTTCATTTGGATGAAAAGTCTCATGGATTTTTTTGAGATTTTGACAGTTGATGGTGGGTAGCTTGTTGTTTTTATTAAA